>OAQX01000001.1_pt1 | contig 336796 bp, 301 predicted proteins | sample 1475521 | NCBI WGS metagenome assembly OAQX01 (sample SAMEA3360657, study PRJEB22359) | human gut metagenome | biome: ENVO:urban biome; feature: ENVO:human-associated habitat; material: ENVO:feces | place: Bangladesh | collected 2011 | reverse complement strand
GCTAAGCCCGGCAACAGCCAGTAAGCAGAGTGCAGCCAGTCCTTTTTTCCATGACACTGAATAATGTTGCAACATCGTTCTATCCTTCATTTTTTGGGTGAGTAAGTGGGCTGCGGCGCGAAGCAGACAGATCCACATGTTTGTGTCGGGCGTAGAGTTTTGCGAGCTGGACGAGAATAAACAGCGCCAGGCCCGCCAGACAGAGTTGTAAAATAAAGCGCAGCGTAATGCCTTCATTGGCGAGATCGCTTGCCATCACGGTATAAATAACAATACCGGGCAGGGTTGTGAGTGCCGAAATAAGGGTATAAGGCCAGAAGGTGATTGTGGTTAATCCGTAAGCGTAATTTTGAATATTGTAAGGAAACAACGGGATTAAGCGGGTCAGAATAAGAAAATCAATACCGTTACGCGCAATGCCTTTTTCAATGGCCTGAAAGGTATGGCTATGGCCAACGTATTTCAGCAGTAAATCACGTCCCAGCCAGCGCGCCAGCAGGAATGAGCACGAGGAGGCCAGCGTGGCGGCAATTAATGATAGTAGTGTCCCTAAGAGCGGGCCAAAACTATTCCTCCAGCGATCACCAGTATGCTTCCTGGTAACAGAAAGAGGGTGGCAATGATGAATAACAGAATATAGAGGCTATAACCGAACAATCCGCTCTGGCGAATGAGTGTCAGTAAGTGAGGTAAATCGGTGAGCAGCTCGAATAAACCGAAAGCGTGGAAAGCGTAAATGACCAGCGCAAAAATAAGACAGGCAAAAAGAAATTTACGCTCAGCGTTCATCGTGGAGTTTCCTATATCAAACTTGATAATAGAGAAGTGGTCAGACAACTAAAAACGCAGTGACGGTATAACAAAGGACGGCAGGCAACAAATCATTACTGACAGTTTGTTGATTTTTCTCAAGGTTAATTCTCCTGACCCAGTTTGAGCCAGGAGAGCTGCTAAATTAGCGGCGGAAGGTCGCCCAGACGGGGGCGTGATCGGACGGTTTTTCCATGCTGCGAATTTCATAGTCGATGCCGGTTTCTACGCAACATTCTGCCAGCGGTTGGCTGGCGAGAAGCAGGTCGATGCGCAGACCACGGTTATCGTCAAAACCTTTTGAGCGGTAATCAAACCATGAGAAACGATCGGCTGTTTGTGGATTCGCATGGCGGAAGGTATCGACCAACCCCCAGCTCATCAGTCTCTCCATCCATTCGCGTTCCTCCGGGAGGAAAGAACATTTTCCGGTACGCAGCCAGCGCTTACGGTTCTCTTCGCCAATGCCAATATCCAGGTCGCCAGGACTGATATTCATATCGCCCATAATCAGCACCGGATTTTCACGCTTGAGTTCGGTTTCCAGGTAGTTTTGCAGATTCTGATAAAACTGCGCTTTTGCCGGGAATTTTATCGGATGGTCGCGGCTTTCACCCTGCGGGAAGTAACCGTTGATCACGGTGACATTACCCAGCGGTGAGGGGATTTCCGCCATAATAATCCGCCGCTGCGCCTCTTCGTCGTCACCGGGAAAGCCGCGACGCACGGCAATCGGCGTCTCTTTGGTCAGCAGCGCCACGCCATAATGGCCTTTCTGCCCGTGATAAAACACGTTGTAGCCGAGCTTCGCCACCTCTTCGAGCGGAAACATATCGTCATGAACTTTTGTCTCCTGCAGGCCAATTACATCCGGTTGGTGCTTTTCGACGATGGCTTCAAGCTGGTGAGGTCTGGCGCGCAGGCCGTTGATATTAAAAGAGACAAATTTCATAGTCGCTGCCATTTATTCAGATAAAGAGTGCGTGGATGGTAGCAGAATTTCGCTTTGCGTACCGCCTGTTGTTAAGTGATTTGATCGATGGTTGTTAATGATGTCAACGATGGCGCAAAAAATGCCCGCTTTTGGTGCGCGCTGCGTCAGAATGGCGCAGTAATTTCCAGCAAATTTCGTCAATGATCACAATTCCAGAATTATATTTTACTTCTGCATAACATTGCGTTTTTTATTCTTTTTATTCACCCACATCGCAAACGTATTCACTTTATATGCACTTTAAATGCATATGGTTTGGTTATAACTCCTTGATTTCCAGTTAGCCATCGCGGTTTATGCACTTTTATCACTGGCTGGCACGAACCCTGCAATCTACATTTACAGCGCAAACATTACTTATTATTAACATATAAATAACGAATTATTTACTGTAGAGGTCGCTATGTCTCAGCCAATTACGCGTGAAAACTCTGATGAATGGATGATACCTGTTTACGCTCCGGCACCGTTTATACCGGTACGTGGCGAAGGTTCGCGCTTGTGGGATCAGCAGGGGAAAGAGTATATCGACTTCGCGGGTGGCATTGCGGTGAACGCGCTGGGCCATGCGCATCCGGAACTGCGTGAGGCGCTGAACGAACAGGCGAGTAAGTTCTGGCATACCGGCAACGGTTACACCAACGAGCCGGTACTGCGACTGGCGAAAAAATTGATCGACGCCACGTTTGCCGATCGCGTCTTCTTTTGTAACTCCGGTGCGGAAGCCAATGAAGCGGCGCTAAAACTGGCGCGTAAATTCGCTCACGACCGCTACGGCAGCCATAAGAGCGGTATCGTGGCGTTTAAAAATGCGTTTCATGGTCGCACGCTGTTTACAGTCAGTGCGGGGGGGCAGCCAGCCTATTCACAGGATTTTGCGCCACTGCCGCCGGATATTCGTCATGCTGCATATAACGATATTAACTCTGCCAGCGCGCTGATTGACGACTCTACCTGTGCGGTGATTGTCGAACCCATCCAGGGGGAAGGCGGTGTGGTGCCAGCCAGCAACGCATTTTTACAAGGTCTGCGTGAATTGTGTGACCGCCACAATGCGCTGTTGATTTTTGATGAAGTACAAACCGGCGTCGGGCGCACCGGGGAACTGTATGCCTATATGCACTACGGCGTGACGCCCGATCTGTTAACTACCGCCAAAGCGCTGGGCGGCGGTTTCCCGGTCGGTGCGTTGTTGGCAACCGAAGAGTGCGCCAGCGTGATGACCGTTGGCACTCATGGCACCACCTATGGCGGCAATCCGCTGGCCTCGGCGGTGGCAGGCAAAGTGCTGGAGCTCATCAACACGCCAGAGATGCTTAACGGGGTTAAGCAGCGTCACGACTGGTTTGTTGAGCGTCTTAATACCGTTAATCACCGCTGCGGTTTGTTCAGTGAAATTCGTGGATTAGGTTTGTTGATTGGCTGTGTACTGAATGCCGATTACGCCGGGCAAGCGAAACAGATCTCTCAGGAAGCGGCGAAAGCAGGCGTGATGGTACTGATTGCGGGTGGCAACGTGGTGCGTTTTGCGCCTGCGCTCAATGTCAGCGAAGAAGAGGTGACGACCGGACTGGATCGCTTTGCAGCTGCTTGCGACCACTTTGTTAGCCGAGGTTCATCATGATGGTCATCCGTCCCGTTGAGCGCTCAGATGTCTCGGCGCTGATGCAGCTTGCCAGCAAAACGGGCGGCGGCCTGACGTCGCTTCCCGCCAATGAAGCCACGCTTTCGGCGCGTATCGAAAGGGCAATCAAAACCTGGCAAGGCGAACTGCCCAAAAGTGAGCAGGGCTATGTGTTCGTGCTGGAAGATAGCGAGACAGGCACAGTGGCGGGGATTTGCGCCATTGAGGTGGCAGTTGGGCTGAACGATCCCTGGTACAACTATCGCGTCGGCACGCTGGTTCACGCTTCGAAAGAGCTGAATGTCTATAACGCGTTGCCGACGCTGTTTCTCAGTAACGATCACACCGGCAGCAGCGAGCTGTGCACGCTGTTTCTCGACCCGGAGTGGCGCAAAGAGGGCAACGGCTATTTGCTGTCGAAATCGCGCTTTATGTTTATGGCGGCTTTTCGCGACAAGTTTAATGACAAAGTGGTTGCCGAAATGCGCGGGGTGATTGACGAACATGGCTATTCACCGTTCTGGCAAAGCCTCGGTAAGCGCTTCTTTTCGATGGATTTTAGCCGCGCCGATTTTCTCTGCGGCACCGGGCAAAAGGCATTTATTGCAGAACTGATGCCGAAACATCCGATCTATACCCACTTTTTATCCCAGGAAGCCCAGGACGTCATCGGTCAGGTACATCCGCAAACCGCGCCTGCCCGTGCGGTACTGGAGAAAGAAGGTTTTCGTTACCGTAACTATATCGACATCTTCGACGGTGGGCCGACGCTTGAGTGTGATATCGACCGCGTGCGCGCCATCCGTAAAAGTCGGCTGGTGGAAGTGGCAGAAGGGCAGCCTGCGCAGGGCGATTTCCCGGCCTGCCTGGTCGCCAATGAAAATTATCACCATTTCCGCGTGGTGCTGGTGCGTACCGATCCAGCGACCGAGCGTTTGATTTTAACCGCCGCACAACTCGATGCCCTCAAATGCCACGCCGGGGATCGCGTTCGTCTGGTGCGCCTGTGCGCAGAGGAGAAAACAGCATGACTTTATGGATCAACGGTGACTGGGTGACGGGCCAGGGCGCATTGCGTGTGAAGCGTAATCCGGTATCGGGCGAGGTGTTATGGCAGGGCAATGATGCCGATGCCGCTCAGGTTGAGCAGGCTTGTCGGGCTGCCCGTGCGGCGTTTCCGCGCTGGGCGCGTCTCTCATTTGCTGAACGTCAGGCAGTTGTCGAACGCTTTGCCGCACTGCTGGAAAGCAATAAAGCCGAATTAACCGCGATTATTGCCAGAGAAACCGGTAAGCCGCGCTGGGAAGCGGCAACTGAAGTGACGGCGATGATCAATAAAATTGCGATATCAATCAAGGCATATCACGTGCGCACGGGGGAACAGCGCAGCGAAATGCCGGACGGCGCGGTAAGCCTGCGCCATCGTCCACACGGCGTGCTGGCGGTGTTTGGGCCGTATAATTTCCCTGGTCATTTGCCGAACGGACATATCGTTCCGGCATTGCTGGCAGGTAACACCATTATCTTTAAACCCAGCGAACTGACACCGTGGAGTGGCGAAGCGGTAATGCGTTTATGGCAGCAGGCTGGCTTGCCGCCGGGCGTGCTGAACCTGGTGCAGGGCGGGCGTGAAACGGGTCAGGCGCTGAGTGCGCTGGAGGATCTCGACGGCTTGTTGTTTACCGGTAGCGCCAATACTGGCTACCAGTTGCATCGTCAGCTCTCCGGTCAGCCGGAGAAAATTCTCGCCCTCGAAATGGGCGGCAATAACCCGCTGATTATCGATGAGGTGGCGGATATCGACGCGGCTGTCCATCTGACCATTCAGTCGGCGTTTGTCACAGCCGGGCAACGCTGCACCTGCGCCCGCCGTTTATTGCTGAAAAGCGGGGCGCAGGGCGATGCGTTCCTTGCTCGTCTGGTTGCCGTCAGCCAGCGATTAACGCCGGGCAACTGGGATGACGAACCGCAGCCATTTATTGGCGGGTTGATATCAGAGCAGGCTGCACAGCAGGTGGTTACTGCCTGGCAGGAACTGGAAGCGATGGGTGGGCGACCCCTGCTTGCGCCGGGCTTATTACAAGCAGGAACATCGTTGCTGACGCCGGGGATCATTGAAATGACGGGCGTTGCTGGCGTACCAGATGAAGAGGTGTTCGGTCCGCTATTGCGCGTCTGGCGTTATGACACCTTTGATGAGGCGGTTCGGATGGCGAACAACACCCGCTTCGGACTCTCTTGCGGTCTGGTTTCCCCCGAGCGGGAAAAATTCGATCAACTGCTGCTTGAGGCACGGGCGGGGATTGTTAACTGGAACAAACCGCTTACCGGTGCTGCCAGTACCGCGCCATTCGGCGGCATTGGCGCTTCCGGTAACCATCGCCCCAGCGCCTGGTATGCCGCAGATTACTGCGCCTGGCCGATGGCGAGCCTGGAGTCGGACTCGTTAACATTGCCCGCCACGCTTAACCCTGGGCTGGATTTTTCCGATGAGGTGGTGCGATGAACGCCTGGGAAATCAATTTCGACGGGCTGGTAGGGCTGACTCATCATTACGCGGGCCTGTCGTTTGGTAATGAAGCCTCCACCAGTCACCGTTTTCAGGTCTCTAACCCGCGACTGGCGGCGAAGCAGGGCTTACTGAAAATGAAAGCCCTTGCCGACGCGGGATTCCCCCAGGCGGTGATCCCGCCGCACGAGCGTCCGTTTATTCCGGTGCTGCGTCAGTTGGGATTCAGTGGTAGCGATGAGCAGGTACTGGAAAAGGTTGCACGCCAGGCACCGCAGTGGCTTTCCAGCGTCAGTTCCGCTTCGCCAATGTGGGTAGCCAATGCGGCAACGATCGCGCCATCTGCCGATACGCTGGATGGCAAAGTGCATCTCACCGTTGCTAACCTGAACAATAAATTTCACCGTTCGCTGGAAGCGCCCGTCACTGAATCGCTGTTAAAAGCGATTTTTAACGACGAAGAGAAATTTAGTGTCCATTCGGCGTTGCCGCAGGTAGCCTTGCTCGGTGATGAGGGGGCGGCAAACCACAATCGTCTCGGCGGTCATTACGGTGAACCGGGTATGCAACTTTTTGTCTACGGGCGAGAAGAAGGCAATGATACCCGGCCTTCCCGTTATCCGGCGCGGCAGACTCGCGAAGCCAGCGAGGCGGTGGCAAGGCTGAATCAGGTGAATCCCCAACAGGTGATTTTCGCCCAGCAAAACCCGGACGTTATCGACCAGGGCGTTTTTCATAATGACGTGATTGCCGTGAGTAACCGCCAGGTGCTGTTTTGCCATCAACAGGCGTTCGCTCGACAGGTGCAGTTACTGGCAAACCTGCGTGCGCGGGTGAACGGTTTTATGGCGATAGAAGTTCCGGCGACTCAGGTTTCCGTGTCGGATGCGGTGTCTACATATCTGTTTAACAGCCAACTGTTGAGCCGCGATGATGGTTCCATGATGTTGGTGCTGCCTCAGGAGTGTCGGGAACACGCCGGAGTATGGGGTTATCTCAATGAACTCCTTGCCGCTGACAACCCGATTAGCGAACTAAAAGTTTTTGATTTACGTGAAAGTATGGCAAACGGCGGCGGCCCGGCGTGTCTGCGGTTGCGCGTGGTATTGACAGAAGAAGAACGCCGGGCGGTGAATCCGGCGGTGATGATGAACGATACGCTGTTTAATGTGCTCAATGACTGGGTGGATCGTTACTACCGCGATCGTCTTACTGCTGCCGATCTGGCCGACCCGCAATTGCTGCGCGAAGGCCGGGAAGCACTGGATGTATTGAGCCAATTACTGAATCTCGGTTCGGTTTATCCGTTCCAGCGTGAAGGAGGGGGCAATGGATAATTTTCTTGCTCTGACCTTAACGGGTAAAAAACCGGTTATCATCGAGCGAGAAATCAACGGCGTTCGCTGGCGCTGGCTGGGCGATGGTGTGCTGGAACTGACGCCATTAACGCCACCGCAAGGTGCGCTGGTGATTTCAGCGGGAATACACGGTAATGAGACGGCACCTGTGGAGATGCTGGACGCGTTGCTTGGCGCGATATCTCACGGCGAGATCCCGTTACGTTGGCGGTTGCTGGTGATCCTCGGGAATCCTCCTGCGCTGAAGCAAGGGAAACGTTATTGCCATAGTGATATGAACCGAATGTTTGGCGGTCGTTGGCAGCTATTTGCTGAAAGCGGGGAAACCTGTCGGGCGCGCGAACTGGAACAGTGCCTGGAAGATTTTTATGACCAGGGCAAAGAATCTATGCGCTGGCACCTTGATCTACATACCGCAATTCGTGGCTCCTTGCATCCGCAGTTCGGTGTATTACCGCAACGCGACATTCCCTGGGACGAGAAATTTCTGACGTGGCTGGGTGCGGCGGGTCTGGAGGCACTGGTGTTCCATCAGGAGCCTGGTGGTACGTTTACCCATTTCAGCGCCAGACATTTTGGCGCGCTGGCCTGTACGCTGGAACTCGGCAAAGCGTTGCCCTTTGGACAAAACGATCTTCGCCAGTTTGCAGTCACTGCCAGCGCAATTGCTGCGCTGCTATCTGGTGAGAGTGTCGGTATCGTGAGAACGCCGCCGCTCCGTTATCGGGTGGTTTCGCAAATTACTCGCCACTCGCCGTCCTTCGAAATGCATATGGCAAGTGACACGCTGAATTTTATGCCGTTTGAGAAAGGAACATTGCTGGCGCAGGACGGGGAGGAACGTTTTACCGTAACCCATGATGTAGAGTATGTGTTATTCCCTAATCCTTTGGTAGCGTTGGGATTACGCGCGGGATTAATGCTCGAAAAAATAAGCTAATACTTACCCGCAGAAATCATTCTGCGGGTATTAAGTTGCTTTCTTATAAATTAATACAGATTAATCCTGGTTATTTGCTTTATTTATCACCAGTCATCCGGTATAGTTCTTCATAATCTCTGCAAAATCATCGTGTTGTAATATTCTCTCATCACTCTCCATCAAATTTTCTTTTTTTCTCCATAATTGGCGCAAAAGTGTTTTTTACACTTTCATTGTTTTACCGTTGCTCTGATTAATTGACGCTAAAGTCAGTAAAGTTAATCTCGTCAACACGGCACGCTACTTAAGAAAGCCGTAATAAATAACTGAAAGGAAGGATATAGAATATGCGTAAATTAACTGCACTGTTTGTTGCCTCTACCCTGGCTCTTGGCGCGGCTAACCTGGCCCATGCCGCAGACACCACTACCGTAGCATCGGCTGACGCGAAGCCGATGATGCACCACAAAGGCAAGTTCGGTCCGCATCAGGACATGATGTTCAAAGACCTGAACCTGACCGACGCGCAGAAACAGCAGATCCGCGAAATCATGAAAGGCCAGCGTGACCAGATGAAACGTCCGCCGCTGGAAGAACGCCGCGCAATGCATGACATCATTGCCAGCGATACCTTCGATAAAGCAAAAGCTGAAGCGCAGATCGCAAAAATGGAAGAACAGCGCAAAGCTAACATGCTGGCGCACATGGAAACCCAGAACAAGATTTACAACATCCTGACGCCGGAACAGAAAAAGCAATTTAATGCTAATTTTGAGAAGCGTCTGACAGAACGTCCAGCGGCAAAAGGTAAAATGCCTGCAACTGCTGAATAATCTTTCAGCCAAAAAACTTAAGACCGCCGGTCTTGTCCACTACCTTGCAGTAATGCGGTGGACAGGATCGGCGGTTTTCTTTTTTGTTCTCAAACAGATGCAAAAAAAGCCTGATCGCCACTAACGTAAATCACCCGAGTTGCCGATAACCATCCACGGTTACCTGAACGATAACAATGAAAAGAACGGGCCGGGAGCGAGTATGGAATACTTTGATATGCGTAAAATGTCGGTGAATCTGTGGCGAAATGCTGCCGGTGAAACGCGCGAAATTTGCACTTTCCCACCGGCAAAACGTGATTTTTACTGGCGTGCCAGCATTGCATCCATCGCGGCGAATGGGGAGTTTTCTTTGTTTCCAGGTATGGAAAGGATAGTGACGTTGCTGGAAGGCGGCGAGATGTTCCTTGAAAGCGCAGACCGCTTTAACCATACCTTAAAACCGTTACAGCCTTTTGCCTTTGCGGCGGACCAGGTGGTTAAAGCGAAACTGACGGCAGGGCAGATGTCGATGGATTTCAACATCATGACACGCCTGGATGTCTGTAAGGCGAAAGTCAGAATTGCCGAACGTACGTTTACTACCTTTGGCTCACGCGGCGGGGTGGTGTTTGTGATTAACGGGGCGTGGCAACTGGGCGATAAACTGCTCACTACCGACCAGGGCGCGTGCTGGTTCGATGGCAGGCACACCCTGCGGCTTTTACAACCGCAAGGTAAACTGTTGTTCAGTGAAATCAACTGGCTTGCTGGTTATTCACCGGATCAAGTTCAGTAATTTCATAGTTACCGGAAAGCAGCGGCTTACAAAGAATTTTATAACCGTCGTGATCAAACCCGGCGGGTGCCCGAATTAACGTTGTCGCTTCTTCCAGCGAATTAACCGCCCCCAGCCACAGCCAGTTTTGAATAATATGATATTGAGTCATTTCCGGGTGCTGTTCTTTCAGCGCCACCGCACCATTCCACGGCCAACACACCACCCGCAAACGTTCCAGAGACTGGCGCAAACGTAGCGCATGTTCCTCATGGCTCTCTTTACCGCAACACGCCCCAGCGCAACGTTTTAATGCAGAACGAAAACAAGCACGCCCGCGGCTTAACGGTTCCAGTCCCAGCAGGCCATAGCAAAGTTTTTGTTCATCAGCGATGGTCTGCAATGCTTGCAAAGCTGCGCGCCTATTGGCAAACAGGCCAAACAGGTTGGGGGCTCGTGAAAAATCCACCTCTTTGGCATACACCACATCGACGCGCTTTTCATTTAATTGCAGGGCACAGAGCTGGCGATTGCGGCGCAACCGTTTATTAAACAGCGGCTGTTGTTCTTTGATTAATCGCGCTTCAAGGAGTAGAGCGCCGATTTCGCCTGCGGTGCAGATCCAGCTAATTCGCCGGGATTGCCGTAGCATGGCGGCTTCATCCGGGGTGCGTAAATGAGAAAGCACCCGACTGCGGATATTAACGCTTTTGCCGATATAGAGCGGCATGGTGTCACTTTCGCCATGAAACAAATACACCCCTGGTCGGGTGGGTAAGTCATTAAGGAATGAACGTAAATGTTCGGGATATTCATAAATTGCCGCAGCTTCAAATTCGAGCCGCGGAGAAGTTAAACGCCGTACCACTGTTGACTCCGAATGCTGGTTATCTATCCAGTGTAACAGGCGGGGAGCGATTAAAAAAGAGGCGGGTTGATGACAAAGGTTACACCATCTGACGTGCTACGCCTGTCAGGCCTATTCGACTCATGCAATGTATTGAATTTGCATAGTTTTGTGGGGCGAATAAGGCGTTCACGCCGCATCCGGCGTGAACAAAGTACTCTTTTTCGCACAAACCAATATGTGCAAATTATTACTTTTTCCAGAAATCATCGAAAACGGTAATTGGCGGACGGCGTTTATGTTCGGTTTTCAGATACCAGTTCTCTATTGTTCTGGCGACCTGTTCAGGTAGGTTTTTCCCTTCCAGATAGTCGTCGATATTGTCATAGGTCACGCCGAGTGCCACTTCATCTGGCAGAGAAGGGCGATCATCTTCCAGATCGGCCGTTGGCGCTTTCTTATAAAGGTGTTCCGGGCAACCTAATGCCGCCAGTAACTGTTTACCCTGGCGTTTGTTGAGACGATACAGCGGATTAATGTCCGTACCGCCGTCACCATATTTAGTGAAGAATCCGGTAATGGCTTCTGCTGCATGATCGGTGCCCACCACGACACCGCTGGTCATACCCGCAATGCTATATTGTGCTTTCATCCGCTCACGCGCTTTTTCATTGCCACGGACAAAATCGCTCAGTTCAATGCCTGCTTCCCGCAATGCCTGCTCGCTGGCCAATACCGCGCCCTTGATATTAACGGTTAATACGCGATCCGGTTGAATAAAGGCAATGGCATCCTGGCAATCTTGTTCGTCGGCCTGAACACCATAGGGCAGGCGTACGGCAATAAATTGCAGCGATTCGTTGCCGGTTTCCTGGCGCAGCTCATTAATCGCCATCTGGCACAGCTTTCCGGCAAGCGTGGAGTCCTGACCGCCGCTGATCCCGAGCACCAGTGATTTAATGAACGGATAAGTTTGCAGGTAGCTTTTCAGAAAATCGACACTACGACGAATTTCCTCTTCAGCATTTATCTGCGGTTTTGCGCCCAGCGCCTTTATTATTTGTTGTTGCAATGTCATTGAACCCCTCCAGACAGAAAAGACAAAACTTCCTTAAAGCTAACCCGTTGCTACTGAAACGACAAGCGACAGCGGGCTGAATGGTGGTTAAAACGTCATACAGGAATCCTCTGAAAGCGGAGCCGTTTCGTTCACGGGCTTGAAAAAGCGCCCAATGTATTCCAGGCTTATCTAACACGCTGATAAACAAGAGGACGGAATATGAACAAGAATATGGCAGGAATTCTGAGTGCAGCGGCGGTATTAACCATGCTGGCGGGTTGTACGGCTTATGATCGTACCAAAGACCAGTTTGTACAGCCTGTGGTGAAAGACGTCAAAAAAGGCATGAGCCGGGCGCAGGTTGCACAAATTGCAGGTAAACCTTCGTCTGAAGTGAGCATGATCCATGCTCGTGGTACTTGCCAGACCTACATCCTGGGTCAACGTGATGGTAAAGCAGAAACCTACTTTGTCGCGTTAGATGATACCGGACATGTCATCAACTCCGGTTATCAGACCTGTGCTGAATACGACACTGATCCACAGGCTGCGAAGTAATCACTTCGCCTGAAAGCTTGAGTTACAACGGAAACCGGCCATTGTGCCGGTTTTTTTTGGCCTGAGTTCTTAATTATCTTCGCGAATTATTTGCCCGAAATGTGAAGAGGGTCATAACCGCAGGTCAAGGAGAGACAATTTATAAGGTCAAAGAAATACTATTGCTCAGGTCTATACCGTATACTCCTTTCAGCCACAAAAAAAGTCATGTTGGTTTCGCAAGTTACCCAGAGCATGGAAGCAGGTTAAGGCTTGCGGAGTGTCTGGCTGACAGATAATCGTCGATGAGGGCAGTTTTATGGAAAAGAAACACATTTATCTGTTTTGTTCTGCGGGCATGTCTACCTCTTTACTGGTATCAAAAATGCGCGCACAGGCAGAAAAATATGAAGTTCCGGTCATTATTGAAGCATTTCCGGAAACACTGGCTGGTGAAAAAGGTCAGAATGCCGATGTCGTGTTATTAGGGCCACAGATTGCTTATATGTTGCCCGAAATCCAGCGTTTGTTACCCAACAAACCGGTCGAAGTAATTGACTCGCTGCTTTATGGCAAAGTCGATGGTTTAGGCGTGCTTAAGGCTGCGGTTGCAGCGATTAAAAAAGCCGCAGCAAATTAATTTTTTTAAATTTTCCCGTCAAAGAGTTATTTCATAAATCAATACCGCAATATTTAAATTGCGGTTTTTAAGGGTATTTTTCTATGAGTAATGTTATTGCATCGCTTGAAAAGGTACTCCTCCCTTTTGCAGTTAAAATAGGAAAGCAGCCACACGTTAATGCAATCAAAAATGGCTTTATTCGCTTAATGCCGTTAACCCTTGCGGGGGCCATGTTTGTATTAATTAACAACGTTTTTCTAAGCTTTGGGGAGGGGTCGTTTTTTTATTCCTTAGGTATTCGCCAGGATGCCTCAACCATTGAAACACTTAATGGTCTGAAAGGTATTGGCGGCAACGTATATAACGGAACATTAGGGATAATGTCTTTAATGGCACCGTTCTTTATTGGCATGGCGCTGGCAGAAGAGCGTAAAGTCGATGCGCTGGCGGCCGGGTTGTTATCCGTTGCAGCATTTATGACCGTCACGCCTTATAGTGTCGGTGAGGCCTATGCGGTTGGCGCAAACTGGTTAGGTGGGGCGAATATCATCTCCGGGATTATTATTGGCCTGGTGGTGGCAGAAATGTTTACCTTTATTGTCCGCCGCAATTGGGTCATTAAATTGCCCGACAGCGTACCTGCTTCAGTATCGCGTTCCTTCTCGGCTTTAATTCCCGGCTTTATTATTCTTTCCGTGATGGGGATTATTGCCTGGGCGTTGAATACCTGGGGCACCAACTTCCATCAGATCATTATGGATACCATCTCAACCCCACTGGCATCGTTGGGTAGCGTGGTGGGCTGGGCCTATGTGATCTTTGTTCCACTGCTCTGGTTCTTCGGTATTCATGGCGCGCTGGCGCTGACCGCACTGGACAACGGCATTATGACGCCGTGGGCGCTGGAAAACATCGCGACCTATCAGCAATATGGTTCCGTCGAAGCGGCGCTGGCAGCCGGTAAGACCTTCCATATCTGGGCCAAGCCGATGCTGGACTCCTTTATTTTCCTCGGTGGCAGTGGTGCGACTTTGGGTCTGATCCTGGCTATCTTTATCGCCTCTCGCCGTGCTGATTATCGTCAGGTGGCAAAACTGGCGCTGCCGTCCGGTATCTTCCAGATTAACGAACCGATTCTGTTTGGTCTGCCAATTATCATGAACCCGGTGATGTTTATTCCGTTTGTACTGGTACAACCGATTCTGGCGGCAATCACCCTCGCAGCGTACTACATGGGCATTATTCCTCCGGTGACCAATATTGCACCGTGGACCATGCCAACCGGTCTGGGAGCCTTCTTTAACACCAACGGTAGCGTCGCCGCATTGCTGGTCGCACTCTTCAACCTTGGTATCGCAACGTTAATTTATCTGCCCTTTGTTGTGGTTGCTAACAAAGCACAAAACGCGATTGATAAAGAAGAGAGCGAAGAAGATATCGCTAACGCCCTGAAATTTTAATCGATGCCGGTACGGGTAATCGTGCCGGTAAGAAAAGAGAGGAACGATGTATGATGGATCTCGATAACATTCCCGATACGCAAACAGAAGCTGAAGAGCTGGAAGAAGTGGTGATGGGACTTATCATCAACTCCGGACAAGCGCGCAGCCTGGCGTATGCCGCACTGAAAGAGGCGAAGCAGGGCGATTTTGCCGCAGCAAAAGCCATGATGGATCAGTCACGGATGGCATTGAATGAAGCGCATCTGGTACAGACGAAACTGATTGAAGGCGATGCGGGCGAAGGTAAGATGAAAGTGAGTCTGGTGCTGGTCCACGCTCAGGATCATTTAATGACGTCCATGCTTGCGCGTGAACTGATTACCGAATTAATTGAGCTTCATGAAAAACTGAAGGCATAAGGAGTCGATGATGCAGCCAGTGATTAACGCGCCGGAAATTGCCACTGCCCGAGAACAGCAGTTGTTTAATGGCAAAAACTTCCATGTGTTTATCTACAACAAAACTGAGAGTATCAGCGGACTGCATCAGCACGACTATTATGAATTTACTCTGGTATTAACCGGGCGTTATTTCCAGGAGATTAACGGTAAGCGCGTGTTACTGGAACGGGGCGATTTTGTTTTTATTCCGTTAGGTTCGCACCATCAAAGTTTTTATGAGTTTGGTGCCACGCGCATATTGAATGTTGGGATCAGTAAACGCTTTTTTGAGCAGCATTACCTGCCGTTGTTGCCTTATTGCTTTGTCGCTTCGCAGGTATACCGGACCAATAACGCTTTTCTCACCTATGTGGAAACAGTGATTTCTTCATTGAATTTCCGCGAAACAGGGCTGGAAGAGTTTGTTGAGATGGTTACTTTTTATGTCATTAACCGTTTACGTCATTACCGCGAAGAACAGGTGATTGATGATGTACCGCAGTGGCTGAAAAGTACGGTAGAAAAGATGCATGATAAAGAGCAGTTTAGTGAATCGGCGCTGGAGAATATGGTGACGTTGTCAGCCAAATCACAGGAATATTTGACGCGAGCGACTCAACGATATTATGGCAAAACACCAATGCAGATTATTAATGAGATCCGTATTAATTTTGCCAAAAAACAACTGGAAATGACCAACTATTCCGTGACGGATATTGCGTTTGAGGCCGGTTATAGTAGCCCGAGTTTGTTTATTAAAACGTTTAAGAAATTAACGTCCTTTACGCCTAAGAGCTATCGTAAGAAATTGACTGAATTTAATCAGTAAGTCGTTATACCTGACAATTCACATATCTGTCCTGTTGCTGGATTATTTATGTCCGGGGGGGCAGATATGCCAGATATCAGTATTCTGTACTGAAGGGAGAAATTATGAGCCAGAAATTAAAAGTCGTCACTATTGGTGGCGGGAGCAGCTATACCCCGGAGTTACTGGAAGGATTTATTAAGCGTTATCACGAATTGCCGGTCAGCGAATTATGGCTGGTGGATGTCGAAGGTGGTAAAGCTAAACTGGATATTATTTTTGATCTCTGCCAACGGATGATTGATAACGCTGGCGTCCCGATGAAGCTTTATAAAACGCTGGATCGCCGCGAAGCATTGAAAGATGCTGATTTCGTTACTACCCAACTGCGCGTAGGCCAATTACCGGCGCGCGAACTGGATGAACGTATTCCATTAAGTCATGGTTATCTTGGTCAGGAAACTAACGGCGCGGGCGGTCTGTTTAAAGGTCTGCGTACCATTCCGGTGATTTTTGACATCGTAAAAGATGTCGAAGAACTTTGTCCGAATGCATGGGTGATTAACTTCACTAACCCGGCGGGAATGGTCACTGAAGCCGTTTATCGTCATACCGGATTTAAACGCTTTATCGGCGTGTGTAATATTCCGATCGGCATGAAGATGTTTATTCGCGATGTTCTGATGCTGAAAGATAGCGATGATTTATCTATCGATCTGTTCGGCCTCAACCATATGGTGTTCATTAAAGATGTGCTGGTAAATGGCAAATCACGCTTTGCCGAATTGCTTGATGGTGTGGCATCCGGGCAGTTAAAAGCATCTGGCGTTAAAAATATTTTCGATCTGCCATTTAGCGAAGGTTTAATTCGTTCTCTGAATCTGTTGCCGTGTTCTTATTTGCTTTATTACTTCAAGCAAAAAGAGATGCTGGCTATTGAAATGGGCGAATACTACAAAGGCGGCGCACGAGCACAGGTAGTACAGAAAGTCGAGAAACAACTTTTTGAACTGTATAAAAACCCGGAGTTGAAAGTTAAGCCGAAAGAACTGGAACAGCGCGGTGGGGCTTATTACTCTGATGCAGCGTGCGAAGTGATCAACGCTATCTACAACGACAAGCAAGCTGAACATTACGTTAATATCCCGCATCATGGGCATATTGATAATATTCCGGCAGACTGGGCGGTAGAAATGACCTGTACGCTGGGGCGCGATGGCGCGACGCCACATCCGCGCATTACGCATTTCGATGATAAAGTGATGGGGCTGATTCACACCATTAAAGGCTTCGAGATTGCTGCCAGCAACGCTGCACTTAGCGGAGAATTTAACGATGTGTTACTGGCGCTAAACCTTAGTCCGTTGGTGCATTCCGATCGCGATGCTGAGCTGCTGGCACGCGAGATGATTCTGGCGCACGAGAAATGGCTGCCAAATTTTGCCGACTGCATCGCAGAGCTTAAAAAAGCACATTAACCGAGGCTGATTATGGAACGCTTACTGATTGTTAATGCCGATGATTTTGGCTTAAGCAAAGGTCAGAACTACGGCATTATCGAGGCCTGTCGCAATGGGATTGTCACGTCGACGACGGCACTGGTGAATGGGCAGGCTATTGACCATGCAGTGCAGTTGAGTCGTGATGAACCGAGTTTGGCCATAGGGATGCACTTTGTCCTTACTATGGGCAAGCCACTGACAGCTATGCCGGGGTTAACCCGCGATGGCGTGCTGGGAAAATGGATCTGGCAGTTGGCAGAAGAAGATGCTTTACCGCTGGAAGAAATTACTCAGGAGCTCGCCAGTCAGTATTTGCGTTTCATTGAGCTATTTGGACGCAAACCTACGCATCTTGATAGCCATCATCATGTGCATATGTTCCCGCAGATTTTCCCGATTGTTGCCAGGTTTGCGGCAGAAGAGGGGATTGCGTTGCGCATCGACCGTCAGTCGCTTTCTAAGGATGGTGATTTACCGGCTAATCTGCGCAGTTCGCAGGGATTCAGTAGCGCGTTTTATGGTGAAGAGATTAGCGAGACACTGTTCCTGCAAGTGCTTGATGACTCCAGTCATCGCGGCGAGCGCTCGCTGGAAGTGATGTGCCACCCGGCGTTTATCGATAATACGATTCGCCAGAGTGCTTATTGCTTCCCTCGGTTAACGGAACTGGATGTGCTGACTTCAGCGTCGTTGAAATATGCGATTGCTGAGCGTGGTTATCGGTTGGGTAGTTATCTTGATGTGTAAGTAAGGTGGTAAGGTCACTCCCCAGGGGGCGTGACCTTATCCATATTTACGCCGGGATTTTGTCAATCTTAGGAATGCGTGACCACACGCGGTGTGCTGCCATCAGCGTTAACAGTTCATCCATAAAACTACCATCGGCGCTGTCAGCTTCCACAATCCCTTCTTCACCCTGGTCAGCGACCTTGATTGTTGCTTTAAACTTGCGCGCGTCTCCTGCCAGCGCAATCGGTTTAAGGTGTTTGTAGGCTTCCATCAGGTAGTAGTTGGCATCGCCGTTGTCAGCGATATCCGCGATATTGCCGCAAGGGACAATAACCGCATCGACCGTCAGCGAAGGCGCTCCGGCAAAGGTAGCAGCTATAGGCAGCACCGTACCGTCATCCGCAGTCACTTCACCCATTCGGGAGTAGAGCAGTTTGGCATGAACGCCTTTGGCCTTCAGCGCCTTGAGAATGGCCAGAAGGTCTGCCGATCTGACTTCATCATTAAGTAAAATCGCTACCACGCGACCTTTCACATCACCGTCAGGAATGGCGTACAAACTTAAGGATGGATCCTTTTTCAGACCGTTGACGTCCGGAGGCGGGGTGATATTCAGCTGGTCGTCCGTCAGCTCGATACCGAGATTTTTCGCCACCGCCTGGGCCAGAGTGAGATCAATATGCGCCAGCTGGTCAACAACGCGCTCACGAATATACGGCCGAACTACTTTGCTTAACTCAAAACTGAAACCATCGACAATATGGCGCTGCTCGAATGGCGTCTGACTTAGCCAGAACAGACGCGGATGGGAATAATATTCGCCAAACGATGGGCTGCGCTCGCGAACTTTATTGCCTTCCACGCGCTCCTGGTATGATTCAAAACCGCCGCGTTTCGGCCCCGGCGGTGTTTCGCGCGGCCAGTTATCGTTGATCGAGTTCGGTTCGTAATTCGCCGGGTTAGTGTCGATCCCCATACGATGCATGCCGTCACGCTGGAAATTATGGTAAGGGCAGGTCGGGCGGTTAATCGGAATCTCATGGAAATTGGGTCCGCCAAGACGACTGATTTGTGTATCGGTATAAGAGAACAAACGCCCCTGCAACAGCGGATCGTTGGTGAAATCCAGACCGGGGACAATATGCCCAGGATGGAAAGCCGCCTGTTCGTTTTCGGCAAAGAAGTTATCCGGGTTGCGATTGAGCACCATTTTGCCAACACGCTGAACGGGTACCAGTTCTTCCGGGATGAGTTTGGTTGGATCGAGAAGATCGAAGTCAAACTTGAATTCATCTTCTTCAGGAATCAACTGGAAGCCCAGTTCGTATTCCGGAAAATCGCCTGCTTCGATGGCTTCCCACAACTCGCGGCGGTGGAAGTCCGGGTCACGTCCGGTTAGTTTTTGTGCTTCATCCCAAACGAGTGAGGCTTTACCTGCCAGTGGTTTCCAGTGGAAACGTACGAACGTTGCCTTCCCTTCGGCATTAATCAGGCGGAAGGTGTGAATACCGAAGCCTTCCATGGTGCGGTAACTGCGCGGTATACCGCGATCCGACATCGCCCACATCACGTTGTGCAGAGTTTCAGGTTGCAGAGAAACATAATCCCAGAAAGTATCGTGGGCGCTTTGCCCTTGTGGAATTGCCCAGTGCGGTTCTGGTTTTACCGCATGAACAAAATCGGGGAATTTATGCGCATCCTGGATAAAGAAGATTGGCGTGTTATTGCCAACGAGGTCAAAAATACCCTCTTCGGTATAGAACTTGGTGGCAAAGCCACGGATATCACGCACGGTATCGGCAGAGCCAGCACCACCCTGAACGGTAGAGAACCTAACAAATACTGGGGTGATTTTGTTCGGATCTGAGAGGAAATCCGCTTTGGTGATATCGCTTAAGCTTTTATATGGCTGGAAATAACCGTGAGCGGCTGATCCGCGTGCATGAACAATACGTTCCGGGATGCGCTCATGGTCAAAGTGAGTGATTTTCTCGCGCAGAATAAAATCTTCCAGCAGCGTTGGACCACGGCTACCGGCACGCAGTGAGTTTTGATCATCGGCGATGCGCACGCCCTGATTAGTGGTCAGCGCAAAATTTTCACTGCCTTTGCGTACGTCTTCCAGAGAATTAAGTTTTTCGTTACGCGTATCAGGGGCTTTCAGGCTCCCAGGGGCGGTAGGTTGTGCACCTGGCGGTGTTGGTTCAGCCGCTGGACGATGAGATCCGTCCTCAGGTGCCAGTGAGTCCATCCCCGGTTTCGCTTCGCTGGAATCGTGTAGTGGTGACTGGTGCTGATGTGGGTTCTTTTCGTTATGTTGCGACATTGAACTCGTCTCCTTAACTTATTACTGAAAGGGCCGCTGTTTTGGTCAAAAAACCCTCTAAATATAGACCATCAGCCAGATCCCGCTTCGGAGACTATTCTGGAAACGGTGTTATGAAATACACGCAAAGCGGGACGTACAGGGGCTAAATCGGCTAAACTACAGTTTTTCTGATTTTTAATATGCGTTTAGTGAAGCCAGTAATGAAGAAACCGCTCCGTCAGCAAAACCGCCAGATTATTAGCTATATCCCACGCACGGAACCCGCGCCGCCAGAACATGCGATAAAGATGGATTCGTTTCGTGATGTCTGGATGCTGCGTGGCAAATATGTTGCGTTTGTACTGATGGGAGAGTCATTTCTGCGCTCACCGGCGTTTACTGTGCCTGAATCCGCCCAGCGTTGGGCAAATCAGATCCGCCAGGAAGGGGAAGTGACTGAGTAAAGATTACGTACCTCCCGGTTTTGCCGGGAGTTACATGGCCTGAAATTTTGTATTTCATTGCTACATTCATTCAAACCACCTGTAACAAAAAGCTGCCTTTGACGATCTATTGCTATAAATAAGTGAACTTTTTTCTTTAATTGTTTATTTATTTTAAAATGGTTAAGTTTTGCTAATCATGATGAGCTATTTTTGATAGTTCATCCTGTGGCGTCGCTCTTAAACTTATATTGTAAATGACTTAGATTTAAATGAGATAATAATTTTGTTAACAATATGAGGCGGGAGATGCTTTCTACAAACTTAATACAGAGTGATTATGGTAATTTAAATATTAAAAACCTTGCCTTCGACTCTTTTAAAGAAAGACTGCAGTCTACCATGACAGCACTCACTTTCTTTATATCAACGGGTCAATGTGCCTGCGATGAAATAGCAGAATCAAACTTTAATTATATGATTGCCTATATGTCTAACATTAACTATGATGCCTCAAAGCCAGGAGCGCCAGTACTTAGTTTTGATACATATCTGCAGGACAATGTTAAATATAGAGTAATAATTAATAATCTTTATGGTAGTGAAATTCGGATAAGAGGTATAAATAAAGATTTTATTGGAATGGATGTCACTTCTGTATTTCGCCCAGAAAAAATGACCAATTTGATCAATATAAAAAACAGGTTGGTTATTCACTATTTAAGAACGATATACTATGAACAAAATTATATACATCCTGTTGGGAGCATTTTTGCTGCGATTCAAAAAAATGAGAGTCTCCTAAAGTTTCCTTCGATAATATCAATGCTTAATATCAGTCTTCTTTTTAATCCACTAAATCTTCCGGGAATGGGAAATGGTGTGCTTGAAGATATTATGAGTATTCCAGATAGTTCACTTAGAAAACGTCTCGGGTATGAGGTTTTAAGCTTCTCGCTACAGGCACATTCATTGAGTCAGGAATGTATTGATAAGTTGGTCATTTTTTTCGCTGACGATCTGTTTAAATATGAGTCAGTATGCATCGCCGCGATGGAACATTTAAAAAGTAAGGCAACGGTCCCTATACAAAACGGACCGTTGCCAGCATAAGAATTAACGGTGTGCCAGTTCGGCGTCGTCTTCGCTATCCAGAATGGCTTTATCGGTTTGCTTCAGCCACTGGCTGGTCAGCGTGCCAGCTGTCATCGAGCCACTAACGTTTAGCGCCGTACGGCCCATGTCGATAAGCGGTTCAACGGAGATTAACAGCGCCACCAGCGTTACTGGCAGGCCCATCGCAGGCAGCACAATCAGTGCGGCGAAAGTTGCGCCACCACCGACACCGGCAACGCCTGCGGAACTAACGGTAACAATACCGACCAGCGTCGCAATCCACATCGGGTCCAGCGGGTTAATGCCAACCGTAGGCGCAACCATCACCGCCAGCATTGCCGGATACAAACCGGCGCAGCCGTTCTGACCAATGGTCGCACCGAAAGAGGCGGCGAAACTGGCGATGGATTCAGGAACACCGAGTCGACGCGTTTGTGCTTCCACATTCAGTGGGATAGACGCAGCACTGGAACGGCTGGTAAAGGCAAACGTCAGTACTGGCCATACCTTACGGAAGTACTTCAGCGGGCTCACGCCATTAATGCCCAGCAGAAGGCCATGCACTGCAAACATAATCAGAAGACCGAGGTAGGACGCGACAACGAAACTACCCAGTTTGATGATGTCTTGCAGGTTAGAACCTGCAACCACTTTGGTCATCAGCGCCAGAACGCCGTAAGGGGTCAGCTGCATGACCAGGCGAACCAGTTTCATCACCCAGCTTTGCAGGGTATCGATAGCGGTTAAGACGCGTTCACCTTTCGGCGCATCATCCTTCAGCAGCTTCAGCGCAGCTACGCCGAGGAATGCGGCAAAAATTACCACGCTGATAATTGACGTCGGATTGGCTCCGGTCAAATCGGCAAACGGGTTTTTCGGGATAAAGGACAAGACCAGCTGCGGAACGCTCAGGTCAGAGACTTTACCAACATAGTTACTTTCGATGGCGTTCAAACGTGCAGTTTCTGCACCACCCTGAACCAGACCTTCAGCCGTCAAACCAAACAGGTTGGTGACCAGCACACCGACCAGCGCTGCAATCAGCGTGGTAAACAAAAGCGTTCCGATGGTCAGAAAACTGATTTTGCCTAACTGTGATGCGTTATGCAGACGGGCAACCGCGCTCAGAATAGAGGCAAAGACTAACGGCATAACGATCATTTGCAGCAGTTGAACATAGCCGTTACCAACGATGTTAAACCACTGTACAGAATCTTTAAGTACCTGGCTGTCAGAACCATAAATGGTATGCAGGGCGAGGCCAAAAACCACACCCATCACCAGACCCACCAGCACTTTTTTCGCCAGACTCCACTGTTTATGGCGGGTCTGAGCCAGCGCAAACAGCAGTACAACGAACACCACGATGTTCGCAATTAATGGAAAGTTCATCCCCGTTCTCCTGATCTTATTATTTCTATCACTGCGTAGCAGTCATAGTGTTGGCGCAAGATTAACAGAACTGTGAGCTGGCTCTTATATTCAAATGGAATTGCTTATTCCAGAAAGGTGATTTTTGCCTTTTTAGTATTCAACCTGATGCTTAATAAGCCGATGAAACTGGATCTGCAAGGTATTGATCATTTGCGATGACCAACGGACAGCGCTGTTTTCGGGTAATGAATGGGGCATCCATACCGACCAGACAAATAATGCCATGCAGATAAAACGTTCCAGTTGGTTGCCCTTTTGGGGAACCAGGATAGGCAAGCGGAAACGCCAGCGGCATGGCCAGAGCAGGGGAACACCGGCGGGTGTCAGCATATCGGCAAGTATGTGGCTCAAATAACCCAGCACCATGCCCTGCAATGCATCAGCCGGAATGAACCAGCTTTCAGGAACCTTAAGGTAAAAGGTTGCCAGCAGCGAAAATACCGCCAGCAGACTGTGGGTAAAACCACGATGCCCAAAAGCGCGGGCGATCGGTTTTGATATCCACTTTAATCGCTGCCCAAGAAACGACTTTGGGTGATCGATGTCCGGTAACAAACACGTCAGGATTGCGGAAGGGACAATATGCCACCAGTCACCCTGTGCCAGCACGGGCGTCAGCTCGGCATTTTTGGCAAATACCGCACAAGCAATAGAAAATAGAAGGTGACCTTCCGCCGTCATGATAAAACTCACTAAACTGTCGATACGTACAGTATAGGATTTTTATACAGTGCGCGGAAGTGGTGACGGTGTAACTCTTTTTCTTAAATTGACGATTAATCCGCCAGTTGAATGCAAATTCAGATAAAGAACCAGGGGCAGCGTGATCACTGCCCCTGGTTATTAACCGAGAAGGTCTTTTGCGGTGAGTTCTGTCAGCGATGAGAGTTTGACGTTTGCTAATACAAAACGTGGATCATTTTGCGCTTCTGGCGCAGGAACGACGATGGAACGCATGCGGGCTGCTTTAGAGGCGATCATGCCATTTACCGAATCTTCCAGCGCTACGCAGGTCAGTGGGTCAACGCCCAGTTTTGCTGCGCAGTCGAGATATACTTGCGGATGCGGCTTGCTGTAAGGTAATTTTTCAGCCGAGGCGAGGGCATCGAAACTGTCGCGTAAGTCAAACATGGTCAACACTTTTTCCAGCATATGTAGTGGTGACGCGGAGGCCAGTCCCACCAATAAACCTTGTTCTTTGCATAACGCAACGGCTTCACGCACGCCTGGCAATAATGGGCGTGTCTCTTCAACCAGTGAAATGGCACGAGCAATAACCCGTTCTACTACTTCCTGACGGCTTGGCCCATTCCAGGGTTGCCGGGCGTACCAAAGATCGACCACCATATCGATGCGTAAACCTAAGGTGTCCGGCAGCTCGTTACGACGGGAGATATCCACCCCCAGGCTTGCCATCACATCCAGTTCGGCTCGATCCCATAAAGGTTCTGAGTCGATAAGTAATCCATCCATATCAAAAATTGCAGCAAGAATCTGACGCGGGGTTGACATTACAACCTCTCCTTTAGAGCATTATGTGTAAGGTATTAAGCCGTGCTTATGATTAAGCGCCTATCATATCGCCTTTAAAGAATGGGCGAAAACAGATATCTACAGGTAAACTAAGTGAAACGACGCGTCTTAATCAAGGAGAACTCATGACGTATCAACAAGCTGGACGCATTGCTGTTTTGAAAAGGATTTTGGGTTGGGTGATTTTTATACCTGCATTGATCTCTACATTGATTTCTTTGCTGAAATTTATGAATACCCGGCAGGAAAACCAGGAAGGCATTAATGCGGTCATGCTCGACTTTACTCATGTCATGATCGATATGATGCAGGCGAATACGCCTTTTTTGAATCTGTTCTGGTATAACTCCCCGACGCCCAATTTTAATGGTGGCGTGAACGTTATGTTCTGGGTGATTTTCATCCTGATTTTTGTCGGGCTGGCGTTGCAGGATTCCGGTGCCCGGATGAGTCGCCAGGCGCGCTTCTTGCGGGAAGGTGTTGAAGATCAACTCATTCTGGAAAAAGCCAAAGGGGAAGAGGGGCTAACGCGTGAACAAATTGAGTCACGTATTGTTGTGCCGCACCATACTATTTTCCTGCAGTTTTTCTCGCTGTATATCCTGCCGGTTATTTGTATTGCTGCAGGTTATGTGTTCTTTTCTCTGCTGGGGTTTATTTAATCAAAAGGCCGCACGGAGCGGCCATTATCCTCACCCCATATTATGCTGCTAATAATCTATCCAGTGACTGCTGAGCAATAACCAAATGCTGACCGCCAAATAACCTTGCACGATTTAACAGCGTGTAGAGTTGGTAAACCGGTTGACGTTCAAGGAAATCGGCAGGTAGCGGGGATACTGACTGATAGCCGTCATAGATTTGTGGCGGCTGTTCAGTATGCAGCGGTAACATCGCCAGGTCGCACTCTCGGTCACCCCAGTAGCAGGCCGGGTCGAAAATGTACGGGCCATCCGGACCCAGCGCACAGTTGCCGGACCATAAATCGCCGTGCAACAGAGAAGGCTGCGGTTGATGCGAGGCCAGACGCTGCTGAATATGCTCGACGATGGCATCGATATTGCCGAAAGCGATCCCTTTTTCTGCCGCCAGTTCCAGCTGCCAGCCAATCCGTTGTTCAGCAAAAAAAGTTGACCAGCGACGTTGCCAGGTGTTGGGCTGGGGAGTTGTGGAGAGCGCGTTATCGAAATCGAGGCCAAATTGCGGTTGGTCGCTCCATTGATGTAAACGCGCAATTTGCTGACCAAGAATAAATGCGCTATGCGCATCCAGCGGGCGAGGTGGGAGATAATCCATCACCAGAAAACTATAGTCACGGTCAGCGCCAACTGCCCAAACCTTAGGCACGGTGACGGTTTTACTACGCGACAGTAACTCCAGTTGGTCGGCTTCGGCGGTAAAACCGGGAAGCAGTTCCCTTTCATCACATTTGACGAAAAAGTCACGTCCTGCATAGCGCAACTGCCATGCGGCATGGACTTCTCCGCCAGGCAGTTCATTACGCAGTTCGATTTCGCCTTCACCTAACTGCTCGCTCAAAAGACGACTGATTGCCTGCCACATGATGTCTCTCCCATGTTGTCTGCCAGATCATAAGGTTAGCGCAAGAATGCGGTGTAAAAACACGAGCTAACGCACACCACAGACTGATTATTGCCCAAAAACCATTTATTTTCTGTTGCTATTCCATTCCTCCCAGGTCGTGATGGTGATTTCAGGATCTTTGCCGGTTGCACTTTGGGTAAGCCCCGAAACCAGTTCTCTAATTTCTTCTTCACTTTGGGTACTGATAAGTCCAAAAGTGTTAGTCCCCAGCTCATGGATATTTCCATCATCATCCGTCATGGTGAGCAAAAAACCGTCGCGAGTCAGGTAATTATTCAACTCGTTAATTTCAGTCAATGTATCCTCGCGCAACATGACGGTTATGACATAACGGACAAGATCGCCACTGGCCATAGTTCACCCCTTTGTTATCACATGACTTTTGAGCATAGTCGGAGAAACGCGTTGCCGACAGGTTGGTGGTGATTCCCCCAATGCAGGGGGAATGTTTCAGTTAGCGGGAAAGGTAAGCGTAAATTTTTTGTGTATCGTCATGGGAGCACAGGCGTGTTCCCTGATTGAGTGTGGCTGCACTCCCCGCAGCTACGCCAAAACGGACCATCTCTTCAAGAGAGGCATTTTCTGCCAGTTTCAGTGTCATCGCGCCGACCATGCTGTCACCAGCGCCAACGGTGCTCTGGCTTTTCACCGGTGGTGGCACAACCTGAATGCAGTTTTCACTATCAACGCCCAGCGCCCCTTGTGGACCCAGGGAAACGACAACTCGTTTGGCCTTGCCGCTATTAACGATTTCCTGCGCGGCTTTGCGGACATCGTCTGGCTGGGTGAGTTCGCGATTCACCAGCGCACTGAGTTCTTTTTGGTTAGGCTTAACCAACTCGATGTTACCAATCGCCAGTGCTGCACTTAACGCTTCGCCAGAACTGTCGACGATGCAGCGAATCCCTTGGTTTTGCGCAGCGGAAATCAGTTGGGTTAATTTTTCCAGCTTCACACCTGGCGGCAGGCTTCCGCTTATGACCAGGATGGCCCCGGATTCAATTTCCAGAACTTGCTCTTCAAGCTGGCGAAACTCATCTTCATTTAATGCCGCGCCTGGCATAACAAAACGATACTGCTCACCGCTTGCTTCCACATGTACGTGTAAATTCTGCCGGGTCCAGTCTTTGGCCTCTACAGTAGCGACGGGGACATTTTCATCCGCCAACAGTGAAACCAGGTGTTCGCCGGTCGCGCCACCCGCCGGGAAGATCGCTGTGGCACTGCCTCCAAGATGGGCAATGGCGCGGGCGACGTTGATGCCGCCGCCCCCGGGTTCGAACACCGGTGCGGTACAGCGCAGTTTTCCTTCGGGATAAATTTGCGGGGTAATTGTTGCGCTATCGAGAGAGGGCGCAAGTGTCAACGTATAGATACGTACCATCATTTCCTCCTATAGGCTGATTTCAGTCTGGCACCGAATCAGCGGAAAGTGAAGAAATTAACAATATGATTTATTAGAGCTTTATTTAAAATTTTGCAGATAAATATATATAAATAAAAATCTGTTTTCGCCACATGCTTATTCAAAAAATGAAATAAGAATACATTGCTAAGTTATTCGCGCCTTTTTATAATTCGTTACCTTTCCAGGGACGCTAATCTTTGATCCTTAAGAAAGTTTCCGGGACCGCGAAGGTCTCTTTTTTTGTTGTACGGACTCTTGATAAATGAAGCTTTTGAAGACAGTTCCTGCCATCGTTATGTTGGCGGGGGGCATGTTTGCGTCATTGAATGCAGCTGCCGATGATTCCGTTTTTACTGTCATGGACGATCCTGCCAGCGCTAAAAAACCTTTCGAAGGTAATCTGAACGCAGGATATCTTGCACAATCAGGCAATACGAAAAGCTCCTCACTTACGGCTGACACCACCATGACCTGGTATGGACAAACCACTGCCTGGTCGCTGTGGGGGAACGCCAGTAATACTTCTTCTAATGATGAGCGTTCTTCAGAAAAATATGCGGCGGGCGGGCGTAGCCGTTTTAATTTAACTGATTATGACTATTTATTTGGTCAGGCAAGCTGGCTGACAGACCGTTATAACGGCTATCGAGAGCGCGATGTGTTGACCGCGGGTTATGGTCGTCAGTTTTTGAATGGCCCGGTACACAGTTTCCGCTTTGAATTCGGCCCAGGTGTGCGTTACGACAAATATACCGACAATGCCAGTGAAACCCAGCCGCTGGGTTATGCCTCCGGGGCTTATGCATGGCAGTTGACTGACAACGCTAAATTTACGCAGGGTGTTTCCGTCTTTGGCGCGGAAGACACAACGCTGAACTCTGAAAGCGCATTAAATGTTGCTATTAATGAACATTTTGGACTGAAGGTGGCTTACAACGTCACATGGAACTCTGAACCTCCAGAGTCTGCACCGGAACATACCGATCGTCGGACAACCTTATCGCTGGGCTACAGCATGTAACATCATCTGCCGGACCGTAGTATGCGGTCTGGCTATTTTCGTTTGTCACTGCTCAGCCCCAAATCATTGCTGCCCAACGTAGCAACAACATAGCGCCACAGATTGCCAGTAGCACCACCACCATCTTCCAGTGTTTTTTATCAAAGCGTTTAGTCGGCATACCAGTGTCCTGCATATCTCTTGTGCGTGATAACGGAGTGTAACAAAAGGGACAGGCAACAAGGGATTTTTTGCAATTACAGCCGTCGGGTGGCGTTGTGCACCCGGTCACTGTTATTGAGTTTAAAGTATATGTATCAACATATACATCGTAAATATTTAGTTATAAATACGCCTGTAGTTCATCTGAACTAAAGCTCAGGCTTTGGCTGATTACATTTATAGCTGCATAATATGTTTCTACTGTTTTATAATGATTATGATGAATGGCTATATGAACAGCTGATATGTTGTCATGATTTTTAGCGGCCAACAGTGTGAATAACTGATGTTGCCTAAAAGAATATTTTTTTGCAAAAGTATCCAGCGTTGATATATAAGATAACACGACGTCTTTATTACCCTTGCTCATGGCGATGTATAAAGCAGGGGTTCCATGTGCTGTTGCGCCTTTTAATAAATCCATGATGTTAATTTTGCTGAGGTTATATTTAACAGCGATTCCATAAACTTTAGAGAGGAACCGTGTGACACACAAAGGGTGATTATTTTCCATTGCGGCATATAATCCTGGCTCACCATCACGTGTTTTCATTGCTAAAATATCCATCACCATTTTTTTGCTTAAAAGCTCTTGTGTTATTGGAGTGGTTAATGCATTCAGAAAGATATCGATTATTTCATCGAATCCATACAACATGGAGATATAGAGTCCAGGTGTTTCGTTAGCACTTTTAGTTTGCAGTAATTTAACCAGATTATCTTCATGAATGATATGATTATCTACCAGTGACTGAATTTCTTGCATAAATATTTTTACGTTGTCAGTATGTCCGTTCATCATAGCCAGAAATAAAGCAGGTGTACCAACACTATTCTGCGCAGTTATTATTTCAATGATTTCTTTTTCAGGGAGTATGGGTAACTGTTTGAATAATGTAATAAGCTGTTGAGTCTGGCCTGTGGCCATTATTAACAACATTGCCGATGGATGTATAGGAGCAAATGGCATTCGTGTCGCGATACCCGTGAAAATAGCCCCTGGAGCTCCCTCAGGTAATAGGGGCAGAATAGCAATTGCACAGTTGCGAACATACCTATCAGCCCAGGTCTGAGCATCGGGACCTGAACTGATGAACTTATCGAGCGAGAGAAAGCCCCGTGCTGTCCTGTGGGTGCCTCTGACGGCAACGTTGGTATCGTTCGGGTCGTAAACGGACACAACATAATTTAATTGCCCATACGCTGACTGCTTTATTCGTAGCCTTACTGACAAAGTATGATTGTCTATATATAAAATCGCGGACATATGACTGACATTGTTTGCCATCATTCGACAGAAGAAAATATCTAAAGCGAAGCCAAAATCCTTACTCGCGATAACGCGACTCCCTGCAGGAGGATGGCGAAGTAATGATCTGAACTCCGCGTCCCGGACTAAGGGGACATGCTGCTGTATGGATTCAACGGAGGAGTAATGTTTAATCAGATTGACTTTGCCTTTTCCATTTCTCAGTGAATCAAGGGCGTATTGCAATGACAGATGGCGACAAAAAATAGCGTCAGAAGGAGATTGCAAAAAAAATGCACTACCATTGAGATTTACTGTTGGTTGTATAGTTTTTTCTCTATGGATTTTTTTAGACAGTTTCATACAATGGTTACGATTTTCGGCAGTTAACTGTTCCTGTTCAATATAATCCAGTATGCTTCGCAAATGGTTAGCTTTAATAGGCGTGGTTTCCAGTAATAAGGAAATGATTTCTTTTTTATAGTGTAATGTAATGAGTATATTTTCTGCATGGATGGGTGAAGTGGCAAAGTTAATGGTAAAAAGGGCAGTGGAATAACAATTTTGTGATATTTTTCGACAGTTTGCGGTAAATTCCTGAGTAACACAGTATGACAGCATCGAACTTAAGTCAGAGGTATCAAGTAGGGTGATGAGTTGGCACGCAAATTGATTAATAGGCTCTGATGAAGGCGTTGGTATGTCGCTATCGATGTGCATTCTATGAGGAGACTTATAATGAGTTCTGATAATAATGTCGTTTTGACTCATAATCTATTCGCCTTATATATGTCTGGAGGTTTTGAGGATGATAATTAATTATTATCGCCAGAATGAAATGTGCACGAAAAATTGCTATAAGAATTGTGTCACTTTTATCATTGTGATATGACCAGTTCGTCATTAATCTCATGATCGTTTAAATACTACCGCCAAATCATGCAACGAACTTTGCTGGATTCAGTTTATGCTGCTGTAAATCCGCTCGCAGTAAACCTTTCAGACGCTCCGTGATGTTATCAGTTGTTCTTTAAGCGTTTTGCTGGTGTACTCACTACAAACGAATTGCGAATCGAATCAATGTGAAACGGAAAGGTACAATCTCCCTTTTTTTAGTGTTAACATCGCTCAACCGGGTGGAAGGTGAGAGGTTAATGTCTTTCATTTGTGTACCTGATTGCGAACCAATTTAGCATTTGTTGGCTAGATGGTTTCGCAATGAACTGTTAATAAACAAATTTTTCTTTGTATGTGATCTTTCGTGTGGGTCACCACTGCAAATAAGGATATAAAATGCCTGTTATAACTCTTCCTGATGGCAGCCAACGCCATTACGACCACGCTGTAAGCCCCATGGATGTTGCGCTGGACATTGGTCCAGGTCTGGCGAAAGCCTGTATCGCAGGGCGCGTTAATGGTGAACTGGTTGATGCTTGCGATCTGATTGAAAACGACGCACAACTGTCGATCATTACCGCCAAAGACGAAGAAGGTCTGGAGATCATTCGTCACTCCTGTGCGCACCTGTTAGGGCACGCGATTAAACAACTTTGGCCGCATACCAAAATGGCAATCGGCCCGGTTATTGACAACGGTTTTTATTACGACGTTGATCTTGACCGCACGTTAACCCAGGAAGATGTCGAAGCACTCGAGAAGCGGATGCATGAGCTTGCTGAGAAAAACTACGACGTCATTAAGAAGAAAGTCAGCTGGCACGAAGCGCGTGAAACTTTCGCCAACCGTGGGGAGAGCTACAAAGTCTCCATTCTTGACGAAAACATCGCCCATGATGACAAGCCAGGTCTGTACTTCCATGAAGAATATGTCGATATGTGCCGCGGTCCGCACGTACCGAACATGCGTTTCTGCCATCATTTCAAACTAATGAAAACGGCAGGGGCTTACTGGCGTGGCGACAGCAACAACAAAATGTTGCAACGTATTTACGGTACGGCGTGGGCAGACAAAAAAGCACTTAACGCTTACCTGCAGCGCCTGGAAGAAGCCGCGAAACGCGACCACCGTAAAATCGGTAAACAGCTCGACCTGTACCATATGCAGGAAGAAGCGCCGGGGATGGTATTCTGGCACAACGACGGCTGGACCATCTTCCGTGAACTGGAAGTGTTTGTTCGTTCTAAACTGAAAGAGTACCAGTATCAGGAAGTTAAAGGTCCGTTCATGATGGACCGTGTCCTGTGGGAAAAAACCGGTCACTGGGACAACTACAAAGATGCAATGTTCACCACGTCTTCTGAGAACCGTGAATACTGCATTAAGCCGATGAACTGCCCGGGTCACGTACAAATTTTCAACCAGGGGCTGAAGTCGTATCGCGATTTGCCGCTGCGTATGGCCGAGTTTGGTAGCTGCCACCGTAACGAGCCGTCAGGTTCGCTGCATGGCCTGATGCGCGTACGTGGATTTACCCAGGATGACGCGCATATATTCTGTACTGAAGAACAAATTCGCGATGAAGTTAACGGATGTATCCGTTTAGTCTATGATATGTACAGCACTTTTGGCTTCGAGAAGATCGTCGTCAAACTCTCCACTCGTCCTGAAAAACGTATTGGCAGCGACGAAATGTGGGATCGTGCTGAGGCGGACCTGGCGGTTGCGCTGGAAGAAAACAACATCCCGTTTGAATATCAACTGGGTGAAGGCGCTTTCTACGGTCCGAAAATTGAATTTACCCTGTATGACTGCCTCGATCGTGCATGGCAGTGCGGTACAGTACAGCTGGACTTCTCCTTGCCGTCTCGTCTGAGCGCCTCCTATGTGGGCGAAGACAACGAGCGTAAGGTACCGGTAATGATTCACCGCGCAATTCTGGGGTCGATGGAACGTTTCATCGGTATCCTGACCGAAGAATTCGCTGGTTTCTTCCCGACCTGGCTTGCGCCGGTTCAGGTTGTTATCATGAACATTACCGATTCTCAGTCTGAATACGTTAACGAATTGACGCAAAAACTATCAAATGCGGGCATTCGTGTTAAAGCAGACTTGAGAAATGAGAAGATTGGCTTTAAAATCCGCGAGCACACTTTGCGTCGCGTCCCGTATATGCTGGTCTGTGGTGATAAAGAGGTGGAATCAGGCAAAGTTGCCGTTCGCACCCGCCGTGGTAAAGACCTGGGAAGCATGGACGTAAATGAAGTGATCGAGAAGCTGCAACAAGAGATTCGCAGCCGCAGTCTTAAACAATTGGAGGAATAAGGTATTAAAGGCGGAAAACGAGTTCAAACGGCGCGCCCTAACCGTATCAATGGCGAAATTCGCGCCCAGGAAGTTCGCTTAACAGGTCTGGAAGGCGAGCAGCTTGGTATTGTGAGTCTGAGAGAAGCTCTGGAGAAAGCAGAAGAAGCCGGAGTAGACTTAGTCGAGATCAGCCCTAACGCCGAGCCGCCGGTTTGTCGTATAATGGATTACGGCAAATTCCTCTATGAAAAGAGCAAGTCTTCTAAGGAACAGAAGAAAAAGCAAAAAGTTATCCAGGTTAAGGAAATTAAATTCCGTCCTGGTACAGATGAAGGCGACTATCAGGTAAAACTCCGCAGCCTGATTCGCTTTCTCGAAGAGGGTGATAAAGCCAAAATCACGCTGCGTTTCCGTGGTCGTGAGATGGCGCACCAGCAAATCGGTATGGAAGTGCTTAATCGCGTGAAAGACGATTTGCAAGAACTGGCAGTGGTCGAATCCTTCCCAACGAAGATCGAAGGCCGCCAGATGATCATGGTGCTCGCTCCTAAGAAGAAACAGTAAGGCCTTCAAGTAATCATTCCTGTGGGCCTTGGCTCACAGGGTGATTCGCCTTTGTTTCTGTTTATTAACAATGCGAAGTGGAAGTTATTAAAATGCCAAAAATTAAGACCGTACGCGGTGCTGCTAAGCGCTTCAAAAAAACCGGTAAAGGTGGTTTTAAGCACAAGCACGCTAACCTGCGTCACATTCTGACCAAAAAAGCGACCAAACGTAAACGTCACCTGCGTCCGAAAGCCATGGTTTCCAAAGGCGATCTGGGCCTGGTAATCGCGTGCCTGCCGTACGCATAAGCCGTTAACGTTTTTTAACTTTTTAATTAGAATATAGATACAGGAGAGCACATATGGCTCGCGTAAAACGTGGTGTTATTGCACGCGCACGTCACAAGAAAATTTTGAAACAAGCTAAAGGCTACTACGGTGCGCGTTCTCGCGTATACCGCGTTGCCTTCCAGGCTGTTATCAAAGCTGGTCAGTATGCTTACCGTGACCGTCGTCAACGTAAGCGTCAGTTCCGTCAACTGTGGATTGCGCGTATCAACGCAGCAGCACGTCAGAACGGTATTTCTTACAGCAAATTCATCAATGGCCTGAAAAAAGCCTCTGTTGAAATCGACCGTAAGATCCTGGCTGATATCGCAGTATTCGACAAAGTAGCGTTCACCGCTCTGGTTGAAAAAGCGAAAGCAGCTCTGGCATAAGCCAGTTGAAAGAGGGAGCTAGTCTCCCTCTTTTCGTTTCAACGCCATCAAAACATTGACTTTTATCGCCGTAGCCTTTTCAATAAAGGTCTTTTGAAAAGTACCAAAAGGTAACGCAAGCAATGAATGCTGCTATTTTCCGCTTCTTTTTTTACTTTAGCACCTGACTCCAGGAGGCTAGCGCGTGAGAAGAGAAACGGAAAACAGCGCCTGAAAGCCTCCCAGTGGAGGCTTTTTTTGTATGCGCGTTTTGAAAAAATTAAGTCCAACGAACCAGTGTCACCACTGACACAATGAGGAAAACCATGTCACATCTCGCAGAACTGGTTGCCAGTGCGAAGGCGGCCATTAGCCAGGCGTCAGATGTTGCCGCGTTAGACAATGTGCGCGTCGAATATTTGGGTAAAAAAGGGCACTTAACCCTTCAGATGACGACCCTGCGTGAGCTGCCGCCAGAAGAACGCCCGGCAGCCGGTGCGGTTATCAACGAAGCGAAAGAGCAGGTTCAGCAGGCGCTGAATGCACGTAAAGCGGAACTGGAAAGCGCAGCGCTGAATGCGCGTCTGGCGGCGGAAACGATTGATGTCTCCCTGCCGGGTCGTCGTATTGAAAACGGCGGTCTGCATCCGGTGACCCGTACCATCGACCGTATCGAAAGTTTCTTCGGTGAGCTTGGCTTTACCGTGGCAACCGGGCCGGAAATCGAAGACGATTATCATAACTTCGATGCTCTGAACATTCCTGGTCACCACCCGGCGCGCGCTGACCACGACACTTTCTGGTTTGACGCTACCCGCCTGCTGCGTACCCAGACCTCTGGCGTACAGATCCGCACCATGAAAGCCCAGCAGCCACCGATTCGTATCATCGCGCCTGGCCGTGTTTATCGTAACGACTACGACCAGACTCACACGCCGATGTTCCATCAGATGGAAGGTCTGATTGTTGATACCAACATCAGCTTTACCAACCTGAAAGGCACGCTGCACGACTTCCTGCGTAACTTCTTTGAGGAAGATTTGCAGATCCGCTTCCGTCCTTCCTACTTCCCGTTTACCGAACCTTCTGCAGAAGTGGACGTCATGGGTAAAAACGGTAAATGGCTGGAAGTACTGGGCTGCGGGATGGTGCATCCGAACGTGCTGCGTAATGTTGGCATCGACCCGGAAGTTTACTCTGGTTTCGCCTTCGGAATGGGGATGGAGCGTCTGACCATGTTGCGTTACGGCGTCACCGACCTGCGTTCATTCTTCGAAAACGATCTGCGTTTCCTCAAACAGTTTAAATAAGGCAGGAATAGATTATGAAATTCAGTGAACTGTGGTTACGCGAATGGGTGAACCCGGCGATTGATAGCGATGCGCTGGCAAATCAAATCACTATGGCGGGCCTGGAAGTTGACGGTGTAGAACCGGTTGCCGGTAGCTTCCACGGCGTGGTCGTTGGTGAAGTGGTTGAGTGTGCGCAGCATCCGAACGCTGACAAACTGCGTGTGACAAAAGTGAATGTCGGCGGCGATCGCCTGCTGGACATCGTCTGCGGTGCGCCAAACTGCCGTCAGGGCCTGCGTGTGGCGGTAGCGACCATTGGTGCTGTTCTGCCGGGCGATTTCAAAATTAAAGCGGCGAAACTGCGTGGCGAACCGTCTGAAGGGATGCTGTGCTCCTTTTCTGAGCTGGGAATTTCTGACGATCACAGCGGCATTATCGAACTGCCTGCAGATGCGCCGATTGGCACAGACATCCGCGAATACCTGAAACTCGATGACAACACCATCGAAATCAGCGTAACGCCAAACCGTGCCGATTGCTTAGGCATTATCGGCGTGGCGCGTGATGTTGCCGTGCTGAACCAGCTGCCGCTGGTTGAACCGGAAATCGTTCCGGTTGGTGCGACCATCGACGACACGCTGCCGATTACAGTCGAAGCGCCGGAAGCCTGCCCGCGCTATCTTGGCCGTGTGGTAAAAGGCATTAACGTTAAAGCGCCAACTCCGCTGTGGATGAAAGAAAAACTGCGTCGTTGCGGGATCCGTTCTATCGATGCAGTTGTTGACGTCACCAACTATGTGCTGCTCGAACTGGGCCAGCCGATGCACGCTTTCGATAAAGATCGCATTGAAGGCGGCATTGTGGTGCGGATGGCGAAAGAGGGCGAAACGCTGGTGCTGCTTGATGGCACTGAAGCGAAGCTGAATGCTGACACCCTGGTCATCGCCGACCACAACAAGGCGCTGGCGATGGGCGGCATCTTTGGTGGCGAACACTCTGGCGTAAATGAAGAAACGCAAAACGTCCTGTTGGAATGTGCTTTCTTCAGCCCGCTATCTATCACCGGTCGTGCTCGTCGTCATGGCCTGCATACTGATGCTTCTCACCGTTATGAGCGTGGCGTTGATCCGGCACTGCAGCACAAAGCGATGGAACGTGCGACCCGTCTGCTGATCGACATCTGCGGCGGTGAGGCTGGCCCGGTAATTGATATCACCAACGAAGCAACGCTGCCGAAGCGAGCCACCATTACTTTACGTCGCAGCAAACTGGATCGCCTGATCGGCCATCATATTGCCGATGAGCAGGTAACTGATATTCTGCGTCGTCTCGGCTGCGAAGTGACCGAAGGCAAAGACGAATGGCAGGCAGTTGCGCCGAGCTGGCGTTTCGACATGGAGATTGAAGAAGATCTGGTCGAAGAAGTCGCGCGTGTTTACGGCTACAACAACATCCCTGATGAGCCGGTGCAGGCAAGCCTGATTATGGGTACTCACCGCGAAGCAGATCTGTCGCTCAAGCGCGTGAAAACGCTGCTCAACGACAAAGGCTATCAGGAAGTGATCACCTACAGCTTCGTTGATCCGAAAGTGCAGCAGATGATCCATCCAGGCGTTGAAGCCTTACTGCTGCCAAGCCCGATTTCCGTTGAAATGTCAGCAATGCGTCTTTCCCTGTGGACCGGCCTGCTGGCAACCGTGGTGTACAACCAGAACCGTCAGCAGAACCGTGTGCGCATTTTCGAAAGTGGTCTGCGTTTCGTACCAGATACTCAGGCACCGTTGGGCATTCGTCAGGATCTGATGTTAGCCGGTGTGATTTGCGGTAACCGTTACGAAGAGCACTGGAACCTGGCAAAAGAGACCGTTGATTTCTATGATTTGAAAGGCGATCTGGAGTCCGTTCTCGACCTGACCGGTAAACTGAATGAGGTTGAGTTCCGTGCAGAAGCGAATCCGGCACTGCATCCGGGGCAATCCGCAGCGATTTATCTGAAAGGTGAACGTATTGGTTTTGTTGGGGTTGTTCATCCTGAACTGGAACGTAAACTGGATCTTAACGGTCGCACTCTGGTGTTCGAACTGGAGTGGAACAAGCTCGCAGACCGCGTGGTGCCTCAGGCGCGCGAGATTTCTCGCTTCCCGGCGAACCGTCGTGACATCGCGGTGGTGGTCGCAGAAAACGTTCCCGCAGCGGATATTTTATCCGAATGTAAGAAAGTTGGCGTAAATCAGGTAGTTGGCGTAAACTTATTTGACGTGTACCGCGGTAAGGGTGTTGCGGAGGGGTATAAGAGCCTCGCCATAAGCCTGATCCTGCAAGATACCAGCCGTACACTCGAAGAAGAGGAGATTGCCGCTACCGTCGCCAAATGTGTAGAGGCATTAAAAGAGCGATTCCAGGCATCATTGAGGGATTGAACCTATGGCGCTTACAAAAGCTGAAATGTCAGAATATCTGTTTGATAAGCTTGGGCTTAGCAAGCGGGATGCCAAAGAACTGGTTGAACTGTTTTTCGAAGAGATCCGTCGCGCTCTGGAAAACGGCGAACAGGTGAAACTCTCTGGTTTTGGTAACTTCGATCTGCGTGATAAGAATCAACGCCCGGGACGTAACCCGAAAACGGGCGAGGATATTCCCATTACAGCACGGCGCGTGGTGACCTTCAGACCCGGGCAGAAGTTAAAAAGCCGGGTCGAAAACGCTTCGCCCAAAGACGAGTAATCTGATCTAACTAAAAAGGCCGCTCTCCGGCCTTTTTTCTTTCAATAACCGATTGATTTATAATGTTTTATCTCTCTTTGTTCCACTATGTGTCCACATTCAGTGGAGGGAGAGGGGAGTAAGCCCGCTACATTGTGGGCTTTGTTTTATAGTCTGATCACTGTTTCAAGTCGGTGAGGGCACCAAAAAGAAAACCCGCAGTTTTTACGCTGCGGGTTTGTTGTTCATGTCTGTGAGATAGGGTGCCTTATCGACCTTACCCTGGCAACCGATTGACGGGGGATTGCTCCCCCGTCGCGGTTTCCTTACTGCTTACACTGTAAGAACGCCGCAAACTCCGCTCCCCAGAAGCTCATCCGTATTTCGCACAGCGAACCGTGCAGCATCCAGATGATGAGGATTGCCGTCACGCAGAACGTGATGGCCGTAAGCGATTTTTGCGACATAGCACTTGCTCCTTTTCCGGAGAGGCGCTAACCTTTCACTTGTCAAGGTAATGCGGTTAGGGCCTCGGTTAAACAGAGATGTTTTCCGGGGCCTTTCCACATCTGGCCTTCGGGTATTCCCTTCGACCATCAGCCGAAAGGCACCCGCGCGTAATCTATCGCTTTTTTGTTGCTCCGGCAATTCTGCCTGTTAATTCTGAGGTAAAGGCAAACTCATCTGATTGTTTCCCCTGTGTGAAGCTGGCAACTCATGCCACGGGATACCATCTGAAGAGTGAACGCCGGAGGCGTGTTTCGATGTGAATTTATGGAAAGCTTCCAGTGTTGAGAAGCATACGCCGCATTCCAGGTTGTTACACTGGTAATACTTTTGCCGCACGGTGTTTGAATCATTTTCCGGACGACTGGTGCGGATACGGGCAGATGCGCCACAAAGCGGACAACGGAACATAGCGACCTCCCTTAACGTGGTGCTGGTTCTATTTTAAGTTGTACTGGCTCAGACTCCAACAGCCACTCCGCCTTGAGCAAAAAGTTAGCGCAGGAGTGCATGTTTAAACCTAATTGCTTTAAATATAGTGATTCGGATAACCAGATGACTTGTGTTTATATATGATAACGGTAAAAATCTACTCTCTATGAGAATGTTGATGTGAAAATGGTCACCATGAAGATAACTAAGACAAATTTTGGTATAACTATTAATGATACTTTAATAACGGATTTTCGCGATGTAGTTAATGAAAGAGATTTTGTTTATAGTTACTTCATAAACAGAAATGGTAAAAATCAGTTCAGCCCTATTTGTTCATGCATGGATTGGATTACTGTTTCTGTACGCTATCTTATGAACATCCCTGAAATATCTGAAGACATTGATATTAAAGCTATGCAGATTTATACTATTATATCATCAATCGATATAATAGTGGAAGCGGTGCGGCAACTCCATCGTATTATTGAAAGTGACAATAATTTTATGAAATGGCCCTTTAAAGGCTCTGTTGATATTTTTAAGGATAAAATACATTATCTTTCGCATGAGGATGATGACTCTTATTTTAAGAGTATTCGCGCTATTTTTGGTGCTCACCCTACGAATCTTAAAAATAACCACGGGGAGAGATTGTTTGCGAGTTGGCCTCATTTTTATGCACTTAATAATAATGATTTTACTATAAGTCTTTATAATAACAAACCCGGTGTGGATGATGTTATTTTTGGTATTAAATTTAACGAGCTTATCTCATATGTTGAAAGTAGGTATAAATATCTAGAAAAACTAATGGACTCTATAGTGGTAATTCGTAACAACCATTACGATGTTTTGTCCGCGCAAGTTATATCATCCACCGATAACATTTATGATGAGTTGAGGCTGCTTCTTTCAGAAGTCGCTATACGAGGTAATAATGATTATTACCGAATGCAATTGGAAGAGTTAATTCATTTGTTTGATGGTTGTGTTAAAGAGAAGCATCTTCAAGATGAAGTAAATGAGTTTTTGAGTAAACTCTATCCGATCGTTTTAGAGATTAGAAATAATCTTCAGAAAATGAATATTGAAGATTTAACAACTACTTGTGATGTGATTATTTCGAGGCTTCCTACAGGTGAATTAAATTATATTCTTCAGAAGATGTTTTCTTGTCTCCACTCAGATAGGGATGATCCATTGAAGGATTATTACTTTGATACTTTAAATAAATATACTGAAGGCTGGTATAATTTTTGCTCTGCAGATAATGATAGTACAACCTTGCTAAAACTTAGAATGATGCTGTATCGGTATCATCAGCAAAAACTTGATTAACGATGAGAAATAATGTCAGCGGATTTTTTATAATCTTGCATATCAATTCATCGTTAGGTTTATGATGCCTATTTCGGGCACAGAGCAAACAGGTATATTATGTTGGCTCTGTGCCGTATCTTCCCACCATTTAGGTCTGCGCAATCCATTCAGGGATTTTTGTTTCAAGTTCAAGCTGCGTGGTATAACCGCTGTTATCAATGGTGTGCTCGGCTTTTGCAATAATCCAGTCCTGATTATCAATCTCGCTTTTAAATCCTGTTACCGTGCCATGCATTTCGGGGTAGAGTTCTGCGCGTCCACGTGCCAGTGTGATGGAGAATGATGCGGCTCCGCGTTGTAGCTGCTGCCACTTTGCCGCCGCAGCGCGTCTTGCTGCCTGTTCGTTCTGATAAGTCTTGCGTAACACAAACACGTTGCCTTCCGCACCTTCCATATAGTCGCCTTCACGGCTACTGCTTTTCTCCATTTTCGGTTTACGGCGTTTCACGCTGACTTTTTTCTTTTTCCCGTAATTAAGATCAAGCCAGTAAGCGCGTACCCCCGTATACGCTTCGCGGTCAGCAATGCGGAACTGATGGCGATCGCCACTGCTGCGCGTGATGGCGAACGATGGCAACGGCTGGCCCTGTGCGTTCACGCCACCGCCTGGCATAATGAATAACAGATTACCGCTTTTTACCGTGGTGATTGCGCCCAGCATTTCCGCCATGCGCGTAAGAAAGGACATGTCGCTTTCTTCGGTCTGGTCGGCGTGGTCGATTTCGATATCCATCAGCATTTCGCTGATTTGCGGTTTCAGACCGTACCGATGAGCGATGGCGGATACCACACGCTCAACGGTCACATCATGCCAGGACACCTCACGTTTAACGTTAAATTCATCCCGAAAATCTGCGCTTCTGGCTGAAACAGTCAGCCTGTCCGGCGGTCCTTCGTGAGCGATTTCATCAACAATGTAAGTGCCTTTTTCTGTCAGCGGTTCTCCTTTCCAGCCAATGAGAACCGTCAGGCGCGCGCCCCGTGGCGGTAGCTGCAACTGACCATCTGCATCATCCAGCGTGATGGTGAGCTGGTCCGCCTCAAATCCCCGGTTGTCGGTCAGTGACAGGCTCATCAGGCGCTCTGTCACGCCTGACAGCGTTTTACCCTCCGCGAGAATATCAAAATCCGGCATTTTCACGGGGTCTGTGCCCTGACTGAGCAATTGCATGGTGGTGTCGGTCATCTGTTCCCTCTCTGTGCGGCATGGTCGCATGTGCGTGCGGAGGGGGTTACTGCTTTTTGTTGTCGCCGTGGTGGGAGAACGGCGCAGGGGTGAGATTACGCGCGTGGTGGGTGATGATTGTTGCCGAATCATTTAACGGATACAAGGGGCTGAAGCTATGAGTGAAACTCGTTTTCATGGTGCCCGTGTTACGGAAAATACCGACCTGGTAACAGCGATTAACGATGTTGATTCCAGCGTTATCGGTATCGTGGCAACGGCGGATGATGCGGACGCGAAGCTGTTCCCGCTGAACAAGCCCACACTGCTGACCCGCGTCAATGACGTGCTGGGAAAATGCGGGACAACGGGGACGCTTTATCGTGCGCTTAAGGCCATCGCAGACCAGGTGAGCACAAAGGTGATTGTCGTTCGCGTGGCTGAACACAAAGAAGAAGACGGAAAGACGCAGGATCAACTGGTTATCGGTGGTTCTGAGGATGACGGCAGCTATACGGGGATGTATGCGCTGCTTGTTGCAGAGCAGGATGAAAGCATCGGATACCGTCCGCGTATTCTGGCCGCGCCGGAGCTGGACACGGAGGCTGTAACAAAATCCCTGTGCGTGATTGCAGGTAAACTGCGCGCGTTTGTGTATGCCTCATGTCACGGCTGTAACACGATGGCTGAGGCGATTACCTACCGCCAGAAATTCAACGAACGTGAGGTGATGCTCTTATGGCCGGACTTCATCGCCTACAACCCGAAAAGTGGCAAAAACGAAACGTTCCCCGCGCCTGCCTATGCGTGCGGCCTTCGTGCGTACATTGACCATGAGCAGGGGTGGCACAAATCACTGTCCAACGTTCCGGTTAAAAATGTGCTGGGGATGTCGAGGCATGTGTTCTGGTCGTTGCAGGCCGAAGACAGCGATGCCAACAGCCTCAACAACAAAGAAATCACGACCATTATTCGTCGCAATGGGTTCCGCTTCTGGGGCAACCGCACACCGGAAACGAACGCCTACATCTTTGAGGTGTATACCCGAACCGCACAGGTGCTGGCTGATTCAATTGCGGAAGCGCAGTTTGAAACTATCGACAGTCCACTGACGCCTGCGAACGTGAAGGATGTTATCAGTGCCATCAGGGCAAAACTGGATTCGCTGGTTACTGCCGGGAAACTGATTGGCGCGGAGTGCTGGTATGACGTGGTGGATAACGGCACCACGAATTTACGTCAGGGACGTGTGCGTATTCGCTACAAATATACGCCCGTTCCGCCACTGGAAGACATGGAGCTTTACCAGACGTTTACTGATGAATTCTTTGGTCCCGCATTTGCGGTGCTGGGAGGTGCCTGATGGCTGTACCAAAACATCTTCGCTTTTTTACGTTGTTTGTGGATGGTGAAAACGAAGTGGGTAAAGTGACATCCGTCACGCCGCCCAAACTGACGCGCAAAACCGACAGCTATCGTGGTGGTGGCATGATGGGGGCGGTAAGTATTGATCTCGGTCTGGACGACTCCGCGCTTGATGCGAGTTTTGTTATGGGGGGAGCTGTTCGTGCGCTGTTCCTTAAATATGGCGGCACGATTGACGGCACGCTGCTGCGTTTTGCGGGTGAATACTACACCGATGCAGAAAGCGATCTGTATGAAATCGAGATGCGCGGACGTGTGACGGAAATTGATATGGGGGAAGCCAAACAGGGCGAAGCCACATCACACACTTACGCTGTCAAAAACACCTACTACAAGCTGAGCGTTAACGATCGCCCGCTGTGGGAAATCGACCTGTTGAACCACATCTACCGGAAGGACGGCAAGGACATTTTGCCTGACCGTATCCGTTCCGCGCTCGGGCTTGGCTGATAAGTAATATGCAGGCGACGCAGTGCGTCGCCTCTGACTGAAAAGGAGAAAACTGATGAAAGACATCGATACTGAAACCCGGAATAACACCGTGGTGGATGATGTGACGGCAGGTGAGGATATGGCTGTCGAACGTGGCGTAAAACTGACCCGACCAATTGAGCGTGGTGGCGAAAAAATCACGTATGTGGAGATCACCGGGGCTATTGAACAGGCTGGATCCCTGCGTGGTCTGTCGCTGTCTGATGTGCTGAATCTGAAAGCGGATACCATGTTCACGCTGTTGCCTCGCGTGACCTCGCCACGACTGGATGAAGTGATGATTAAAAAAATGTCGTCACGCGATTTTATTCAGTTGTGCGCTGTGGCTGTAAATTTTATGAGCGAGCCAGACTCTGGCGCGAAGAGCGTGCAGGAGACGGCAGCGTAATCACGCTGGTGTGCTTTGAGCACATCGAAGATCTGGTGGCAGATATCGCCGCCATTTTTAACTGGTCGCCCGCCGAAATCTTCATGATGACGCCCGGCGAAGTGGTTAGCTGGCGTGAGCGGGCGGCACTTCGCAGCGGGAATGCAGACAATGAAGACTCTTGATATCCGGGTCGCTTTCAGCGCCGTTGACAGGCTGACCCGGCCTGCCGAAAACGCCCGCCGCCTGATGGGGCAGTTTGGTGACTCCATCCAGCGAACGCAGGGGGCGATCAAAAATCTCGAGCGTCAGGCGCGTTCATTTGAGCGCGCCCGTGACGCTGTCAGTAAAGCGGATGCGGGCATCGTGAAAGCACGACGCCAGCTTAACGCCCTTAATCAGTTACAACGCACGGGTACAGTGCTCAGCGAAAAACAACAAAAGCTGATGCAGCAGTTAAGCACCCGGCTTGAACGCCTGAATGAATCGCGCACACGGGAAATTCAGAAAATGCGGGAACTTGGCGGAGAGCTGAAACGCCACGGCATTTCCCTGACAGGCAGCGATAACACCATCCAGCAGGCCATCAGACGCACCGAACAGTACAACAACCAGCTTGAACGCGAACGGCAGGCGCTTGCGCGTGTAACGCGGGCGCGTGAGCGGTATTCGCGCGCGCAGGAAACAGCGGGAAAACTGAAAACAGGTGGTGCGCTGGCAATTGGTGCGGCAGCGGCGGGCGGCTATGCTGCCGGGCGTTTTTTGCAGCCTGCGATCGGGTTCGGCAAAGAGATGTCCCGCGTTCAGGCACTGACGCGAATCGACAAAAACAGCCCGCAGTTTAAGGCGCTGCGTGAGCAGGCGTTAAAACTTGGCTCTGAAACACAGTTTACTGCGAGTGATGCCGCCAGTGGGCAGAGCTTTCTGGCAATGGCTGGTTTTACTCCGCAGGCCATTCAGGCCGCATTGCCCGGTGTTCTTAATATGGCGCTGGCAGGTGGCGTCGAACTCGGCGAGACGGCTGATATAGGCTCCAATATCCTCACACAGTTCAACCTGACAGCCGATCAAATGGACCGGGTTGGCGATACACTGACAGCAACATTCACCCGGACCAATACTGATTTACGCGCGCTGGGCGAAACCATGAAGTATACCGGTCCGGTTGCCGCAAAACTTGGTATCAGTCTTGAAGAAGCGGCGGCCATGGCCGGGATGCTTGCCAATAATGGTCTTCGCGGAAGCGATGCTGGTACGGCCATGCGCGCAAGTCTGTCCCGCCTTGCATCACCGCCAAAAGCTGCGGCTGATGCACTGAAAGAGCTGGGGGTGTCAGTTGCTGACGCCAGAGGCAAAATGCGCCCGATGGAGGATGTGCTGCTTGATCTCTATAAGGCGACACAAAAATACGGACAGGTGGACCAGGTTTCCTTCTTCAAGGACATCGCCGGAGAAGAGGCGTTCGTTGGTTTGCAGACGCTTGTTGCGGCGGCTGGTTCAGGAGAGCTGCAAAAACTGACCAGAGAATTGCAGGGGGCAAGGGGAGAGGCCGATCGCGTCGCAAAAGTAATGGCCGATAATCTTGATGGGGACCTGAAAAATCTCGACAGCGCATGGGAAGGTCTTCGTATTCGCATCAGTGATCTGGTTGACGGTCCGCTGCGTTCTGTCACGCAGTGGCTCACGCGGGTGCTTGAAAAAATCACCTCGCTGGCGCAGGCCCATCCGGTACTGACGCGCCAACTACTGATAGCAGGCGGTGCGTTGCTGGCAATGACTGCAACGATTGGCTCGTTGTCGCTGGTTATTGGGGTGCTTTACGGGAAGCTGGCCACCCTGCGTCTTGGTTTCGACATTCTTACCCGGTCAATGAATGTCGTCAGGGTGTTGCCTGCGCTGTGGGGAATGGTGACGGGTTCCGTTTCTTTACTGGGAGGCGCTATCGGGGCGCTGTTCAGTCCGGTTGGTCTTATCGTGGCTGCGCTTGCCGGAGCTGCCGTTCTTATCTGGAAATACTGGGATCCCATCAGGGCATTTTTTGCCGGGGTGTTCAGCGGGATTATGGAAAGGCTGACCCCGTTGCGCGAAACCTTTGAACGGTTTGGTCCTGTTTTTGACGCAATCGGAAGCGGGATCAGCCAGGTGTTTAACTGGTTTAAATCGCTGCTGTCACCGATGGAGTCCAGCAAGGAAACGCTGGATAAATGTACCAGTGCTGGCGAGATATTCGGTAACGTTCTTGGCGGTGCGTTACAGCTTGTTCTGACACCTGCAAAAATGCTACTGGATACGCTGGCGTGGATACTTGAAAAACTTGGCGTCCTTCCGGATGAAGCGGAAAGGGCGCGCAAGAAAATCGAAGACGCACAGCGTGCGGCCATTCTTCAGGACAAGGTTGCCTTGCTTCAGGGTGACCTGGCGAAAATCAATCCGCCGAAGCCTGTGGAAAATGGCAATGGCACCGGAGGTGATAAACCCAAAGACAACAAACCGCTCACAGACAGCAATACCGGGACGCTACGCAGACTCAGCAAAATTGCTGATAACACAGGTAAGCTGGTTGATGAGACGAAAAAACGCATTGGCCCCGGCGATATTGTCTTTAAGAACCTGCCCCGCGCACTTGCTGTTCGTGGGGAGTGGCAGGAGCGGAAGATTGCGCAGGTCAGTAAGCCTGCCCCCGCAATTAATATCACACCCGTGGTCCCGGCTCCGCTGCCTCCGGCGCTGGTCCCTGTTGTTGCGGCCAGCTCCCGCCCGGTGGCGGAGGCCATACGATCTCCAGTGGCATCAGTTCCTGTAACTTTCCGTAACCGGGAGCCTGTTGCCTCCGGATTTGGTGGTGAAATTCATGTTCATCTGCATAACGTTGTTACGCAGAATCCCCGCGAACTGGCGAAACTGGTCGGTGAAATGGTCAGGGCAGAAATGGAACGGCGCGCCCGTGCCGGGCGTGGCAGTTTTTACGATAAAGATTGAGGAGTCATGGCCATGATGATGATCTACGGCATGTTTGTTTTTGAGCTGCGCACGCTGCCGCATCAGCAGTTACAGCAAAACAAAAGCTGGCGGCATGTGAAAAATGAACGCGTTAACCGTTCAGCAAGCTGGCAGTATATCGGTGCAGGTGATGATCGCATCGTTCTTTCTGGTGTGCTTTATCCTGAAATTACAGGTGGCGAAGTGTCGCTGTCGCTGCTGACCACGCAGGCGTATACAGGACGCCCCTGGCCTCTGATTGATGGCGTCGGGCAGATTTACGGCATGTATGTCCTGACCGAAACGAATACGACCCGTTCCGAGTTTGATCGCTACGGTAAGGCGAAAAAGATAGAATTTTCACTGACCCTTGAACGCTGTGATGAGGATTTGCGGGAGCGCCTGCAATCCTCATCGTTCAGCGATATGCTGTCCGGCTTCAAAGATAAAGTGACATCATCCCTTAACAGCGCGGCCAGTTCAGTTAAAGGGCTGTTCTGATTTAATGCTGGCCACTCATACCCTCATACCTGGTAATAAGTGGCCAGTCTTAACACTCACCATTTGATTGCACTAGTGTTAACGATTTGTTACTGGACATCAGGCGCGCTGGATAGCCAGTAGAAACATACCATTAAAATTATTACAATAATTGGTCACATGATTATCTTATGCTGAATAATAGAGATATGAATATTAATGAACTTAAAGATTGTATTCACTATGAAGTAATCGGTAGCGAGCGTCCTTTCTCCTGGCGAAAGGCAATTGTTCGCGCAATAAAACATAGAAGAGTTCGTTATTTATTTTGGTGGCGCATAGCCAAGTACCTTTTTGATAAAGGCGGATACTGTCGGAAGATTGCGGGGAAAATAGAACGTTTCATTCTTGATAAATATAATGTAACAGTCCCTTTAACTGTAAATATAGGGAAAGGCTTTGATATTTCTTATCTCAACAGTGTTGTTATCGGTCACAAAGTAACAATCGGTGAAAATTGTTCAATAAAACCAGGGGTAACTATTGGGCTGCGTGGTGATTTTAATGATATGGATATTGTTATAGGACATAATGTGACCATTGGTTGTAATGCCACCATTCTTGGTGGCAAAGTGCGTATAGGAAACAATGTCACAATAGGTGCTCATGCATTGGTATTGCATGATATTCCTGATGATTCAACATTCATCACTAAATTTCAGTCTGAAGTTATCTGCTCGTCCTCCCGCACATAACCCTGATTCATCAGCTCTGGCCATACGATATCCGGAGCTGTACTGGTGTCAATTCTACTCACTAATACTCTGTATTTTCTCCAGGAATCCAGTTGTGAATTTTCCTCGTTTGTTGCTATTTCAAGATTAACTGCATCCTGCAGAATTGCGATGTTATCTGTTGCTTCCTGGATCAACCTTGCCTTTTTCTCTTCCGCTTCCCGTATCCGAAACAGTTTTTCTGCTTCCTCATCCTTCACCCAGGATACGCCGTCCCACTTCTGATACTCCCCTGCTGGCGACAACCAGGTGACATTCTCTGGTAGCGGTCCGGGCTCAGAAATAAACAACGCGTCCCCCGATGCCACGTCATAGACCGTTTTACCACGATGGTCTTCAACAATATTCCACGATTCATTTTCACTGTTAAAAACTGCCACAAAGCCAGCAGGAATTTCCGGTGGGGCGATATCTGTAGAATTAGCTGGCAGCCCTGTATGAGGTGGAATATATGCGTCACCTTCACCAATAAACTCATTAGTTCCGGCCAGCAGGTTATAAATTTTTACAGTACGTGATTGTTCACTCATTCTGAATGCCATTATGCAAGCCTCACAATATAATTAAATGCGATGTTTTTAACGGTGTTTTCCGCGTTACCAGCAGCGTTAACGGTGATGGTGTGTCCATGTGAACCAATCGCAACAGAGTGCGTATGAGCGCCAATACCAACAGTGTGTGCATGTGCCCCAGCACTTGTAGCGGTACCTGATACTGAGTGGGTATGTGCGCCAGAAGAAGGCACAGTTCCATTCCCCACCACCGTGCCACTTGATGCACCATCAAGCCAGTCGAAATTCATACCTCCACTGTTTGGTCTCCTTAATGGAACGGTATGAGTATGTGCGCCAGCACTATTTGCAGTACCAGATACATTGTGGGTATGTGCACCCGTGTTATTCGTTGATTTAGTGCCGTAATCAAACGAAGATGTGGTTTTCGTACCCAAATCCGTACTGGATGCGCTGGCGCTGTGGGTGTGCGATTTAATGCCGTCCTGTTCCTGAGACAATACGGCACGACCACTGGCGGGCTTGCCCTTAATCGTCCAGCCACGCATATCAGGGATCACGCCTGACGGATAAGCGACTGCAAGTTTCGGGTAGGCAGATTTGTCAAAAGTCTGCCCCTGCATCAGGGCATAACCAGACGGAACGGTATCCGATGGCCACGGGATTGGTGCGCCAGGCGGATAAAACTGCTCTGATGGCGTATAGAGTGAATAAACTGTACCGTCCGTTAACCCTTCCGGCTTATTAGCAGAATATGCAGGTGACGTATGAATCGTTACGCTGGCATTACTGGTATAATCCCATTGAATATTTACACCAGTCGCATAATTTCCGATTGCAACGTAAATATCGTAAGTATCACCAGATGTATTGACCCAGGCAAAATTTGTAAACCCTGCCGATGTGCGCTGCCATAAAGCACCAGTAATCCCCTTCGGATTACCATTACCTGCACGCAAAACAAGTTCAGATATACCTGCCTGTTGAGGTGAACCGACGTTATATCCAGCCCCACCAATCAACGTAATTGAAACAACAGAACTCGCCTGCGGCATGGTTACCGTTGCTAATTTGAACCAACCAGCACCACCGCTGAATGACATAGTTGTTGAGTTAAGCGTACCAATATCTTTCGGTGTCAGTGTTATATCCGCTGAAAGCGCCTTACCATTCACCTTACGGGCAGAAGGTACCCGACCATTCGCATTGTCATTAGCTGCTTTCACTGCTTTCGATGTCGCAGCAAGCGTTTCAGATGCGCTGTTGGTTGCACTACTGAGCTGGACAATTCCTTTTTGTGCTGTCGTAGCGTCCTGTGCGGTATATTTCCCGTTAGCAAGGTCATATGCTGCCTTTACCGCCTTTGGTGTTGCCGCCAGCATTTCGGATGTGCTGTTGGTCGCACTACTGAGCTGGACAAGACCTTTTCGCGCTGTGGTAGCGTCCTGTGCGGTATATTTCCCGTTAGCAAGGTCATATGCTGCCTTTACCGCCTTTGGTGTTGCCGCCAGCGTTTCAGAATCGCTGTTGGTGGCGCTACTGAGCTGAACAAGGCCTTTTCGCGCTATAGTGGCGTCCTGTGCGGTATATTTCCCGTTAGCAAGGTCATAGGCTGCCTTGACCGCTTTCGGCGTTGCGGCCAGTGCTTCAGACGTGCTGTTGGTGGCGCTACTGAGTTGAACAAAGCCTTTTGCGGTCAGCGAGGCGTCCGGGTGACGTCGTGACTGTTCATGTTCTTTCAGTTTGTCATTCACGTAATCCACTGTGGCCATAACCATGGTGTTATCCACGGTAAGCGCCACAGTGGCAGTGCTGGAGACGGTCAGAATGGTGCGAAATGTTTGTGCACGTCCTGACCCTTCGGCAACGGTTGGCTTGTAACTTTCGGCTGTATTGCCAACCGCGATCAAATCGCCGTGCTCATCAAATACACCAATTTCCCGGATCCAGAATCCGCCCGTTTCAGGAGGAATAACCAGCTCCGCAATAATGCGGTTCTGATGTGTTGCGTCCAGGAAGACGCGATTAACAGTATGTCGCCACACCTCATGCACCAGACGGGTCTGCTTACTGTCTGGTGTGGGCAATGTACCGCCACCGTCGCCCACGGCCATATGAGTCAGGCGGACAAGCTTACCATCTGGCGCGGCTGCCTGAGCTAATTTTTTGGCACCCGTATCGGTGATAACGGTTTTAAATTTACGTGTTGTGGTACTCATGCTTAATCGTCCGGATAAATGGTAATGACTTCACCGTCGTAAGTTGCTGCCGCCGCGAAAATATCTCCCGGGATCTCCTGAATGATATTCAGCCCTGTCATGTGGCGGCTGACCGGGCGGGCATCAGCAATCAACCGCTCCATTTCCAGATACATTTCCTCCGTCACGCCACTGTCCAGCGTGCCCACTTCAACGGTAAATGTTCCCGGTTCTCCGCCGAACTCCCACCACTCAGACACACGAATGAGGTATCCCAGCGGCTCAATGGCCCGGCGCAGTGCGCTGATGGTTCCCTTGTGTCGGTGTATCAGCCATGCATCACGAATCACCTGTCGCTTTGTCTCTTCCGGCCAGTTGCGATCCCAGCGGTCAACGGAAAATGCCCAGGCGAGATAAGGCAGCAGGTGCACCGGGCAGGTGTCCGGCGACCACAGCGTGTTGAGGTCTACCGGGATGTCTGTAATGCGCGTTCCGACAGCTTCGGCACGACGCATGAAACTGCTGGCTGATGGCGGTAACAGTGAATTACTCATTACGCCCACCTTCGCTGATGGTGAATGACTCACAGCGCGCCGCCTGTATGTCGCTGATGGCCATATTCTGTGTGGGTTCGATTATCTCCACGCGTTGCACGCCGTGTACATGAAGTGCGGCAGCAATGGCGGACAACGCCACGTCCTGACCGATAAGCCCCTGTTCAGCCAGCCACTTCCTGAATGACGATTCCGCCGCGGCCAGAATAGGTTCGGATTCCGGGCCGGGGTAAAAGTACAGTTTTGCATTCAGCCGCCATGTCACGATTCTGGCACTCTGTACGGTCAGGCGGTCGGCCACCGGGCGGGTATGCTCTGCATTCAGAACGGCGCGAACGGTATTAAGCAACGCCTCCGTTGCTGTGCCGTCGCCCTCAGTGGACAGGATGGAAACCGTCACGTTGGCCGGAGACGGGCTGATGGCCCGCGCATCGCGTACCAGACCGCTGGCGCTGCGTGCAAAATACTCGTATGCACCTGACGGGCCAGCAACACTCAGACCGTCATATGCCCGTTGCGCCCGTAGTCTCAGCGAGGTGTCACTTTCCATCACTGCGTCGGTGGTATCCGTTGCCGGAGTGATAACCAGGCGCTTTGTGTTCATATTGCCCGCGAGGTTGTCCAGGTCTGTCCCGGCGCTGTGGCTTAGCATGCAGGCGCGTGCACCCTCATTGACCCGCTGGCGTAACAGCATTTCACGAAACGACATGGTTTGAGCGATAACGTTAAGGGGTTCCGATTCCAGCTCCAGCGCGGCGGAAACGGCTTCACGCTGTTCGGCGGGATAGGACGCAATCATCATGGCCTTTGTGTCAGCCAGAATTGCCTCAAAGTCAGGCTCCGCGATGATGGCGGGTTCCGGTAACTGTGAAAGGTCAACGGCAGGCATGATTTACTCCCTCAGCGTGATGGTTAATTCAACATTCTGCATGGTCTGCATGACAGTGCCCGACAGCGTCACCCCGGCGCGGCCTCCTGCCTTCCAGACAACGTCGATGGCATCCAGGGCAATGCGGGGTTCCCATCGTGTCAGCGCAATCACGGCAGCACTCATGCATTGCAGACGCGTGGTGTTATTCATGGGTTCGTCTATCAAATCAGGCACAAGGCTGCCATATTCCCGTCGCATAACCCGGCTTGCCAGCGGGGTGGTCAGGATGTCCCTGACTGACTGTTTCAGGTGCTCCATATCGTTCAGGTTTCCCGTTCCGTCCGGGTTCATTCCTGTATAGCGGGTTGTCACTGCGGGCCTCCTGTCGAATCGCTGCCACCTTTAACGCCACCGTGTTTATGCGTATGCACTGTGATGCCGTTTGAGGTGAAATTGCCGCCGCTGTGCGTGATATTGCCGCTCATCTTTCCCCCTTTTGTGACGTCAAGCGTCGCCGTTCTCAGAAGGTCTGTGCATTCCACGACGGGCGTATCCAGTGTCACGCTGACGGATGCCTGCAGGGTGGCTGTTTTCATGCCGCTGGCGCTCAGTGCGCCTGCGGCCGCGTCGTAGCGGAACACCGCGCCATCCGGCGCGCTGACCACGATTTCTTTCAGGCTTTTGCCGGGGGCCGGAATGGCATCACTCCACAGGCTGCCAATTATCATGGCGGTTTCCGGGTTGCCGCCAATGCAGGCAATTACCACCTGTTCGCCTGGTGATGGCGGCAGCCACACATTGAAGGCTCCCGCGCGCGTGGTGTTCCAGCGCAACCAGCCTGTTTCCAGTTCGCCGCTGCGAACGCGCACGCACCAGGATTCCTCATCAACTTCAGAGATGATCCCGGTGCGGATGATGTTGCTCAGCAGTCGCATGAGTTCTGCGCTCACCGTACAGCCTCCGCAATCCGGCCCAGCACCGTGTTATAAATCAGGCGTTCATCTGCCAGGCTGATACCCAGCAGCTCACGTACCGAGTAATCGGTGAAAATGCCCGGCGCAACCTGATCGCGCTCACCGAACTGATGAACGCGTGCAATACGTGCGGCCACGCCGCTGTAACCCACCGTCACACCGGAAGCATCTGCACGGGCTTTCAGGTAGCGGGCGGTGCGCAGTTTTACGAACATGGGGACGCGCTTTGTGCTGTCCTGGTTGATGCGCCGGGTGCGTATTTCCAGAAAACGGTCGATGTCATCCCGGTAAAACGTGCGGATATTGTTTTTATCCTCATCCCACCCGGTAATGGTTCGCCCGTATTTCCCCGTGTCGTGATGCCAGTTTTTCAGCGTGCGTGCTTCGTTATTCCAGATAAAGCGAATGCGCTCCTGTATCCGGGTTACGCGGCGTCTGCGAGGTGTCCACGCGGTCCCGTCCGGCGCTTTCTGTGACCGGATACGTGCCTGCTGGGCGCGGCGTAAATCCTGTGCCAGCTTTCTGGCGATGTTATTGATGGCCTGCTGATTCAGGCTGTCGCGGATGGCCTCAAAGGTTTCATCCACACGGGTGAATGCCTTATCCATCGCTTTCACCCCACGTCACATCCTGGAATACATGTGACCAGTCGCCTTCGGAAGAGGGCAGACGGGGTTTTGGCTCCGGCAGGTGTTCTGCCTGCGGTGTGCCCTGACTGTTGCGCGTAATGCGAACGCGTTCCCGCAGGGGGAGCGTAAACAGGAGATCGGCGCTGTCATCGTCATTGATAACGGCGGAAAATTTGATGTCCTGATTACGCTCCGGATTGAGCAACAACTGTGGCTGATTTTCGGATAACCACGCCAGTAGCGGCAACGTGAGGTCGTCCAGCTCCCCGGCGTAATCCATGACAAACATCACCATCTGATAGCGGTAAACAAACGAGGGCGTTTCTCCGGTCGTTTCAATGTTGCCGCTCTCCACGAAAATGGTGAATTTTTCCGGGTTGGCCTGACACCATCGGCATGAACGGGTCATGGCTTCACGCAGGGAATCAGTTTTCAGCATGGTTGTTGTCCTCGTTGTTCAGTCGTTGCAGCCTGCGCTGTTCCAGTAATTCAATGGCCCGTTTATCCGCGTTACAGGTTTCCAGTGCATCCAGAAGGCGGTCGCCCCATATACCGAGATTTCCCCATGTGGGAGTGTCAGGGAAGGGGGGAGGCGTTACCGGTATGGTCAGCGTCTGCGGTATAAGCCGGACTGACGGCGCTGGCCGTAGCGCGTTCTGCGTGCCTGCGCAGCCTGTCAGTAAAACGAGCGTCAGGCAAAGCGTGGGCGCATTCATCTTTTGCAATATCGTTGCGTAGCTGTTCACGTCTTGCCTCTCCGTCCTGATTGCGTTGCTGATTTTCCACGCGGAGTTGCGCCAGCACCTGCTGCATATCCTGTACCCCGGCGCTGATGATATTCAGGGTGTCGGCGGTACGTTTCAGGGTGCTGGCCTGCGCTTCGTTTCTGGCGTTCTCCCGGCCCAGCGACCATGACAGACGCATGGATGTTCCCCATCCGACAATCAGAAGGAAAGCGACGCCAAGCGTTGGCCAGAGCTTCATGCCGGATAGGCTCCGTGTGGTAACTGAAAATGCGGTCCGTCTTTCAGGGTCTTCCAGTCGCCGCCCCATTCCACCGGAATATTCAGTTCCCGGCTGGCCTGTCTGAATGCGGCTGCGATTTTTTCGTACAGCGGCCATTCCCATGACACCTGGCTGCCGATATAAGCCACAACATCCACGGCATGTCCCGTAAGGTGGCGGCTGTTCATGGTCTGGCTCTTACCTGTGGCCACAAGTTGCTTCTGGCGGTAACGGCTGCGCAACCCTTCGGTGATACCAAAATCCACTTCCGAAATTTCCAGTGCCCGTCGGGTCACTTTCACCAGATCAGGATTTACGCCCTGCAAATTCTTTTCGCTCCGGCTGCTGAATTTAAATGTGTTGCTCATTCGTCCTTCTCCTTCACCCTGCGATTAAAGGCCGCAATAACCTTGTCGCGTGCTTTCTCTGCCCCCATAAAACCGATTGATGCGCCGATAAACGTCACGGCATCTTCAGGAAAACCGAAGAAGCGCAACGACCCGGCCACGGCCATGGCAAGAACGCCGCACGCCAGCGATCCCGTTACGGTCTGAACCAGTGTTCGTCCGTCATAAAGACTCATCAGCGCGGAAATGCTGACCGCCGCGCCTACTGCATACACCGTTGGCAGGTGGTCAAAGAGCCATGCAATAACCTGCTCTGTGATCCCTGTTTGAATGGTGCTCACTGCTACTCCCCCCACAACTGAATCATTTCTCGTTTCTTCTTCTCCGGCTCCGGCATCTCCACTTCCTGCCCGGCGTCCAGAAATACCTGCTGACAGAGTCCGGGGTTGGCATCCAGCACCTTTTCGGTGACGCCCTGCGTCGTGCCGTAGTACCGGAAACAGAGCGAATCCACGGTGTCGCCTTCCAGTGCCTTCACTTTCATCAGCACAACTCCGCAAAGATTCGCGGGCGGCACAGAATGTCAGAGATGGCCCAGCTCACATCGCGCCACAAATCCGATGTCTGTATATCCAGTGCGTCCGCCCGGCGGTCGCCCTTGTCCGTTGTGTCCGCATCGCGGTAACGCTCCAGAATCAGGGCGCGTGTGGCGGTATAAACAGCATTGCGCCAGCGCCAGAGATTGACGCTTTCTCCGTTAATTACGGGTGCCGGAACATCGGCCAGCGTCTGATGGCCAGCCGCCTGCTGTTCCTGCTGCCACGCTTCCAGCTCGCGGGTAACGTGTGCCACGGCCCCGGTGGCGGTATGCAGCAGGCGGGAGGTGGTCACGCGCCCCGGCAGTCGTACCGCCAGACGCAGCTCACGCAGCACAATATCCGGCCAGAATGCACCCGCTGAAATACGGGTATCACCATCATCGGTATCGGTGATGTCGTCCTCTGCGGGGCCGGGGTTGGTTCTGGCAACCATACTCATGGGGTTCACTCCTGAAAAAATCGGGCGGTGGGTGCGCGGTGTAAACGGTCACGGAGTCAAACCGGAACACCGCGCACGCCGCCCGCTGACGGGGTCAGTCGTTAACCGCGCTTCGCCTTCTGCGTCGCGGTGGTTTTTCGTGTTGCAGGCTTCCGCGTTGTCTTTTTACTTTTGCTGCTTTCGTTCTGCGCCTGCGGTGTGCTGGCATCTTCTGGTGCGGCTGCGGAATCGGCTTTTTTCAGAGCGCGGGAAAGGGTTGCAATCTCGCGTTTCACACCTGCGTTCGGGTTCAGGTGCATCGCTTCGCGCAGCAGCTTCAGTGATGAGGCCATGCTGTCCGCATCGCTCAGGCTACGGCGGGCAAAGGCGCACGCCTTGCATAATTTGGCGCGCACTTCGTCCGGCATATCCTGGTTGGCGACAATTTCCCAAAGTGTGTCCAGTGGTTCGATAAAGGCGGACAAATCCGCGTCGGCATCCGTCCCGGCCTGCGTCAGTACCGGGTTGCAGATTTCTTCGGTCAGTACCGTGGCAGCAGTACGGCCAAAGTTATCCGGCATGATGAGGTTGTGACGGACCACATACGCACCAATACGCAGCGCCAGCGGAAGATCGCCGCAGTCAATTGCCCACACCATCAGCGTGGCAATCACTTCATCCTGCTGCCCGCCGTCAGCCTCCAGCGTTCCCTCAATCCAGCCGGAAAAGTCCGGCAACAACTCTTTTTTGATGGCGGCTTTCGCGCTTCTGGCCTGTACGCCCTTAAGTCGGGCCTGTGCCAGACGCAGACGATACAGCACCTCTTCATGCGCGGTACGCGCGGCGTGGTCCACGCCTTCATTCGCCCGGCCTGCGCGCTGTGCCATCACGTTCTGCCAGTGTTGCTGTGCAGGAGTAATCATTTTTTCTCTCCGTTACAGGCGGGCATGATGCCCGCCGTGAGTTGATTAGCTGTCGGCGAACTTCAGGCCAGTGACCATCGCGCACTTGCCATAGTCTTCAACGACATAAGCGTCATTGATGGACTGGTAGGTGGCGATGCGGTTGTATTCCGGCTCGTCTTTCATCAGGCGACGCATTGTTCCTTTCTGCCAGTAAATCGACAGGTTGTTGAACGAGGTGATCAGCATCGTTGAATCCGGGAAGAACGGCGCAAGGAATACATCCAGTCCGCCAATGGCGCGCGATGACAGGATGAGCTGTCCGGCAAGTAATTCCGCATTGGGATTCTGGCCGCTGATGCTGTTCAGCACGGGCAGACGCAGCGAGTTAAACAGGTTGCGCCCCATAATCACCACGAGGTCGTCAGCTTCCTTGTGCCATTCATCCAGCAGGGATGAGCGCGCGTCCTGTACCAGTGCATCAGCGTTCGCATACTTACCCGCGTGCGCCACGGTGTTGTCCATGTTGCGGGAGGTCAGCGTCACGTCATTCATTACGCGCTCGCTGGCGTCGGTTCTGATGTGCTCCAGCCATCCCACGTTAACGTCCTGAAGCAGCTTGTTGGTGCTGAAGTTGGACTCATCTGCGTGAGACGTGCCGTTGAAACCGATCATGATGCGGTCAAGCGCCACCTGCCGGGCAATCTGTGTGCTGACGCGTGACTGAAAATCAGGGTGTGCCGCCCAGGCATCAAGCTGCGGATACGAAATAAACGTGTCGTAGTTCACCTGTTCGCACTGATATTTGCGGTTTTTCAGATCAACCACGTTATTCGGGTTACGGCGTTTTGTGCCGTCATAACTGGTATTCGTGCGCGCAATCGGCCCGGTGGTGTCCAGGAGGATTTTTTCGCCTTTCTGGTCGGTCACACCGAACACGTTAATTTTTTTTGTAAATTCAGTGCTCTCCTTTACTGCGTTTTCAAAACGCTGCTGCACCGAGGGTTCCACGGTAAATCGCGATACCAGTGCAGATACCGGGATGTTGTTAAGCGACGCCTGCTGCGCCATATAGCAACCCAGCTTGTTGCGGGTAATATCTGACATCACCAGATTCATAAAAAATTTGCTCCTTTGTCTTATCAGAAGTCAGCCAGTTGATCGGAGGCTGCGCCCGTTGCGGTGAACCGGTTCTGCGGATCGCCGTCCTGCGTGCGCAGTTTTTCCTTCAGTGCTGTCAGCTCTGTGGTCAGTAAAGTGATTTTCTGGCTGTCCTGCTGATGGCGGGTTTCCAGCGCATTAAAACGGTCGATAATGTCGGCCTGTGACGTTGCGACACCTTCCACCGCTTCCTGAATACGGGAGAAACTGGCGTCATCCGCTTTGCGGCCACGGCCAATAATCCCCATAACGCGGTTAAACCACTGGGTGCCTTCTTCCTGACGTTGTTCGGTGAGTTCGATAAGTTCTGACTCCATAGCGGCGGTAAACATCGCCACGTCTCCCTGCTGACAGTTGAATGTCATCAGTTGCATACGTTGTTGTGCCGCAAAGGCCAGACGTTCCGTGCCCAGGCTGGCAGGGGTGTCGGTCATTGCCAGCCCGCGCAGGTAAGGGCCTCCCGTGATGGTTGACTGTGGTTCCAGCTCAATACTGGAGTAAATTTTTTTACCATCGTTAAGCAGGGACATCATGCGAGCGGTCGGCTCAATTTCGGCATACAGTGCCGTGCGGCCTGCCAGCGGGCCATCGGTTATGTCTTCGGTGCTCAACCCCACAACATCGCCCATAGCGGAAAACTCGCTACCGGGGAGTGGTGACAGGATGTGCTCAATATTCACACGTGCACCATAAACGGACGGGTTATAACTGGTGGCGGCAGCTTTCAGCATGTCGCCGTTGATTTCGCGCCCGTCTGCCGTTACACCGGAGACAGCCACGCGAAACTTTTTGCGGGATGTCTTTTTTTCATTAGCCATAGTTTTTGCCCCTCTGACTGGTTCTTCAGTCATGATGGCAAAGCGTAACAGGCTGATACAAAGGGCTTTTGTTGTAAGAAAACGGCCAGAACAGGGGGTTAAGGAGAACAGTTTCGCGCGCGGGTAATCTTCCTGTAATTACTCAGGGGGAGCAATGATTCAGGACGCTTTTGTGCGCCAGCGTGCGCGGCAACTTTACTGGCAGGGTTATCCGCCCGCAGAAATATCACGTCTGATGGGAATAAACCCGAACACGATTTATGCGTGGAAAAAACGCGACCAGTGGGATGAAACGCCACCCGTGCAGCGTGTCACGCAGTCCATCGATGCGCGCCTCATCCAGCTCACTGAAAAACAGAATAAAACAGGTGGTGACTTCAAGGAAATAGACCTGCTGACCCGGCAGCTTAAAAAACTGCATGATGGCCAGCCGGATGCGACGGCCACAGGAAAGAAAGGCCGGGCGAAAAAGCTTAAAAATCATTTCACGCCGGAACAGATTGCCGCACTGCGGGAAAAAATCATCAGCAGGCTGGAGTGGCATCAGCGGGGCTGGTTTGACTCCCTGACCCTTTGCAGGGAAGCAGGGATACGTAACAGGATGATCCTGAAATCCCGACAGATTGGGGCGACCTGGTATTTTGCACAGGAAGCGCTGCTGATGGCGCTGCGTGACGATGTGGCGCAACCTTACCAGCGTAACCAGATTTTTTTGTCTGCGTCGCGTCGTCAGGCGTTCCAGTTTAAAAGCATTATTCAGAAGGCCGCGGCTGAAGTTGATGTGGAGCTGAAAGGGGGCGATAAAATCATCCTCTCCAACGGCGCAGAGCTGCATTTTCTCGGCACTTCTGCTGCGTCGGCACAGTCCTATACGGGCAATTTTTATTTTGATGAATTTTTCTGGGTCAGTCGCTTTGCTGAACTGCGCAAGGTGGCTGGCGCTATGGCAACCCTCAGCGGACTGCGGCGCACCTACTTCTCCACGCCATCCACCGAAACGCACGAGGCATACGCCTACTGGAACGGCGACCGCTGGAACGAGAAAAAGGCCACGCATAAACGCCAGCGTTTTTCTGTGGACTGGAAAACGCTGCATAACGGGCTTATCTGCCCTGACCGGACGTGGCGGCAAATTGTCACGCTGGAAGATGTGGTTAATCACGGCTGGGAACACACCGATATCGACGAAATTCGTGATGAAAACACCGAAGACGAGTTCCTCAATCTCTATATGTGTGAGTTTGTCCGCGAAGGGGAATCGGCATTTAACCTGAATATCCTGATTGGCTGCGGTGTTGACGGATACGACGACTGGAAAGACTGGAAACCTTTTGCTCCCCGCCCGATGGGGAATCGTCCGGTATGGATTGGGTATGACGCAAACGGCAGCAGTGGCAACGGCGACAGCGGCGCTGTGTCCGTGGTGGTTCCTCCGTCTGTTCCTGGTGGCCGTTTTCGAACGGTGGAGACGCGACGCGTTCAGGGGCTGGAGTTTGAAGAACAGGCCAGAGTCATTGAAGAGTTCACGTGTCGCTACAACGTGGAACACATCGGCATTGATGTGACGGGCGGGAACGGGGAGGCTGTTTATCAGATAGTGAAACGGTTTTTCCCTGCCGCTATTCCGTACACCTTCACGCTGTCATCAAAACGGTCGCTGGTACTGAAAATGCTGCAAATAATGCGTGCCGGGCGGTGGGAATACGATCGCGCCGAACGCGAGCTGGTCGCGGCCTTTAACGCCGTGCGTAAGGTGAAAACACCGGGCGGCTTTATCACTTACGAAACGGACCGCGCGAGGGGGATCAGCCACGGCGACCTTGCGTGGGCAACCATGCTTGCTGTCATTAACGAACCAATTGGCGGCGAAGGAGAAAACGAGCGTTTCACGGTTATGGAGTTCTGATGAGTAGAAAAAATAAAAAAGTGCGCATGAGTTCACGCATTGATCTCGCTGATGCGCTCAGGAAAGAATCATCGCTCAGTGCATTCACATTTGATGGTCCTTATCGCCTGACCGGGCATGACCTGCTGGACAATATGTACTGTGCTGATAACGGGCGGTGGTATGAAACCCCGGTGGACTGGTACGGTCTGGCAAGAGCTGCCCGGCAAACGTCCTGGCATCAGTCTGCGCTTTACTTTAAGCGCAATGTATTACTCGGTTGCTACATCCCGCACCCGTTGCTTTCCCGGCAGGATTTCTCGGCGCTGGCGCTGGACTGGTTTGTGTTCGGTAACGCATTCCTTGAGCTTCGAAGCAATATGCTCGGCGAACCGCTTAAATTACGGCACGCCCTGGCGAAATACATGCGACGCGGAAGCGATCTTGAATCATGGTGGTATGTGCAGGATGGCAAGGACGCGTTTCAGTTTCGCCCTGGCAAAGTGTGCCACCTGATGAATCCTGACATTAACCAGGAAATCTACGGCATGCCGGAATATCTCGGCGCATTACTCTCGGCCAGCCTGTCTCATTCGGCGGACATGTTCAGAAAACTGTATTACGACAACGGATCCCACGCCGGGTGCATCATCTACATCGGTGCAGCGCAGGTAAACCGCGAAAGCATGGACTCCCTGAAAGAAACGCTACAGGGTGCACGTGGTGGTGGTGCGTTTAAAAACGTGCTCATTCATGCGCCCAACGGTGGCAAAGAGGGGGTGCAAATTTTGCCGTTCCAGCAGATCACCGCAAAGGATGAGTTCATGAATGTTAAGGTGGCATCCCGTGATGATGTGCTGGCTGCGCACCGCGTTCCGCCGCAACTGATGGGGGCGATGCCAGGCGAAAAAAGTGCGTTTGGTGATGTGGAGAAGGCCGCGCGGGTTTACGCAATTAACGAGCTGATGCCCGTCATGGAGGCCATGAAGCACATCAATGACTGGCTTGGCGAAGAGGTGATTCGCTTTAACCCTTACGCACTGTTAGACACCCAGCCCACATCCTGACGCGCTTCGCTTGTCCGCTGCTTCGCCGGGGCATAAAAAATTTATGCCCCGACTCTCCAGCTCCTGTATCAATCAGATAATTTCACGACGCTTTCCTGTTTATTACCATCATCGACGGTCAGACTCTTACGCAATCCCACCGCGCTGACTGCATGTTCTCACCGCCTCAGTTCGATTTTGACGGCCTTACCTTTCACCCCATCAAATCAAAAGCCCTCACATCTTTTTCACGCTCAGCGTGAGAAATATGGCCATTCTGTTATGTCGCTGCGACATCGCTCAGGGAATACTATTTACCCCCTGAAACGCGGGCTGTTCCCCCGTCACCTGCGCGCAGAAAAAACGCGTTTTTTTGTGCACGCACGGATCCTTGACGGATCCAGCCGCCATGCGGGCCGGAAGGGTAAAAAGTCGTTCAAAAAAATTGTGCAAATTTGTGCACTATCGTGCAGTGTGCATCGTGCTGTTTTCTGCGCAAAAAACGGATGGTAAATTTGTTCGTAGCAGGGAAATTTTAATGAGCGCAAGACATGAAGAAAGATTCATATCCTTATTTGATTTGCATGACTGTTTCAGTGCTAGGGATTATTTTCCTCTTTTACTGGTGGAGGGCAGATATCTACAGGATTACATATCTTAATTCGCGTATATCCAATTATTACATCTTATGTAGTATGGGTATGTCCTTTTTCTTCTCCTTGTTTCTGGTGAAGAGGGGGGTAGTGAAGCAAAGTGGCTGGAAAGGACTGTCGGAATACCTGAAGGTTTATGCTGGCTCTTGCATTCTTACAGGGATATTCCTGATTATCCCTCTTATGATGGTGACTTATTTTTTACCAGGAGTAACATCATCATATGTTGCACCGTATGAGTATACATCCGGTAGTTCAAGAAGCTGTTCCGGAGCGTTTGTTGATGATCCCGATCTGCATAAAAATATTCTTATTTGCTATCCGTATGGTAACTATGAATATGACAATATTATCTATGTTGAAAAGAAAACTAATGCATTGGGCGTTGTTGTGACGTATGCACAGACTGCACGAGACGATGCTGAATAAGATACTACAGAGATAGTCCACTTTTTTGTTTATTTGTCGGGATAAAAACAAATTACCCCGACTCACCATGTATTAATCTTCCGCTTTAAGTTAGTCTTGTAGCTGCGCTGACCTGCTATGCAGCAAAGCGGCGTACTTTAATGCGTCCTGTGCTTTCTGGAATTTAAGTGCATAGTCAGTGGCGATTTTTTCCAGTTCAGCGATTCGGTTGTCTTTGGTTTCCAGCCAATCAAGTAGCGCCAATACTTCAGGATCCCCGACATCCAACACTGTTACGCGTGATTTTTCATAATGTTCGTCGGCAAGAGTTCGACCAATTTTGAAATCTCCATCATCACCATAACCGGAGCAGCCATAAACAACCTGTGCTCCAGATATTCGCTGAATTGACATTTCTTCGCAGCAAATAGGGCATTTTGGTACTGGTGCAGGTGAATAACGTTCACGTAATGCCTGATAGTTGATTTTGCTCATTAAGTCGCTCTTCTTGTTTATGTTCTGAGATGGAGATCAGGGCGAACTCGCCCTGACGTTGTGTTATTCAGGAAATAACGCCCTGATATTTCCGGCCATCTGACTGGTTATCTGTGCGGTTGGTACTGGCTGTGACAGGGGGCGTTCTGTCCTGGTTTGTGTCACTGATAACGCCTCATCGTCAGCCCATGCAGCCAGTCGGTAAGCCTCTGCCGGATTCATTTTCAGAAGTGCCAGCCCGGCCAGAAAAGCCACGCGTTGGCCGCTTTTGCGGGCTTCCGGTGTAAGGCTGTCCAGCCAGGCGCATGCTTCGCTTTCGTTCTTGACGGCCGCAGGCTTCAGATAGAAACTTATCCGCCTGGTTGGTGTCGTCATTGGTTTACTCCTTGTCCATTGCGTACAGCCCATTAACCAGAGCAAACTGTGGCACCCCGTCCGCGATGAAAGTCGCATTAACTCCGCAGGCTTCGCGGATAGCGGGTGCCACAATCTCCGCCCCGCCACCGACAACCATCACCCGCCCGTAACCCGAAAAACCCGCCAGCGCGCGGATCACGCGTTGTTTCAGTGTTTCTTCCTTTTCACGAATAACCGCCATCAGGCTGGCGTAATGCGCGTCATTGTGGATGTGCTGGCGCAGCCAGGCTTCATCATGGCGATGTTCGATAATGGTATTGGCGATGTGGTGACTGGTACGCATACCGTTAGTGGCCATCACCGACAGTACTGCATCGGCCATCAGGGAAACGCCTACGTGTGGATCGCAAAACACCTGGCTGATACCTGCCAGTTGTCCCTGAACCTTTGCCACATCCAGCGTGGTTCCACCTAAATCCACAATCAGCAGGGATTCAAACGGACTCATGTCAGCCAGTGCTTTAAAGCCAGCCGGAATGGATTCAGGCATAACCCGTACATTACGGATAGTGAATGCTTCGCCGTTCTGGTATTCCACCGGGCGCATAACGTTTGCTTTTTTGCGGTTGATGTTGGCCATGTCCGGCTGTGCGTTTGTGTCGAAATACTCGCTCAGTGGCAGGGTGACAACCACATCCACCTCCTGTGGCGTGATGCCTGATTTGACCAGCGCGTGATGAATGGCAATGACATTCACATCGCTGTACTGGTATTGTGTGTCGGTCGTCTGGATAAAGCGATCGCTGACCGGATCAAAACCATAGCGCACGCCATCAAGCATGTAGTTCGCGGGCTGCGTGCCACCGAACGGCGCAGACCATTCCGACTTGAAGCTGTTCGGGCTGATGGCGTTGCGGCGTTCGCCGTTCTCAGTCCATGCCAGCTTGATGTTGGTGGAGCCGTCGTCGATACAAATTTTCATGTCGATTTTCCTTATGTTGATTAATTAACCGTTTACGGGATTCTGAAATCCCTCTTTTGCCTGTTTTGTGCGTGCTTCATATATCGCGGCACGTTTTTTGCTCATTTACGGGATTTGTGAGTCCCGTTTCTGTCTGTTTTTTGTTTCCACTGGTCAGGCTACCCCGCAGCAGGTCTGCTTTGCGGTGGGCGCGTTCAGTGGTTTCACTGATTCTCTGTGCGTGCTCTGCGTCACGGATGGCGCGCAGCATGTCAGAAAGCACGGTAACGGGGGTTTTCATGGTGTTCTGGTCTTGCTGAAGTGTGGATGCCAGGCGTGCGGCGGCTTCAGGGTCTGATGCCCCCAGCTGTTCCAGATAGCTGGCGACCGGGTTATGGCGGATCTCCGTGCTGCTTACGCCGTGATTACGGCTCAGGCGTTGCCAGAGCTGCGTGATTCGGCTGTCCGGGCGGGTATCCGGTTTGCGTACAATTTCAAATCCCTGCGGTGCAATGATGCTGCCGTCAACGTACAGACTGCCGCCCCGTAACAGGTGCTGCATCTGCTGTTCACCAATATGCAGGCCGAGAGATTCAGCAGACTCCCGCCATTCTTTAGCGAGTAACTCGTGGTTATCAGGTAAAGGCTGTGGCTGTTTGCGGCTCTGTGTCCAGTTCTGCATTTCATCGCTGCTGTTTTTTGCCTGTTTGTCACGAAGCGAACGCATCAGCGCCCGGCGTTCGTGCCGTTTCAGTGAATGCATCCATTCGTTCACTTCAACGCCGTCAGGGAGCTGCGGCCACGGTGCTGGCCGTTCTTCCGGCTGTTCTGTCCCGTTGTTGTCTGTTTCCTGTACACGGGGACAGTTATTGCCACGAGTCCAAGGGGCGGCAGGGCCGCCCTGAAGGTCAAAATCATTTTCGCGGGTGCTGTCTTCCGCTTCCGGTTTACGTCTTACCAGCTTCCAGTTATCCGGGTGCGTGCACACACGGGAGGATTCCCCGATGAGTGGTGACCAGATCCCGTAAATCTGTACGCTCTGTTCGCCGTAATCGTTCAGCTCATCTGCGAGGTCGTAGGCGGTGCGAATCAGGTAGTCCTTGCGTGGAACAAGTACGCCACCCTGTTTTTCAATGTAGGAGGCAAAACACCCGGCATCAGCGGCAGCGAGTACCGCATCCATTGCGTCATCCTTCAGCCGTTGCGGGCCTTCCGGGTTGCGTGCCATCTGGCTGGCAAGGCGGCGCAGTTCACGCCACACCTGACGGGAGGGGATGCCAAAGAACTGGAACTGGCGGACCCGGTGAAGGCGCGCCCAGCCGATGGCGCGCTCCACGCTCTCGGCCATTGATTTACCTGTTTCGTGGTCAACGCGTGGTTTGCCCGTTTTCGGGTCGATGCCATCCACGGCGCGGCTGTCCAGGTTTTTTCCGATGTAGGTCGCGATATAGCTGGTTGGTGTGCCTTTTGAGCCGTCGACATACTCCACCTTAAAGCGCGGAGTAATATCATTGCCCAGCTCGTGGCGGTCTTCCTGAATGGCAATATCGCGGGTGATGGCCACGATGCTGTCGATTTCTTCCGGATGAGCAAAGACCATCATATGCCAGTGCACGGTGCCGTCATGGTGAGGCTCCACCGTGCGGATGCCATACCAGCGCAGACCGTCGCGGTTCAGTTTTTTGCGGACCGCCGCAAAAAACGTGTTAACCAGGTAATCGCTGGAGTCGCGCATGGTGGCCCCGTTCCATTTGGGATTCGGATGACCGTTCTCTGTTGTGGCGTGGTATTTTGACGGGCAGGTGACAGTCAGAAACACCGCTTTGTCACCACGGGCCTCGGCCAGAAGTTCCAGCCCCTTCATGGTGGCCATCATTTCTGCCTTACGGTGAACCGGGTTACTTACTCCCGCGTAATACACTGTCTCGAGATCAATCGTGAACCCGTCTTCGTTTTCCAGCATGAAACCTTTCAGGAAATCGCGTGTTTTCTCGCGCTGTGCGCGAAACTCGCTTAACGCGTCCTGGCTCAGATAGGGCGATGTTTTTCTGGAAACCAGACAGGCGGCGCGGAGTTGTTCTTCTCTCCACTCGCAACGTAATAGCCACAGTTTGCGTTTCCACCATTCAGCACAGGTCAGGCGAAGGATTGCGCCTGGCAGCAGCTCTGTGTCCGGTTCGTTCCTCCGATCTCTATCTGTTGTCAGTGCGTCATAATGTGGAGGCATGGCGTGCAGATGTAACGCCATGCGGGCCAGCATCTGATACGCCTTCAGCGTTACATCCATGGTCAGCTCACCATCGGTCGCGCCAAAGCCATCGCAGAGTTTTTCGAATGTGCTACTGAACATTGCTGCCGTCATGGTGGCCAGTGTCTGTACCTGGTGTTTGTTGAGCTGCGGCAGGTAAAGCAAATCGTCCAGGCGTTCGCGTCCGGCAATGGAGCGATAACCCTGTGTCAGCCAGCGTCCGTCAGTGCGATCCAGACGTTCGAATATTTTGCGCAGGGTTCCGCGTGCATAGCGTTCCGCCTGCCAGCTCTTTTTGCCTTTCCGGCGATCGGCTTCCTGTTTTTTGCGCAGGAAAGAGAGGTGGCGGCTCAGGGGTTCTCGCAGATAAACGGGAAGCACCTTCAGTGTGGCAAAGGCACGGGCCACCGGGTCTTGTTCTGTTGCCCGGCGCTTACTGATGATGCTTTGTGCCAGCTTTTCACGCTGTCCGGCTTCCTCAAGGGATGCCATGAGTTTTTTACCCATGGCGGATTGTGCGAAAAAGGCTTCCTCTTTCGCTTCCTGTTCTTCTTGGGCCTTTTTGTCTGCCTCAAGGTAGTAACGGATGGCGCGTTGCAGGTCGGTTTCAGTTTCCTGCCTGCGCTCCGTAAATCTGGCCGGATCAATGGCTGGCCGTGGTTCATTCCAGCTCCATGCAAACTCACTCATGGCTGGTATCCCGTCACGCGCTGCCACTCCTGCGAGAAGAGGGCGGAAAGGCGGTTAAACTCAGCGGTGTATTCACTCAGCGAGGCACACCCGCCAGCAGTGCGATGCGCCAGCATTGCCGCAAATACGGAGGCCGGGGAGTCGTAATACGCCAGCAGTGATTCGCCGTGCGGTGTCAGGCAGTGCAACGCCAGTCCGTGTGGTGTGAAGTCCACGCGGTAGCAGTCGTCTACTGTGAAATAAAGGGTATCCACATTCTCCGGTTTTGTGGTGCGTGCTCTGTTGTCACGACCACGAATGTAGAGATCAAATAATCCCCGAAGAATGGGAGCCAGACGGGTGTCCTGTGTGCGCACCCATCTTGTGAAGTCATGAGCGTCAATCATGCTGCAATTCTCTCTACTAAGGATGTGCGAAGGCTTCCTGCCAAAAAACTCAGAAGCGGTCGGTTACAGAAATTGGCGTTCTACGAATAGTTATTGCTGGCTTGAGGTTCATTTCTGTTTAATTCCGTGCATGCTGTAGAAGAAATCAAAAGTGTTATCTATGCGTATCATGAGCTCACGCTGCATCGCTTCTGGTGTTTCTGGTTCACCTGGTGAGCCAACTCCCGCGAAGAAATCACCGATCTCGCTTTGAATAAGTGCCTTTAGCGTTGCTGAGGAATTCAGGTGTGTGCGGTGATGTCTGCGAGTGATTCTTCTCCTGCTCATTTGCGTGGATCCTGTACCTGTCGGATAAGATTCACCCGCGCCACATTAGTGGCGCAGAAGTAAGTACCGTCAGTGAGATAGATGTGGTGTGCATCCTTTTCTGAGCGGTGTTTGTCGATTGTGGTAATCAGGCGTTCGTCGACTTCGTATTCACGTCCTCTGGAAGTGAAACGAACGACAGGAAAATGCTTAATTGCCATTACGCCTCCTGGGCGTGTGCGAATACCTCCGCGAATGCGGATTGTTTTTACATTTTCTTATTTAACCTAGGGTTTTTATTTGCGCTGTTATTCGCCAGTGAAAATGCGTTCAATCTTTTTTACTGAATGAATAATTTGCATAATCCCAATGGCGCAGACCACCGAAATAATCAGGACAAGCCATGAGATAAATATACTCATGCAATATTCCCCAGCTTATACGGTTCAATATGCTCCCCGCATTCTGCGGCACAGATCAGCTCGGAAAGTTCGTTAAGTGCATCCAGATCATCAGCGTAAAAAGCCACGTCATACAGACTCCGGATTGCCCTAGTCAATGAGTCACGGGCTGCACGTTCAGCATGAGCGCCTGATGCACTTAAGCGAAAATAAAAACGCTCAAGTGCTTTGTTGATGAGTGTTTTATATTCTTTGTCCATTGCAACACCCTTTAATCTGCTTTCTGGATTTCAGCTTCTGAATCCATGCAAATAATTTCGATATAGGGTTCATTGCCATTAGCCTGGCGCGCTTTTTCAGCTTCGCTAATGATTCCGTGTACAGTCTGGTACGGAAGTTCTACGGTCAGGCGCGTGCCGTTCAGATAAACGTAAGTAGCTGCATTTTTTTCTGATGGGACAACTCCATCAATAGCTGATGCGCGCAATAACAGTTCACCGCGAAAATCAATAAAACGGATAAATACACCTTGTGCATGCTCTTTGGTCATAACGCACCTGTTATAAATCAGTCTGTTTAATAAAACTTTGCCCGCGAAGCAGACGATCAACCGTGCGAAGTGCTTCGTACAATGTGAAATCCTGTCCGAACTGATTGTCGCCGCTGCTTAGTGCAAAAATGCGGTTTCCGGTAAACGGATTGCGTGGGCATCTGTGAACCACGATTCCAGCTTTTTCAATTAGCCAGGTGTGTTCGCCAATTTGTTTTACTGTGTGGCCATCAGGTGTTGCGTGCGTCTCGCTCAGGCTGTAGCGGATGTTGCTGCGTGATGCGTTGGTAGCGAAATGGTTAGCGTGGCGTTCTGTTCCGGTACGAAAATTACGGCGTTGCTTCAGCATAAAATGACACCTCGTTATTTTGTCATCTGCACGTATTTCTCTGCGCTCCTGATTGTTTTCAGGAAAAGAGCGAAAAGATTTACTGTGCGTCTTGAGTTCTTTTCATCTTGGTTGATGGGAATTGAACCTCTGTCAGCCTGTCTTTTCACTGTGTTAACAGCTTGGTTGGTACGCTTTGCGTAATCTTTCAGGCTTTCTTCAAGTACTGGTAACCCATGCTCATCGCGGTAGGGATAGAACGCTGCTAAACGCTCAAAGTCTGCCTGTTCGTGTGTGTTCAGGACTTTTGCCATGTGTGATAACCTGCGCTATCTGTGGTTGTTTGTGACTTGGTGTACTTATAAGTACACCTTGTGCGCAAGCTTAGTGTACTTATAGGAACACTGTCAATGCTTATCGGTGAAAAAATTAGAGTGATTCGTGAATCAGAGGATTTAACGCGCGAAGAATTTTGCGGCCTGATTGATGTGCCTATCGGCACTTTGCGTCGTTATGAAACGGGGCGGATTGAAAACATAGGGGGCGAAGTGCTTATCAAGATTGTTAATCACCCTCGCTTTTTTAAGTACATGAATTGGCTTATGACAGGAAAAACGAATGAGGCTGCTGGGCAGATCAGTCCCTCTCTCTCCCCTGATGGGCCAGAAAACACATCGTCTTCTCAAAAGCCCCGCAAGACTGGTACACAGCCCGGCTAATCATGGAACGCTGGGGGCATGGTGGTCTTGTAACGCTGGGGTTTCACGAATGAGCATAAAATCAATTCCGGGAGGGTATCTTCTTGACATGCGCCCTGAGGGGCGTAAAGGCAAACGCATTCGCAAAAAATTTAAAACGAAATCGGATGCAGTTTTATATGAGCGGTGGGTGCTGGCGCAACAGCATAACAATGAGTGGAAAGGAAACTCTATTGATCGCCGTCCTCTGTCAGTGCTTATTGACTTGTGGTGGAAATACCACGGCCAGCTAATGAAGTCAGGGCATAACACGCGCCTTAAATTGCTGCGCTTGAGTGAGGCAATGGATGACCCGTGCGTGCATAGACTTAATACAACGATGCTCACCGAGCTACGTGTGTCCAGGATAGAGCAGGGGATACAGCCCAGCACCATAAATCGAGAGATTGGGGCGTTAAGCGCGATGTTTACCGCACTCATCTCATCCGGCCATTTTCTTAACGATAACCCCGTTCAAGGCCTTAAAGGAATGAAGGTTAACGAGCGCGAAATGGGATATCTGAGTAAGTCTGAATGTGTTCAGTTGCTGGATGCACTGGCTGAAAATCCCGATGAACGGCTGGCTGTCGAAATCCTTCTGTCGACCGGGGCGCGATGGGGCGAGGTAGCGGTACTGGAGCAGCGCCGTGTTCTTCATTGTCGAATCACTTTTTCAAAAACGAAGAACAGCAAAAACCGTACCGTTCCTATTTCTGAAAGCCTGTTTGAAAAGATCAAAAAACGGGGCGGGAAACTGGTGTTTCCGACGCTGGATTATTCATTGGTTCGCGATGTCATCAAAACGGTCGCACCTGATGTTCCTGACGGCCAGGCTGTTCATGCGCTGCGCCACACCTTCGCCAGTCATTTCATGATGAACGGTGGCAATATTCTCACGCTCCAGAAAATTCTGGGGCACGCAAAGATTCAGACAACGATGATTTATGCCCATCTTGCGCCGGATTACCTGCAGGATGCGGTGAGGTTTAATCCACTAGGAGGTGCTTAAGAGTGAAGTTTCATTTAGATGAGCTTAAAAGAATGGCAACGCTCGATAATTTTGCGCGTTTTCTCAATGAGTCGTCTACGAATGAAAAATGTTTGTCGTGTGGCGATACGGATATGTACATGTATTTGACGAATATTGTTGAGGTGGGGCCTGAGCCGAAAACTGCTGAGGAGTGTGATTTAGGCACTTTTGTTATGCTTGATTACATCGGTCCATTTACTGGGTATCCGGGATATGAGGGACATGATCGGGAAAATATCCATAACTATGAATTCCGACTTACCTGTAACAGATGTGGGTTTGTTCATCGTTACTCGGCCCGGGCCTTTATGAACTGGGTAGGCAAGCAGGGTGATGAGAAGTGATGGCAGAGAATGTTGCACATATTTCGCGGTTCAGAAAAAAGAAAGAGAATGCCTATAATGTATCCAACAACCAAGTAACAGGAAGTGGTAATGATGGAGGTGATGGCATGAATGACGACCTTGAACGGCGGGTCAGTTGCCTGGAAAGTGATGTGACTGAAATCAAAAACAACCTGATTACTCTCACCACAAGAAGCGAATCCTTTGCTACCAAATCTGATGTACTGGAGATTCGCGAAGGGTTGAGGCTTGAGATGGCAGAATCTCGCCAATCCCTGAAGTCTGAGATGGCTGATTTACGCCAGTCTCTGAAAGTTGAGATGGCTGAGCATCGTACTGAACTTCAGAAATCATTTGCAAATCAGACTTGGTTACTCACAGGTATTGTCCTGTCTGCGATGGCCGTGCTTGTGGCTGTGGTTACTGTTATTAAGTAAATTTATGGCGGCGATATGATCCACAAAGTGACCACATCCCTGTTATTTGTTGTGGTTGGCTGTGTTTTTGTGTGTCTGTAAGTCTTTGATAATTATCTAACTTATTGATTTTTACTTGTGTTTATGGCCGCTCTGCGGCCTTTTTTCTTTTCACTGTCGAAGAGTCACCGTAAAATCAACGCCATGACACTTCAGCAGAACGGATACCATGCTGACACTTGCCCGCCAACAACAGCGACAAAATATTCGCTGGTTATTATGTCTGTCAGTTTTGATGCTGCTGGCGCTTCTCTTAAGCCTTTGCGCCGGTGAACAATGGATCTCGCCAGGTGACTGGTTTACTCCTCGTGGCGAACTGTTCGTCTGGCAAATTCGCCTGCCACGTACGCTGGCTGTATTGCTGGTTGGTGCGGCGTTGGCTATATCCGGCGCTGTAATGCAGGCGTTATTTGAAAATCCTCTGGCAGAACCTGGACTACTTGGCGTCTCTAATGGCGCAGGCGTGGGGCTTATCGCCGCGGTATTGCTTGGGCAAGGGCAACTCCCCAACTGGGCGCTGGGGCTGTGTGCGATTGCTGGCGCGCTTATCATCACTTTAATACTCTTACGTTTCGCCCGTCGTCATCTTTCGACCAGTCGGTTATTGCTGGCTGGCGTTGCATTAGGGATTATCTGTAGCGCACTAATGACGTGGGCTATCTACTTTTCCACCTCTGTTGATTTACGTCAGCTGATGTACTGGATGATGGGCGGTTTTGGCGGCGTAGACTGGCGGCAAAGCTGGCTGATGCTGGCATTGATCCCCGTGTTGTTGTGGATCTGTTGTCAGTCCAGATCGATGAATATGTTAGCACTTGGCGAGATCTCGGCGCGGCAACTGGGTTTACCCCTGTGGTTCTGGCGCAATGTGCTGGTGGCAGCGACCGGCTGGATGGTTGGCGTCAGTGTGGCGCTGGCGGGTGCTATCGGCTTTATTGGTCTGGTGATCCCCCATATTCTCCGGTTATGTGGTTTAACCGATCATCGCGTATTACTTCCCGGCTGCGCGCTGGCAGGGGCGAGCGCATTGCTGCTGGCTGATGTTGTAGCGCGCCTGGCATTAGCTGCCGCAGAGCTGCCTATTGGCGTGGTCACCGCAACGTTGGGTGCGCCGGTGTTTATCTGGTTATTGTTAAAAGCAGGACGTTAGCCGCAAAAAGACGGTCTATGATTAAAAGCTAAGATTTTTACTGACCACACCCAGGAGAAACGATGCAAGATTCCATTCTGACGACCGTAGTGAAAGATATCGACGGTGAAGTGACCACGCTGGAGAAGTACGCCGGTAATGTGCTGTTGATTGTCAATGTCGCCTCAAAGTGTGGCTTAACGCCGCAATATGAGCAGTTGGAGAATATTCAGAAAGCCTGGGCCGATCGAGGTTTTGTGGTGCTGGGATTCCCGTGCAACCAGTTTCTGGAGCAAGAACCGGGCAGCGATGAAGAGATTAAAACTTACTGCACCACTACATGGGGGGTGACGTTCCCGATGTTCAGTAAGATTGAAGTTAATGGCGAAGGACGCCATCCGCTGTATCAAAAATTGATTGCCGCAGCGCCGACCGCAGTCGCGCCGGAAGAGAGCGGATTCTATGCCCGTATGGTCAGCAAAGGTCGTGCACCGCTGTACCCTGATGATATTTTATGGAATTTTGAGAAATTTTTAGTTGGCAGGGACGGATTGGTCATCCAGCGTTTTTCCCCGGATATGACGCCGGAAGATCCCATTGTGATGGAAAGCATTAAACTGGCGTTGGCGAAATAATGTCTATTGTGATGCAGTTACAGGATGTTGCGGAATCTACCCGCCTTGGGCCGCTTTCTGGCGAGGTTCGGGCTGGGGAGATCCTGCATCTGGTGGGGCCGAATGGCGCGGGTAAGAGTACCTTACTGGCGCGAATGGCCGGAATGACCAGCGGTAAGGGAAGCATTCAGTTCGCGGGGCAACCACTGGAAGCATGGTCCGCAACAAAACTCGCGCTGCATCGCGCCTATCTTTCACAACAGCAGACGCCGCCGTTTGCAATGCTGGTCTGGCACTACCTGACACTGCATCAGCACGATAAAACGCGTACCGAACTACTGAATGATGTCGCAGGGGCGCTGGCTCTTGATGACAAACTCGGACGTAGCACCAATCAACTTTCCGGCGGCGAATGGCAACGCGTACGTCTTGCTGCGGTGGTGCTGCAAATCACACCACAAGCCAATCCCGCAGGCCAATTGCTGCTTCTTGATGAGCCGATGAACAGTCTTGATGTTGCGCAACAAAGTGCATTAGACAAAATTCTGAGCGCGCTGTGTCAGCAAGGACTGGCGATTGTGATGAGCAGTCACGATCTCAACCATACATTGCGTCATGCGCATCGGGCGTGGTTGCTAAAAGGTGGAAAAATGCTGGCCAGTGGACGCAGGGAAGAGGTGCTCACGCCGCCAAATCTGGCGCAGGCCTATGGGATGAATTTTCGCCGTCTGGATATCGAAGGTCACAGAATGCTGATTTCGACCATCTGATTTCATTAGTATCTTGAAAATCGGGTAATTACGACGCTAAATTAATGCAAGAATAAAAAACAGAGGAACCGTACGGAATGCGTTTCTGCCTTATTTTGATCACAGCACTGTTTCTGGCCGGGTGTAGCCACCATAAAGCACCGCCGCCAAATGCCAGACTTTCTGATTCGATTACCGTTATTGCCGGTTTGAACGACCAGCTACAGAGCTGGCATGGCACGCCGTATCGTTATGGTGGCATGACGCGGCGCGGTGTGGACTGTTCGGGGTTTGTGGTTGTGACGATGCGCGATCGTTTCGATTTGCAGCTGCCCCGTGAAACCAAACAACAAGCCTCTATCGGCACGCAAATTGATAAAGACGAGTTGCTGCCTGGTGACCTGGTCTTTTTCAAAACGGGCTCCGGACAAAATGGTTTGCATGTAGGTATTTACGATACCAACAACCAATTTATCCACGCCTCTACCAGCAAGGGAGTGATGCGTTCCTCACTTGATAATGTCTATTGGCAGAAAAATTTCTGGCAGGCGAGACGAATCTAGTATGTCGAAAAATTGACGGCGATGATACATCTCCGTCCATTTACTCCTGAATACAGTAGTATTTTACAGACAAAAATTCCGTAAATGGATTATTCGTTTATAATCAGGATAATCTAATAAAAGGACCCCTGAAAAAGTGGTTAACATGGAACAAATGAAAGTTACTCCTTCTGTAATTGTTATGTCTTATGGCCTCATCCCTTTTAGCCGGATACTGAAAAACATCCTTCGAGAGGGACGGTTACCATGAAGATTTTTTTGGAGAATCTTTATCATTCTGATTGCTATTTCCTGCCGATAAGAGATAACCAGCAAGACCTTGTCGGCGTTGAGTTAATTACCCATTTCTCCAGTGAAGATGGTACGGTTCGTATCCCGACGAGTCGGGTTATAGCGCAACTTACCGAGGAGCAACATTGGCAATTATTTTCAGAGCAGTTGGAATTACTAAAATCATGCCAACACTTTTTTATTCAACATAAACTCTTTGCCTGGCTTAATTTAACCCCACAAGTGGCTACATTATTATTAGACAGGGATAATTACGCAGGCGAACTATTAAAATATCCGTTTATTGAACTGTTGATTAATGAGAATTACCCGCATCTCGATGAAGGAAAAGATAATCGCGATCTTTTGTCCTTATCGCAAATGTATCCCCTTGTGTTAGGTAATTTGGGCGCAGGCAATAGCACAATGAAAGCGGTTTTTGATGGTCTTTTCACCCGCGTCATGCTGGATAAAAGTTTTATTCAGCAACAAATTACGCATCGCTCCTTCGAACCGTTTATTCGTGCGATCCAGGCGCAAATTTCCCCATGTTGCAATTGCATCATCGCGGGGGGCATTGATACGCCAGAAATAATGGCACAGATTACCCCCTTTGATTTCCATGCTCTCCAGGGATGTCTGTGGCCTGCCGTTCCTGTAAATCAGATAACGACGTTGGTTCAGCGATAACCCTCCTGTTTGCTGGTGTTTAAGACGAGAGTAACCGTCTACACTATCAAACAGGAGGATCTATGACCCTGTCTTTTATTACCCGTTGGCGCGATGAATTGCCAGCAACCTATACAACACTTTCTCCTACGCCTTTAAATAATGCCCGGCTGATTTGGCATAATGCCGAACTGGCTAACACGCTGGGTATTCCATCGTCACTGTTTAAAAATGGCGCAGGTGTCTGGGGTGGCGAAACCCTACTGCCTGGTATGTCACCACTGGCGCAGGTTTACAGTGGTCATCAGTTCGGCGTCTGGGCGGGCCAACTGGGTGATGGGCGCGGCATTTTACTTGGCGAACAACGGCTTGCTGATGGCACTACAATGGACTGGCATCTGAAAGGTGCTGGCCTGACGCCTTATTCGCGAATGGGTGATGGACGGGCGGTTTTACGTTCGACGATACGAGAAAGTCTCGCCAGTGAGGCGATGCATTATCTGGGCATTCCGACGACCCGCGCGTTAAGTATCGTCACCAGCGATTCGCCAGTGTATCGGGAAACGGTGGAGCCAGGCGCGATGCTGATGCGTGTGGCACCAAGTCATCTGCGCTTTGGTCATTTCGAACATTTTTACTATCGCCGCGAGCCGGAAAAGGTTCGTCAGTTGGCTGACTTTGCCATTCGTCATTACTGGTCACATCTTGAAGATGATGAGGACAAATACCGTCTCTGGTTTAGCGATGTTGTCGCACGTACCGCATCGCTAATTGCCCAATGGCAGACGGTCGGCTTTGCTCATGGGGTGATGAATACCGACAACATGTCGCTGCTGGGGCTGACGCTTGATTACGGGCCGTTTGGTTTTCTTGATGATTACGAACCCGGTTTTATTTGTAATCACTCGGATCATCAAGGGCGTTATAGCTTTGATAATCAACCTGCTGTCGCGTTGTGGAATTTACAGCGTCTGGCGCAGACATTGTCACCATTTGTTGCCGTAGATGCCCTGAATGAGGCCCTGGACAGCTATCAGCAAGTTTTGTTGACGCATTATGGACAACGGATGCGGCAGAAACTGGGCTTCATGACGGAGCAAAAAGAGGATAACGCGCTACTGAATGAATTATTCAGTCTGATGGCGCGAGAGCGCAGCGATTATACCCGCACATTCCGCATGCTGAGTCTGACCGAGCAGCACAGCGCGGCGTCACCGCTACGTGATGAGTTTATCGATCGTGCGGCATTTGATGACTGGTTTGCCCGTTATCGGGTACGTTTGCAACAAGACGAGGTTACCGATAGTGAGCGTCAGCAGCTGATGCAAAGCGTTAACCCAGCTCTGGTGTTGCGCAACTGGTTGGCGCAACGGGCGATTGAAGCGGCAGAAAAGGGTGATATGACGGAATTGCACCGCCTGCATGAGGCGTTGCGAAATCCTTTCAGCGACAGAGATGATGACTACGTCAGTCGTCCACCTGACTGGGGTAAACGGCTGGAAGTCAGCTGCTCGAGTTAAAGGCTACTTGGTCAACAGCAGCTTGCCAGCCTGAGTTTTACGGAGCAGATATTCTTGCCCGTCATGATCGATAATCAGTTTGCCATCCGGACCTAACAGTGTCTGGCTGGTAATTCGCCGGATGGGCTGCGGGGAAGCGGTCTTGTGATTGGCATCCGTTTCAGGCGTGAGTTTTCTGCTATCCGTATAACGCATAAAAATTAATAATAATTGATATAACAATGATTCTTATTATCAATATTATGGCGGCCAGAGCAAGCAGTAATTTGTTGAGAAGACAACAAGTTGCGCAGAAATGCCCATTCCGTCAGGAATGGGCACGCATTCAGAAGCGGGTATCAACCGCAGAGGCGAGTTTTTCGACCAGGCGTTCGGTATCTTCCCAGCCCAGACACGGGTCGGTAATCGATTGACCGTAAGTGAGCGGCTGACCGCCGACGATTTTTTGCGTTCCTTCGCGCAGGAAACTTTCCGCCATAATTCCAGCAATCGCCGTAGAGCCATTGCGGATTTGCTGACAAATATCCTCACAAACTTCTAACTGGCGACGGTGCTGCTTCTGGCAGTTACCGTGGCTGAAATCCACCACCAGATGTTCAGGTAAATCAAACTCGTGCAGCGTATCGCAGGCTGCGGCGATATCATCGGCATGATAATTCGGTTTTTTGCCGCCACGCATAATAATGTGGCCATACGGGTTGCCGCTGGTCTGATAGATGGTCATCTGACCATTTTTGTCTGGCGAGAGGAACATATGGCTGGCGCGGGCTGCGCGGATAGCATCCACAGCAATCCGCGTGTTGCCATCGGTACCATTTTTAAAACCTACCGGACAGGAGAGTGCCGAAGCCATTTCACGGTGGATCTGACTTTCGGTAGTACGTGCGCCAATCGCGCCCCAACTGATTAAATCAGCAATAAACTGACCGGTCACCATATCGAGGAACTCAGTCGCGGTGGGGACGCCCAGCTCATTTACCTGTAAAAGTAATTTGCGCGCCAGCTCCAGACCGTGATTTACCCGATAGCTGCCGTTTAAATCCGGATCGGAGATTAGCCCTTTCCAGCCGACAACAGTTCGTGGTTTTTCAAAATAGGTGCGCATTACGATTTCCAGCCGTGACTGGTACTGGTTGCGCAGCGACTGCAGACGGGTGGCGTACTCCATTGCAGCGGTGAGATCGTGGATCGAGCAGGGGCCAATAATGACCAACAGTCGCTTATCTTCACCATTCAGTATTTTTTCAATTCTGCGGCGGGAGTCGGTGACATGGGTGGCGACGCCAGGCGTTACGGGATACCGTAGCGCGAGTTCGGCGGGCGTTACCAGGCTCTCAATACGCGCAGTACGGAGTTCGTCAGTTCTGTTCATTACAAGTCTCAGAAATTTGTTGCTTCTACGGCAGGACTACCGGGAAGTGATGCGCATCACGATAAACCAATCGCAGCTGATTTCAAGTGCGAGGTGTGTCACACCTCGCCGGGTGGTTAGCATGATAACAAAAAAATAAGCTAATGCACTAGTTCTCTAGTACATTCGGCGGCTAAGGCCCATGATATCGAGGATCTTGGTGGCAATCTCTTCTACCGAATAATTGGTACTGTTAATCCACGGGATCTGATTTTTACGGTACAACGCTTCCACTTCCGCGACTTCCATCCTGCACTGACGAAGCGAGGCATAGCGACTGTTCTCCCGACGTTCCTCGCGAATCGCCGCCAGACGTTCCGGGTCGATAGTCAGGCCGAACAATTTATGCTGAAGCGGTTTGAGCGACGCGGGTAGCACAAGATTATCCATATCGTCGGCAATAAAGGGGTAGTTTGCCGCGCGGATACCAAATTGCATTGCCAGATACAGACTGGTGGGGGTTTTACCACAGCGAGAAACGCCGAGCAGGATCACCTGAGCCTGGTCCAGATTGCGTAACGAAATGCCATCATCGTGGGCGAGGGTGTAATCAATCGCAGCAATGCGCGCATCATATTTATTGAGATTATTAGGGTTAAGGCCATGGGTACGATGAGCAATCGGCGTGGGATCCAGTTTCATCTCTTGTTGTAGCGGGGCAACCAGCGCCTGAACGATATCCTGGCAAAAGCCCTCACTTTGCAAGATGATGGCGCGAATCTCCGGCAACACGATGGAGTAGAAGACCAGCGGGCGCACACCTGTCTGGTGATAAATTGCGTCAATCTGATCCTTCACTGCCCGTGCACGGCTCTCATTTTCGACAAACGGCAGCGTAATGCTGCTGATAGTGACGGGAAATTGTGACATTACTGCGTGTCCTAATACCTCCGCAGTTATTGCCGTACCATCAGAAATATAAAAAACGTGGCGATCAACAGCATTATCCATTTTGTTCTTCCCGTGATGCAGACATAATTCTATGAAAGCATAAATTAAAAACGCACAGAAGCGTAGAACGTTATGTCTGGTTTATAAAATGAACCTTCAATTTTATTTTTTATGAAAACAGCATTTCATTTTTACGGTTTCGTTTATACCGATGGTTTATGTGGAAATTGTCGAAGAGAGCAGATTTGCGCAACACTGGGATCAGTCTTAAAAAGTAAAAAAATATATTTGCTTGAACGATTCACCGTTTTTTTCATCCGGTTAAATATGCAAAGATAAATGCGCAGAAATGTGTTTCTCAAACCGTTCATTTATCACAAAAGGATTGTTCGATGTCCAACAATGGCTCGTCACCGCTGGTGCTTTGGTATAACCAACTCGGCATGAATGATGTAGACAGGGTTGGGGGCAAAAATGCCTCCCTGGGTGAAATGATTACTAACCTTTCCGGAATGGGTGTTTCCGTTCCGAATGGTTTCGCCACAACCGCCGACGCGTTTAACCAGTTTCTGGACCAAAGCGGCGTAAACCAGCGCATTTATGAACTGCTGGATAAAACGGATATTGACGATGTTACCCAGCTTGCGAAAGCGGGCGCGCAAATCCGCCAGTGGATTATCGACACTCCCTTCCAGCCTGAGCTGGAAAACGCCATCCGCGAAGCCTATGCACAGCTTTCCGCCGATGACGAAAACGCCTCGTTTGCGGTGCGTTCCTCCGCTACTGCAGAAGATATGCCGGACGCTTCTTTTGCCGGTCAGCAGGAAACTTTCCTCAACGTTCAGGGTTTTGACGCCGTTCTCGTGGCAGTGAAACATGTATTTGCTTCTCTGTTTAACGATCGCGCCATCTCTTATCGTGTGCACCAGGGTTACGATCACCGTGGCGTGGCGCTCTCCGCCGGTGTTCAGCGGATGGTGCGCTCCGACCTCGCATCTTCTGGCGTGATGTTCTCCATTGATACCGAATCCGGCTTTGACCAGGTGGTGTTTATCACTTCCGCATGGGGCCTTGGTGAAATGGTCGTGCAGGGTGCGGTTAACCCGGATGAGTTTTACGTGCACAAACCGACACTGGCGGCGAATCGCCCGGCTATCGTGCGCCGCACCATGGGGTCGAAAAAAATCCGCATGGTTTACGCGCCGACCCAGGAGCACGGCAAGCAGGTTAAAATCGAAGACGTACCGCAGGAACAGCGTGACATCTTCTCGCTGACCAACGAAGAAGTGCAGGAACTGGCAAAACAGGCCGTACAAATTGAGAAACACTACGGTCGCCCAATGGATATTGAGTGGGCGAAAGATGGCCACACCGGCAAACTGTTCATTGTGCAGGCGCGTCCGGAAACCGTGCGCTCACGCGGTCAGGTCATGGAGCGTTATACGCTGCATTCACAGGGTAAGATTATCGCCGAAGGCCGTGCTATCGGTCATCGCATCGGCGCGGGTCCGGTGAAAGTCATCCATGACATCAGCGAAATGAACCGCATCGAACCTGGCGACGTGCTGGTTACTGACATGACCGACCCGGACTGGGAACCGATCATGAAGAAAGCATCTGCCATCGTCACCAACCGTGGGGGGCGTACCTGTCACGCGGCGATCATCGCTCGTGAACTCGGCATTCCGGCGGTAGTGGGCTGTGGTGATGCAACAGAACGGATGAAAGACGGTGAGAACGTCACTGTTTCTTGTGCCGAAGGTGATACCGGTTATGTCTATGCGGAGTTGCTGGAATTTAGCGTGAAAAGCTCCAGCGTAGAAACGATGCCGGATCTGCCGTTGAAGGTGATGATGAACGTCGGTAACCCGGACCGTGCTTTCGACTTCGCCTGCCTGCCGAACGAAGGCGTGGGCCTTGCGCGTCTGGAATTTATCATCAACCGTATGATTGGCGTCCACCCACGCGCACTGCTTGAGTTTGACGATCAGGAACCGCAGTTGCAAAACGAAATCCGCGAGATGATGAAAGGTTTTGATTCTCCGCGTGAATTTTACGTTGGGCGTTTGACTGAAGGGATCGCGACGCTGGGTGCCGCGTTTTATCCGAAGCGCGTCATTGTCCGTCTCTCTGATTTTAAATCGAACGAATATGCCAACCTGGTCGGTGGTGAGCGTTACGAGCCAGATGAAGAGAACCCGATGCTCGGCTTCCGTGGCGCGGGCCGCTATGTTTCCGACAGCTTCCGCGACTGCTTCGCGCTGGAGTGTGAAGCAGTGAAACGTGTGCGCAACGATATGGGGCTGACCAACGTTGAGATCATGATCCCGTTCGTGCGTACCGTAGATCAGGCGAAAGCGGTGGTTGACGAACTGGCGCGTCAGGGGCTGAAACGTGGTGAGAACGGGCTGAAAATCATCATGATGTGTGAAATTCCGTCCAACGCCTTGCTGGCAGAGCAGTTCCTCGAATATTTCGACGGCTTCTCAATTGGCTCAAACGACATGACACAGCTGGCGCTCGGTCTGGATCGTGACTCCGGCGTGGTGTCTGAACTGTTCGATGAGCGCAACGATGCGGTGAAAGCACTGCTGTCGATGGCGATTCGTGCCGCGAAGAAACAGGGCAAATATGTCGGGATTTGCGGTCAGGGTCCGTCCGACCACGAAGACTTTGCCGCATGGTTGATGGAAGAGGGGATCGATAGCCTGTCTCTGAACCCGGACACCGTGGTGCAAACCTGGTTAAGCCTGGCTGAACTGAAGAAATAAAATAAATCCCCGGCGGCGTTTTGTCGCCGGGTTTATGTGATCCCCGAAGATGAAACTTATTCAATCTCTTCACAGACATCCTGAGTTAATCGCCGCATAATATCTTTCCTTAACAAAAACTTTTGTATTTTACCTGAGGCTGTGCGCGGTAGTTTTTTGATTACCACGATATGTTCAGGATATTTATATTTCGCGACCCGTTTACGGCTAAAAAATGCCACTACATCTTCCAGCGATAATGAATGATGCGGCGCTTTCAGCACGACATAAGCGCATGATCGTTCACCTAAGCGTTCATCGGGCATTGCAATCACACAGGCATCGTGAATTTTAGGATGCTGTAATAAAATATCTTCCACTTCACGGCTGCTAATATTTTCGCCGCCGCGGACAATAATATCTTTCTTGCGCCCGGTTATTTTTATATAGCCAGCCTCATCCATGCGGCAGAGATCGCCGCTGTAATACCAGCCTTCTTCATCCAGCGCACGGGCGGTTAATTCAGGTTCATCAAAATACCCCATAAACACATTGGGGCCACGCGAGGCTTCTTCACCTTCGCAACCTGGCGGTAAGGTCTTGCGTGCGTCATCGACCACTTTAATCTCAACTCCTGCGGCAGCGTAACCATCGGTGTGCATAAAGCGCGACAAAGGATCGTCGAGATTCACCACTGCGTGCGGCGAACTTTCTGTGGAACCATAAACACTTAATAATTTAATGCCGCGCTGTTGGCATTCACGCGCCACTTTTTTGGGGATTGTGGTCCCGCCGCAAAGAAAGAAGCGCAGCGCTGAAAGGTCAGCGGGTTGTTTCTCCAGTAAATTCAAAAGATCATAGACAAACGGCGTTGCGCCGAGCATACAGGTGCAACGCTGCTGCTCAAGCAACGCGAGACACGCATCAGGAGTGAAAATATCTAACAACACGCTGCGAGCGCCAATTAAGAATGGTGCCGTTACGCCATGCAGAAAGCCCGTTGCATGACCAAGTGGCGCAGGCATCATAAAGACATCCTGCCAGGTCAGATTCAACCGCGCGCAATAAGCCCGCTCACTGGCGAGAATATTGTTATGCGTTAGCATCACGCCCTTTGGCAGACCCTCGGTTCCGGAGGTAAACAGCACCGCGGCTAATTCATCGCCGTGGACCGTTATCGCCGTGGTCAGAGGAGTATTGTAGGCGATAATCTGACTTAATGAGAGGGAAGAGGTGGCGGGAGCCAGTTTGTCCACGCCGACAATTTGTTGTAGTTGTAGAAGCTGATTTTGCAGCGGCAGGATTAAATCTACCGGACGCGTTTGTTTAAACAACGTCGGTGCAAAGAACATTTTTGCCTGACACTTATTGAGTACCCATACCAGTTCTGCTTCCCGCCAGGAAGGCAACAGCGGTACGGAAACCGCACCGATTTTCAGGCAGGCAAGATAGATAACGGTAAATTCACACCAGCCAGGCAGTTGAAATGCGATACGATCGCCTGATTCAATACCCTTCGCTAACATCCAGTTTGCCAGACAGCTCGCGGCGTGATCGAGCGCGCTATAGGTGTACGATGCACCATGATTATCGACCACGGCAATTTTGTCTGGCATCGCACGAGCGGTCTGCTGCCAGTAATCGGCCAGCGAAGCATCGCCCCATAGCCCTTGCTGACGATACGCCGCACGACGTTGTTCGTTAAACGTTAATGTCACTTTCATTTTGGACTCTCGAGACAGAACATCAGGCCCGAGATGCGGGCCTGTGGGATGCATGATTAGCCGTAGCGAAAATCAATACCGAAGGTGCCTGCGGGATATTGCCACTGTTCGAGAATAGTGTTGCCGCACAGCACCCGACAGGTGCCGCACTCCAGACAACCGGCGGAATCGAAATGAATGTTTCCTGCGTCATCCTGCTTATAAAGTCCGGCAGGGCAAGCTTTCATTAATTTACGGAATTCATTGATATCGGGATTTGCCGCCAAAATGATATGCGGGTGGCCCTCATCAACATGGAATTTATTGACGCCTAATTTGATGTCGACGTTAACCGTAGCGTTCTGGCTCATAGCGCGGTTGCTCCCTTAATGCCATCTTTCAGCAAGTTGATCAGTCCAATTTTCTTCGCGTGTCCCATGATCATTTTGCGTACCGGTTGGTTAGGTTTGCCGTCGATGGTGAACATCTCGTTCATGATGTCGGCGACCATTCGTGGGTATTGGCTAAACAGACGCGGGTTTTCCATCAGCGCCGGGATCTTGCGGAAATGCTGCATATCGCGCATAACACAACTTTGTTCCAGCTCACGTTTGTATTGCGCCAGACTGCTGGCGGAGAAATCCGCGCGTTCTTTGGCGGCGATCACCGTTGTGGCGGCAGCCTGAGCCGATGCAATGGCTAAATCCATGCCGCGGACTGTAAAACCCAAATTCAGGCAGAAGCCTGCGGCGTCACCAACGATCATCACGCCCTCGTTAACCAGTTGCGGCACCATTGCCAGACCGCCTTCCGGCACCATATGCGCGGAATATTCAAGCAGTTTGCCGCCGCTGATCAGCGGGCGAATGGCGGGGTGTTGTTTAAAATCTTCCAGCATTTGCGGCACGCTTTTTTGCGCATGGGCGATATCACCCAATCCACAAACCAGCCCCAACGATACGGAATCCTTGTTGGTATAGAGGAATCCGCCACCCATCAGGCCGTCAGAAGGGGAACCGGCAAACAGCCAGGCGGCACCTTCCTCGCCCGTAATATTAAAGCGATCGTTGATCTGTTCTGGTGTGAGGCCAATAACCTCTTTAACACCAACAGCGTAATGATGCGGATCGGAAGCGGGAACCATTCCCAGCGAGCGGCCAAGCATCGAGTTAACGCCATCAGCCAGAATCACCACATTCGCTTCAAGAACATCATCCCCGGCCTGCACGCCAGTGACCTTGTTTCCTTCACGAACCAGCGCATCGACGCGTACGCCCGGGATAAACTGCGCGCCCGCCTGCTCGGCTTGTTCCATCAACCACGGGTCCAGACGATTACGCAATACGGTATAAGACGCGTGTTGCGGAACATCTGGTTGCTCGCGGTGAAAGTCGAGGGTAACGGCGCTTTCTTCGGTTAAGAAGGAGATTTTCTCGCGTGTGACCTTGCGTTCTACCGGCGCTGATGCTGCAAAGCCTGGAATAATCGCTTCAAGTGTGTGGGCATAAAGACGCCCGCCGGTCATGTTTTTACATCCGGCACTGTCGCCGCGTTCTATCACCAGGACATCCAGCCCGGCTCGCGCCATGACCAGTGCGGCAACGCTACCGGCAACGCCCGCACCGACCACAATGGCATCAAATTTGTCATCCGACATGCGTTATGCTCCCTTCCCGCTGCGTTTACAGCGGGAGATGTGGTTGAAAGGGGAATTAGCGGCTCAACTGGCTAATCAGGGCAGGGACGACTTTGTAGATATCGCCCACCAGACCGTAGTCGGCATAGTTGAAGATTGGCGCATTTTTATCTTTATTGATGGCGACAATCACTTTTGCGCCGTTGCCGCCAACCATATGCTGGATCTGCCCGGAGATCCCCAGCGTCAGGTAGAGATCGGATTTCAGCAACACGCCGGAGACACCGATATAACGTTCACGCTCCATCCAGTTCTCGCCTTCGGCAATTGGACGTGAACAGCCGACTTCAGCATTCAGCACCGCCGCCAGTTCGTGGACCATTTTCAGGTCATCCTGCGCTGCCAGACCACGACCGACGCCAACCACACGTTTTGCTTTGCTCAGGTCCACGCTGCTTGCCGCTTTCGCACGGCGTTCGCGACAGAGAATTTCATGACGCGGGGCAACATAAGGTACCGTTTCTGTCGGGCACTGATGAGCGGTATCACTGGTGCACGGTTCCTGAACACCGGGTGCAAGGGTAATGATCGCCAGCGGGCTGTTGATCTTTTCCTGTGCGAACGCTAACCCGCCATACATCCGGTGTTCGGCGCAAATGTGACCATCGACAATATCCACCGCCGTGGCATCGTTCACCAGCGCCGCATTCAGTTGCACACTTAACCGTGCTGCCAGAGCTTTACCACGTTTCGTCGCGGCCAGTAGCAACATAGCGGGGTTCTTATCTTTCAGCAGGGCAGCAATGCTTTCGGCGTAATTTTCAGTGCGTTGCAGCGCGTCGTTTTGCTCAAGAACATAAATACATTTTGGACCATAAGGCATAACTGCCTGCGCCTGGTCGGTATTTTGTACAATGGCATACACCTGTTGGCCCCATTGCTGCGCGCCGCCAAACAGTTCAGCATAACGTTCAGGATTATCGCTAAAGACCCAGACGCTGTTTAATTGACTCATCGTTTCTTCTCCGTAGGCTTCAGTTCAGGGCTTTCTTCAGATGTTCCGCCAGCTCGGCAATGGCCTCCGGCGAATCGTTATCGAGAATGATGTGCTTACGTTCTGTTTGCGGCGGTACGCGAATGCCGGTCAGTTCAGCAAGCGGCGCGCTCTGGCTCCAGCCAATGTCACTTGCCTGCCACTGATTTACCGGTTTTTTACCCGCGCCGAGAATGGCTTTCATCGAAGGAATGCGTGGCATATTAATATCGGAGGTGACGCAGAGCACGGCTGGAACAGAGAGCTCAATAACTTCAACATCATCTTCAAGCGTGCGTTCAATCACCAGTGTATTGCCCTGACGCTGAATAGCACTCACTGCATTAATCACCGGAAGTTGCAGAATTTCTCCGACCAGCAAGCCAACCTGCTGGGCATAAAGGTCGCCGGAACCTTCACCAAAGATCAGTAAATCGAAGCCGATCTTTTCAACTGCTGCCGCCAGCGCCTTTGCGGTATCGAGAGGCAGTGCATGTTCAAGTTGCGCATCCTGCACCAAATACAGGCTATGCGGCCCGCGGGATAGCACGTCTTTACGCACTTTCGAGTTCTGCAACAATGAGCCGCCAATGGTCAGCGCGGCTATCTCATCGTCATCTGTTGCAATCTGGCTTGCAGCTTCAATGGCATTGAGATCGAACTGGCTGATTTTGGCGTCGGCATTGTCGAAATTCAGGGTATATTCTGGAGTGACAACAATGTCCTGTTCTTCAGGCACCAGCTTAAAGCAGGTTATTATTTTCATGATTTCTCCTGTGAGTCGCATACGGAACCATCTCCGATGGAAGGTAAAAATGGCCTGAAAATAGTGTGCGATAGCGGTGCGGGGTTTTCGACGGAGCAAGCTGTTTTCCTTGCCAACAATCTTGCAAAAAAAATGCGATCGCTAAAACAAAAGTGCAATTTGCGGGAATGTTGTTATTCCATGACCGTACAATCTTGCATTCAGTGTAAATAATCTTGTTTAGCTCTCGCTAAACGCGGTTGTATAACCGCAATACACGCCGTATTTTATCCGGCATATATTGTTTTTGCTTGCTCATGGAATAGGGAGGTTGTCATGTATCAACGCTGTTTTGATAACGCCAGCGAAACGCTGTTTGTCGCTGGTAAAACGCCACGGCTTTCACGTTTTGCATTTAGCGATGATCCAAAATGGGAGTCCGGACATCACGTTCATGACAATGAAACCGAGTTGATTTACGTCAAGAAAGGGGTAGCAAGGTTTACCATCGATTCTTCGTTATATGTCGCGCATGCCGATGACATTGTGGTGATAGAACGCGGCAGGCTGCATGCGGTGGCCTCTGACGTTAACGATCCGGCAACGACGTGTACCTGTGCGCTGTACGGCTTTCAGTTTCAGGGGGCTGAGGAAAATCAGCTACTGCAACCGCATTCTTGCCCGGTAATTGCCGCAGGGCAGGGAAAAGAAGTCATTAAAACCTTATTTAATGAGCTAAGTGTGATTTTGCCGCAAAGTAAAAATAGCCAAACATCTTCGTTATGGGACGCATTTGCCTATACGTTAGCAATTCTTTACTATGAAAACTTTAAAAATGCTTATCGTTCGGAGCAGGGATATATTAAAAAAGATGTTCTGATAAAAGATATTCTTTTCTATCTGAATAATAACTATCGCGAAAAAATCACTTTAGAGCAGTTATCGAAAAAGTTTCGTGCCAGCGTCAGTTATATTTGCCATGAATTTACCAAAGAGTATCGTATTTCCCCTATTAACTATGTTATTCAACGGCGTATGACGGAAGCGAAATGGTCACTCACCAATACTGAATTATCACAGGCAGAGATCTCCTGGCGTGTGGGTTATGAAAATGTCGATCACTTTGCCAAACTGTTTTTGCGCCATGTCGGCTGTTCGCCCAGCGATTACCGCAGGCAATTTAAAAACTGTTTTGCGGAACAAGAAATCTTATCTGAATTTCCTCAACCGGTAAGTCTTGCCGGATAAATCTGGCGGCGCAGTTTGTTAAGAAGCTGCGCCGCCTGCAGATTATTTGTTCTGATAATCTTTCAGGATCTGCCGACCCGCTACGTAAATCATAATTTCGTCTGTACCGCCGCCGATACGTTCACAACGGACATCACGCCAGAAGCGAGAGACGCGCGCCTCATCGGTATAGCCCAGACCGCCCATGATTTGAATCGCATCATCAATAACTTCCATTGCGGTACGTGCGCAGTACAGTTTTGCCAGCGCCGCGCTGGTGCGCAGTGACTGATGCTGATCGGCTTGCCATGCCACTTTCAACACCATGTTGCGCATGTTGTCGATCTTAATCGCCATCAGCGCCAGTTTTTCCTGGATCATCTGGTTATGACCAATGGGCTTACCAAAAGCGATACGTTGGTTGGCATAGCGGGCGGCATCTTCGAATGCGCATTCGGCAAAGCCGGTGCTGCGCGCGGCGTTGATCAGGCGCTCCATCTCAAAGTTGTACATCACATTGAGGAAACCCATTCCTTCTTCGCCCACCATGTCGCTCTCTTCAACCTCTACGTTGTCGAGATAGACTTCGCAGGTGCTGAGCATATGCCAGCCGATTTTATGCAGCGGGTTAATCTTAATGCCGGGCTTACTGGAGTCGACCCACCACAGGGTGAAGGCTTTTTTGGGATCTTTCGGTTCTGGATCGCGCGCCAGCACCAGCATATACGGGTACTCTTTCGCGCCGGTAATAAAGGTTTTCTGGCCGTTGATGTAAACCTTGCCGTTTTTACGCGTGTAAGTGGTGGTGGCGCTGTTGTTATCTGAGCCTGCGCCTGGTTCCGTCAATGCCAGGGCATAGGCGGGATCACCCGTTTCCAGGGTGCTTTCCGCCGTTTTACGTAGCTGCTCTGCAGAACCGAAACGGCGCATACTGTGAATACATTGACCGTTGGTGATCAAAAATGCCGGGGCACCGCATTTTGACACTTCCATCAGCGCCAGCATTTGGGTGACGTAATCCGCAGGGATACCACCAAATTCTTCCGGCACGCCAAGCATGGAAATACCGTTATCCGCCAGTGCCCGCATAAATTCACGCGGGTATGTCCCGTTTTGATCGCAGGTGCGGAAATACTCTTCCGGGAAGTTGGTCGTAATCAACTCGCGAATACTGGCCAGCAGCAGTTCTTGTTCTTCAGTTAAAGAAAAATCCATCATTATACTCCTGTTAATGAGCCGCTTCAGGCAGGACAAAACCCATCGCCGCATCGATAAATAATCTTTCGTCCATCAGTTTGAGTTCTGGCGAAATCACTGGGGTGAAATCCATTTTGTCGAGAATATCTTTTTGTAAATCGACGCCAGGAGCGATTTCGATTAAATGCAGGCCGTCTTCTTTTAGCGTGAATACGGCGCGCTCAGTGATATAACGAACATCCAGCCCTCGCTCGAGAGCGATTTTTCCGCTGAAAGTTATTTCCGGTAGTTCCCGAATAAATTTCTTCACCCGTCCTTCCTGGACGATATTTAATTTGCCGTCGGTAATTTCTGTTTTTAAACTGCCCGCGGTTAATGTGCCGCAGAAAATGATTTTCTTCGAAGTGGCACTGATATCAATAAATCCACCGGTGCCCATGATTTTACCATTGAATTTATGCACGCCGACGTTACCGTGCTGGTCGACTTCAGCAAAACTCAAATAACAAACATCCAGACCACCACCGTGATAAAAATCAAACTGGGACGTCATATCCAGAATGGCGCGGGTATTCACGTTCGCGCCAAAGGCGATCCCCTGTGAAGTAATACCGCCAATCGGACCTGTTTCTACCGTCAGAATAAAGTCATCAGCACAACCTTCTTCCCGGGCGACCAGGCCAATGCCGTCAGCAATACCGACACCGACATTCCCCACCGCGCCTTTGCGCATTTCGAATAATGCGCGCCGCGCAACTAATTTACGTTGGTTTAGGGGCAGGCTAAGTTTGGTGCTGTCATCAAGGGTAAAGTCGCCGGAAATAAAGCGGTTAACCGGCGCACCGCCGTACAGTTGGGTTTGATCCGGATCGACTACCACAATATCCACCAGATAACCCGGAATACGGACAGATTTAGGATGCAGCGTGGCTTTCTTAACCATTTTCTGCACCTGCATCATCACAATACCGCCGTTATTGTGCACCGCCTGGGCAATAACCAATGCGTCGAGATACATCACCTCATCTTCAAAAGTGGCGTAGCCTTCGCTGTCGCAGGTGGTAGCGCGAATGAAGGCGATATCTGGCGCAATCGCTTTGTAATAGAGATATTCTTTGTTATCAAACTCGACCAGTTTAATCAGGTCTTCTTTAGTGACTTCATTCAGTTTGCCGCCTTGCTGGCGTGGATCGACAAATGTTCCGATACCAATATCACTAATAATACCAGGCTGGTGGGCTGCGGCGGCGCGTAAGGTTTGTGTAAGTACACCTTGTGGATAGTTATAAGCAATAATTTTATTTTGTTCTGCGAGATCAGAAATACGCGGCGATTGTCCCCAGTGCCCGCATAATGCCCATTTCACCAGACCTTCTTGCGCCAGCGGACTAATACCGCGGTCGGCGCGATCGCCAAGCCCTGTTGGACTAATAATCGATAAATTACGTGGCGTTTGAGTCTGTTTATATTTATCAGCAAGAGCAGTAATTAACGTGGTGGCTTCCAGAATACCGCCGCCAGCGCCTAACACACAAAGTGTTGCTTCGTCGGGAATATAATTCACCGCTTCCTGTGCCGACAGGACCGGCACTCGTCCATTAATACGAGGTGGTTTTACAGGTTTCATTGTTAATTCCTGATTCAGATGTAATTTTCCCTACGCCAAATGGAGAATTAGCGCACAGAGACTCACGAAATATTTTTATTAAATACGGTTGAATATATTTTTTAGTTCGGCGGGGAGGGTGTTCCCGCCGAAATATTATTGCTTATGCCTGGTATAAAATAGTTAATACCGTGCGCAAATCATTTACCGAGATTTGCCCTGGCGCAGACGCTTTTTTTACCGCACCAAAAGTTGCCGCCGAGCCAAATACTTCACCAGCCAGACGAGAAATTACGCCAGTTTTTGCCATCGACATCGTGATAATTGGACGATCGGCATACTGCTCCTGCATCTCCAGGGTCGCGGCAAGCAACGTCAGCACATCGCTGGTACTTTGCGGCATCAGCGCAATCTTAGGAATATCGGCGTCGAAGGACTGCATTTTGCGCAGACGGGCAATGATTTCTTCGGCTTCCGGCGTTTTATGGAAGTCATGGTTGGACATGACAACTTTCACATCATGCGCGTGGGCGTAGGCGACGGTTTCTTTAACCTGATCATCGCCGGTAAATAACTCCAGATCGATCATATCAACCAGGCCGCTGTCGATGGCTGCACGATTGAGTGCAATATAAGCCTCGGTGGAAATCGCCTGCTCGCCGCCTTCTTTGGCACTGCGGAAGGTAAACAGCAGCGGTTTTTCTGGCATGGTCTCACGGAGAATTTTTGCCGCCGCCATGACAGACTCCACATTGGAGAGGTCGGCATAGTGGTCCACACGCCATTCCAGAATATCAAAGTCCGCTTCACGATAGGCGAGAGCTTCGGATTTTACGCTGGCGATATCTTTTGCCATCAGCGAGACGATGATTTTAGGTGCGCCCGTACCAATGACGAGATCTTTTACAGTTACGGTTTTCATTTTTTACCCTTTCTGCACGCGGTCAGCCTGTCAGGCACCGAACCCCATGACCTGTTTAACATATACCAGAGGGAAATCTTTGCCAGTCCATAACGTGAACTGTTCAGCCCCTTGCCACAACAACATGCCGTATCCATCAATCGTTTTGCAACCAGCTTGTTGCGCCTGCTGCAATAACTTCGTCATATGCGGGTTATACACGCATTCAGTGACCAGAAGTCCAGGATGTAACAGACTGATATCATTAACCAATGACTCATTCTCAAGGGGTTTCATACCCACTTTTGTGCCATTGGTTAAAATGTCGGCGGAAGCCAGGGCTTCAGCAAAGGCTTGCTGATCGGCGAGATCGGTGACCGTGACGACGCAATCGGTGTTTTCGTTAACCCGCTGCGCGAAGGCGAGGGCTTTATCGAAGAACTCATCCCGACGGTTAAAGAGTTTAATTTCTTTTAAACCTTCAATTGCCCCCTGCGCGCCAATCGCCGTTGAGGCACCACCGGCCCCTAACAGCACCATCGTTTTGCCTTTGATATCAAAACCGCTCTCTTTAATGGCGCGAATATGCCCCGTGCCGTCGGTGTTATAGCCACGCAGATAGCCATCATCATTAACGATGGTGTTGATGGCACCCACCAGTTTGGCAGCTGGTGTTAATTCATCTACATATTCACACGCCAGTTGTTTGTTCGGCATCGATACACCAGTTCCGCGCATTTTGAGGGCTTTTAATCCTTCAATTGCTCCGGGAAAGCTATCGTTATCCACTTCGAAGGCCATATAGGTAAATGGCAATCCCGCTTTTTCTAAGGCTTTATTCTGCATTTCGGGCGATAAACTGTGGCGGATAGGATAGGCCATCAACCCAATCAATTCGTATTTTGCGGTAACATCCATAATTAACTCCTTTAACCTCTATGCTTAATTGTGTTTAACCGGGTGCTAAATTTACGCTCGCCAAACCGCACATCATTTTCAGGAATAATGAAAACGCGGTAATAGCGGATAAAGACAATAATTGCGGTAATCAGGGCCAGCAGCGCGAAAGTAAAATCGAGAACAATGATATATTGCAGGCCGATGTTCGACAGATAACCGGTAATCAGCGGAATAACAAAGTTAGCCAGTCCACCCATCATCATATAAATACTGGTGACTTTGGCTTTGCTTTTGGGAAAAAACTCTGACATGACCGAAACGCCGAGCTGTAAAATGCCGCCAGCCGCTGAGAAACCGATAACAAAGGCTCCGGCATTGCACACCAGTGGAGAAGGGTACAGGTAGATAATGGCAGTTGTTATTGTTGCCAGTGCAGAGTTAAATACATTAGCCCAGATGGGCCGGACCATTTTTTTCAGTAGTGCGGCAAAAATAAAGACACAGACTAATGAGCCCATACTGTAATAAGAGATGGTTTTTAATGCCTCCGCTTCTGACATACCAGCAAAAGCCATCGCATATTTGGGCATCCACACCACAATCACATAAAAGGTCGAGAATGCAGCTACACCGAACATTACCGATGAAACACCCTCCAGCCAGACTAATGGTTTGCTGTTCATTTGTGGTAATTCATGAGCTACGCTGGCGTCCACCAACTGGCTGGGGAATTTGCTTTTCAACAGCATCAGTGTGATCAGTACAAACAGAATACCCGGAATAATCAGCCCATAGCCGTACCAGATGTTATTGAGCAACATATAGCTCACCAGCATTGGGTAGAACATTTGCCCGAATGACACCATCGCTTTAACCAGTATGACCGCCGAACCAGAGGCTTTCGGAAAGCATTCCATGAGCGCGGGGTAGCCACCCGTATCCAGCGCTGAGTTAGCGATACCTACGCACACTGCCAGACAGTAGGCGAGAGTTAAATTCGGGCAAGCAGGGATACCAAAGAAGAATAGCAGATACATTATTACTGCCATTAATATTACCGCCCGACGACCAAACTTATCGGAGATCACACCGAAGAATAAAATACTGATCAATCGCCCCAAACCGATACCGGAAATTAAATAGGCAATGCCCGCGTTGTCAGTGGAAAACTTTTCTGCCAGAGATGACATATTTTGGGCAAGCGTAATAACACTAATGCCGTGCAGGAAATAGCTGAAGTAAATACAAAGAACAGCCAGGATAAATGGCGTGCTGAAAGCCTTATTTTGAGACATTTTCACAGCTCCTTGCTGAAAGATAATTTCGTTACCGTACGTATTGTTCTCCGACGGTTTACATAATTACTATACTGAAGATGATTTTCCCTGGGTACATGGCATAAAGTTTATGTTTCCAGGAATATTGCATGTCATAGTTTGTTTTTGATCGCGATTTTCCTTAGTTAGCGCAGAAAGAGTTATTTATCCGTAAGATCTTGCATGACCTGAAAATAATATTGCATTACCCACCCGGAGCGACATTTTCCTTTAGCGAGTGATGCTGCGTTTCTTTGCGGCTGCGTAAGCCGATAAACAGTGCCAGTAAAAAGCCGATGGCAGCGATGGCGGTATCGAACCACATAATATCGGCAATACTTCTTTGGGACAGATGAGCCGTAATCAACGGAATGGTAAATGTTGCAATACTGCCCGCACTGTAATAGATCCCTGTAGCTTTACCTTTAGCATAGGGGAAACGTTCAGCCATTAACGTCAGGCCAATTTGCACAACACCTCCAGCAGAGGTAAAACCAATGACAAAAGCAAATATTATCACCACATAAAATGTGGGATGCAGGCAGACGGTAAACAGAGCAATAAATGAGATAAAGGTGTACAGCATCAGTAATGTTGTTGGGCGAACGGTATTACGAATGAGTGGAGCGGTAATAAATACACAAAGCAGCGAACCCACGGTGTAGATACTAAGTAGTTTGATCGACATAGTGTATGACATGCCTGCAACAAATTGTCCGTACTGTGCCAGCCACTGGCTAACCAGATAAAACGTTGCCATTGAGATATAGCCATATAAGGTATAACTGGCTAAATCGATAATTGAACAGCGATGTTCCGTAGAGCTGGTGGTTTTCTTTATGACAGGTAAGCGACGACCCGGATGGGGTGGGAACGTACAACGGTATAAAAACAGAGCGTTAATAAACATAATGCCTGCGGCAATCATAAAGGACCAACCGAACCACAGTTCAGCCCACACTAACAGGCTAATGATTAGCGGTAATAAAAATTGCCCGCTGGAAACAAATGCTTTAATTAAAATATTGGCTGTACCCGGTGAGCGTGGAAAAGCTTCCATCAAACTGGGATAGGTGCCTGCATCGAGAAAACTGTTTGCCATTCCCGCCAGAAAGCCAAAAACATAAGCGATAATGATGTTATTGGTGTGCAGGATGCCAAAAAAGAAGGCCATATAGCAGCACATCCCGAGCATGATAAAAGGGCGGCGACCAAAGCGATCGGATAATAATCCTGCAAAAAGCAAGACACTTAATCGACCAATGCCCAGTGATGAGATAACTATCGAGACGCCCGCGGCATTAGTCTGCCAAAGCGTCTCCAGCGAGGCCATATTCAGGCTCATCAAAATGACGCCCATACCATGCACCAGGTAATTAAAATACAACCCCAGTGCGGTAGGGTAATAGGGATTTTTCATAGGTTCTACTTAGCAAAGGTGCTTTAAAAAGTGAAGCGATGTTGTGTCAGCATCCGTTCATTATTGTTGTAACAACGACAATTCCTTTCTTTGGAAAATTAACAAAGGCGCTCCAGATCGTGTGCATATAATTCAGCGGCTACCGATTGATAGATCTTCCAGTCAATAAAATTGCCATCAGGGTAGACTTGTTGAAACGCGGTTAAGTCGGGGAAAAAACGCATGGTGTTGTTGCCGATGCGGTTATTTATTTTCTCTATGATGGCATGAAGATGTTTTTTTCGTTGCTGACGCATAGCCAACAGTTGCTCGACTACATAATCAGGAATGGCGCATTTGCCATTTTCCCATTGACGCCAGCTTTCACTGTCATCGGTCTGGGCAATCCAGGTCGCGCATTCATCAATAGTCATGGCAAAAATATGGCGAAGAGCCTGGAGTTCATAAGCGTTCATCGTGTAATGGCTGCATGAAATAAACAATAAAATATAAATAACATTATCAGCCTGCTGACGGCTTGAAGAGAGTCACAGTATCTTGTGCAACATTATTGGAAAGCGTGAGGGGCGAGGTAGCGAAGCGGAAAAATGTTAAAAAAAAGCCCATCGTGGGAGATGGGCAAAGACTACACACAGCAATTCGTTGTTTCACTCAGGGGATTTCCATGCTTATAAATCAATATGTTGATTTATAACCGTGAGCTAATAGTAGGCATACGGACTTTTTGCGTCGATCAGATTCGTCTCATTAGTTTAAAAACTGTAAAGAATTTGCGACAGGTACTACCAGCTGAATGGCGGTAAGCAGGAAAATATGGGGAAGAGCAAGCAAATATCAATTAGCAGGGGTTAACAATCAGGCGGCAGAGCCGCCTGAAGAGAAATTACTTATTCGGTTTCTCGATTTCGCCAAGTTCTTCGAGAACTTCTTCCGGTTGGTCAGTCGGCGGTGGGACCTCTTCCACCCACGCGGCAAAAAGACGCCAGGAAACGGCTAACAGAACCGGACCAATAAACAGACCGATCATCCCGAAAGCAATCAAACCACCAATAACGCCAGAGAGGATCAGGATCAGCGGTAAATCGGCACCCATGCGAATTAACATTGGGCGGATGACGTTATCCAGCGTGCCAACCACACCGCTCCACACTAATAATACCGTTCCCCAGGTGGTATCGCCGGTCCAGTAGAGCCAGATAATCGCCGGAATCAGTACCGGCAACGGTCCAAGCTGGACAAGGCAGGAGAGGATCATTAACACCGTTAGCAACGTTGCATAAGGTACGCCGGATACGGCGAGGCCGATACCGCCAAGCACTGCCTGTACTAACGCCGTCACCACCACACCCAGCGCCACCGCGCGGATAGCCTGTGCCGCCAGCAGCACGGCGGCATCACCGCGAACGCCTGCCAGACGGGTTGCAAAATGGCGAATGCCTTGTGCCACCTGTTCACCGCGCCAGTACAGCAGGGCACTGAAGAGAAGCATCAGCGCACAATGCACCATAAAGCGCCCGATATGCGCCGCTTGCCCAACGAACCAGGTGGTGGTGGTGCCAATATAAGGGCGGACTTTCGCCATGATCGCCGTCCCCCCCATATCCAGCAAGTTGTGCCAGCCTGCATATAGCTTCGCGCCAATCACCGGAATGGTATTAAGCCACGCCAGATCGGGTAACGTCATGTCACCGCTGGAAATGGCTTTAATTAGCGGGCCGCTGCCGTCGACGATACTGTTAACCAGCAAAGCAATAGGGATGATAAACACCATCACTAATAACAGCGTCATCACCAGAACGGCGAGAGAGCGGCGACCAAACATGATCTTTTGCAAACGTAACAATACCGGCCAGGTGGCGATAACCACCGTACCAGCCCATGCAAAGCCGAGAATAAAGGGTTGTACAATCCACAGACATGCCACAATCATGATGGCTAAAAAGAGCACCGAAAGCAGAATTTGTGCGACATCCCTGGGCTGACGAACATTTACCATAACTACTTTTCACCTTTTTTGTGCGTCAAATCGTCGACGCGACGTGAACACGCGAAACTCACCTGCATAATGATGAGCAATTTCAGCGGTTTTTAACAGGCCGATTCTGCCCTTAATTCTGATGGGCGTGTTAGAAAAAAATGTGGTACAACAACTCAGGCAACACGCAAACGATTTACTCGTCGTATTTCAAGTTGCATGTGCTGCGGCTACGTTCGTTCACCCCAGTCACTTACTATTGTAAGCTCCTGGAGTTCACTCGCTTGCCGCCTTCCTGCAACACGAAATCCATAGAGTAAATAAACATCACCTTTCAGTGCGCTATTGCAGCCGCCTGAAAGAATAGTGTATCGACCTACATCACAGACCGCAGGAAAGGGTCAATATAATGATTCCACAGATTTCCCAGGCACCCGGCGTCGTTCAACTGGTGCTTAATTTTTTGCAAGAGCTGGAGCAACAAGGTTTTACCGGCGATACGGCGACAAGTTATGCCGATCGTCTGACAATGTCGACCGACAACAGTATTTACCAACTTCTCCCCGATGCGGTGGTATTTCCGCGTTCAACCGCAGATGTGGCGCTGATCGCCCGTCTTGCCGCGCAGGAACGCTATTCATCGCTGATCTTTACCCCCCGCGGCGGCGGCACCGGCACTAACGGTCAGGCGCTCAACCAGGGAATTATTGTTGATATGTCCCGCCATATGAACCGCATCATCGAAATTAACCCTGAAGAGGGCTGGGTGCGCGTTGAGGCCGGGGTGATAAAAGACCAACTCAATCAGTACCTGAAACCGTTCGGCTACTTTTTTGCGCCGGAACTTTCGACCAGCAACCGGGCAACGCTCGGTGGGATGATCAATACCGATGCATCCGGTCAGGGATCGCTGGTCTATGGCAAAACGTCAGATCACGTACTTGGCGTACGCGCGGTGTTGTTGGGGGGCGATATTCTCGATACGCAACCTTTACCCGTCGAGCTGGCGGAAACGCTGGGTAAATCCAATACCACAATCGGGCGAATTTATAACACGGTTTATCAACGTTGCCGTCAGCAACGCCAGTTAATCATCGACAACTTCCCCAAACTTAACCGCTTTCTTACCGGTTACGATCTGCGTCATGTCTTTAACGATGAGATGACCGAGTTCGACCTGACGCGCATTCTGACGGGTTCAGAAGGGACGCTGGCCTTTATTACCGAAGCGCGGCTGGATATTACGCCCTTGCCTAAAGTGCGCCGTCTGGTGAACGTCAAATATGACTCTTTTGACTCTGCGCTGCGTAACGCGCCGTTTATGGTTGAGGCGCGAGCGCTTTCGGTAGAGACGGTTGACTCAAAAGTGCTGAATCTGGCGCGGGAAGATATTGTCTGGCATTCCGTCAGCGAGTTGATTACCGATGTGCCAGACAAAGAGATGCTCGGGCTGAACATTGTGGAATTTGCTGGTGATGATGAGACGCTGATTGATGAGCGAGTAAATGCACTCTGTGCGCGGCTGGATGAACTTATCGCCAGTCAGCAAGCAGGTGTGATCGGCTGGCAGGTATGCAGTGAGCTGGCAGGTGTTGAGCGTATTTATGCGATGCGCAAAAAAGCTGTTGGTCTGCTCGGTAATGCCAAAGGTGCCGCTAAGCCAATTCCGTTTGCTGAGGATACCTGCGTACCGCCGGAACACCTGGCGGATTATATTGCTGAATTTCGCGCGCTGCTCGACAGCCACGGCTTAAGCTACGGTATGTTCGGTCACGTCGACGCAGGTGTCTTGCACGTCCGTCCTGCGCTGGATATGTGCGATCCGCAACAAGAGATTTTGATGAAGCAAATCTCTGATGACGTGGTGGCGCTGACTGCGAAATACGGTGGTTTGTTGTGGGGCGAGCACGGCAAAGGTTTTCGCGCTGAATACAGCCCGGCGTTTTTCGGTGAGGAACTTTTTGCAGAACTGCGCAAAGTGAAAGCGGCATTTGACCCGCATAACCGACTCAACCCAGGGAAGATTTGCCCGCCAGAAGGTCTCGATGCGCCGATGATGAAAGTGGACGCGGTGAAGCGCGGTACATTCGATCGGCAGATCCCCATTGCGGTACGCCAGCAGTGGCGCGGTGCGATGGAATGTAACGGCAACGGTTTATGCTTCAACTTTGATGCCCGTAGTCCGATGTGTCCGTCGATGAAGATTACCCAGAACCGGATTCATTCACCGAAAGGGCGCGCAACGCTGGTGCGTGAATGGCTGCGCTTGTTGGCGGATCGCGGCGTTGACCCACTCAAACTGGAACAAGAACTGCCTGAATCCGGCGTCAGTTTACGGACGTTAATTGCTCGCACGCGCAATAGCTGGCATGCGAATAAAGGCGAATACGACTTCTCACACGAAGTCAAAGAGGCAATGTCGGGCTGTCTGGCCTGTAAAGCGTGTTCGACCCAGTGCCCCATCAAAATTGATGTGCCGGAGTTTCGCTCTCGTTTTCTGCAGCTCTATCACACCCGTTATTTACGCCCGCTGCGCGACCACCTCGTCGCTACGGTCGAGAGCTACGCGCCGCTGATGGCACGCGCGCCGAAAACCTTTAACTTCTTCATTAACCAGCCGCTGGTGCGCAAACTCTCGGAAAAACATATCGGCATGGTTGATTTGCCACTGCTGTCGGTCCCCTCGCTGCAACAACAAATGGTGGGGCATCGCTCGGCAAACATGACGCTGGAACAGCTTGAAGCTCTCAATGCAGAGCAGAAAGCGCGCACGGTGTTGGTGGTGCAGGACCCCTTTACCAGCTATTACGATGCGCAAGTGGTGGCGGATTTTGTCCGTCTGGTCGAAAGATTAGGTTTCCAGCCTGTGTTACTGCCATTTTCGCCAAATGGCAAAGCCCAGCATATCAAAGGCTTTCTTAATCGTTTTGCGAAGACGGCGAAAAAGACGGCGGATTTCCTCAACCGTATGGCGAAGCTGGGGATGCCAATGGTGGGCGTCGATCCGGCGCTGGTACTTTGTTATCGCGATGAATATAAACTGGCGCTGGGCGAGGAACGCGGCGAGTTTAACGTCTTACTGGCGAATGAATGGCTGGCAAGCGCACTTGAGTCACAGCCAGTGGCTACAGTCAGCGGTGAACCATGGTATTTCTTTGGTCACTGTACCGAAGTTACCGCTTTGCCGGGCGCGCCAGCACAATGGGCCGCGATATTTGCCCGTTTTGGCGCGAAACTGGAAAATGTCAGCGTGGGTTGCTGCGGCATGGCAGGGACTTACGGACATGAAGCGAAAAACCATAAAAATTCGCTCGGGATCTATGAGTTATCCTGGCATCAGGCGATGCAGCGACTGCCGCGTAATCGCTGTCTGGCGACCGGATATTCCTGCCGTAGCCAGGTAAAACGGGTCGAAGGCACGGGGGTACGCCATCCTGTGCAGGCTTTACTGGAGATTATTAAATGATATGGAAACGAAAAATCACCCTGGAAGCACTGAATGCCATGGGTGAAGGAAACATGGTGGGGTTGCTGGATATTCGCTTTGAACATATTGGTGATGACACCCTTGAAGCGACAATGCCAGTAGACTCGCGGACAAAGCAGCCTTTCGGGTTGCTGCATGGAGGGGCATCCGTGGTATTGGCCGAAAGTATCGGTTCCGTTGCCGGTTATTTATGTACCGAAGGTGAGCAAAAGGTGGTTGGTCTGGAAATCAATGCTAACCACGTCCGCTCGGCACGAGAAGGGCGGGTGCGCGGCGTATGCAAACCGTTGCATCTCGGTTCGCGTCACCAGGTCTGGCAGATTGAAATCTTCGATGAGAAAGGGCGTTTGTGCTGTTCGTCACGATTAACGACCGCCATTTTGTGACGTTGTCACCAGAAAAGTGTGACGCATATTGCTTTTGGTCATTATCTGCACAGTAAACGGTGGTATACTGTGCAGGTCTTGTCTAAAAGCGAGGATGCTATGTCTACTCAACTTGATCCCACCCAGCTGGCCATTGAATTTTTACGCCGTGACCAGAGCAATCTTTCACCTGCCCAATATCTCAAACGTCTGAAACAACTAGAACTTGAATTTGCTGACCTGCTTACTCTCTCTTCTGCTGAATTAAAAGAAGAAATCTACTTTGCCTGGCGTCTGGGCGTGCATTGATCCTGACTTAATGCCGTAATTTCGCCAAATCGACCTGGATTAACCTCCGTCCAGGTTCGATGTGCTTATCTACCCGCCTGATATTGTTCAAAAATAATACTAATCGCAGTTTGTGTTAAAACGGCGGGTTAGCTTTATGAGATTATTCTTATCGCCCCTTCAAGAGCTAAGCCACTGAGAGTGCCGGAGATAAGCGCCGGATGGGGTAGAAACCCTTAAGCCTGTGTCGCACAGACTTAGGGTTTTCTTATTTCTGAACGCTGCACTTTTTTACCTATCTCTTAAATAGTCATTTTCAATACAACTTTTTCTTTTTCATCACAGCCTTAATGCTCCTTAGATAATAATCATTATCTAACAATGAGATACCTAATTCTTAGCGTGCCTGTTAACCCACACATCAGGGTCTATGCTTATTAAAAGCAGGAAAAAAGCATGTTTTACGGTAAAGCCCCTGCGTTTGCTGGGTTGAACTGATAATCATTATCACTAACATGCTGTTATACGCTGAAAGCGATAAAGTGAGGTAAATCGATGGACATGCATTCAGGAACCTTTAATCCACAGGATTTCGCCTGGCAGGGCTTAACGCTGACACCCGCAGCCGCTGTCCACATCCGCGAGCTGGTGGCAAAGCAGCCGGGTATGGTCGGCGTGCGCTTAGGCGTGAAGCAAACGGGCTGCGCGGGCTTTGGCTATGTGCTCGACAGTGTTAGCGAGCCGGACAAAGACGATCTGCTGTTTGAACACGATGGCGCGAAGCTGTTTGTCCCGCTGCAAGCGATGCCGTTTATTGATGGCACGGAAGTCGATTTCGTTCGTGAAGGACTTAATCAGATATTCAAATTTCACAACCCTAAAGCCCAGAATGAATGTGGCTGTGGCGAAAGCTTTGGGGTATAGGCGGTACTATGTCTCGTAATACTGAAGCAACTGACGATGTCAAAACCTGGACCGGCGGCCCGCTGAATTATAAAGAAGGATTCTTCACCCAGTTAGCCACCGATGAGCTGGCAAAGGGGATAAACGAAGAGGTGGTGCGCGCAATTTCGGCGAAGCGTAATGAGCCGGAGTGGATGCTGGAGTTTCGTCTCAACGCCTATCGCGCATGGCTGGAGATGGAAGAACCGCACTGGTTGAAAGCGCACTACGACAAGCTGAATTATCAGGATTACAGCTACTATTCGGCACCATCGTGCGGTAATTGTGACGACAGCTGCGCCTCTGAACCCGGCGCGGTGCAGCAAACTGGCGCGAACGCCTTTTTAAGTAAAGAGGTGGAGGCGGCGTTTGAGCAGTTGGGCGTTCCCGTGCGGGAAGGCAAAGAGGTGGCGGTGGATGCCATTTTCGACTCTGTTTCGGTTGCCACCACTTATCGCGAAAAACTGGCGGAGCAGGGAATTATTTTCTGTTCCTTTGGCGAGGCGATCCACGATCACCCGGAACTGGTGCGTAAATATCTCGGCACCGTGGTGCCGGGGAATGACAACTTCTTTGCCGCACTTAATGCGGCGGTAGCCTCTGACGGTACGTTTATTTATGTGCCTAAAGGCGTGCGCTGCCCGATGGAACTTTCCACCTATTTTCGTATTAACGCGGAAAAAACCGGGCAGTTTGAGCGCACCATTCTGGTGGCCGACGAAGACAGCTACGTTAGCTACATTGAAGGCTGTTCCGCTCCGGTGCGTGACAGCTATCAGTTACACGCGGCGGTGGTGGAAGTCATCATCCATAAAAACGCCGAGGTGAAATATTCCACGGTACAAAACTGGTTCCCTGGCGATAACAACATCGGCGGTATTCTCAACTTCGTCACCAAGCGTGCTTTGTGCGAAGGCGAAAACAGCAAAATGTCATGGACGCAATCAGAAACCGGGTCAGCGATTACGTGGAAATATCCCAGCTGCATTTTGCGCGGCGATAACTCCATTGGTGAGTTTTACTCAGTGGCACTGACCAGCGGTCATCAGCAAGCGGATACCGGCACCAAGATGATCCACATCGGTAAAAACACCAAATCGACCATTATCTCGAAAGGGATCTCTGCCGGACATAGTCAGAACAGTTATCGCGGCTTAGTGAAAATCATGCCGACGGCAACCAATGCGCGCAATTTCACTCAGTGCGACTCAATGCTGATTGGCGCTAATTGTGGGGCGCATACCTTCCCGTATGTCGAATGTCGCAATAACAGCGCACAACTGGAGCACGAGGCAACGACATCACGTATTGGTGAAGATCAACTGTTTTACTGCCTGCAACGCGGGATCAGCGAAGAAGACGCCATCTCGATGATTGTTAACGGTTTCTGCAAAGACGTGTTCTCAGAACTGCCGCTGGAATTTGCCGTTGAAGCACAAAAACTCCTCGCCATCAGTCTTGAACACAGCGTCGGATAAGGAATAAACATGTTAAGTATTAAAGATTTACACGTCAGCGTGGAAGATAAAGCTATCCTGCGTGGATTAAGCCTCGACGTTCGTCCCGGCGAAGTTCACGCCATTATGGGGCCAAACGGTTCTGGCAAAAGTACCTTATCGGCAACGCTTGCCGGGCGAGAAGATTATGAGGTGACGGGCGGCACGGTTGAGTTCAAAGGCAAAGATTTGCTTGCGCTGTCGCCGGAAGATCGTGCAGGTGAAGGCATCTTTATGGCCTTCCAGTATCCGGTGGAAATTCCCGGCGTCAGTAACCAGTTTTTCCTGCAAACGGCACTTAATGCGGTGCGCAGCTATCGCGGCCAGGAAACGCTCGACCGCTTTGATTTTCAGGATTTGATGGAAGAGAAAATCGCTCTCCTGAAGATGCCGGAGGATTTATTAACCCGTTCGGTAAACGTTGGTTTTTCCGGCGGCGAGAAAAAGCGCAACGATATTTTGCAAATGGCGGTGCTGGAACCGGAGTTATGCATTCTTGATGAGTCGGACTCCGGGCTGGATATTGACGCATTAAAAGTGGTTGCCGATGGCGTGAACTCGCTGCGTGACGGCAAGCGCTCATTCATCATTGTTACGCACTACCAACGCATTCTCGACTACATCAAGCCTGATTACGTCCATGTACTATATCAGGGACGAATTGTGAAATCCGGCGATTTCACGTTGGTCAAACAACTGGAGGAGCAGGGTTATGGCTGGCTTACCGAACAGCAGTAACGCGCTGCAACAGTGGCATCACTTGTTTGAAGCTGAAGGGACAAAACGCTCACCGCAAGCACAGCAGCATTTACAACAATTGCTGCGTACCGGACTGCCGACACGTAAACATGAAAACTGGAAATATACGCCGCTGGAAGGGCTGACCAATAGCCAGTTTGTCTGCATTGCGGGAGAGATATCCCCACAGCAGCGAGATGCCTTAGCGTTAACGTTAGACGCTGTGCGGCTGGTATTTGTCGATGGACGTTACGTGTCAGCACTGAGCGATGCGACTGAAGGCAGCGGGTATGAAGTGAGCATTAACGATGACCGCCAGGGGTTACCCGACGCTATTCAGGCGGAAGTGTTTCTGCATTTGACGGAAAGCCTGGCGCAAAGCGTGACGCATATCGCCGTGAAGCGCGGTCAACGGCCGGCAAAGCCATTGCTGTTAATGCATATTACCCAGGGCGTGGCAGGTGAAGAGGTCAACACTGCCCATTACCGACATCATCTGGATCTGGCGGAAGGTGCCGAAGCAACGGTGATCGAACATTTTGTCAGCCTTAATGATGCTCGTCATTTTACCGGGGCACGGTTCACTATCAATATCGCAGCGAACGCCCACTTGCAGCATATCAAGCTGGCGTTTGAAAACCCGCTCAGTCACCACTTTGCCCATAACGATTTGTTGCTGGCTGACGATGCCACCGCATTTAGCCACAGTTTCCTGCTGGGTGGCGCAGTGTTACGACACAACACCAGTACGCAACTCAATGGCGAAAACAGCACGCTGCGGATCAATAGCCTGGCGATGCCGGTGAAAAACGAGGTGTGTGATACCCGTACATGGCTGGAACACAATAAAGGTTTTTGTAACAGCCGACAGTTGCACAAAACTATCGTCAGCGACAAAGGCCGTGCGGTGTTTAACGGTCTGATCAACGTCGCGCAGCACGCCATCAAAACGGATGGTCAGATGACCAACAATAATCTGCTGATGGGCAAACTGGCGGAGGTGGATACGAAACCGCAGCTGGAGATCTATGCAGATGATGTGAAATGCAGCCACGGCGCGACGGTGGGGCGTATTGATGATGAACAGATGTTCTATCTGCGCTCGCGCGGGATCAATCAGCAGGATGCCCAGCAGATGATCATTTACGCCTTCGCTGCCGAACTGACGGAAGCACTGCGTGATGAGGGTCTTAAACAGCAGGTGCTGGCCCGAATCGGTCAACGACTGCCAGGAGGTGCAAGATGACTTTTTCCGTCGACAAAGTGCGGGCCGACTTTCCGGTGCTTTCTCGTGAGGTAAACGGTTTGCCGCTGGCTTATCTCGACAGCGCCGCCAGTGCGCAGAAACCGAGCCAGGTAATTGACGCCGAGGCCGAGTTTTATCGTCACGGCTACGCCGCGGTGCATCGCGGTATTCATACCTTAAGCGCCCAGGCGACCGAGAAAATGGAGAACGTGCGCAAGCGGGCATCGCTGTTTATTAATGCCCGTTCGGCGGAAGAGCTGGTGTTCGTCCGCGGCACGACGGAAGGGATCAATCTGGTCGCCAATAGCTGGGGTAACAGCAATGTGCGGGCGGGCGATAACATCATCATCAGTCAGATGGAGCACCACGCTAACATTGTCCCCTGGCAGATGCTTTGCGCACGCGTTGGCGCAGAGCTGCGTGTGATCCCGCTCAACCCCGACGGTACGCTGCAACTGGAGATGCTACCTAATCTGTTCGATGAGAAAACTCGCCTGCTGGCAATTACTCATGTCTCCAACGTGCTGGGAACGGAAAATCCGCTGGCGGAAATGATCACGCTTGCGCACCAGCATGGCGCAAAAGTACTGGTGGATGGCGCTCAGGCGGTGATGCATCATCCGGTGGACGTTCAGGCGCTGGATTGCGATTTTTACGTGTTCTCCGGGCATAAACTGTATGGCCCCACTGGGATTGGCATTCTTTATGTCAAAGAAGCCTTGTTGCAGGAGATGCCGCCGTGGGAAGGGGGCGGTTCTATGATCGCCACCGTCAGCCTGAGTGAAGGCACTACCTGGACCAAAGCACCGTGGCGGTTTGAAGCCGGTACACCCAATACCGGGGGCATCATTGGTCTTGGCGCGGCGCTGGAGTATGTGTCGGCGCTGGGGCTTAATAATATAGCCGAGTATGAACAAAATCTGATGCACTACGCGCTATCACAGCTGGAATCTGTACCGGATCTCACACTCTATGGTCCCCAGAACAGACTTGGCGTTATTGCTTTTAATCTTGGTAAACACCACGCCTATGATGTTGGCAGTTTTCTCGATAATTACGGCATTGCTGTGCGTACCGGACATCACTGCGCTATGCCATTAATGGCCTATTACAACGTTCCTGCGATGTGTCGGGCGTCGCTGGCCATGTATAACACCCATGAAGAAGTGGATCGTCTGGTGACCGGCCTGCAACGTATTCACCGTCTGCTGGGATAACAGGGAGGCACTATGGCTTTATTGCCGGATAAAGAAAAATTGCTGCGTAATTTTTTACGCTGCGCCAACTGGGAAGAGAAATATCTCTACATTATTGAGCTGGGCCAGCGTCTGCCAGAATTACGCGCCGAAGACAGAAGCTCACAAAATAGCATTCAGGGCTGCCAGAGTCAGGTGTGGATTGTCATGCGCCAGAATGCGCAGGGAATTATTGAATTGCAGGGCGACAGCGATGCGGCGATTGTGAAAGGGCTTATTGCGGTCGTCTTTATTCTCTACGATCAGATGACGCCGCAGGATATTGTCAATTTCGATGTGCGTCCGTGGTTTGAAAAAATGGCGCTGACCCAACATCTCACCCCATCTCGTTCACAAGGTCTGGAAGCGATGATTCGCGCAATTCGCGCCAAAGCCGCTGCACTTAGCTAAACTAAAGGGACAGCTTTCATCCGGTTGGCTCACATTGCCGGATGGTCAATGTTTACACTGACCTGCACAGGAGTGTTTTGGTTTCAGGTGAACATAAGTACCATCCGACGTTTCAGCGTGAGTCTCCGGCAAATACAGGAGGTTTACAATGAAACGCGCGTCTTTGCTTACACTCACGCTTATCGGCGCTTTTAGCGCCATCCAGGCTGCCTGGGCGGTTGATTATCCGCTACCTCCAACCGGAAGCCGACTGGTTGGGCAAAATCAAACGTATACGGTGCAAGAAGGGGATAAAAACCTTCAGGCTATTGCCCGTCGTTTTGATACTGCGGCAATGTTGATCCTTGAAGCCAATAACACTATCGCCCCGGTGCCAAAACCTGGTACGACGATAACTATTCCTTCGCAACTGTTATTACCTGATGCGCCGCGTCAGGGGATTATCGTTAACCTTGCAGAGCTGCGCCTTTATTATTATCCGCCGGGAGAAAATATCGTGCAGGTCTATCCGATAGGTATTGGTTTGCAGGGGCTGGAAACGCCAGTGATGGAAACGCGTGTGGGGCAGAAAATCCCTAACCCAACCTGGACGCCTACGGCGGGCATTCGTCAGCGTTCGCTGGAGCGTGGCATTAAATTACCGCCAGTCGTTCCTGCCGGGCCAAATAACCCACTAGGACGTTACGCACTGCGCCTCGCGCATGGTAATGGCGAATACCTCATTCATGGCACCAGTGCGCCGGACAGCGTCGGTTTGCGCGTCAGTTCGGGCTGTATTCGCATGAATGCGCCGGATATTAAAGCCTTGTTCTCCAGCGTGCGGACGGGAACGCCGGTGAAAGTGATCAACGAACCGGTGAAATATTCCGTGGAACCGAACGGGATGCGTTATGTTGAAGTACATCGACCACTATCGGCAGAAGAACAGCAGAACGTTCAGACAATGCCATACACACTGCCAGCAGGCTTTACGCAATTTAAAGACAATAAGGGTGTAGATCAGAAATTAGTCGATAAAGCGTTGTATCGTCGGGCAGGGTATCCGGTTTCGGTGAGCAGTGGAGCAACTCCCGCAGCCAGCAATGCGCCTTCAGTAGAGTCAGCGCAGAATGGTGAACCAGTGCAAGGGAATATGTTACGCGCGACTCAGTAGCGGTAAATGGCAGGCAAAAAAAATGGCGCACAATGTGCGCCATTTTTCACTTCACAGGTACTATTACTTGCGGTATTTAGTAGCCATGTTGTCCAGACGCTGGTTAGCACGAGCTGCGTCATCTTTAGCAGCCTGAACGTCGGAACGCATTGCGTTCACGTCGTTGCTCAGCTGGTCAACTTTAGCGTTCAGAGTCTGAACGTCAGAAGACAGCTGATCGATTTTAGCGTTGCTGGAGCAACCTGCCAGCAGAGTAGAACCCAGGATTACCGCGCCCAGTACCAGTTTAGTAGCTTTCATTATTAATACCCTCTAGATTGAGTTAATCTCCATGTAGCGTTACAAGTATTACACAAAGTTTTTTATGTTGAGAATATTTTTTTGATGGGAAGGCACTTATTTTTGATCGTTCGCTCAAAGAAGCATCGAACGCTGGGTTTTAGATAAAAAAATTGAGAGAAAACAGGATGCTTCCATCGGATTCATCTTAGATAAAGTGAGATTATATAGTGAAATCCGATTTGATTTTTTATTGCTTCTGGTTATCGATTAAATAAAAAAAGCGCCCATCAGGGCGCTTCGATATACAAATTAATTCACAAAAGCAATATTACAGGACGTGAACAGATGCGGTGTTAGTAGTGCCGCTCGGTACCAGTGCACCAGAAACCATAACTACGACGTCACCTTTGTGTGCCAGACCGCTCTGCAGAGCCAGTTCTTTACCCAGACGGTAGAAATCATCAGTAGAAGTGATCTCTTTAACCAGCTGCGGCACAACGCCTTTGCTCAGTACCAACTGATGAGCCGTTTTTTCGTTGGTGGTCAGTGCCAGGATGGTGGCATCCGGGAAGTATTTACGTACTGCGCGAGCAGATTTACCGCCCTGGGTAGCAACCACGATCAGCGGAGCATCCAGTTTTTCAGCAGTTTCAACGGCACCACGGCATACCGCTTCGGTAATGCGCAGTTTACGGTTGTCATTGTTGAACTCGAGACGGCTGTTCATCACGCGGTCGGTACGTTCGCAGATGGTCGCCATGATAGAAACCGCTTCCAGCGGGTATTTACCTTTTGCGGATTCACCAGACAGCATCACTGCGTCAGTACCGTCGAGAATGGCGTTTGCAACGTCACCGGCTTCTGCGCGAGTCGGGCGTGGGTTTTTGATCATGGAATCCAGCATCTGGGTCGCAGTGATAACGACTTTACGTGCACGGATACATTTTTCGATCATCATCTTCTGGGCGAAGATAACTTCTTCTACTGGGATTTCTACACCCAGGTCGCCACGCGCAACCATGATGCCGTCAGAGGCTTCGAGGATTTCGTCGAAGTTGTTGAGGCCTTCCTGGTTTTCGATTTTGGAGATGATGTGGATGTTTTCGCCGCCGTGCGCTTTCAGGTGCTCACGGATTTCGATAACGTCAGAACGCTTACGAATAAAGGAAGCAGCAACAAAGTCTACGCCTTGTTCGCAACCAAAGATCAGGTCCTGTTTGTCTTTTTCAGCCAGTGCTGGCAGGGCAATGGAAACGCCAGGCAGGTTCACACCTTTGTTTTCACCCAGGTCGCCGTTGTTCAGTACTTTACAGATAACTTTGTTACCTTCAATGGCGGTAACTTCCATACCGATGAGACCATCGTCAACCAGTACGGTGTTGCCAACAGACAGGTCAGTAGTGAAACCTTCATACGTTACCGCAACCATTTCGCTGTTGCCGATAACAGATTTATCAGTGGTGAAAGTAAAGGTCTGACCCGCTTTCAGAGAAACGTCGTTACCGCCTTCCAGTTTCATGGTGCGGATTTCCGGACCTTTGGTATCAAGCAGGATAGCGGCGGTTTTACCAGTTTTGCTCATCACGTTGCGCAGATTCTGAATGCGCTGACCGTGTTCTGCATAGTCACCATGAGAGAAGTTCAGACGCATAACGTTCATGCCAGCGTCCAGCATTTTAGCTAACATCTCTTCAGATTCGGTTTTCGGTCCGATGGTGCAAACAATTTTGGTCTTTTTCATGACAGTCTTAGTCTTTAAGTTGAGAAGGATGGGAGAAACTTGCTTTCTGGGCGCACTGCCGGAAAGCGAATCCGGTATTACGAAAGTGGTGGTGCCTCGCTCTAAGGATAGGTGACATCGAAAAAGCGTGCAGAGGAATGTGTGCTTGTGTCTCAGCCCAACGTGAGTGCCTGTTTTTGAGTCGTTGAGTTCTACAGTCCAAAGTGCTGAAACCATTCAAGAGTCAATTGGCGCGCATTATACGCTGAAATTAATCCAAAAGGAAAACAAAAACAGCGTTTCAAAAAATATACAACTTGTTAGACAATAAATTGTTATCAAAGATTTAACGTTCCAGGGAAAAGGTTACGCAAAAACTTCGCTGTTTGCGCAACGTCTGGTGCCGGGGTTGTCACTGTGAAGATAAGTGAAAGTTCATCCGGTGTATAAATACATCATCGCTCAATTGCTACAGTTAAAATAATTTATCGCGTTATTTGTCTGATTTTGTTTGATTTTTGTCTAATTGGTTAGATTGATATATGCTGATAGTTGGCATGATAAATAGGTATAAAGAATGGGAAATCGGACAAAAGAGGATGAACTGTACCGAGAAATGTGCAGAGTTGTCGGTAAAGTTGTGTTGGAAATGCGCGATCTGGGGCAGGAACCAAAGCATATTGTTATCGCAGGCGTGTTACGTACAGCATTAGCCAATAAACGCATTCAGCGCAGTGAGCTGGAAAAGCAGGCGATGGAAACCGTCATTAACGCACTGGTAAAATGACCATTCAGGATGAGGCGGTAAGCTTCATCCTGATATTGTTAGTTTAGTTGTGGTCCAGTTAATCATTCTAAATAACAACTGCTGAAATTATACGAATTTCGGTATGTATTTTAATTTATAACGATAATGTTATTTTTATTTTCTGCAATGAACGTCACAAATAATTGTCGTTTAAGTTAAATTTATTTCAAATGATAATAAATATCAGTTCACTTATAATTTCTTGCTTTGTGATTTTAATTGATAACGATCAATGTTAAGAGCTCAGAATAATCACATTATTTTTTCTCCTAACCATAAAGGATTAGTTTATCAGCGTTAAATCTTTTCTCATACACTATCGGGTTAGGGAAAATATCTGGTGTTGGGGACAGAGTCAGCAGCGTATTAGTTGAATGCTTAATATCAGGCTGCTGAATTGTCAGCACTGTGTTTGCGAAGAGGATGCGAAATAAATGAACCCGGTTGATCGTCCACTATTAGATATTGGCTTAACGCGATTAGAATTCTTGCGTATATCAGGAAAAGGCCTCGCTGGTCTAACAATTGCCCCTGCGTTACTGTCACTTTTGGGTTGCAAACAGGAAGATATTGATAGCGGCACAGTAGGGTTGATAAATACACCCAAAGGGGTGCTGGTGACCCAACGTGCGCGATGCACGGGTTGCCACCGCTGTGAAATCTCTTGTACCAACTTCAACGATGGCTCAGTAGGGACATTCTTCTCCCGTATCAAAATCCATCGCAATTATTTCTTTGGCGATAACGGGGTTGGCTCTGGTGGCGGCCTGTATGGCGATCTCAACTATACCGCGGACACCTGCCGTCAATGCAAAGAACCGCAATGCATGAATGTCTGCCCGATTGGTGCGATTACCTGGCAACAGGAAGAAGGCTGTATTACCGTCGATCATAAACGTTGTATTGGCTGTAGCGCCTGTACGACGGCATGCCCGTGGATGATGGCGACCGTAAATACCGAAAGTAAAAAATCCTCGAAATGTGTGTTATGCGGTGAATGCGCAAACGCCTGCCCAACAGGGGCGTTAAAAATTATCGAGTGGAAAGATATTACTGTGTGAATCTTGCAAAGGAAAAAATCATGGCTAACGGTTGGACAGGTAATATATTAAGAGTCAATCTCACGACAGGAAATATTATCCTCGAAGATTCCAGTAAGTTTAAAAGTTTTGTCGGTGGTATGGGCTTCGGCTACAAAATTATGTATGACGAAGTACCGCCAGGCACGAAACCTTTCGATGAAGCGAATAAATTAGTCTTTGCTACCGGCCCATTAACTGGATCTGGTGCCCCCTGTAGTTCTCGCGTAAATATCACCTCACTTTCTACTTTTACCAAAGGAAATTTAGTCGTCGATGCCCATATGGGGGGCTTTTTTGCAGCGCAAATGAAATTCGCTGGATACGACGTCATTATTATCGAAGGGAAAGCGAAATCACCGGTATGGCTGAATATTAAAGATGACAAAGTTAGCCTGGAAAAAGCCGATTTCTTATGGGGAAAAGGGACGCGCGCAACGACGGAAGAAATTTGTCGCTTGACCAGTCCGGAAACCTGTGTGGCGGCTATTGGTCAGGCTGGGGAAAACCTTGTTCCTCTCTCTGGCATGTTGAATAGCCGTAACCACAGCGGTGGTGCGGGAACTGGCGCAATAATGGGTTCGAAAAACCTTAAAGCGATTGCGGTTGAGGGGACGAAAGGGGTCAACATTGCCGATCGTCAGGAGATGAAGCGTCTCAACGATTACATGATGACTGAACTTATCGGTGCGAATAACAACCATGTCGTGCCAAGTACGCCGCAATCGTGGGCAGAGTATTCAGATCCCAAGTCACGTTGGACAGCACGTAAAGGGCTATTTTGGGGCGCGGCTGAAGGTGGTCCGATTGAAACGGGGGAAATTCCGCCAGGCAATCAGAACACGGTCGGCTTTCGTACCTATAAATCCGTTTTTGACTTAGGTCCGGCGGCAGAGAAATACACAGTAAAAATGAGCGGCTGCCACTCTTGCCCGATCCGTTGTATGACCCAAATGAATATTCCTCGGGTGAAAGAGTTTGGCGTGCCCAGCACAGGTGGTAACACTTGTGTAGCAAACTTTGTCCATACCACTATCTTCCCAAACGGGCCGAAAGATTTTGAAGATAAAGACGATGGTCGTGTGATTGGTAACCTGGTTGGTCTGAATCTGTTCGACGACTACGGCCTATGGTGTAACTATGGGCAGCTGCATCGCGACTTTACTTATTGTTACAGCAAAGGGGTGTTCAAGCGTGTTCTACCAGCTGAAGAGTATGCGGAAATTCGCTGGGATCAACTGGAAGCGGGTGACGTTAACTTCATTAAAGATTTTTACTACCGTCTGGCGCATCGTGTGGGTGAGCTGAGTCACCTGGCTGATGGTTCATATGCCATCGCAGAACGCTGGAATTTGGGTGAAGAGTACTGGGGCTACGCGAAAAATAAACTCTGGTCGCCGTTTGGCTATCCGGTTCACCATGCCAATGAAGCGTCAGCGCAGGTCGGTTCCATTGTTAACTGTATGTTCAACCGTGACTGCATGACGCATACCCATATCAACTTTATTGGTTCCGGTTTGCCATTGAAACTGCAACGTGAAGTGGCGAAAGAACTTTTTGGTTCTGAAGATGCTTACGATGAAACCAAAAACTACACGCCAATCAATGACGCAAAAATTAAATATGCTAAGTGGTCGCTGTTGCGGGTCTGTTTGCATAACGCCGTCACCCTGTGCAACTGGGTCTGGCCAATGACCGTTTCGCCGCTGAAAAGCCGTAATTACCGGGGCGATCTGGCGCTTGAAGCCAAATTCTTCAAAGCGATCACTGGCGAAGATATGACTCAGGAAAAATTAGATTTAGCTGCAGAGCGTATCTTTACGTTGCATCGCGCCTACACGATAAAACTGATGCAAACCAAAGATATGCGTAATGAACACGATCTTATCTGTTCCTGGGTATTCGACAAGGATCCGCAGATCCCGGTCTTTACTGAAGGTACTGACAAAATGGATCGTGACGATATGCATGCTTCGCTCACGATGTTCTACAAAGAAATGGGCTGGGACCCACAGCTTGGTTGTCCGACCCGCGAAACATTGCAGCGTCTGGGGCTGGAAGATATTGCCGCCGATCTGGCAGCACACAATCTACTGCCTGCGTAAGGAATGGGTGAGATGAACCATCAGGATGAATTGCCGTTAGCGGAAGTCAGCGAAATTGACGAGGCGAAGCGGCAATGGTTGCAGGGGATGCGCCACCCCGTTGATACGGTAAGTGAAGACATCACAGAACCAGAACCTGCTGAAATCCTGGCAGAGTTCATTCGCCAGCATTCTGCGGCTGGGCAGCTGGTGGCGCGCGCCGTGTTTCTCTCGCCACCCTATTCGGTTGCCGAAGAGGAACTGTCAGTTTTGCTGGAAAACATTAAGCAGAACGGAGACTACGCGGATATCGCGTGTATGACGGGAAGCCAGGATGATTACTATTACTCAACGCAGGCCATGAGTGAAAACTACGCGGCGATGTCTTTGCAAGTTGTGGAGCAGGACATTTGTCGCGCTATTGCACACGCCGTTCGTTTTGAGTGCCAGACGTATCCTCGTCCTTACAAAGTCGCCATGCTGATGCAAGCGCCATATTACTTCCAGGAAGCGCAGATTGAAGCCGCGATCGCCGCGATGGATGTTGCACCTGAATATGCCGATATACGGCAGGTGGAGTCATCGACGGCGGTGTTGTACTTGTTTAGCGAGCGATTTATGACCTATGGCAAGGCGTATGGCTTATGCGAATGGTTCGAGGTAGAGCAGTTTCAGAACCCCTGAAATTTCAGGGAGATGTCATGGATAGGGTGGACAGTAGCAGCCACTGCATTAGGGGATAATCAGATGTCCTTCACTCGACGCAAATTTGTTCTGGGGATGGGAACAGTAATCTTTTTTACTGGTTCTGCGTCTTCTCTGTTAGCGAACACGAGGCAAGAAAAGGAAGTTCGGTATGCCATGATTCATGACGAGTCACGGTGCAATGGCTGTAATATTTGCGCCCGCGCATGCCGTAAAACTAACCACGTCCCCGCTCAGGGAAGCCGTTTATCGATAGCACACATTCCAGTCACCGATAACGACAACGAAACGCAGTATCACTTTTTTCGCCAGTCATGCCAGCACTGTGAAGATGCTCCTTGCATCGACGTTTGCCCGACAGGGGCGTCGTGGCGTGATGAGCAGGGGATCGTGCGGGTAGAAAAATCGCAGTGCATCGGCTGCAGTTATTGCATTGGCGCTTGCCCGTATCAGGTTCGCTACCTTAACCCTGTCACTAAAGTGGCAGATAAATGTGATTTCTGCGCTGAGTCCCGACTGGCAAAAGGCTTTCCGCCCATTTGCGTCAGCGCCTGCCCGGAACACGCCTTGATCTTTGGTCGCGAAGATAGCCCAGAAATTCAGGCGTGGTTGCAGGAAAATAAATACTATCAATATCAGCTACCTGGTGCCGGGAAACCGCATCTGTATCGCCGATTCGGTCAACATTTGATTAAAAAGGAAAATGTATGAACCCGTCGCAACATGCTGAACAGTTTCAGAGCCAGTTGGCGAACTATGTGCCACAGTTCACTCCCGAATTTTGGCCGGTGTGGTTGATCATTGCCGGACTATTGCTGGTTGGGATGTGGTTGGTGCTGGGGCTGCATGCCTTGTTTCGTGCTCGTGGCGTGAAGAAATCAGCCACCGATCATGGTGAGAAGATTTATCTTTACAGCAAAGCGGTCAGATTATGGCACTGGTCGAATGCGTTACTCTTTGTATTGTTGCTGGCAAGTGGGCTGATAAATCACTTTGCGCTGGTGGGCGCAACTGCGGTTAAAAGTCTGGTTGCGTTGCATGAAGTTTGCGGATTTTTGTTACTGGCATGCTGGCTCGGCTTTGTTCTGATCAATGCCGTTGGGGGTAATGGTCACCACTATCGCATTCGTCGTCAGGGTTGGCTGGAGCGAGCGGCAAAACAAACGCGATTTTATTTGTTTGGCATTATGCAGGGGGAAGAACATCCTTTCCCGGCAACAACACAGTCTAAATTTAATCCCTTACAGCAGGTCGCCTATGTTGGTGTCATGTATGGATTGCTGCCGTTGTTACTATTGACGGGGCTGCTGTGTCTCTATCCGCAAGTCGTGGGAGATGTGTTTCCTGGCGTAAGATACTGGTTATTGCAGGCGCATTTTGCTCTGGCATTTATAAGCCTCTTTTTTATCTTCGGTCATCTTTATCTTTGCACCACGGGGCGTACGCCACACGAAACCTTTAAAAGCATGGTCGATGGCTATCACCGGCACTAACGAATGATCATTACACGAGCAGACCTGCGAGAATGGCGTATCGGAGCGGTGATGTATCGCTGGTTCCTGCGCCATTTCCCACGCGGCGGTAGTTATGCCGATATTCATCATGCACTGATTGAGGAAGGATATACGGACTGGGCGGAGAGTCTGGTTGAGTATGCGTGGAAAAAATGGCTGGCGGATGAAAACTTCGCGCATCAGGAAGTTTCCTCTATGCAAAAACTGGCCACAGATCCCGGAGAGAGACCATTTTGCAGTCAGTTTGCCCGCAGCGACGATCATGCTCGCATCGGCTGTTGTGAGGATAATGCCAGAATCGCAACCGCTGGGTATGCCGCGCAAATTGCCAGTATGGGTTATAGCGTGCGGATTGGAAGTGTCGGCTTTAACAGTCACATTGGCAGCTCCGGTGAACGCGCACGGGTTGCTGTAACCGGTAATTCTTCGCGGATAAGCAGCGCTGGAGATAGTAGTCGGATTGCAAATACCGGAATGCGAGTACGCGTTTGTACATTGGGTGAACGGTGTCATGTCGCCAGTAATGGTGACCTGGTGCAAATCGCCAGCTTTGGCGCAAACGCCAGAATTGCCAATAGCGGCGACAATGTACACATCATTGCCAGCGGTGAAGATTCGACAATAGTGAGCACGGGCGTGGTCGACTCAATTATTCTCGGGCCAGGGGGAAGCGCCGCACTGGCATATCATGACGGCGAAAGAGTTCGCTTCGCCGTCGCCATTGAAGGTGAAAACAATATTCGAGCCGGAGTCCGCTATCGCCTTAATGAACAGCATCAGTTTGTTGAGTGCTGATAGCTTTACATTTGATCAAACGAAAGACGCCGACGAGCACGGGATGCAGGCTTTACGACCGCCTGAGCCATCGCCTCACCAATTTCTGCACATGCCGTAAGTCCCTGTACGAATGGCTGGTCGTGCATCAACCAGGGCAACGCGCCGAACGCTACGCGCCCACGAATTTCTTCGGGTTGCTGTAGCGTATAATCTTCGCCAACATCAGGGATTTCATCCCCTGTTTTCTGTAATTGTTCGCGTAGTCCAGGGAAAGGAATATCTTTCACTTTAAGCGGACGCTGCCCGCGGGCATCAATAAAAACGTCAAACGAGTAGCTATTGTCTTCCGTTTTCAGGACGGTGCGCGACTCATTAATTTCCATTTCGTAGTCTTCACCGAGGGCGAGAATATGAATGATTCCCGCTTCACGTAAGGCCAGTAGTCGACGAATAGACTCTGAAGGGATTGCCGCATAATTATCGATGAAAACCCGGGCAAAGCCTTTACTGAACCGTTTATGGTCGTGTTCATTCAGATGAGGAACAATTTCCTGTACTGCTTCATGCAGGCGCAGAATGACATAACGCCAGGGAACAGTATGTTTTTCTCGTTTATTGCGTTCGACTTCCTGGAGATTTTTTTCTGCCCAGTCAAATGGGTCGCGTTGTTTGCGCTCGGCAAACCAGGCTTGAGCAAAGGAATCGACATTCAGGCTTTCTAAGGCTATGCGTTGGCTCCAGTCTGGATCAGCAAACTTGATTTCCTCTACTATCAATCTAAATACCCGATCCAAAAGGCCCTCTTCGCCTTTTTGAATCTCAGCATTTAATGCTTGATCAGTGACGATGTGTAAGGGCTCGTAGGGAATAGGGCAATAGAAATCGGCTTCGGGTAAAATACCTGTGCGCGACATTAACGTAATATTTAGCTTTTCACTTGCGTTATCGCGGTGAAAAATGACGTGTTGTTTATCATCTTCAATGAACGAACCATGCTGAATAGCCACTGCCATTGCCGCATCCAGTCCGCTCAAGGATGTTCCCATAATACCCACGTTACACGCATCGACCTTTGCTTCCATCAGGCCTGACCACGGGCTGGGAAAATACGTTCTGGTTGCTTCTTCTTCATCAGGCCAGACGTGACCCGTGGCAATCACCGCTAAATCAAACGTCTCGCTGGGTAAATCCTGATTTGTAGCGAGCATGACGCCAGCATTTGTAATTTGCAGATCGGTAACCTGGCATGATTCATAAACAGCCACTGCAAATTTTTGCTGTCGTGCCTGGTCTACTAATCGTAAAAATTGATCGCGGAAATATTCGCCCAGCAGAATTCGCGGTAAAAACTGACGATCGTGCAAGGTTTCTTTTTTAACGCCATAACGCTGGAGATGGCTGGCTTCTTGCTTTTGTAGCCATTCGAGATACGTACAATAAATCGGCGGTATTTCAATACTGGCAATATTTGCCAGCATCATTTTTGAGTTTTCCTCATCACTGTATGGCATCCCGACACCGGCTTCATCAGCCTGCTCGAAGATAGAAATAGAAAGTGGAGTTTGTTGCTGTAGAAGCGAGAATAAGGTGTAGATCCCCGTAGGCCCGGCACCCACAATAGCAATTTTTTTCATTGTTACTTACCTGTACGCATTCTTTCGAATTTAGTGTTATCAGATAAGTTTGGTTGAGATTTTTAGAATTTGAGAAATTTCAGACAGGGATGAAAAGGGCGCTAACCGCCCTTGATTAAATTCTGTCAGGCGAGTTTTGCCTGATTGATTTGACTAAGTGGCTCATTGACATCGAAAACTTTGGCGACAACTTCCTCAACGCCGAGATTTTTCAGTCGGGCAGTATGTTTTTCCAGATAGGCAAGGGCGCTTTTTTCATCAGTAAAAAGGTAGATCCCACCGGCTTCGTGGTTCTTTTCACTTTCTGTCCATACCTTCCACAGAAAACCAGGTTCCTGATTAATCGACTCAGCAAGCGGTTCAAGCTGCTCAACCATTGCGTCGCCAAATGGGCCATTAAAAGCAAAATGAAGTTGTAACAAAGTTGCCATAGCGATTCTCCTTCTGATAACGCATACGAAGACAGTGTAAATCTTTTAACGTATTGGATACAGAGAAGAAACAGAGGGAAAAAGGAGAAGACCAGATTAAGAAAATCTGGTGCGTCCGAGTGGACTCGAACCACCGACCCCCACCATGTCAAGGTGGTGCTCTAACCAACTGAGCTACGGACGCAGGATGGTGCGTTCAATTGGACTCGAACCAACGACCCCCACCATGTCAAGGTGGTGCTCTAACCAACTGAGCTATGAACGCAACGTTGTAGGTGACAACGGGGACGAATATTAGCGGCAGAGTGGGAAGGTGGCAAGAGGCAAAACGTAATTTTCTGCGCTATTTCGACCGTTTGCAGAGCTTTTAAGCAAATTGGCTATATTTTGTTGATTTGCAAGGGCGATTTTTATTCAGGATCGCATTTACATCTGACACAACCCAATAATCTGTGTATCAGAGTTTAAACAGAGTTGTTTGCCACCATCTCAAAATCTGTCGTGGATAAATCCTCCGTAGCCTTTACACTTAGGTAGCAATAAAGGCACACAGATGCAGCAAAGGAATAAATCATGGGATCTGATGCGAAAAACTTGATGAGCGACGGGAACGTGCAAATTGTTAAGACCGGCGAGGTCATTGGCGTGACGCAACTTACTGAAGGTGAGTTAATTGTTGAAGCTGGCGGAAAAGCCGAAAATACCGTGGTCACGGGGGCTGGCTGGTTGAAAGTGGCAACCGGTGGGATCGCCAAATGCACACAGTACGGCAACAATGGCACGCTATCGGTCAGCGACGGTGCCATTGCCACAGATATTGTTCAGTCCGAGGGAGGCGCAATTAGTCTCTCTACGCTCGCTACGGTTAATGGCCGCCATCCCGAAGGTGAATTCAGCGTTGATAAAGGTTATGCCTGCGGTTTGTTGCTGGAAAATGGCGGTAACCTGCGTGTACTGGAAGGCCATCGCGCGGAAAAAATCATTCTCGATCAAGAGGGCGGCCTGTTGGTCAATGGGACAACCTCAGCGGTCGTGGTAGATGAAGGTGGTGAATTGTTGGTGTATCCAGGTGGGGAAGCCAGCAATTGTGAGATTAATCAGGGCGGCGTTTTTATGCTGGCGGGGAAAGCCAATGATACGTTGCTTGCTGGTGGCACCATGAATAATCTTGGTGGTGAAGACTCTGACACTATTGTTGAGAATGGATCCACTTATCGTCTGGGGACGGATGGTCTTCAGCTCTACAGTTCCGGTAAGACGCAAAACTTGTCCGTTAATGTAGGTGGTCGGGCTGAAGTGCATGCTGGTACGCTGGAAAACGCGGTAATACAAGGTGGGACAGTGATCTTGTTGTCACCCACCAGCGCGGACGAAAATTTTGTCGTAGAGGAAGATCGCGCACCGGTTGAACTGACCGGGAGTGTTGCATTACTGGACGGCGCTTCAATGATTATTGGCTATGGCGCAGATCTGCAACAATCAACGATTACTGTACAGCAGGGCGGTGTATTGATTCTCGACGGCAGTACGGTAAAAGGTGACAGTGTCACTTTCAGTGTTGGTAACATCAATCTAAATGGCGGAAAACTGTGGCTAATCACTGGTGCGGCAACGCATGTGCAACTGAAAGTGAAACGCCTGCGCGGAGAGGGAGCGATTTGCCTGCAAACCAGTGCGAAAGAAATTTCACCTGACTTCATCAATGTGAAAGGGGAAGTTACTGGTGATATACACGTTGAGATAACAGATGCCAGTCGGCAAACTCTGTGTAACGCACTGAAACTACAGCCAGACGAAGACGGGATTGGCGCAACGCTCCAGCCTGCGTAAAAACACAGGCGCAACCCGTGAAGGTTGCGCCTTGTCTTTACTAGCGAGCTGCTCGTTGCAGAATGATGGCTGACGGCAGACGTTGCAGGAACCGCATACGCAGCATCATCATAATGGCTGCCGACGTCAGGCCAATAATAAAGCCTATCCAGAAGCCTGCTGGCCCCATAGGTTCAACGACCAGATCGGTCAGTGCCAGAATATAGCCGCTTGGCAAGCCCAGCACCCAGTAAGCCGTAAAGGTGATATAGAAAATGGAACGCGTATCTTTATAACCACGCAAAATCCCACTGCCAATCACCTGGATAGAGTCAGAAATCTGATATACCGCCGCCAGCAACATCAAATGCGCAGCCAGCGTTACAACCTCGGGATTGTCGTTGTACAACAGGGCGATTTGCTCCCGCAGTGAAACCGTGAAAATGGCCGTCAGGGTTGCCATACAGACACCCACCATAAGCCCGGTCCGCGCAGCGGTTTGCGCATCCAGCGTTGAGCCCTGACCCAGACGATAACCTACGCGGATAGTTACCGCTGCCGCCAGCGACATTGGAAGCACAAACATCAGTGAACTAAAGTTCAGGGCAATCTGGTGTCCTGCGACATCAACAATACCGAGCGGAGACACTAACAGAGCCACGACGGCAAACAGCGTTACTTCAAAGAACAGCGCCAGCGCAATTGGCAAACCGAGTTGAATCAGTCGTTTCATAACCGCAGGATCGGGCTTCGCAGTGCCTTTTTCGTTACGAATATCGCGCATCGAGCGGGCGCGTTTAATGTAAGAAACCATGGCAAGGAACATGACCCAATACACCGCCGCAGTAGCCACGCCACAACCAACGCCACCGAGCTCAGGCATACCGAAATGACCATAAATAAAGATATAGTTCACCGGAATGTTCACCAGCAGGCCGATAAAGCCCATTACCATACCCGGCTTGGTTTTTGCCAGACCTTCACATTGGTTACGGGCAACCTGGAAGAACAGATAGCCCGGCGCGCCCCATAGCAACGCACGCAGATAACCCACGGCTTTGTCCGCCAGAGCCGGATCGATGTTTTCCATGGAGCGGATAATGTAACCTGCATTCCACAGCACCAGCATAATGAGAACGGAAACAAAACCCGCCAGCCAGAAACCCTGTCGCACCTGATGCGCAATGCGCTCACGTCGACCGGAACCATTTAATTGCGCGATAACCGGCGTTAATGCCAGCAGCAGTCCGTGACCAAAGAGGATCGCCGGAAGCCAGATAGAAGTACCGATAGCGACCGCCGCCATGTCGGTGGCACTATAGCCGCCCGCCATCACGGTATCGACAAAACCCATCGCAGTTTGGGCGATTTGCGCGAGAATCACCGGGATTGCTAATGCTAATAACAGACGCGCTTCACTGATATACTTCTGCACGTGAACACCTTTTATTTGTAGTTATATGAGAGACTAAAAAGCCGCCTGAATGGGCAGCAAAAAGAAGAAGCAGGGGAAATTCAGTCTATTGTAGCGAGGATTTATTAATTCTCCAGTGAAAAAATAGCCATTCTTGCCCCTTCACTGGTAAGGGCGTTTTCCACCTGCTATTGTGCTGAACAGAATGTCTTAACTGATTTCAGGAGTTGTAAGTATGTTTACGGGGATTGTACAGGGCACCGCAAAACTGGTGTCGATTGACGAGAAACCAAATTTTCGCACGCATGTGGTGGAGTTACCCGACCACATGCTGGACGGCCTGGAAACCGGTGCGTCCGTGGCGCATAACGGTTGCTGCCTGACCGTAACGGAAATTAACGGCAACCATGTCAGTTTTGACCTCATGAAAGAAACGTTACGCATTACCAATCTTGGCGATTTAAAAGTGGGGGATTGGGTAAACGTTGAGCGTGCGGCGAAATTCAGCGATGAAATTGGCGGACACTTAATGTCAGGTCATATTATGACCACCGCTGAAGTCGCGAAAATATTAACCTCGGAAAATAATCGCCAGATCTGGTTTAAAGTCCAGGATAGTCAGTTGATGAAATATATCCTGTACAAAGGATTTATTGGCATCGACGGTATTAGCCTGACCGTCGGCGAAGTCACGCCAACGCGTTTTTGCGTCCATTTAATTCCGGAAACACTGGAACGCACGACTCTTGGGAAGAAAAAACTCGGCGCACGCGTCAACATTGAAATCGATCCACAAACTCAGGCAGTGGTAGATACGGTAGAACGAGTGCTGGCGGCACGAGAAAATGCCATGAATCAACCAGGTACAGAAGCCTGATCTGAAATCGCCCCCGGAGAGGGGGCGATAGAATAGCCTTTAGCGAGCCACTCGAAGGCCGTTTTCAACACCGCGTGAGAACACCACCTGCCAGAGCTGAATATCACGGGCGCGGAAAGCACCTGCACAGGCATTCAGATAATAGGTAAACATCCGTTTAAAGCGTTCACTGTAGTTATCCGCAATTTCTGGCCATGCGGCGAGGAATCGTTCATACCACGCCATCAACGTAGTATCGTAATCAGCACCGAAGTTATGCCAGTCTTCCATCACAAAGTGGGGTTCGCTGGACTGAGCAATCTGGCGTACAGAGGGCAGGCAACCGTTCGGAAAAATATATTTATTAATCCAGGGATCAACATTCAGATCGGTTTTTTTCGAACCGATAGTATGGAGCAGGAATATGCCTTCCGGTTTCAAATTACGATCCACCACCGCAAAATAGGTATCGTAATTTTTCGGTCCGACGTGCTCGAACATCCCCACAGAAACAATACGATCAAACTGGTCGTTCAGGTCACGATAATCTTGCAGCAAAATGGTGACATCCAGGCCTTCACAGCGTTCCTGAGCCATTTTTTGCTGTTCGGCAGAAATGGTGACGCCAACCACGCTTACGTCATAATTAGATGCCATGTAGTGCGCCAGTCCGCCCCAGCCGCAGCCAATATCCAGTACGCGCATCCCTGGTTTTAACTGCAATTTTTCACAAATCATTTTGAGCTTCGCCTGCTGGGCAGATTCCAGATTATCGGCATCTTTCCAGTAAGCGCAGGAATATTGCATGAAGGGATCAAGCATGCGGCTGAACAAGTCATTACCCAAATCGTAATGCTCTTTGCCGACTATCCAGGCACGTTTTTTACTCTGCAGATTGAAGAGACGAGCGCCGGCAATACGCAGCGTGTCTTTGAAATGATGGGGGAGTTGGTTCTCGAGACCTGCGCGTAAGACTTTGCTAAAAAACATATCCAGTCGGTCACATTCCCACCAGCCATCCATATAACTTTCGCCTAACCCCAAAGAGCCTTCCTGCAGAACGCGTTTAAAAAAATCGGGGTTTTTCACACGAATATCCGCCGGGGCAGAACCGTTAATGGCTATACCGGCACGGCTAAGTAATTCGTTGGCGATACGGTACCAGTTGTCATCCGGTACACTGACTTCTTCTATACACGATGAACTCATAGTTTCTCCATCACTGGTCGGTGATCAGAACCTTAAAACAGCGTAGACGCTTTTTGGGCTTTGTGAGAAATCTCGCAGAAAAAACCGCGAGTCTATAATCCGACGTAGAACAGAGGGAAAGGAGGAACCCTTGCCGAAATGACCATCCATAGTGAGTCGGGAACGATCCTGTCCCCGTAAAAACATAATATTTATCGTAGCTTTAACAACTCGAAATTAGTATAGGCCGCTAATTTCAATCATACAACAAAATTTTGTTAGCAGCCTAAGTATAAGTATATCGATATAGATCAGTGTGATTCGCTATGAGCGACTTCGGCATTGCCATGATTCTGACAGTCTACTTCTTCACAACGTTGCATCATGTAACCCAGAGCGACCAGCACTACTGTTGATAACATCACGCTGGTGGTGGTGAGCAATGGCGTGCTGATACTGATCAGCCAGGAAACTACCAGACTTGCGAGGAAGCACAGACCCAGTTGTAGAGTGTTCTGCAACGCTGCGGCGCGACCAGTTGCATGTGGGAAGGGACGCAGCGCCTGGGCGACAACAATCGGGTAGATCGCGCCATTGGCAATCGCCATCACACAGAATGGGATCAGGATTTCGACTAGCGACACATGGCTAATGAAGCCCACAGCCCAGGTCGCAATGACGCTGACAGCAAACAGTACCAGCAACCACGGTAATAACTGCTTGCCTTGCCATTTCTGCAGTGCGGCGCGACAGCCATAACCACCAATCAGAAACGCGATAGTTTGCGGGACATAACTTAAACCAATAACTGCCGGGCTGTAGCCCATTTCACTAAGGATGAACGGTGAGCCGGTCAGCCATGCAAAAAAACTGGCTGAACAGGCCGCATATATCAGCACGTTGCCGCGATAGATCTTAGAACGTAGCAGGTCGGTAAAGGTCAGACCATCCTGACTATTGTTACGGGCCTTCGTCGTGGGTTTGAGCCAGAAAATAGGCAGAATCAGCACCACGGTAATGGCAAACAGGGTGGCGAAAATCGCCTGCCAGGAAAAATGGACCAGCAGCCAGCTTCCTAACAGAGGAGCCAGTGCCGGAGATAGACCCACCAGCGGCATGATGGTCGCAAAAATACGGTTAACTTTCTGCGAAGGATAATAATCCGTCACTAACGCTTGCCAGATAACCGCCGCGGCGCAGACACCCACAGCCTGTACAAAACGCAATACCAGCAGCGTGGCGGCGTTTTCAACCCACAGCATCCCCAGACTACCTAACGCAAAAATTGTCAGGCCGATTAATAACACCGGTTTACGACCATAACGGTCGGAGAGCGGCCCCCACAGAAGCTGGGCTGCGGCAAAACCGGCAAGGAACAGACTAAGGCTGGCACTGACAGCAGACGCAGGCGTTTGCAGGTCGGCCTGTATGGCGGCGAAAGCAGGCAGATACATATCGGTTGCCAGAAAACCGAGTACGCTCAAACCCGCCAGCCAGACTAAAAATCTTTTCCCAGGTTGCATGTATATTCTCTAAATCTCTCAATTAAACACCGCCGCAAAGTGTAGGGAGTGAAATTAGTGTTGTGAAACGGTAATATTTGATGACTGGTTTCAAAAATTTTGCAGGCAGACTATGTGGTCAGAATATTCACTCGAAGTTGTTGATGCGGTAGCGCGTAATGGTAGTTTTAGCGCTGCGGCACAGGAGTTGCATCGCGTTCCTTCTGCGGTCAGCTATACCGTGCGTCAGCTGGAAGAGTGGCTGGCGGTGCCGCTGTTTGAACGACGTCACCGTGATGTGGAACTGACCGCTGCCGGGGCGTGGTTTCTCAAAGAAGGGCGCTCTGTTGTCAAAAAAATGCAGATCACCCGGCAGCAATGTCAGCAGATAGCGAACGGCTGGCGCGGTCAGTTAGCTATCGCAGTGGATAATATTGTCAGGCCAGAACGTACACGGCAGATGATCGTTGATTTTTATCGCCATTTTGATGATGTCGAACTTCTTGTCTTTCAGGAAGTGTTCAACGGTGTCTGGGATGCGCTTTCCGACGGGCGCGTGGAACTGGCGATTGGCGCAACACGCGCGATTCCGGTAGGCGGTCGTTATGCCTTCCGGGATATGGGGATGCTAAGCTGGAGTTGCGTTGTTGCCAGCCATCACCCGCTGGCGTTGATGGATGGCCCGTTCAGCGATGATACGTTGCGCAACTGGCCGTCATTGGTGCGCGAAGACACCTCGCGAACGCTACCTAAACGTATTACCTGGTTGCTGGATAACCAAAAAAGACTTGTCGTGCCTGACTGGGAATCATCGGCAACCTGTATCTCTGCAGGATTATGCATAGGGATGGTGCCAACACATTTCGCCAAACCGTGGCTTAATGAGGGGAAGTGGGTAGCATTAGAACTGGAAAACCCCTTTCCGGATTCGGCATGTTGTCTGACATGGCAGCAAAATGATATGTCGCCTGCGTTAACCTGGTTGCTTGAGTATCTCGGCGATAGTGAGACGCTGAATAAGGAGTGGCTGCGGGAGCCGGAAGAGACTCCCGCAACAGGTGATTAACGGCGATAGTCGCGGAACGGGCCGTCAGCCACGGAGCGGCGTTCAATCAACCGCGGATGCACTTCAATGGATTGCGGTTCTTCGCGTTTATTGACGATACGATCCAACAGCATGTTAAACGCCGTTTCGCCCAGCGAATCTTTTGGCTGATGGATCGTGGTCAGCGCCGGCGTAAAATAGCGGGCGTTGCGCACGTTATCATAACCGATCAGCGAAACATCCTGGGGCACGCGCAGACCCATTTCATCAGCAGCACAAAGTGCGCCCATTGCCATGATATCGCCACCACAGAAGACGGCAGTAGGGCGATGCGGCTGCGACAGGATTTGCTGCATGGCGCGATAACCGGATTCAGGTTCAAAATCACCCTGTACAATCCAGCTTTCCGGCACCTTGATCATCGCTTCTTCCATCGCCTTCATAAAACCGGCAAGGCGGCCTGCGCCAGTGTTACGTTCCAGCGGGCCGGGGATAACGCCGATTTCGCGGTGACCGCGTTCTATCAGATAACGCCCGGCCATGTAACCGCCTTCGAACGCGTTATCAATGACCGCATCGGTGAAGTCAGCTTTTGCTTCACCCCAGTCCATCACCACCATTGGGATATGGCGATACTCTTCCAGCATCGCCAGCAACGGCTCTGGGTACTCAGAACACATCACCAGCAGACCATCGACGCGTTTTTGCGCCATCATCGACAGATAAGCCCGCTGTTTCTCAAGATTGTTCCACGCATTGCCCAGAATCAGGGTGTAACCTTTCTGGAAGCAATTTTTTTCAACCGCTTCAATGATCTCGGCAAAATAGGCCGCTTCGCTGCTGGTCGCCAGCAAACCGATAGACTTGGTGTGGTTAACCTTCAGGCTACGCGCCACCGCGCTAGGGGAGTAGTGTAATTCTTTGATCGCTGCCCACACGGCGTTGCGCGTTTCTTCAGCGACGAAACGTGTTTTGTTGATCACGTGTGACACAGTTGTAGTGGAAACGTTTGCTCGTTTCGCTACATCTTTTATTGTTGCCATTCCATTTCACTCCAGACCCTAACTTCAGCTCCTGCAAAATCGCAAGGTAAACGTTTGCCTTTACACACCTTACGCACAACAAAAGTGTTGCGGTACGCCGGAAAAACGACACGGAGCGTCAGGAAGGGGTCAATGGCCAGTACGCAAATAGTGTAAGCGTGGAATTTTGGCCGATCTTGACGAAAAGGGGAAGTGGTAAAAACACTTATCATTATAAATGACGGGAGATTTTTTCATCACAGTGTGTAAAAATGCGTAATATCACTTTTTGTGTGGTAATAAAAAAGGAGAAAACTTGATGAGCACCGACCTTAAATTTTCACTGGTAACAACGATTATCGTCCTCGGTTTGATCGTGGCCGTGGGTTTGACAGCCGCGCTGCACTGATTTCCTCTCGAGGGAGCGCGTTCTCCCTCGCATCTCCTTCCTTTTTGTTAGCAAAATGGCAAAAGTGTTTTCTCTTTTTGTTATTTTCATTTTTTTGTGATTGCTGTCATGCTTTCGCCACTTTAATGAATATCGCGTAATGACGCGAAGAGGTGGAGATAAGGCATGAAAATTAACTATCCGTTGCTGGCGCTGGCGATTGGCGCGTTTGGTATCGGGACAACGGAGTTCTCGCCAATGGGCTTGTTGCCCGTCATTGCGCGCGGTGTGGATGTCTCGATTCCCGCTGCCGGAATGTTAATCAGTGCCTATGCAGTTGGCGTAATGGTGGGCGCGCCGCTGATGACGCTTCTACTTTCTCATCGTGCCCGCCGCAGTGCGTTGATTTTCCTGATGGCGATTTTCACGCTCGGCAACGTACTTTCCGCCATCGCGCCGGATTATATGACCCTGATGCTTTCACGCATTTTGACCAGCCTGAATCACGGAGCATTTTTTGGTTTGGGTTCAGTCGTGGCCGCAAGCGTGGTGCCAAAACATAAACAGGCCAGCGCAGTTGCCACTATGTTTATGGGGTTAACCCTGGCAAATATCGGTGGCGTTCCGGCAGCGACCTGGTTGGGCGAAACCATCGGCTGGCGGATGTCATTTCTGGCAACTGCGGGGCTGGGCGTGATTTCAATGGTAAGTCTGTTCTTCTCATTACCTAAAGGTGGCGCAGGGGCGCGACCTGAAGTGAAAAAAGAGCTGGCGGTATTAATGCGTCCGCAGGTGCTGTCTGCATTGCTGACGACGGTACTGGGAGCTGGTGCAATGTTTACCCTCTACACCTATATCTCTCCGGTACTGCAAAGTATTACCCACGCAACGCCGGTGTTCGTTACGGCAATGCTGGTGCTGATTGGTGTCGGATTCTCTATTGGTAACTATCTCGGCGGCAAACTGGCAGATCGTTCAGTTAACGGCACGTTGAAAGGCTTTTTGTTGCTGCTGATGGTGATTATGCTGGCAATCCCGTTCCTGGCCCGCAATGAGTTCGGCGCAGCTATTAGCATGGTGGTGTGGGGCGCTGCAACCTTTGCGGTCGTACCGCCGTTACAGATGCGCGTGATGCGTGTCGCCAGTGAAGCGCCAGGTCTGTCTTCATCAGTCAATATTGGTGCCTTTAATCTTGGAAATGCGCTGGGAGCAGCTGCTGGTGGTGCGGTAATTTCCGCTGGGCTGGGATACAGCTTTGTGCCGGTGATGGGGGCGATTGTCGCAGGACTGGCATTATTGCTGGTGTTTATGTCAGCCAGAAAACAACCTGAGGCAGTTTGCGTTGCCAACAGCTAATTAAACAAAAACGCAGAAGGATAACCTTCTGCGTTACAGTTGCTGGCAACGTGCGATTTATCTTGCCGGATGCGGTGTTAACGCTTCATCCGAGTTGGCATGGTAAGCGAAGCGCATCAGGCAATGTTGCATTTGCCATCAGTTATTATGCAGCGAGATTTTTCGCTACGAATTCCCAGTTCACCAGCGCCCAGAAGTGCTCCAGATAGCCAGGACGTGCATTGCGATAGTCGATGTAATAAGCGTGTTCCCAGACATCAACGGTCAGCAGCGGAGTTGCATCGGTGGTCAGTGGAGTACCCGCGTTAGAGGTTGAAACGATAGCCAGCTTGCCATCGCTGTTTTTCACCAGCCAGGTCCAGCCAGAACCAAAGTTTTTGATCGCTGCATCAGTAAACTGAGCTTTGAAATCGGCAAAGCTGCCAAAAGATGCGGCGATAGCTTCAGCGACTTTTCCAGTCGGTTCGCCACCCGCGTTCGGTGCCAGGCAGTTCCAGTAGAAAGTATGGTTCCAGACCTGAGCTGCGTTGTTGAATACGCCACCTTCAGAGCTGCGAATAATCTCTTCCAGTGATTTACCTTCAAACGCGGTACCTTTAATCAGGTTGTTCAGGTTAGTCACATAAGTCTGATGATGCTTGCCGTAGTGATACTCGATGGTTTCCGCAGAAATGTGCGGTGCCAGAGCATCTTTAGCATATGGTAGTGCAGGTAATTCGAATGACATTGCTACTCTCCTTTATTATTAATTTGCATACGTACAATAGCCTTATTGTGCGTATGGATAGGGTAGCAAATTAAAAGGTGAGACAAAAGATGAACTTACCCTGTTGCCGTAACAACAGGGTAAAGTTTTAGCGAAGTGTTTTTGGGGTCATTACCCGGCGAGCGCCAACATAGTGGCGCTGCCAGTAGTCTTCACTGAGAGAAGTGATTTGAATTTCCTGACCCGTACGCGGTGACTGAATAAATTTGCCGTTGCCGACATATACGCCGACATGATCGGCTGTACCGCGTCCCTGAGTACGGAAAAAGACCAGGTCGCCGTTTTTCAGTTCACTACGTTCGATTGGCGCTGCATCTCGCAGGTGATACATTTCATTCGCCGTACGCGGAATACGAATTTTCACCAAATCTTTATAAGCGTAATAAACCAGGCCGCTGCAATCAAAACCGGTACGCGGTGAGCTGCCGCCCCAACGATATGGCTTACCAATTTGCTGCATCAGTTTATTCATTGCCACTTTCGTAGCTTTTTGCACCTTCGCTTTGTGCGCGTCGGCAAGAGTTCCTGAAGCGGCATTTTTGACTTTCACACAATGCGATTTATAGCCCTTACGTTTGGTACACTTTTCGGTAAAGCTGGCTGAGGCCGTTTTATTGACGGCGTGTTTGCTGCGAGTTTTGGCGTTTTTAGAAGCGGTAATGGAAGATTTTTTAACGGAAGAAGCGGTTTTGCTTTTGGTCGTACTTTTACTGGCGGCTTTTTTCGCTGTTTTCTGGCTGACTTTCTGGGGCTTTTTGGTGGTTGCCGTGCTTTTCTTTTTATCTGCTTTTTTGGTGATATGAGTGGTAGCAGAACTCTCCCTGGCTTGCTTTGAAGCATGGGCCATAGGCGTTAAAGGCAGGGTGGTAAAAAGTAAAGCACAGAGCGTGATCGAAATACGGTTTATCCGCGCCACTGAGCGTCCCTCTGTTAAGGCAGGTCTATCATGCCTGCGTCTGATTTACAAAACTTGATGATTCTAATGCATAGAAGAAGAGAAAGTTAATAGCTTTTATTGTTAAAAAATACGTTTCGTTGGCGAGCGCAAAAAAATGCAGCAGTGAAAGCTAAAAATGGTTATAAATACGCCAGTTTGCCGTGCGTCAGGGAAGAAACGAATATTTGAAATGCAACAAATAGAGCAAAGGGATAAAATAGCAAAAGCGTGATGAAAATGTTATTTTCCGATGCCGCACTGACCCGCTACAATGTCAGATTACTGCCGTAAAGAAGTTTGAGGAAGCAAGACAATGAGCACCACTATCGAAAAAATCCAACGCCAGATTGCTGAAAACCCGATCCTGCTGTACATGAAAGGTTCACCGAAACTGCCGAGCTGCGGTTTCTCTGCCCAGGCAGTCCAGGCGCTTGCCGCATGTGGCGAACGTTTTGCCTATGTTGATATCTTGCAGAATCCGGACATTCGTGCGGAACTGCCGAAATATGCTAACTGGCCGACCTTCCCGCAACTGTGGGTTGACGGCGAGCTGGTCGGCGGTTGTGATATCGTGATCGAAATGTATCAGCGTGGCGAACTGCAGCAGCTGATCAAAGAAACTGCCGCTAAATACAAGTCTGAAGAGCCGGACGCGGAATAATCCGTCCAGCAATACTGACGGATGCGAACGGGCATCCGTCAGTCCTTTCTCTATCCCCAATCCAGTCCTTGTGGCGAACTTGAAAATCCCGCCTCACGCAGCAGCGTAAACATCGGCGTTTGCCGGACCGGTAGGTCATTCACTTCTGTTAGCGTAAAGCGCAGCCGTGGTTCGCGACGCAGTGCGGTAGTCAGCGCGTGGAAAACCTCTGGGGCGAGTAATTCCTCTTTTTCCTGCCAGACCAGCATTTTTTTGCCACCTTGCGCCAGATAGAGTAACAATTTTCCGCCAGAAACGACCACCAGCGCACCCGCCCGACGCGTTGGTATCAGCGTTGCCGGATGTGCAGGCCAGGGCAGAAGATTTCCCCACACATTAGCCGGATCGTTGGCAGAGAGCGCCACTGGTGTATAGTGGCGCGTTTGCGTGGTTTGTGTCGCCAGATCGCGCAATCGGTCAATAGTCAGACGTTCAGCGAATTGCGCGCCACCCAGACCTTCTACAAAACGACCTCGCATAATTCGCCCGGAGTCTTCCATACTTCGACAAAGCGTTTGCATCGATGGAAACCCGCCAGGGATATTTTCGGCTATCACCGCCTGACGACTGATGATGCCGTAGCGGTCGAGCATATTTTCCGCCAGCGCCAGCATCCTTTCGGTATCGTTTAGTGGCTCCACCTGCAATAACGACCAGCGTCCAGCAAGCTTTGGTGTGTTGTAAGATAGCAGCGGCGAGACGGGTTGCGCATAGACAGGACGTCCACGACGAGCCCGGTGACTGCGGCGAGTTGAGGTGCGTGTGTTGGTACTGCTGCGGGTGAGGGCGCGTAACGGTGCCCAAATGTCGCTGGTGATGACGCCTTGCCAGACCAGCGCCCATAACGCCTCTTGCATGGCTGAGGGATCAACCGATTCGCCGATTTTATCGCGTATCCGTTGGCTGATTTGTTGTGCAAACCAGGCTCCTCCGTCAGCCAGAACCGTGACTATCGCTTGCTGCAGTGCCGAACGATTCGCCTGATTCGCTTCGGCGGAAGTGAACGATTCTGCGGCATATTCCTGTAGATGCAGTGCCACCAGACCGTCATCTTCACCCAGCTTTTTTTGCCCCGACCAGATAACCGCACCGGTTGCCAGTAATTCATCGAGCATTTCTGGCGAATAGTCGCGTACGCGGGCAGGCAGGATCTGGCTTTCCCAGAGTGAGGCGGGTAAACCGACTCCGGCAAGCTGTTCGATCACCCGCATGACGCCATCCACGCCCTCATAAACGCCTGGCGGTGTTGAGGCAAAGAGTGCCGGGCTACCATCGGTGGCGGGTAATACGCCCTGACGTTCCAGCAGCAATCGCGCATAGGTCGTGGCCGCAACGGGACGCGTCGCTTCTCTGGCGGCTTGCAGCGAGCGCAAACGCAGACGACGAAATACTTCATCGCTCACCCAGATGTCTTGTTGCAGATTCATCACCAGCCCCTGTTCGCGCAGTTGCTGAAGTTGCTCTTCGACAATGGCAATACCGAGACTAAACTCATGAGCCAGTTGTTCAGACGTGACCAGAGCATGAGCCCGGAGATAGCGCAGAAAGAGGTCGCGAAGCGGGTAACTGACTCGGTGCAAATAAATCTCTGGCAGTGACTCTGGTAGTCGTACGCCGAGAGCATCGCGCAGCCTGGCGGCATCATCCATACAGGCAAGACGCTCCTGCCCGCTAATCATGGTCGGGAAGATTCGTTTTACTGCAAGAAGATTTTCCAGATACGACGCAATCTCTTCACTGCTGCCTGTATGCCGTTGCGCCAGGTCTTCAACGGTCATTGGCCCCAGTTCGCGCAGCAGGTCGAACAATCCTTCTTCACCTTTCGCTCTTCTGCCAGGAGCCAGTCGTTGCAACTCTTCTTCCACCTGGCGAATGACCTGCGGGTCGAGTAATTCCCCCGGATCGACCTGTCCGAGTAGATTGCGCAGTAACTCGCTGTCCAGCGACAGTACGGATGCCCGGCGCTCTGCCAGCGGGGCGTCGCTCTGGTACATAAATTCCGCGACATAGCCGAACAATAAACTGGCGGCGAAAGGCGAGGGCGTTGTGGTCGTTACATCGGATATTTGAATTTCGCCACCGTTCAGGCGACGCATCAAACGTTCCAGCGCGGGAAGATCATAAACATCTTGCAGACATTCGCGTAGGGTTTCGAGAATGACCGGAAAATCCGGATATCCCTGAGCGATTTCCAGCAACTGACTGGCGCGCAGCCGTTGTTGCCAGAGCGGGGTGCGATGGCCCGGCGTGCGGCCCGGCATTAATAATGCCCGCGCGGAGCATTCGCGAAAACGGGCGGCGAAAAGTGCCGAACTGCCTACCGCCTCGCGGACAATTTGTAGCAACTTTTCTGGTTCAAACAAAAAAATCGCGGCGTCGGGCAATTTACCATCAGTGTCAGGAATGCGCGCAACAATGCCGTCATCACTGGCGACCACAGACGCGTCAGCGCCCCATAGTGCATGTATTCGCCCGGCAATCGCCAGCGCCCAGGGTTCATGCACCCGTCTTCCATAGGGAGAGTGCAAAATAATACGCCAGTCGCCAATTTCATCACGGCACCGTTCGAGGACCAGATGACGACTCCCCGGAACGATGCCCGTCGCGTTGCGCTGCTCGTCAATCAACCCCTGAATATTGGCGATCGTATTTTCTTCTGCCAACCACGGGGGAATAGTCCCGGAAAAGAACGCGCCATCCGCCAGTAAATGGAGAAAATCGCCGATCATCTCGCCTAATTCTGCCGGACGTCCGTTACCTTCACCACGCCAGAAGGGGAGCCGGGCAGAACGACCCGGAGCAGGAGTCACAATCACCTGATCGCGGGTGATTTGCTGGATCCGCCATGAGGTAGCGCCGAGAGTGATAATGTCGTTCACCCGCGACTCATATACCATCTCCTCATCCAGTTCACCCACCCGCCGCGAACCGGCCTGTTCTTCACCTTCGGGTAATAACACGCTATACATGCCACGATCCGGAATGGTGCCACCACTGGTAACCGCCAACAGCTGAGCGCCAGGTCGGGCGGTCAATATCCCGGTCTCCCTGTTCCAGACCAGTTTTGGTCGAAAAGCAGAAAAATCGCCAGAGGGATAGCGCCCGGAAAGCATATCCAGCGTGGCGTCAAAAACACGTCTTGGCAGATCTTTCCACGGTGCGGCACGGCGTACGCGGGAGTACCATTCGTCTGCCTGTAATGCATCCATCGCCGCGGCGGCAACGGTTTGCTGCGCAAGGACGTCGAGTGGATTATGCGGTGGTGTCAGGTTTTCCAGCCTGCCTGCGAACATACACTCAACAATGACTGCGGAATCGACTAAGTCACGCCTGGTTCGGGGGAAAAAAAGCCCTTTGGAGATACCACCTACCTGGTGTCCGGCACGTCCAATGCGTTGTAACCCACTGGCAACAGAAAGCGGCGTTGCCACCTGAATCACCAGATCCACCGCGCCCATATCAATCCCCAGTTCGAGACTGGAGGTTGCGACCACGCAGCGTAATTCACCCGATTTCAGCGCCTGTTCGGTGATTGCTCGTTGTTCTTTAGACACGGAGCCGTGGTGTGATCGAGCAATAAAAACGTCGCTACTTTGTACACGGTTAGAGGTTGCGCCAGAGGTCGACTCGAAATGGGCCGCATCAACGGCGATAGACGGGGAACGCTGTAAGCGTGCGGCGTAAAGCTCATTCAATCGTGCCGTCAGTTTTTCCGCCAGCCCGCGTGAATTAGTAAAGACAATGGTCGAGCGATGGCGCAAAACTTCATCAAGGATACCCGTTTCAATATATGGCCAGATGGAGCCTTCCCGGCCGGCATGGCTGTCTTCGCCGGTGCCGCTGGCGACCGATGAGACATCATCCATATTGGCGACCGGTACGACAATCCGTATCTGCGGATGGCGCATTGCGGGCGGGTTGACTACCGTAACCGGGCGATCGCCACCAAGAAATGCTGCCACATCGCTGGCTGAGCGTACAGTGGCAGAAAGGCCAATTCGCTGTGCTGAGGCGTGGAGCAGCGCATCGAGCCGCTCCAGACTTAACGCCAGATGCGCACCACGTTTACTGCCCGCTACCGCGTGGACTTCATCAATAATTACCGTTTCGACGCCGCGTAGCGTTTCGCGCGCGCGGGAGGTCAGCATCAGATAGAGTGATTCGGGTGTGGTGATCAGAATATCCGGCGGATTACGGGTGAGTTTGCTGCGTTCCTGTGCAGGCGTATCGCCAGTACGGATCCCCACGCGAAGATTGACTTCCGTTTCGCCGCGCCGCCGCCGTTCATCGGCAATACCCTGTAACGGGATCTGCAAGTTGCGCTGAACGTCGGTGCCCAGAGCTTTTATCGGTGAAATATAGAGAATGCGTGAGGTTTTACGCTTATGCGCCTCGCGGGTATCTTCGCCGCCTTCGCGGAAGAGCTGATCGAGGGCGTAGAGAAATGCTGCCAGCGTTTTCCCGGAGCCAGTCGGTGCAATCACCAGCGCATGTTCGCCTCGCGCCGCCACATGCCAGGTTTGCGACTGGACAGCGGTCGGCTGTTTAAAGGCGCGAAGAAACCAGTCGCGGGTTGCCGGTGAAAACACGTCCGGCAGGGGCGATGAAAGGTTTGGATTATCTGCCATTAACGCTATTCCCCGTGAATATCATGCATGATGCGTGGAATAGCCTCACTATAGATGCCTGAATCATTGCATGTCATCAGGCATCGACTCGATTACACCTCTTCGGCGGCAGGTAGCGGCCAACCTCCCAGACGTTTCCAGCGGTTGACGATTTCACAAAACAGCACAGCAGTGCGTTCGGTGTCGTACAGCGCGGAGTGCGCCTGGGTGCTGTCGAAGTCCATGCCAGCGGTCTGGCAAGCCTTTGACAATACGGTTTGTCCGAGTGCCAGCCCGGCCAGTGCAGCAGTGTCAAAAGTGGCGAAAGGGTGGAACGGGTTACGTTTCAGTGAGGCGCGTTCTGCGGCGGCCATCATAAAGCTGTGATCGAAATTGGCGTTGTGCGCCACCATAATGGCGCGGTTACAACCGCTCGCTTTAATACCTTTACGCACAACTTTAAAAATTTCGTGCAGCGCCTCGTATTCGCTGACCGCGCCGCGATCGGGATCGTTCGGGTCAATGCCGTTGAAGGCGAGGGCCTCTGGCTGCAAATTTGCGCCGACAAATGGTTCGACGTGGAAATGTAATGTGGTGTCCGGCATCAGCCAGCCTTGTTCATCCATTTTCAGGGTGATGGCGGCAATCTCAAGCAGCGCATCGGTTTTGGCGTTAAATCCGGCTGTTTCAACATCGATCACAACAGGATAAAAACTACGAAAACGGTCGCACAGACCGGTAAGTTGAGCGTTATCGGACATCTGATTCTCTTAATACGGATAAATTGCAGCGCGCATTATGACAAATATTACTTGTCGATGCAGTAAAGATGCGGGCGCGATGAGTTCACGCCCGGCAGGAGATTAGTTGCCCAGACCGCGACCGGCGTCTTTCTCTTCGATTAATTCAATTTTGTAACCGTCCGGATCTTCCACAAACGCGATAACCGTAGTACCGCCTTTTACCGGACCCGCTTCACGGGTGACGTTACCCCCGTTTTGACGGATTTTTTCGCACGCTTCAGCGGCGTTATCAACGCTAAGCGCGATGTGACCATAAGCAGTGCCGAGTTCGTATTTATCCACGCCCCAGTTGTAGGTCAGTTCAATCACCGCTTCTTCGGTTTCCGGGCCGTAGCCAACAAACGCCAGTGAGTATTTGTATTCCGGGTTTTCGCTGGTACGCAGCAGTTTCATGCCCAGTACTTTGGTATAAAAATCGATGGAGCGTTGCAGATCGCCAACGCGCAGCATGGTATGAAGAAGACGCATCTTTATATCCTCAAAATGGCTAACAGATTCAAAATGTTGTTTTAGTATAGCGGCGGCTTTGCGCCGCTCGCAATGTTGGATTATAGCGTCGGGTAATCAGTGTAGCCTTCCGCGCCGCCTCCGTAAAAACTTTCGGCACGCTGTGGGTTAAGCTCAGCTTTGCGCTGCAAGCGGGCGACCAGATCCGGGTTCGCAATCCAGTCACGACCAAATGCCACCGCATCAATTAACCCTTTGCCGATCAGCGTTTCAGCTTTTTCTACTGTGTATGCACCTGCGCCGATAATCGGACCGTGGAAACGGGCGCGTACTTTTTCGCGGAACGCATCAGTATACGGTTCACCTCCCGCCCAATCCGGTTCTGACATATGCAGATAAGCAATGCCGCGTTTACCCAGTTGTTCAATCAGATACAGTGCATCGGCTTCTTCATTCGGGCCGTTATCTGTGTTCTGGAAAGTACCGATTGGCGAAACGCGAATGCCAATGCGATCGGCACCCCATTCTTCAATCCCTGCATCGACCACTTCCAGCACCAGACGTGCGCGATTTTCCACGCTGCCGCCGTACTGATCGGTACGATGGTTTGAAGAAGGAGAAAGGAACTGATGCAGCAAATAACCATGAGCAGAGTGAAGCTCTACCAGATCAAATCCAGCTTCACGCGCGTTAGCAATGGCCTGACGGAAATCATTGACGATACCCGGAATCTCTTCCAGTTCAAGCGCACGCGGCATGGATGTTTCAACACGGATCGCCTGACCATTTTCATCGCGCAGAGAAGTACGAGTTCCCGCGCTAAGTGCTGAAGGCGCTACCGGTGCCTGACCGCCAGGTTGCAGGCTGGCGTGAGAAATGCGTCCGGTGTGCCACAGCTGTACGGCCATATGACCATTTTCAGCATGAACGCCAGCGGTAATTTTTTTCCATGCGGCAATTTGTTCCGGACTATGGATGCCAGGTGCACCAGCATACCCTTTTGCCTGGGCAGAAATTTGCGTGGCTTCGCTAATAATCAAACCGGCACTGGCACGTTGGCGATAGTATTCCGCCATCAACGGGGTAGGGATGTCACCCGGTTCAATACTGCGCAGACGCGTCAGCGGTGCCATAAAAATACGGTTTGCCGCAGTTATTGCGCCCACTTTCAGTGGGGAATACAGTTTTTCAGATGACATAAAGGCTCCCGGTGGTCTGGTGATAAAAAATGCCTGCTAAACGGCAGGCGTCGCAATAATGGTTTTTACATGTGCCAGCGCGTTTTCCAGTGGCTCGGAATTGCGCGAAATTTTGGCCTGCAGATTCGCACCCAGCCATAGTGCGTAAAGCACTTGTGCCTGTTGCAGCGGTTCGCCACAAAAGGCTAAACAATGGCTATCACGGCCATTTTCCAGCGCCTGCGAGAGCAGGGCGATCACGCCGCGAGCACCTTTATCCATCGCGCTGCGCATATCTTCTGACAGATCGCACACTTCGGCAGAGAGTTTTACTGTCAGGCAACCGCTGATGGTTCCATGTTGGCAAAACTGGTTCAGTGTTTGCTGATAATAAGCCAGTATGCGGTCGCGGTAGTTACCTTCGCCGGATTGCAGCAACTCAGTCAGTCGTTGGTGATATGTGGCGTAATGGCGCTCAAGCATGGCAACGCCAAACGCTTCTTTAGAGCGAAAGTAGTGATAGAAGGACCCTTTCGGCACTTCAGCGGTTTTTAGTAATTCGCTTAGCCCCATCCCGGTGAATCCACGTTGCAGGCAAAGTTGCTCGCCCGTCGCCAGGAGATGTTCGCGAGTATCATGTTCGGTGTGTTTGTTCATGCGTTGGAGTGTAGTAGACCAGTCGGTCTAGTGCAAGCAAAGTTGCTACTTTGGGCATTAACAGCTTCAATAATGGTAATAATCTTATCTGAGGAGGGCGAAGTGGCGGAGCAATTAGAGTTCTTTCCCGTCCAGAGCCCGTGCCGGGGAATTTGCCAGTCTGACGAACGCGGGTTTTGTCGCGGCTGTTTTCGTAGTCGGGATGAGCGTTTTAACTGGAATAAAATGAGCGATGGCGAAAAACAAGAGGTGCTGCGCCTTTGTCGGCAGCGATTAATGCGCAAATTACGCGCAAATAAGCCAGCGTCATCAGACGAACCGGAGCAACCATCACTCTTTTGAGCCTAATCTTGCGTATACTCCTCTCATATCTGATAAGAGGAAGCGATTATGGTTCAGCGTATTACTATTGCGCCGCAAGGCCCGGAGTTTTCCCGTTTTGTGATGGGCTACTGGCGATTGATGGACTGGAATATGTCCGCCCGCCAGCTGGTCAGTTTTATTGAAGAGCATCTGGATCTCGGCGTGACCACCGTGGACCATGCTGATATTTATGGTGGCTATCAGTGCGAAGCGGCGTTTGGCGAGGCGCTGAAACTGGCTCCTCACCTGCGTGAACGGATGGAAATCGTCAGTAAATGCGGTATCGCGACGACCGCGCGTGAAGAAAACGTCATTGGGCATTACATTACTGACCGCGATCACATCATTAAGAGCGCCGAACAGTCGCTAATTAATCTCGCGACCGATCATCTGGATCTGCTGTTAATCCACCGACCAGACCCGTTAATGGATGCCGATGAAGTGGCGGACGCGTTTAAACATCTGCATCAGAGCGGCAAAGTGCGCCATTTTGGCGTATCCAACTTTACGCCTGCGCAATTTGCGCTTTTGCAATCACGCCTGCCGTTTACCCTTGCCACTAATCAGGTGGAAATATCCCCGGTACATCAGCCGTTACTGCTGGATGGTACGCTCGACCAACTGCAACAACTGCGTGTTCGTCCGATGGCGTGGTCCTGCCTTGGTGGTGGTCGTCTGTTTAATGATGATTATTTCCAGCCGCTGCGTGATGAACTGGCTGTGGTGGCGGAGGAGTTAAACGCGGGCTCGATTGAACAGGTGGTTTACGCCTGGGTATTACGTTTACCGTCGCAGCCGCTGCCAATTATCGGCTCAGGTAAAATTGAGCGCGTACGGGCAGCTGTCGAAGCTGAAACACTGAAAATGACCCGTCAACAATGGTTCCGTATCCGTAAAGCGGCATTGGGTTACGACGTACCGTAAGCACTTTTAGGAATAGCCGTCGTTCAAAAATGTGTCACTGGTTTACACTTATTCAGGAATGCACAATGAACGGAGGTCCTATGAAACGTTTTAGTCTGGCCATTCTGGCGCTGGTTGTTGCGACCGGCGCACAAGCTGCCAGTGAAAAAGTCGAGATGAACCTCGTCACGTCGCAAGGGGTTGGGCAGTCAATTGGTAGCGTCACCATTACTGAAACCGATAAAGGTCTGGAGTTTTCGCCCGACCTGAAAGCATTACCCCCCGGTGAACATGGCTTCCATATTCATGCCAAAGGAAGCTGCCAGCCAGCCACCAAAGATGGCAAAGCCAGCGCCGCGGAATCCGCAGGCGGGCATCTTGATCCACAAAATACCGGTAAACATGAAGGCCCAGAAGGTGCCGGGCATTTAGGCGATCTGCCTGCACTGGTCGTCAATAATGACGGCAAAGCCACCGATGCCGTCATCGCGCCTCGTCTGAAATCACTGGATGAAATCAAAGACAAGGCGTTGATGGTCCACGTTGGCGGCGATAATATGTCCGATCAACCTAAACCGCTGGGCGGTGGCGGTGAACGCTATGCCTGTGGTGTAATTAAGTAATTAAGAGGCCAGCGTACCTTGCGGTGGTGCTTGCTCAAGTTGCGAAAGCGAGCAGTACAGCCGCCAGACAATTGCCGCCAGCTCACGGGCGGCAGGTTGATGATGGCGGGCAAGGCTGTCGCAAATCCGCTGTAATTCTTCAAGTGTGGCCGCCAGTGATTTTTGCTGAACGCCACGCTCACTCATCACTCCGCGCAACAGTGAAATACAGTTATCCCGTACTCGTGATAACGGATCGGAACGCGATTCCCAGTCGCGTAATTGCCAGACAACATGAGAACAGTTCAGCAGCACTACACCCCAGCGTAATAACCAACGGCGAGCCAGCGCATCCTGGCTGTTACTCAACTGACTGACGTGATGATAAGTGAGCGATTCAAATTCGCTTTCACTCAGTGTTGGATGGCGGCTTAGTTGATCGACAAAATCCCGGCGCAGCGCGCGAATATGACGACGGCTTTTACGAGCATCCGACCCTGGACGCAAAATGGCGAACGCTAACCACGCCAACGCGACGCCAACGATTTTTGCCAAATTATCGTTAAGAAAATCAGCAAAATCATACACCGGGGGATTAGTGACAGCGATAAACGAACCCATAAAAACAATCAGTTGCCCCCACAGTGCGGCAAATTTGGGCATCTGCAATTTAAGAAGCTGCATCGTCGCCAGCAGTGGAAAGAGAAACAGTAAAAATTGCCACAGATCGCTAATCTGGACCATCAGGCCAAATTTGACCACAAAGCTGAATAGCGAAAGTAACACCAGCGTGCGCATCAGCAGTGACAACGACTTAAACGGTGCTGCGACGGCGGAGTAGAGTACGCAGCTAATTGCTGCCAGCGTTAATGCATTGGAACCGGCATCCCATTGCGAAGCAATACTCCATACGCCAATCATCATCAACGTACAAAATGTACGCAGTCCGCTCCACATAGCTTCGGCGTTATCAGTATGACGAGCCAGGCCGGATGTCCATGGGAGTCTGGCATGATCATCTACACCGCTTTGCAGACGATGTAATTCCTGACTACTTTGCAGATATAGGCGGCAAAAATAACGTAGTCGCTGCCAGAAGGCGACGTGCCGGTAGTCGGCGACGTTGGTCGGGCGTAGCGGGGAGATAATACGTGCGACGGTGTAAACATCTGTTTGCGAACTGGCGAGCGCCGTCAGCAACTGTTCGAGAATTTCTCGTGTGGCACCTGGCGGTGAGGGCCAGTTGAGCAACATACGTCGCAGGCTGGAGATGACACTGGTCATACGTAATTGCTGGTGGAGCAGCGCATTAAGGCGTGCGTTTTGCTGGCGAAAACGATAGTGGCTCCAGAAAGCCTGGATACGGAGCAAATTCATGGTCAGTATCTGTCCAATCACCCCCTCATGTGCTGCACGAATGGCATCGGTTGTTTCAGGCTGCCAGAGTAAACTGGCATGTTCCAGTAATCGGGCGTGCATGTTTTTCAATGCGGTTAAAAGGGCAGTAGCATCGGAACTGCTCGGCAGGATCATCATCATCATGCCGCCGCACAAAATACCGACTATCACCTCGCAAACGCGTGCCTGAGCGATATCCCATAGCTGGCTGGCCTCAGTAATATTAACCATCGGAAAGGCGATGATGGCAGCCGTGTAGCCCGCCAGTTGAAATGCATACGCGACGTTATTCGTGAAGTGCGCGCAGGCCCAGGTACAAAAGCCAAGCCACGCCGACATGCTCAAAAGAAAAAACCACGGTTCGTTGAGCGTATGTCCGGCAAGAATCAGTGCTGCAATGGCTCCCAGCAAACTGCCAGCGATGCGTCCGAGGCTTTTGCTGATGACACCGCCAACGGTGGGAAAGCTAACCACTGCAGCCGAGGTCATCGCCCAATAGGGCTCATCCAGATTTAAATAATAGGCAACCGTCAGCGCCAGACACATGGCAATGGTATTGCGTAACGCATAACGCCATTGCGCCAGCGTGGCCCTGAACCAGGGCAAATTGCGCAAGGACCATGACGATGCGTTCATTATTGACCTACGGCAATGCTACAGGTGGTGCCCGACACCAGCGTGACATCGCCTGGGACTTTATCCAGCGCAAAGCGGACGGGAACGCGTTGGGCGAGGCGAACCCAGGGGACGTTAGGTTTCACATCCGGAATAAGGCTTGAGTCACTTTCAACGCTCTGATCATAAATCGCCCGACCGATACTGGAAACGTGACCCTGTAACGTTTTGTTATCACTATAGAGGGTAATTTGTGCTGGTGCACCTTCGCGGATATGGCGCAACTTGGTTTCTTCAAAATAACCAATGACGTAAAACGAGTGGCTGTCGACAAGGGCAAACAGCGGTTTCCCGGTGTCAGCGTAATCGCCGATGCGGGTAGTGAGGTTAGTCACCCATCCACTCACCGGGGCGCGAATTTCCGTTTGCGCCAGTTGCCATTGTGCCTGTTTCAGCGTCGCCTGTGCGGCATCAACACTGGCCTGCATCGCTTTAACATTGAGGTTAGCGGTATCGAGTTCTTCGGCAGAAATAAAATTTTGTGAGAGATGACGACGACGATTCGCTTCGTTATTGGCTTTTGCGAGGTCAGATTGCGCTTTCGCCAGCTGAGCCTGTGCGTTCAGCTCGGCGATCTGAAAGGGCGTTTTATCGATCGTGAGCAGAAGATCCCCCGCGTTAACCAGTTGGTTGTCTTTTATATTCAGCTCAACAATACGTCCCGACACCTGAGGGGTGATAGAAACCTGTTCTGCGCGTATTTTCCCGTCGCGTGTCCACGGAGATTGCATGTAATAATTCCACAGCCACCATCCGGCAAGAACCGCAACTACCGCTACAATGATTGTTGAGAAATACTTAATTGTTTTAATTGACATAGTTACCACGCAATCAGTATTGCCAGGGCAAGGCAAACGCAAATCGCAAACAGCGATAAATCCATTAACAAGGGATGCCAGATGTCACCGGCGTAGATCCAGCCACGAAGCAGGCGGTGTACGACAAGCCAGATGACGAATCCAAACGCGAAGGCTTTGAAAAACGGAGGAAAGTAGACGGACGCACCGAACACCAGATCTTGTAAGGGCAATCCTGTTGCATTGAGCATAAACTTCACAAAGTAGATTCCTTTACGACCGAATATATTGCGTTAGATTAATAAATATTCTTTAAGTGCGAAAAATTTACGCGCAATTTCTGAAAAATATGTCTGACGGTAACCAAATGCAGCAATACATTTGTTTTAGCAATACAATTGCTGCACACTATTCTAAAAGCCGCATTATATCTTAGCAAGCTAATTATAAGGAGATGAAATTGGAATCGCCACTAGGTTCTGATCTGGCACGGTTGGTGCGCATATGGCGTGCTCTGATAGACCATCGCCTGAAACCGCTGGAGTTAACACAAACCCATTGGGTTACGTTACACAATATCCATCAGTTACCTCCAGACCAGTCGCAAATTCAACTGGCAAAAGCGATTGGCATCGAGCAGCCATCACTGGTCCGTACTCTGGACCAACTGGAAGAAAAAGGGTTAATTTCGCGTCAAACTTGTGCCAGCGATCGTCGGGCTAAACGTATTAAACTGACGGAAAAGGCAGAGCCGCTGATCAGCGAAATGGAAGCTGTTATTAACAAAACCCGCGCGGAAATTTTATATGGCATCTCCGCAGAGGAACTGGAACAACTGATTAAGCTCATCGCAAAACTTGAGCATAATATCATTGAGTTACAGGCCAAAGGGTGAAATGAAGGGGACGTGTGGTCAGTAACCTGACCACACGCAAACTTATTTAGCGCGGGGAAACGGTCACCTGACTGCCATTGCTGGCCAGTACGACACGTTGGCCCGGAGAGAAACGAGTGTTGCCTTGTTTCTGTACCACCATGATGGTATTACCATCGTCTTTACGAATTTCCAGCTCGACACCCTGCGTTTTGTTCATTGCACTCTGTACGCCCTGACCGGCTACGCCACCTGCAACAGCGCCTGCTGCAGTAGCCAGAGAACGCCCGGTTCCGCCACCAACAGTATTCCCCAGGAAACCACCAAGAACAGCACCGCCAATTGCGCCGATAACGTTGGAATCATCACCGCCCTGAATCTGTACCGGACGTACGTTAACGATGGTGCCATAGCTGACATTCTGTACTTGTTTCGCTTCAGAAGCGGTATAAACATCCCCTGACAGGGTGTCGTTATTAACACAACCGACAAGAGACAGACCTACCATTGAAACAACCAATACGCGTTTAATCATTGAAAAATCTCCTGTTCACCATGAAACGCCACGCAAGCATCCCTCATGGTCAAAGTATATGGCATATGTGAATCCATGGTTACATGTTCTACCAAATATGAGCAAATCATAATGAAAGTAGGATCAACCAATTATAAACAAAACATTCATGATGATTATTGATTTGAAGATAATGTTTTACTACCAACGGTAAAAATCGGTCATTCCGCATGGTATTCACGAAAAGTTTATGTTTGAGTGGTGCGCAAACGTCAGATTGAAAAAGGATGAACTATGAAATCGGGCCGCTTTATTGGCGTTATGTCAGGCACCAGCCTTGATGGTGTTGATGTTGTGTTGGCGACAATTGATGAACACCGGGTCGCACAGCTGGCAAGTTTGAGCTGGCCGATCCCGGTGTCTCTGAAACAGGCTGTACTGGATATTTGCCAGGGCCAGCAGCTTACACTTTCTCAGTTTGGACAGCTTGATACTCAACTCGGGCGACTTTTTGCTGATGCGGTCAATGCCTTGCTTAAGGAACAAAACCTGCAGGCGAGAGATATCGTTGCGATCGGCTGTCACGGTCAAACCGTCTGGCATGAACCGACGGGCGTGGCACCACACACTTTACAGATTGGCGATAACAATCAAATTGTGGCACGCACCGGAATTACGGTTGTCGGTGATTTTCGTCGTCGCGATATTGCCTTGGGAGGACAAGGCGCACCGCTGGTACCTGCGTTCCATCATGCGCTGCTGGCTCACCCAACCGAGCGACGAATGGTGCTCAATATTGGCGGCATCGCCAATCTGTCACTGCTCATTCCTGGGCAGCCGGTAGGGGGCTACGATACCGGCCCAGGTAACATGCTGATGGATGCCTGGATCTGGCGTCAGGCAGGTAAACCTTACGATAAAGATGCCGAGTGGGCACGGGCGGGTAAAGTCATTCTCCCACTGCTGCAAAATATGCTTAGCGACCCGTATTTCTCGCAACCTGCACCGAAAAGCACCGGACGCGAATACTTTAACTACGGTTGGCTGGAGCGCCATTTGCGCCATTTTCCGGGTGTTGATCCCCGAGATGTACAGGCGACACTGGCAGAACTCACCGCCGTGACCATTTCTGAACAAGTTTTGTTGAGCGGTGGCTGCGAACGATTGATGGTATGTGGTGGAGGAAGTCGTAATCCGCTACTCATGGCGCGTCTGGCGGCATTACTGCCAGGCACAGAAGTCACCACCACCGATGCCGTTGGCATTAGTGGCGATGACATGGAAGCATTGGCTTTCGCCTGGCTTGCCTGGCGTACGCTGGCGGGATTACCAGGAAATCTGCCTTCCGTCACTGGCGCAAGCCAGGAGACGGTACTGGGGGCTATTTTCCCTGCTAACCCGTGATATCAGAGTTAACTGAATTTTTCTTACCGCGTCTGCCGTTACACTTGGAACGTTAGGGAGGGCGTATTGCCCTCCAGACCAGGAAAGTCTTCGGGAAATGTCTATGAAAAAACTGTTACTGATCTGTTTGCCGGTGCTTCTCACCGGCTGTAGCGCGTTCAATCAACTGGTTGAGCGCATGCAAACCGATACGCTGGAATACCAGTGTGATGAAAAACCGTTGACGGTCAAACTGAATAATCCGCGCCAGGAAGTCAGTTTTGTTTACGATAATCAACTACTGCATCTCAAACAGGGCATTTCTGCGTCTGGTGCACGTTACACCGACGGGATCTATGTTTTCTGGTCGAAAGGCGAGGAAGCGACTGTCTATAAACGCGACCGCATCGTCTTGAATAACTGTCAGTTACAAAATCCACAGCGTTGAGATTTTTCCAGGGGCGGCGCACAATAGCGTCACCCACTGACAATCCGTAAAGAAAACCATGTCTGATAACGACGAATTGCAGCAAATCGCGCATCTGCGCCGTGAATACACCAAAGGCGGATTACGCCGCCGCGATCTTCCCGCCGATCCATTAACCCTTTTTGAACGCTGGCTCTCTCAGGCGTGTGAAGCCAAACTGGCGGACCCTACCGCGATGGTGGTCGCTACCGTGGATGAACATGGTCAGCCTTATCAGCGCATCGTTTTGCTCAAACATTACGACGAAAAAGGCATGGTGTTTTACACCAACCTCGGCAGCCGTAAAGCACATCAAATCGAAAATAATCCGCGCGTTAGCCTGCTGTTCCCGTGGCATACCCTTGAGCGCCAGGTGATGGTGATCGGTAAAGCTGAACGACTTTCGACTCTCGAAGTGATGAAATATTTTCATAGTCGCCCCCGTGATAGCCAGATTGGTGCATGGGTTTCGAAGCAGTCCAGTCGCATTTCTGCCCGCGGTATCCTTGAAAGTAAATTCCTGGAGCTGAAGCAGAAGTTTCAACAGGGCGAAGTGCCATTGCCGAGTTTTTGGGGCGGTTTTCGCGTCAGCCTTGAACAGATTGAGTTCTGGCAGGGCGGTGAGCATCGCCTGCATGACCGCTTTTTGTACCAGCGTGAAAATGATGCGTGGAAGATTGATCGTCTTGCCCCCTGAAAAGATGCAAAAATCTTGCTTTAATCGCTGGTACTCCTGATTCTGGCACTTTATTCTATGTCTCTTTCGCATCTGGCGAAAAGTCGTGTACCGGCAAAGGTGCAGTCGTTATATACATGGAGATTTTGATGGCAAGCAGTAACTTGATTAAACAATTGCAAGAGCGGGGGCTGGTAGCCCAGGTGACGGACGAGGAAGCGTTAGCAGAGCGACTGGCGCAAGGCCCGATCGCGCTCTATTGCGGCTTCGATCCTACCGCTGACAGCTTGCATTTGGGGCATCTTGTTCCATTGTTATGCCTGAAACGCTTCCAGCAGGCGGGCCACAAGCCGGTTGCGCTGGTAGGCGGCGCGACGGGTCTGATTGGCGACCCGAGCTTCAAAGCTGCTGAGCGTAAGCTGAACACCGAAGAAACTGTTCAGGAGTGGGTGGACAAAATCCGCAAGCAGGTTGCCCCGTTCCTCGATTTCGACTGTGGAGAAAACTCTGCTATCGCGGCGAACAACTATGACTGGTTCGGCAATATGAATGTGCTGACCTTCCTGCGCGATATTGGCAAACACTTCTCCGTTAACCAGATGATCAACAAAGAAGCGGTTAAGCAGCGTCTCAACCGTGAAGATCAGGGGATTTCGTTCACTGAGTTTTCCTACAACCTGTTGCAGGGTTATGACTTCGCCTGTCTGAACAAACAGTACGGTGTGGTGCTGCAAATTGGTGGTTCTGACCAGTGGGGTAACATCACTTCTGGTATCGACCTGACCCGTCGTCTGCATCAGAATCAGGTGTTTGGCCTGACCGTTCCGCTGATCACCAAAGCAGACGGCACCAAATTTGGTAAAACTGAAGGCGGCGCAGTCTGGTTGGATCCGAAGAAAACCAGCCCGTACAAATTCTACCAGTTCTGGATCAACACTGCGGATGCCGACGTTTACCGCTTCCTGAAGTTCTTCACCTTTATGAGCATTGAAGAGATCAACGCCCTGGAAGAAGAAGATAAAAACAGCGGTAAAGCACCGCGCGCCCAGTATGTACTGGCGGAGCAGGTGACTCGTCTGGTTCACGGTGAAGAAGGTTTACAGGCGGCAAAACGTATTACCGAATGCCTGTTCAGCGGTTCCTTGAGTGCGCTGAGTGAAGCGGACTTCGAACAGCTGGCGCAGGACGGCGTACCGATGGTTGAGATGGAAAAGGGCGCAGACCTGATGCAGGCGCTGGTCGATTCTGAACTGCAACCTTCTCGTGGTCAGGCGCGTAAAACTATCGCTTCCAATGCCATCACCATTAACGGTGAAAAACAGTCCGATCCTGAATACTTCTTTAAAGAAGAAGATCGTCTGTTTGGTCGTTTTACCTTACTGCGTCGCGGCAAAAAGAATTACTGTCTGATTTGCTGGAAATAATGCATTAAGTGGAAAGGGGGAGTGAGAAATCACTCCCCCTGGTTTTTATACAGGGAACATGATGAAAAATATTCTCGCTATCCAGTCTCACGTTGTTTATGGTCATGCGGGTAACAGTGCGGCAGAGTTTCCGATGCGCCGCCTGGGCGCGAACGTCTGGCCGCTGAACACCGTTCAATTTTCTAATCACACTCAATACGGCAAATGGACTGGCTGCGTGATGCCGCCCAGCCATTTAACCGAAATTGTGCAAGGCATTGCCGCCATTGATAAATTACACACCTGTGATGCCGTATTAAGTGGCTATCTGGGTTCGGCGGAGCAGGGGGAACATATCCTCGGTATCGTTCGTCAGGTGAAAGCAGCGAATCCGCAGGCGAAATATTTTTGCGATCCGGTAATGGGTCATCCGGAAAAAGGCTGTATCGTTGCACCGGGTGTCGCAGAGTTTCATGTGCGGCACGGTTTGCCTGCCAGCGATATCATTGCGCCGAATCTGGTTGAGCTGGAAATACTCTGTGAGCATCCGGTAAATAACGTCGAAGAAGCGGTTCTGGCAGCGCGTGAACTCATTGCGCAAGGGCCACAAATTGTGTTGGTTAAACACCTGGCGCGAGCTGGCTACAGCCGTGACCGTTTTGAAATGCTGCTGGTTACCGCCGATGAAGCCTGGCATATCAGCCGTCCGCTGGTGGATTTTGGTATGCGCCAGCCGGTAGGTGTTGGTGATGTGACGAGCGGTTTACTGCTGGTGAAACTGCTTCAGGGGGCAACGCTGCAGGAGGCCCTGGAACATGTGACCGCTGCAGTATACGAAATCATGGTGACCACCAAAGCAATGCAGGAATATGAGCTGCAAGTGGTTGCTGCTCAGGATCGTATTGCCAAACCAGAACATTATTTCAGCGCAACAAAGCTCTGAAATATCTCATTTCGGCCCACAACGACCTGTGGGCCGATGGCTATTACTTTAAGCCTTCCGCTGACAGCGCGTCTTGTACTTCCGGACGTTCAGCCATACGTTGCATAAATGCCGCAATGTGCTCTAACCCTTCCAGATTCAGTTTCACCGCGTATGCCCAGCGCAGAACCGTAAACAGATAGGCATCAGCAATTGTGAATCGTTGCCCGCAGATCCAGTGCTCATCCTTCAGTGCCTCGTTCACATATTGCAGCTTCTTCTCCAGCTGCGCGCGAACTGTCGGTTTGTACTCTTCCGGTGTATCAGGGCGAAACAGAGGTGTGAAACCTTTATGCAGCTCGGTGGCGATATAATTCAGCCATTCGATGGTTTTATAGCGGGAAATACTGTTTACCGGTGCCAGCAACTGGCGGTCGGGGACGCTGTCGGCAAGATACTGCATAATCGCTACGCCTTCCGTCAGCAAAGTACCATCGTCCAGCAGCAATGCAGGTACCTGTCCCTTAGGGTTAACGGCAAAGTAATCGTCACCGTTTTCGAGACGTTTTTTCATTAAATCCACACTGACGAGCGTAAAATCCTTTCCGCTCTCACGCAGGGTGATATGGGAAGCGAGAGAGCAGGCGCCCGGTTTGTAGAACAATTTCATCGGTAACTCCTTTTGTCTGTGGTTTAAAGTATGGTAGTGCGTTGCTGAACAAAAAAAAAGCCGCTAACGAAAAGTTAGCGGCTTGTAAAAGAGTTTCCCTGAATTTTACGCTACAGCAGCTTTCGCCGCTTTGTCTGCAGCGTCATCCTGCGTCATGCGGTGCAGTTTCGGCGCGGTCAGCAGCATCAGTACTGCAATAACGGCAGTAGCGACACCAATCTGCAAGAATACGCGACCATAGACTTCCAGTGACATCAGTGGATCGGTAACGTTATCCGGCACAGCCATCATACCCGCAACATAACCACCAATCAGGTTTGCACCGGCAGTGGTCAGGAACCAGCTACCCATAATGAAGCCCATCAGACGCTGCGGAACGAGTTGAGCAACCATTGCCAGACCCAGACCAGAGATCATAAGTTCCCCGATACTCTGCAGGCCATAGCTTGCGACCAGCCAGCTTACAGACACGATACCTGCGTCAGACGCGAATTTTGCACCCAGCGGCAGAATCAGGAACGCACCAGAACACATCACCATACCGATTGCAAACTTAGTTGGCATCGGCAGGGTATCGCCCATCTTGTTATAGATAGCGGCCAGAATCGGGCTACCAATGATGATCCAGAACGGGTTCAGTGCCTGATACTGCTCAGGTTCTACGGCCAGGCCCAGAATGGTGTGTTCAACGTTACGAATCGCAAAGAAGTTCAGTGACGTTGGCATCTGGCTGTACAGCACGAAGAAGATAATGGCTTCGAGCATCAGGATGAAGGCAACGATCATTTTACGACGCGCAGCACCTTTCATCGCGAAGGCTTCTTTACCGAAGATAACCACGATACCAAAGGCAACAACGCCCAGCGCCATACGCGCAACTTCCTGATTGTGCAGCAGCCAGGTGGCGATAGCGATCAGTGCCACAACACCAATAATGGTCAGCAGCAGGTTACGGTAGTTGATAGGCTCGAAGTCTGGTTTTGAACCGTACTGCTTAACCCAGCGTTGGCAGAAGGCGAAGTTAACGATAGTGATCAGCAGGCCTACAACGCTCAACGCAAACGCAACACTCCAGCCGTATTTCGCGGCCAGCCACGGGGTGGCGATCATAGAGAAGAAAGAGCCGATGTTGACGGACATGTAGTACATGGTGAATGCACCGTCCAGACGCGGGTCGTTTTTCTCATAGCATGTAGAAAGCAGAGAAGACGGGTTAGCTTTAAACAGGCCGTTACCGACCGCAATAGCCGCCATACCCATATAAACGATACCGGCGTCGTGACCAGACCAGGCAACCAGAGCATAACCAATCGCCAGCACAATAGCGCCAAGCATAATTACGCGTTTAGTACCCAGTACCTTGTCACCTAACCAGCCGCCGATAGCGACCAGACCATAAACCAGGGCACTAAAGGAAGAGAAAAGGGTGATTGAATCCGCTTCAGACATACCCAGTTGTTTAACCAGGTAAACAGCCATAATTCCTTGTAGGCCGTAATAACCAAAACGTTCCCATAACTCAATCGAGAAGATGAGATAGAACGCCTTCGGTTGTTTGAAAGCGTTCAAACTGACGCTTTCAGTTGGTTTTTGGTTTGCAGTGGACACTTTTACCTCTTTTTTTACATCCCATATTAACGGGGGTGCTTTCTCGCGTTATGCCTAAAAAACATACGCGCAATTGTTATAGTGGGAGGGGAAACGGCAGGTAATGTTCACTATCTTGCACTTTCAGACAAGTCCTTTGTAATAATCTGTTACATATAACTGAGGCGGGGAATTCAACCATTCCGGGAAATGTTATCCAGCGTTAAATTTTTCAAAAAACGTAACGGCAGATTTTTTCACTACCCTGAGAGGGGGATGATGGCTTAACGGCGATATGTTCTGCTATTTAGCGTTTTTCCTAGTGAGATAGTCCAGTTTCTGAAAAATAGCCAGTGTAATGTTTTGTAGGTCAATATTTGTTGCGTGTGTAAATTTAAATGATTTTAACCTAGTTCTTGCAATGTTTTTACATTGCCACAGCATCGTGATCTTGATCACGAATGAATAGAAAATTTCGCTATTAAAAAAACAATTAACCTGCATTTTTGGTTATCCGCAAACGGATTACCTGATGATAACGCTAAGCAATGGCATCATTGACGTTAAAAAGATGTTTTAAAAGAGGATAAAGAAAGGTTATGAATGGGGTAATCGGTGTTACCCCTTTTCTTCAGATGTCAACTTTCTCTTTGTATTCACAAAGATCTTCAATAATACAAGAGCCACAGCGAGGCTTGCGGGCAATACAGGTATAACGCCCGTGCAGGATCAACCAATGGTGGCAGTCGACTTTAAACTCTGCCGGAACCACTTTCAGTAGCTTTTCTTCTACCTGTTCGACGTTTTTCCCCGGCGCAAATTGAGTACGATTACAAACGCGGAAAATGTGCGTGTCGACAGCAATAGTCGGCCAGCCGAATGCAGTGTTTAATACGACGTTGGCTGTTTTACGACCTACACCAGGCAGGGCTTCAAGCGCAGCACGATCTTCCGGAACCTCGCCATTATGCTGTTCCAGTAAGATACGGCAGGTTTTGATGATATTTTCTGCTTTGCTGTTATAAAGACCAATGGTTTTGATATAGGTTTTCACCCCTTCGACGCCCAGTTCAAGCATCGCTGCAGGTGTATTAGCCACCGGGTAGAGTTTCGCCGTCGCCTTATTAACACTGACATCGGTCGCCTGAGCGGAAAGCAGTACGGCAATCAGCAATTCAAAAGGCGAACTGAAATTAAGCTCGGTGGTGGGATGAGGATTGTTCTCACGCAGGCGAGTGAGGATCTCCAGGCGTTTTGCTTTGTTCATCAGACATTCCCTGTTTCACCGTTTGGCAATGCACGTTCGGCAGCTGCTTCAGTACGGCGCTTTTTCATTCTTTCATCAATCAGGTATTTTCCTGCCAGCATCAGTCCCAGGCCAATAAATGCACCTGGTGGCAGCATCGCCAGCAGGAAAGGGGAGTCGGTGTGGAAAATTTCCACGCGTAATACTTTTGCCCAGCTACCTAACAGCGCATCTGCACCGTCAAACAACGTGCCATTGCCGATTATTTCGCGTAGTGAACCCAGCACGAACATGGCGCAGGTTGCGCCCATACCAATTGAAAAGCCGTCCAGTGCCGAAAGCGCCGGACCTTTTTTGGCGGCGAAGGCTTCAGCGCGGCCCACAACGATACAGTTAGTGACAATCAGCGGAATAAAAATCCCTAATGATTGATACAGGCCAAAGGCGTAGGCGTTGATCAGCATCTGTACAGCGCTGACCACCGAGGCGATGATCATCACGTAAATGGGAATGCGGATCTCGGCTGGCGTCCAGTGACGCAGCGTCGAAATGGTCAGGTTGGTCAGCGTCAGTACCAGCGTAGTCGCAAGTCCTAAACCCAGGGCGTTGGTGGCAGTGGACGTGACCGCCAGCAGCGGACAAAGGCCGAGCAACTGGACCAGCGCAGAGTTGTTTTTCCACAACCCCTGAACAATAACGTCTTTAATTTCGCTCACGCTTTATTCTCCACAGGCAGGAAGTTGAGAAAGTTGTGCCGGTAACGTCTGAGCGTACAATCCGGCGCGTTTTACCGCATTTACCACCGCGCGCGGAGTAATCGTCGCGCCGGTGAACTGGTCGAAATTACCACCATCTTTCTTCACCGCCCAGTGCGCATCATCCGCACCACTGATTTTTTTACCCGCAAAATGGGTGATCCAGTCAGAAAGGCGCAGTTCGATTTTATCGCCAAGCCCTGGCGTTTCGTGGTGCTCTGTCACGCGCGTGCCTAGTACCGTGCCGTTAAAATCGGCTCCCACCAGCAGCTGAATCGCACCAGAATAGCCATCTGGCGCGGTTGCTTCCAGAACGGCGGCTACCGGTTTGTCATCCTGTTTGGCGATGTAAACCCGATGCTCACCTTTACCTAACTCTGGCGCAGTTACCAGATAGCAACTCTGTGCCAGCGCATTGTTATAGCGTTCGGCTGGCAGCACCTGATCAAATAACGCCTTTTGTTGCAGACTGGCCTGTTCAGCAATTGTCGTTTTGGTCATCTGGTTGATGGCCGCAGTTAACCCTGTAGAACCCGCTGCAAATAGTGCCAGTGTAATGCCGTGTTTTCGGATAGTTTTCAGCATGGTTTACCCTTTGCGATGTCCGTAGACGCGCGGACGCGTGTAGTAATCGATCAGAGGAACCGTGATGTTCGCCAGCAGGACGGCAAAAGCCACGCCGTCAGGATAGCCGCCGAAACTGCGGATCAACCAGACTAATAAGCCCGCCAGCGCGCCGAACATCAGACGACCACGATTGGTCGTAGAAGCAGTAACCGGGTCAGTCAAAATAAAGAATGCGCAGAGCATAGTCGCACCAGACAGCAGATGAATTTGCGGTGATGCCAGTGTTTCTGGTGAGAACAACCAGCCCAACGTTGCGCATAACGCCAGCGTTACTAAGAAGCTGAGGGGAATATGCCAGCGAATCGCTTTCTGCCATAGCAACCACACGCCGCCAGCCAGCCAGGCGAGATTTACCCATTGCCAACCAGCGCCCGCCAGAATACCGCTGTAGATCGGATATTGCATAATCTGTTCAACCGAATGACCTGCGCGGACAGAGGTTTTAAATGTATCCAGCGGTGTCGCCTGACTAATGCCATCAATACCTAAGCGTAGCGTGTTCATATCACCACCACTGGTGGTATGACCGCTGAAAATAACCTGTATGGCGTCGATAAAACCAGGGATGTTGACCGCAATGTCATGCGGCGGTAACCAGCTGGTCATCTGCACCGGGAAGGAGATCAGTAAGACCACATAACCAATCATTGCCGGATTAAACGGGTTTTGCCCCAGACCGCCATACAACTGTTTAGCGATGATCACCGCAAACACCGTACCCAGTACGACCATCCACCATGGCGCGAGGGGGGGAATACTTACCGCCAGCAATAAGCCTGTCAGCAATGCTGAGTTATCTCTCAACGTTGCGGCTACCGACTGCTTGCGTAGTTTGAGTACGAGAGCTTCGGCTAACAGAGCACTGACCGACGCCAACAGGATCTGAACGAGAGTACCCCAACCAAAAAACCACAGTTGCGCTGCGATTCCTGGCACGGCTGCGAGCAACACCAACAGCATAATGCGCGATGTTTGGCGCTGGTTATGGGTATAAGGGGAGCTAGCTATTCTGAATACCATTTAGTCCTCGTTTACAACCTTTTGCTGGGCGGCTTTTTTGGCCTGAACGCGGGCAATAGCCGCGGCAACTGCCGCTTTGCGCGGATCAATCTGTTCTTCTGGCTCCGCATTAGCCTGTTGCTGTTCCAGCTTGCGTGCTTTGGCACGGGCAATAGCGGCTTCGACGGCGGCTTTGCGCGGATCGACCTGTTCTTCTGGTTCCGCATTAGCCTGTTGCTGTTCCAGCTTGCGTGCTTTGGCGCGGGCAATCGCGGCTTCGACGGCGGCTTTGCGCGGATCGACTTGTTCTTCTGGTTCCGCATTAGCCTGTTGCTGTTCCAGCTTGCGTGCTTTGGCTCGGGCAATAGCGGCTTCGACGGCGGCTTTGCGCGGGTCAACCTGTTCTTCTGGCTCCGCATTAGCCTGTTGCTGCTCCAGCTTGCGCGCTTTGGCGCGGGCGATAGCGGCTTCGACTGCGGTTTTACGTGGATCAGCAACGGTTGCTGCGTCGTTAGTTTGCTGCAGTTCTGCCTGTTTCGCTCTGGCTTGCGCTTTACGGGCTTCCCGTGCTGCAATAATTGCGCTGTTATCCGGGCGTTCGCCCGCTTTAATCACAATAGGCTGTGTAGCCTGGGCCTGTTTCTCTTTCACCCGCGCCAGAGCGGCAGCAATCGCATCTTTATCTTTGGCTGCAGGTTGAACGGCTGCGCTCTTATGTCGTTCAAGGCGAGCCGCTTTTTCACGCTCCAGACGAGCCTGGCGCGCTTCGAAACGCGCTTTGGCTTCTGCGGCGCGCTTTTCTTCCTGACGAATAGCCGCAATTTCAGCTTTTTCCTGACGGAAATATTGCACCAGGGGAATATTGCTCGGGCAAACCCACGCGCAAGCCCCACATTCAATGCAATCGGCAATATTATGCGTGGTGGCTTTATCGTGTTGTTGGCCTTTGCTGAACCAGTACAACTGTTGCGGCAAAAGATCCGCAGGGCAGGCGTCAGCACAGGCACTACAACGGATGCAATTTTGTTCTTCCTGTGGTTCGCCAAGCTCATTGGCAGAGGGAGCCAACAGACAGTTGGTAATCTTTACGACCGGGACATCCAGCCATGGCAAGGTAAAGCCCATTAGCGGGCCGCCCATAATCACCATTTGATCGGCAGAGGGGCAGAATCCGGCATCATTCAATAAATGACGCACTGGCGTCCCCAGCCGTGCCCAGACGTTGCCCGGGCGTGCGATTGCTTCGCCAGTCAGGGTCACGACACGCTCGGTAATCGGTTCGCCATCAATAACGGCACGTTTCACTGCATAAGCAGTGCCGACGTTTTGCATTAATACGCCGATATCGGATGAACGCCCGCCATGTGGAACCTGCTTCCCGGTCAGAATGTAGGTTAATTGTTTAGCACCGCCAGAAGGATATTTGGTTGGAATCACCCGCAGAGAAATATCGTGAGAGTCCGCCAGCACCGCGCGCAGCATGGAAATCGCCTGCGGTTTGTTATCTTCAATGCCAATAAGAATTTCACGTGGCTGCAGAATATGCGCAAGAATGCGAATACCCTCTACAACCTGAGCCGCGCAATCCTGCATCAAACGGTCATCGGCGGTAATGTACGGCTCGCACTCAGCAGCGTTGATAATCAACGTTTCAATCTTATCTCCGCCGCCCTGCAATTTAACGCCTGTCGGGAATCCCGCACCACCCAGCCCGGCAACACCAAACTGATGAATGCGCTCGATTAACTCTTCGCGACTGCGAGAGCGATAATCGTCCCAGCCGTTGCGCGGGATCCAGCAGTCTTCGCCATCGGCATCAATAATCACGCTTAATTCAGCTAAAGCTGAAGGATGAGCCGTAGAGTGGGGCGCAATAGCCGTAACGGTACCCGAGGTGGGCGCGTGAACTGGCAGCATTTTGCCGCGACCACGGGTAAGCGGCTGGCCGCGCAGTACTTTATCGCCGACGCTAACGCACAACTCACCTTCAGAGCCAATATGTTGTTTCAGTGGTATGACAAAACGCTGCGCCAGTGGTACCTGGCGCAGGGGCGTACCGTTGGACTGGGTTTTCATCTCCGGTGGATGGATGCCGCCGTTGAAATCCCAGATTTTATTTTTTCTGAATGCAGAGAATAACTTAAGCATGGTGTTCCACGGGAATGATACGCACGGGAATGGTGTTCAGATCCCATTTCCAGGAGTCAGGTGTTTCTGCGACCGGTTGCAACGAGATGCAGTGCGTCGGGCACGGGTCAACACATAAATTGCAGCCCGTACAGAGATCACTCATTACCGTATGCATGGCGCGGGTAGCGCCAACGATGGCGTCTACCGGACACGCCTGAATACATTTAGTGCAGCCAATACAGTTATTTTCATCAATAACCGCCACCATCCGCGCAGGCGTTAGCTCTTGCGCTTCGCCATCCAGCGGCTGTGGCTCGACATTAAGCAACTCAGCAATTTTTAGCATCACAGCTTCGCCCCCTGGGGCGCAGCGGTTAATTTTTTCACCGTTACAGCTGATGGCTTCCGCGTAGGGGCGACAGCCGGGATAACCGCACTGACCACACTGGCTCTGCGGTAAGATTTCGTCAATTTTCTCAACGACCGGATCGTCTTCCACCGCAAAACGGCGGGAGGCATAACCCAGAATGGCGCCAAACGCCAGGCCCAGCAGGCTCACGGCGGCAACGGCAATCCAGATAGCATTCATTACAACTTCACCAAACCACTAAAGCCCATAAAGGCCAGAGACATAAGACCTGCGGTAATTAACGCAATGGCATTACCGCGAAAAGGTGCCGGGACATCAGCCACAGCAAGGCGTTCGCGGATGGCGGCGAAGAGCACCATCACCAGCGAGAAACCGACAGCGGCGGAAAAACCGTACAGCGCCGACTGCAAGAAATTGTGCCCGAGATTGATATTCAGCAATGCCACGCCGAGCACTGCACAGTTGGTGGTGATAAGCGGCAAAAAAATCCCCAGCAGACGGTAAAGCACCGGGCTGGTTTTGCGCACTACCATCTCGGTGAACTGCACAACCACAGCAATCACCAGAATAAACGCCAGGGTGCGCAGGTAAATCAGATTAAGCGGGATCAAAATCCACGTATCGATAAGCCAGGCGCAAATAGACGCCAGCGTCATCACAAACGTTGTAGCCAGCCCCATGCCCATCGCGGTTTCCAGCTTTTTGGAAACCCCCATAAACGGACAGAGACCGAGAAACTTGACCAGTACAAAGTTATTGACCAGTACAGTTCCGACAAACAGTAACAGGTAGTCAGTCATTTTTCGGCCTGAAATAAAAAAGCCGCCTATTATCCGTTAATCCAGAGCAGGCGACAACAGGTTAACTGTAAGGTTATTACGGATTCACAAACGTCGCTTTCACCCGCGACGAGCGTTTAAAATAGGGGACGATCAATGCGGTTGCCAACAAAGTAAACAGTAACTGGCGAACGGCTATGCCATCTTCCACGGGTGAAAAAGCGAACGCTTTTACTGCCAGCAATACGGAAATAAGCAGCCAGATAATATAGTGTTTAGGAACACAACGCCGACGTTTAAAGAAAGCGATGGTCAACCACAGTGTGTAATACCACATGGCGATAGCGGTAATAAAAGAAACGCCCCATAAGATTTGTGTCGTCAGTGCTTGTTCGCCGAGCGTTTGAAATGTTTGCGGAGAAGATAACGCAGCGGTATACAGCAACAACGCCAGCGTCGTACTTAACAGAGCGACTAAAAGCCAGGCCAATGGGCCAAGCAACCAGCCTCCAATACGTTGTGGCGTTGTGGTGGTCATAGGTTCTCCAGAATAGCGGCGCAAACAGGCAAATCTAATTTTAGGGGCGTTATTATAAGGCTTTTATAACCGATCGCTACTTTCTTTATTGGACATAGTGCCAGACGGACTTCGGTACCTGGCCGAGGTCAAACAAACGCCCGCCAGAAACCAGCTCTGCGCGACGGTGATCGGCAGCACGATACATATTGATCAGTTCCTGATCGTCCGTCAGGGTGTAATTAAGATGGTCGTAGAGTTTTTCCAGACTTTCGAGTGAACTGATTTTGCGAAATTTTAATAAGTAGTCCTGAACAGTCATAAAAGGTCCATAAAATAATTAATACCAAAGGGGTAGGTATTATTAGTGATGATAAAATTTCACCAAAAGTGAACGCTTGTGTTATTACAATAATAAGAATGCGCTGATGGCAAATATTCAGGGATGAAAAACTGCTCTGAAAAGAGTAACGCGCTTTACTATCTCTGACAATCACCAACAACATCGAACAAGATAATAAATTCCTGGTTTAATATCCGACAAGTGAAAACATGCACCCGGACGGGCAGCATGTCGCTCTACAAGCGCAGAGCTTACTTGTGTTGTACCGTAGTACTCTGTTCAGGTGGCTGATAGTTGTCAATGTGACTTGCCACGCCAAGAAGAATGACTGAAACGACAAGAACGATCCAACCTGTTAATTCAATAAGACGATTCATTACAGCCCACATCTCTGTTGATTGATCCATTAACTTCAGGGGGTAAATGTTACTTAGCAATAATAGCTCCAGCAAGATTTTTACTGAGGTTTTTGCGATATTTAGCTTTTGTCGTTGGAAAATTCGCTATTTTTTTGACTTAAGTTAAACAACATCCCTTATTGCTGGCAGGTTATTAAACTGTTGAGCGAGGGTAAAGGATAGTGTCAAATAGCCATCATACTTCAATGAGAGGCAATGACATGAGCGACAACATCCGTGTTGGGTTGATTGGGTATGGTTATGCGAGCAAAACCTTCCATGCGCCCCTGATTGCGGGCACGCCCGGGCTGGAACTGGCGGTAATCTCCAGCAGCAATGAAACAAAAGTAAAAGCCGACTGGCCAACGGTTACGGTTGTCTCTGAGCCGAAGCATCTGTTTAACGATCCCAACATAGACCTGATTGTCATTCCTACACCCAACGATACCCATTTCCCGTTAGCCAAAGCGGCGCTTGAGGCGGGTAAACATGTGGTCGTTGATAAACCCTTTACCGTGACACTGTCACAAGCGCGAGAGCTGGAAGCGCTGGCAAAAAGCCTGGGGCGTGTGCTGTCTGTATTCCATAACCGTCGCTGGGATAGCGATTTCCTGACGCTAAAAGGTTTGCTCGCGGAAGGCGTACTGGGTGAAGTTGCTTACTTTGAGTCTCATTTTGACCGCTTCCGTCCGCAGGTGCGCGATCGTTGGCGTGAACAGGGCGGCCCTGGCAGCGGTATCTGGTACGATTTAGCACCGCATCTTCTTGATCAGGCCATTACGCTATTTGGTTTACCGGTTAGCATGACGGTAGATTTGGCACAGTTACGGCCCGGAGCGCAGTCGACTGATTATTTCCACGCCATCTTGTCCTATCCGCAGCGGCGAGTCATTTTACACGGCACCATGCTGGCAGCCGCTGAGTCAGCACGTTATATCGTGCATGGATCCCGAGGCAGTTATGTGAAATATGGCCTCGATCCACAGGAAGAACGTCTGAAAAATGGCGAGCGTCTGCCGCAGGAAGACTGGGGCTACGATATGCGTGATGGCGTACTTACCCGCGTGGAAGGTGAGGAACGTGTCGAAGAAACGCTGTTGACAGTACCAGGGAATTATCCGGCTTACTATGCGGCTATTCGTGATGCGTTAAATGGCGATGGTGAAAATCCGGTTCCGGCAAGTCAGGCAATCCAGGTAATGGAGTTGATTGAGCTGGGCATCGAATCCGCCAAACATCGCGCGACGCTGTGCCTTGCGTGAAAAGAGGATGGTGCAATTAGCACCATCCATTTTTGTTACTTCGCAGCGACTTTTTCTCGCAGTGCGCGTTTTTCCTCTGCGCTGAGGAAAGCCATTTCCAGACCATTAATCTGCGCCTGGCGGATTTGCTCGCGGGATAACCCAGCAGCCGGCGCGGCAACGGTATATTCGTGAATGATATCCACTCCCTGTACGCCGGGATCGTCAGTGTTAATGCTGGCACGAATGCCATGCTCAAGGAACGTTTTCAGCGGATGTGCCGCCAGCTCTGCCACGGTGCTGGTCTGAATATTGGAGGTCAGACAGGATTCAATACCAATTTGCTGCTCGGCGAGAAAATCCATCAGCGCCCGATCTTCAATGGCTTTTACGCCATGTCCAATACGTTCCGCCCCCAGTTCACGAATCGCCTGCCAGATGCTTTCCGGCCCGGCAGCTTCGCCTGCATGGACGGTAATATGCCAGCCCGCATCACGCGCGCGGTTGAAGTGAGAAAGGAACAGACTTCCCGGGAAACCAAGTTCATCACCGGCTAAATCAAGTGCGGTAATCTGGTCACGATGGGCTAAAAAGGCCTCCAGCTCTTGCTGACAGGCGGCTTCACCGAAGGTCCGGCTCATAATGCCGATAAGCTTCGCCTGCACACCAAAGGTACGGCAACCTTCACATACGCCATCGATCACCGCTTCGACAACACCCGCTACAGGCAGCTGATGAGCCATTGCCATGTAGCCCGGTGAAAAACGCAGCTCGACATAGTGCAGGCCGTTACGGGATGCATCTTCAATGTTTTCAAATGCCACGCGGCGACAGGCATCAAGAGAGGCGAGAACTTTAACGCCCCAGTCAAGTTTGGTCAGAAAGCTCACCAGATCGGGTTCGTTGGCAATGACCTGAACGTGGGGAATCAGTGTTTCCAGGGATTGTGCAGGAAGCGAGATATTATACTGGCGGCCAAGTTCAAGAATGGTCTGGGGACGAATGTTGCCATCAAGGTGGCGATGGATATCAGTTAATGGCAGGGTGGTATCAATCATGGTCGCACTCTTTTTCTGGATATAAAAGTGCGCACCATTATAAAAACAAAGCAGGGTAAAAATCCACGATTGCGCAACGATTTTTTACGTTGCGCAATTGGGGTTAACGAACAGCGCGGATGGCGTTAATTAATCCAGCAACACCCTTTTCCAGTTTCGAACGTGGGCAGCCGGCATTGAGACGGACAAAACCACGACCTTCTTCACCGTAGGTATACCCCGGCATGATCGCGACCTTCTCTTGCTCGATAAGCGCTTTTTGCAACGCGTTGTCGTCAATATTCAACGGACGTAGATCAAGCCAGGCCAGATAAGTGGATTGCGGGATCTGCCAGTTGAGTTCAGGGAACGCGGCGTTCATTTTATCTGCGATATACGTCAGGTTATCTTTCAGATAGACGCGTAAGGCATCCAGCCACGGCGCGCCTTGCTGATAGGCGGCGATATGGGCAGTTAACGCCAGTACTGAAGGGGAAGAAAGGCCATCACGTCCTTTCAGTGCCGATAAATAGGCATCACGGCTGCTGCAATTTTCTATAATCCCGTAAGCACCGGTCAGGGCGGGAATATTGAAACTTTTCGATCCCGACGTTAGCAATGCCCAGTCTCCGCGCGCCACATTACTCCAGGGAATATGCGGCTGCTCGCCCCAAACCATATCCATATGGATTTCATCGGAAATAACCCGCACACCATGACGCTCGCACAGGTCAGCCATGATCTCCAGTTCATCGCACGTCCACACTTTCCCGGTAGGATTCTGTGGGCTACACAGGAGCATAATTTTACATTCTGGTTTCGCCAACACGGCTTCCAGCTTGCCCATATCGCAAAACCAGCCGTCAGCCCGCTTCTCTAAAGCGACGGGCATTACTGTGCGCTGGTTACCTTCAATGGCCTTGTAAAATGCGTCATAGGCGGGTGTGTGGATCACCACGCCTTCACCTTTTTCAGACCACTGACGAATCAGTTCCGAGACCATGTAGATAACAGAAGGGCCATACACTACCGACTGCGTATCAATTGCGGTGTAATGCTGGGTGGAAAACCAGTGGGCAATAGCCGCGAGAAACTCATCGTTTTTCCAGCGGCTGTAGCCAAACACGCCGTGCATCAGGCGCTGATTCAGCGCCTCGATAATGCAGGGGGCAGTGGCAAAATCCATGTCTGAAATCGTGAACGGTAACAGGTCAGCAGTGCCGAAACGGTCAGCGACATAATCCCACTGCGTACACCATGTGCCATGACGATCCACGACCTTTGAAAAATCGAACATATCTTATCCTTATGCCTGGACAGTATGCATCAGACCGGCCATTTCATCTTTTACTGACTGAACTTGTGGCCCGATAACAACCTGCAGGTTATGTTGATTAAGTTGTACTACGCCAATTGCCCGATTGTCCTTCAGTGCCTGCACATTAACAAGCGACATATCTTTCACAGACAAACGCAGACGGGTAATGCAGTTATCGAGGCTGACAATATTGTCGGCACCGCCTAAGGCTTCGAGGATTGCCGGAACGTTGTAACCTGATTTACCCGGCGCACCGGCAACGGCTTTTTCGATTGAGCTGGCAACTTCGCTATCGCGCCCCGGGGTTTTCAGATTGAAGCGGGTGATAGCGAAACGGAAGATGACGTAGTAAACGACAAACCAGATTGCCGCCACCACTGGCACCATGTACCACTTGGTTGACAGACCATGCAAAATACCGAACACCACGAAGTCGATGATATTGCCGTCGGTATTACCGATGGTGACGCCGAGCACAGACATGACGGTGAAGCCGAGGCCGGTTAACAGCGCGTGAATGACATACAGAACTGGCGCTACGAACAGGAACAGGAATTCCAGCGGTTCGGTCGTGCCGCCAACGACGCAGGCGATCAGGCCAGAAATCAGCAGACCTTTAATTTTATGGCGATTTTCCGGGCGCGCGCAGTGATACATAGCTAACGCTGCACCTGGCAGACCGCCGAGAAACGCAGGCATTTTACCTTGCGAAAGGAAACGCGTGGCGCTTTCAGAAAAACCGTGAGTGGTCGGGCAACTCAATTGCGCCTGGAAGATGGTCAGTGCGCCGCTGACGGTTTGACCGCAGACTTCCTGCGTGCCGCCTGCGTCGGTAAAGCGAATTAATGCCACCAGAATGTGATGCAGACCAAACGGCAATAGCAGACGTTCACCGGTACCAAACAGCATCGGTCCGAAATCACCCGCGCTGTTGATCATATGGCCCAGGCCGCTAATACCCATGGCGAAAATCGGCCAGACTAATGGAATCACCAGGCCGACAAGGCCCATCACCAGCGAGGAGATGATTGGTACGAAGCGCGTACCGCCGAAGAATGCCAGCGCATCCGGCAGGCGGATATTATGGAAACGTTCATGCAGCATCCAGACGATAATACCGGCGATCACTGCACCGAGGATCCCGGTGTCGATCGACTGGATCCCAAGAATGCTCTGAATGTTATTGGCTTTCAGAACCGCGGCGTCCGTGGTTGGCAGAATGCCTTTATTGGTCAACCAGAAGTTTACCGCGAGGTTCATTACCGCATAACCGACGAAGCCAGCGAATGCCGCTACGCCTTTGTTTTCGCGTGCCAGGCCCAGCGGGATGGCGATGCAGAACATGACTGGCAGGAAACTAAAAGCAAACGAACCAATCTTACTCATCCAGGTAAAGATAGCCTGCAACACGGGGTTGCCCAGGACCGGGATTAGGGTGATGACATCATGGCTGCTAAGAGAACTACCAATGCCGAGCATAATGCCGCAGAACGACAATAATGCCACGGGTAACATGAAGGTTTTGCCTAGCTGCTGGAAGAACTCCCACAGCGTGACTTTCGGTGCTGTTTTCGCCGTCATAAAACGACTCCTCGTAGAGAACAATCTGGATTCAGTAAATTGCGCGAGAAGATAAAACGTTTTATCAAATTTTAGTGAGGCATAAATCACATTACGCAACGATAATAGCGGGTATAAGATAAATAAAAGGTAAAACGTTTTATCTGTCACATAATCAGGGAGTAGGTCATCTGCATGGCTACCGCCAAAAAAATAACCATTCATGATGTTGCGCTGGCTGCGGGCGTGTCGGTAAGTACCGTTTCGCTGGTGCTAAGTGGCAAAGGGCGAATCTCTACCGCCACAGGAGAACGCGTTAACGCCGCCATTGAAGAGCTGGGATTTGTGCGCAATCGTCAGGCGTCGGCGCTGCGCGGCGGGCAAAGCGGCGTCATTGGTTTGATCGTCCGTGATTTATCTGCGCCGTTTTACGCCGAATTAACGGCCGGATTGACGGAAGCTCTGGAAGCGCAGGGACGGATGGTTTTTTTGCTTCACGGCGGTAAAGACGGCGAGCAGTTGGCACAGCGGTTTTCACTGTTACTGAATCAGGGGGTCGATGGTGTGGTAATTGCCGGGGCTGCAGGAAGCAGCGATGACCTGCGACGGATGGCAGAAGAAAAAGCTATCCCGGTGATTTTCGCTTCCCGTGCCAGTTATCTTGATGATGTTGATACGGTTCGCCCGGATAACATGCAGGCTGCACAGTTGTTGACGGAGCATCTCATTCGCAATGGGCATCAGCGTATCGCCTGGCTGGGAGGGCAAAGTTCCTCATTAACCCGGGCAGAACGGGTGGGGGGCTATTGTGCAACTCTACTAAAATTTGGCCTGCCGTTTCACAGTGATTGGGTGCTGGAGTGCACTTCCAGCCAGAAGCAAGCCGCGGAAGCTATCACGGCGCTTTTACGTCATAACCTGACCATCAGTGCCGTGGTTTGCTATAACGAAACTATTGCGATGGGGGCATGGTTTGGTTTGCTGAAAGCAGGGCGGCAAAGCGGGGAAAGCGGAGTCGATCGTTACTTTGAGCAACAGGTTTCGCTGGCGGCATTTACCGATGCGACACCAACCACACTTGATGATATACCTGTTACCTGGGCCAGCACGCCAGCGCGGGAACTTGGTACCACACTTGCGGATCGCATGATGCAAAAAATCACCCATGAAGAGACGCATTCACGTAATCTTATTATTCCCGCCCGGCTCATTGCGGCGAAATAATCCTCTCTTTATCTGCTATACCTGGTAGTGTCCTTTCCTCAAGGTTAATGATAAAAAATGTGGCACACAGGCGGTGCCTTTTATTTTTACTGAAGTTCACAGGAGGTTTATGTGTTTAATTCTGACAACCTGAGACTCGACGGAAAATGTGCCATCATCACAGGTGCCGGTGCAGGTATTGGTAAAGAAATTGCCATTACATTCGCGACAGCTGGCGCATCTGTGGTGGTCAGTGATATTAACGCCGACGCAGCTAACCATGTTGTAGATGAAATTCAACAACTGGGTGGTCAGGCATTTGCCTGCCGTTGTGATATTACTTCCGAACAGGAACTCTCTGCACTGGCAGACTTTGCCGTCAGTAAGCTGGGTAAAGTTGATATTCTGGTTAACAACGCCGGTGGCGGTGGTCCTAAACCGTTTGATATGCCAATGGCGGATTTTCGCCGTGCTTATGAACTGAATGTGTTTTCTTTTTTCCATCTGTCACAACTTGTTGCGCCAGAAATGGAAAAAAATGGCGGTGGCGTTATTCTGACCATCACTTCTATGGCGGCAGAAAATAAAAATATAAACATGACTTCTTATGCATCATCTAAAGCTGCGGCCAGTCATCTGGTCAGAAATATGGCGTTTGACCTGGGTGAAAAAAATATTCGGGTGAATGGCATTGCGCCGGGGGCAATATTAACCGATGCCCTGAAATCCGTTATTACACCAGAAATTGAACAAAAAATGTTACAGCACACGCCGATCAGACGTCTGGGCCAACCGCAAGATATTGCTAACGCGGCGCTGTTCCTTTGCTCGCCTGCAGCCAGCTGGGTAAGCGGACAAATTCTCACCGTCTCCGGTGGTGGGGTACAGGAGCTCAATTAATACACTAACGAACCGGTAAACAGCCGTATGTGTTGTTTACCGGGATAGCGTGTGTAATTCATCAACGTCTCTGCGAAACAACTGGCAGCCAAATCACGGCTATTGGTTAACCAATAGCTGGGTGAAAAGTATACGAATAGAGTGTGCCTTCGCACTATTCAACAGCAATGATAGGCGCTCACCTGACAACGCGGTAAACTAGTTATTCACGCTAACTATAATGGTTTAATGATGGATAACATGCAGACTGAAGCACAACCGACACGGACCCGGATCCTCAATGCTGCCAGAGAGATTTTTTCAGAAAATGGATTTCACAGTGCCTCGATGAAAGCCATCTGTAAATCTTGCGCCATTAGTCCCGGGACACTCTATCACCATTTCATCTCCAAAGAAGCCTTGATTCAGGCGATTATCTTACAAGACCAGGAGAGGGCGCTGGCCCGTTTCCGGGAACCGATTGAAGGGATTCATTTCGTTGACTATATGGTCGAGTCTATTGTCTCTCTCACCCATGAAGCCTTTGGACAACGGGCGCTGGTGGTCGAAATTATGGCGGAAGGGATGCGTAACCCACAGGTCGCCGCCATGCTTAAAAATAAACATATGACGATCACGGAATTTGTTGCCCAGCGGATGCGTGATGCCCAGCAAAAAGGCGAGATAAGCCCAGACATCAACACGGCAATGACTTCACGTTTACTGCTGGATCTGACCTACGGTGTACTGGCCGATATCGAAGCGGAAGATCTGGCGCGTGAAGCGTCGTTTGCTCAGGGATTACGCGCGATGATTGGCGGTATCTTAACCGCATCCTGATCCTCTCTCTCTTTCCGCGGGCTGGTGACAACTGAGCCCGCGTTTCATATCGTAATTTCTCTGTGCAAAAAATATCCTTCCTGGGTTCGGAGAATTCCCCCCTAAATATTCACCGTAGCCATATGTCATGAGAGTTTATCGTTCCCAATATGCTCGAACGAACGTTCGATTGCTTATTTTGTGGCTTATGTCAACGCTGTTTTAAAGATTAATGCGATCTATATCACGCTGTGGGTATTGCAGTTTTTGGTTTTTTGATCGCGGTGTCAGTTCTTTTTATTTCCATTTCTCTTCCATGGGTTTCTCACAGATAACTGTGTGCAACACAGAATTGGTTAACTAATCAGATTAAAGGTTGACCAGTATTTTTATCTTAATGAGGAGTCCCTTATGTTACGTCCTGTAGAAACCCCAACCCGTGAAATCAAAAAACTCGACGGCCTGTGGGCATTCAGTCTGGATCGCGAAAACTGTGGAATTGATCAGCGTTGGTGGGAAAGCGCGTTACAAGAAAGCCGGGCAATTGCTGTGCCGGGCAGTTTTAACGATCAGTTCGCCGATGCAGATATTCGTAATTATGTGGGCAACGTCTGGTATCAGCGCGAAGTCTTTATACCGAAAGGTTGGGCAGGCCAGCGTATCGTGCTGCGTTTCGATGCGGTCACTCATTACGGCAAAGTGTGGGTAAATAATCAGGAAGTGATGGAGCATCAGGGCGGCTATACGCCATTTGAAGCCGATGTCACGCCGTATGTTATTGCCGGGAAAAGTGTACGTATCACCGTTTGTGTGAACAATGAACTGAACTGGCAGACTATCCCGCCGGGAATGGTGATTACCGATGAAAACGGCAAGAAAAAGCAGTCTTACTTCCATGATTTCTTTAACTATGCCGGGATCCATCGCAGCGTAATGCTCTACACCACGCCGAACACCTGGGGGGACGATATCACCGTGGTGACGCATGTCGCGCAAGACTGTAACCACGCGTCTGTTGACTGGCAGGTGGTAGCAAATGGTGATGTCAGCGTTGAACTGCGTGATGCGGATCAGCAGGTGGTTGCAACTGGACAAGGTACCAGCGGGACTTTGCAAGTGGTGAATCCGCACCTCTGGCAACCGGGTGAAGGTTATCTCTATGAACTATGCGTCACAGCCAAAAGCCAGACAGAGTGTGATTTCTACCCGCTGCGCGTCGGCATCCGGTCAGTAGCAGTGAAGGGCGAACAGTTCCTGATCAACCACAAACCGTTCTACTTTACTGGCTTTGGTCGTCATGAAGATGCGGATTTGCGCGGCAAAGGATTCGATAACGTGTTGATGGTGCACGATCACGCATTAATGGACTGGATTGGGGCCAACTCCTACCGTACCTCGCATTACCCTTACGCTGAAGAGATGCTCGACTGGGCAGATGAACATGGCATCGTGGTGATTGATGAAACTGCAGCTGTCGGCTTTAACCTCTCTTTAGGCATTGGTTTCGAAGCGGGCAACAAGCCGAAAGAACTGTACAGCGAAGAGGCAGTCAACGGAGAAACCCAGCAGGCGCACTTACAGGCGATTAAAGAGCTGATTGCGCGTGACAAAAACCACCCAAGCGTGGTGATGTGGAGTATTGCCAACGAACCGGATACCCGTCCGCAAGGTGCACGGGAATATTTCGCGCCACTGGCGGAAGCAACGCGTAAACTCGACCCGACGCGTCCGATCACCTGTGTCAATGTAATGTTCTGCGACGCTCACACCGATACCATCAGCGATCTCTTTGATGTGCTGTGCCTGAACCGTTATTACGGTTGGTATGTCCAAAGCGGCGATTTGGAAACGGCAGAGAAGGTACTGGAAAAAGAACTGCTGGCCTGGCAGGAGAAACTGCATCAGCCGATTATCATCACCGAATACGGCGTGGATACGTTAGCCGGGCTGCACTCAATGTACACCGACATGTGGAGTGAAGAGTATCAGTGTGCATGGCTGGATATGTATCACCGCGTCTTTGATCGCGTCAGCGCCGTCGTCGGTGAACAGGTATGGAATTTCGCCGATTTTGCGACCTCGCAAGGCATATTGCGCGTTGGCGGTAACAAGAAGGGGATCTTCACCCGCGACCGCAAACCGAAGTCGGCGGCTTTTCTGCTGCAAAAACGCTGGACTGGCATGAACTTCGGTGAAAAACCGCAGCAGGGAGGCAAACAATGAATCAACAACTCTCCTGGCGCACCATCGTCGGCTACAGCCTCGGTGACGTCGCCAATAACTTCGCCTTCGCAATGGGGGCGCTCTTCCTGTTGAGTTACTACACCGACGTCGCTGGCGTCGGTGCCGCTGCGGCGGGCACCATGCTGTTACTGGTGCGGGTATTCGATGCCTTCGCCGACGTCTTTGCCGGACGAGTGGTGGACAGTGTGAATACCCGCTGGGGAAAATTCCGCCCGTTTTTACTCTTTGGTACTGCGCCGTTAATGATCTTCAGCGTGCTGGTATTCTGGGTACCGACCGACTGGAGCCATAGCAGCAAAGTAGTGTATGCATATTTGACCTACATGGGCCTCGGGCTTTGCTACAGCCTGGTGAATATTCCTTATGGTTCACTTGCTACCGCGATGACCCAACAACCACAATCCCGCGCCCGTCTGGGCGCGGCTCGCGGGATTGCCGCTTCATTGACCTTTGTCTGTCTGGCATTTCTGATAGGACCGAGCATTAAGAACTCCAGTCCGGAAGAGATGGTGTCGGTATACCATTTCTGGACGATTGTGCTGGCGATTGCCGGAATGGTGCTTTACTTCATCTGCTTCAAATCGACGCGTGAGAATGTGGTACGTATCGTGGCGCAGCCGTCATTGAAGATCAGTCTGCAAACCCTGAAACGGAATCGCCCGCTGTTTATGTTGTGCATCGGTGCGCTGTGTGTGCTGATTTCGACCTTCGCGGTCAGCGCCTCGTCGTTGTTCTACGTGCGCTATGTGTTAAATGATACCGGGCTGTTCACTGTGCTGGTACTGGTGCAAAACCTGGTCGGTACTGTGGCATCGGCACCGCTGGTGCCGGGGATGGTCGCGAGGATCGGTAAAAAGAATACCTTCCTGATTGGCGCTTTGCTGGGAACCTGCGGTTATCTGCTGTTCTTTTGGGTTTCGGTCTGGTCACTGCCGGTGGCGTTGGTTGCGTTGGCCATCGCTTCAATTGGTCAGGGCGTTACCATGACCGTGATGTGGGCACTGGAAGCTGATACTGTAGAATACGGTGAATACCTGACCGGCGTGCGAATAGAAGGGCTCACCTATTCACTATTCTCATTTACCCGTAAATGCGGTCAGGCAATCGGAGGTTCAATTCCTGCCTTTATTTTGGGATTAAGCGGATATATTGCCAATCAGGTGCAAACGCCGGAAGTTATTATGGGCATCCGCACATCAATTGCCTTAGTACCTTGCGGATTTATGCTACTGGCATTCGTCATTATCTGGTTTTATCCGCTCACGGATAAAAAATTCAAAGAAATTGTGGTTGAAATTGATAATCGTAAAAAAATGCAGCAGCAATTAATCAGCGATATCACTAATTAATATTCAATAAAAATAATCAGAACATCAAAGGTGCAACTATGAGAAAAATAGTGGCCATGGCCGTTATTTGCCTGACGGCTGCCTCTGGCCTTACCTCTGCTTACGCGGCGCAACTGGCTGACGATGAAGCGGGACTACGCATCAGACTGAAAAACGAATTGCGCAGGGCTGATAAGCCCAGTGCTGGCGCGGGAAGAGATATTTACGCATGGGTACAGGGAGGATTGCTCGATTTCAATAGTGGTTATTATTCCAATATTATTGGTGTTGAAGGCGGGGCGTATTATGTTTATAAATTAGGTGCTCGTGCTGATATGAGTACCCGGTGGTATCTTGATGGTGATAAAAGTTTTGGCTTTGCCCTAGGGGCAGTAAAAATAAAACCCAGTGAAAGTAGTCTGCTTAAATTAGGTCGCTTCGGGACGGATTATAGTTATGGTAGCTTACCTTATCGTATTCCGTTAATGGCTGGCAGTTCGCAACGAACATTACCGACAGTTTCTGAAGGAGCATTAGGTTATTGGGCTTTAACGCCAAATATTGATCTGTGGGGAATGTGGCGTTCACGAGTATTTTTATGGACCGATTCAACAACCGGTATTCGTGATGAAGGGGTGTATAACAGCCAGACGGGAAAATACGATAAACATCGCGCACGTTCTTTTTTAGCCGCCAGTTGGCATGATGATACCAGTCGCTATTCTCTGGGGGCATCGGTACAGAAAGATGTTTCCAATCAGATACAAAGTATTCTCGAGAAAAGCATACCGCTCGACCCGAATTATACGTTGAAAGGGGAGTTGCTCGGTTTTTACGCGCAACTCGAAGGTTTAAGTCGTAATACCAGCCAGCCCAATGAAACGGCGTTGGTTAGTGGACAATTGACCTGGAATGCGCTGTGGGGAAGCGTATTTGGCAGTGGTGGTTATTTGCGCCATGCAATGAATGGTGCCGTGGTGGATACCGACATTGGCTATCCCTTTTCATTAAGTCTTGATCGTAACCGTGAAGGAATGCAGTCCTGGCAATTGGGCGTCAACTATCGTTTAACGCCGCAATTTACACTGACATTTGCACCGATTGTGACTCGCGGCTATGAATCCAGTAAACGAGATGTGCGGATTGAAGGCGCGGGTATCTTAGGTGGTATGAACTATCGGGTCAGCGAAGGGCCGTTACAAGGGATGAATTTCTTTCTTGCTGCCGATAAAGGGCGGGAAAAGCGAGATGGCAGTACACTGGGCGATCACCTGAATTACTGGGATGTGAAAATGAGTATTCAGTATGACTTTATGCTGAAGTAAGAAAAAAATGCCGGAGAGAAAAATCTCCGGCGTTTTGGCTGTGAATTACTGCTGCGGAATAGCGGGTACAGCCGGAACGTTTAATGCCGGCATCGCAAACATCCCAACAAAATCTTCCAGTGGCATTTTCTGCCCGTTTAACGTGATCTGACCGTTAGCATATTGCAGGCTGGTGGTGATGGTATTGTCCTGCAAGGTGGTCAGACGGAACATCTGCCCCATTGCTGACGCACCTTCAACTTGCTGTTTCGCCAGTTTTTTCGCTTGATCTTCCTGATAACCTTCCAGCTTCGCTACCTGAGTCATCAACTCAGTTGCCATATCCACCGGAATGGTCAGTTTCGCATCCAGAGATTTAACCGAACGGTCTACTTCCTGCGCCAGCGTTTGCGGCGCTTCTTTAGTCGTTGCCGGATCTTTCAGGAACAGCGACAGATTCAGCGCACTTTCACCCTGACTGTTTTTCCAGCTTAGTGGCGCGATAGTAATCACCGGATCGCCTTTCAGCAGCAGCGGCAGGGCGCTAAAGAAGGCTTCCGTCACTTTCTCCTGATAAAGTTCGGGATTGTTGGCAATTTCTGGCTGTGCCAGCAGCGCCTGAGTTTGCGCGTTATATTGCTGGCTAAACTGATGCCAGGCTTCGCCATCAATTTGGCCGACTTTTAGAGTCAGCTTGCCACTGCCCAGATCCTGATTCTGTACCTTCAGGCTGTTTAGCGAGTAATCCAGTTGGCTATTGATCGTTTTACCGTCATTGACCAGATCCGATTTACCGCTGATCTCCATGCCTTCCAGCAGTGCCAGTTCTTTGCCTTCCACTGAAATGGTCATTTTTTCCAGTGACAGTTTTTGGTTTCCTACGCGCTCACCAAAACTTGCCAGCGTGCTGGAACCGTCGGTTTTCAGATTATTAAAGGTCAACTGCACTTTCTGGTTGTATTCGTTAACTGCGTCTATCCGACCACTTTGCGCCTCCCCGGAAAGGGAGATAGCTTTGCCGTCTCTGTCCGCATTTAACTGGAACTCGCCGCCGCTAAAGGCGACTTTTTCATCCTTTTGCTCGTAATTCAGCGGCTTGAGCGAAATATCGGAACTGGAATCTCCGCTGTAACCAATGCGGGAGTTAATCTCAAAAGGCGTTTCACCTTTTGCCATATCAAACAGTGGCTTGCTAACTTCGTTATTAACCAGCGTGGTTTGAATTGATGCCATCGACGGGATCAGGTTCAGTTTTTTTAGCTGGGCAAGGGGGAAGGGACCATGATCAACCGATTCGTTGAAGATGACGCTCTGACCGCTTTTAATCCACGGATTTTCTTTCCCGGCAATGGGTTTCACCAACAGTTGCAACTGGCTGCTGAATACGCCGCGATGATAGTTTTGATAACTGACTTCCAGGTTGGATTCAGGAGCGGTCAGTTTGAGTTGCGCGTTCGCCTGCGCGACCATGTCTTCGAGATGGGTTTCAATCTTCTTGCCTGTATACCATGCGCCGCCTGTCCAGACTACGCCTAGCGCAACAATGACGCCTACCGCTACCAGCGATTTATTCATAATGATTATCCATAAAATGAAATCAGGCGGACTGGCCGCCTGAAGGTGTTATAAGCCTTTAATAAGCTTAGCAAGAGATGTTAATTTTTTCAGTAAGCTCTTACAGCTTGTTGTAAACACGCGCTAAACGGCCGTGGCCTTTGACAGTCACCGGTGATTCGTTGGCGGCAATAAACGCTGATTCACCCGGTTTAAGCTGTAACTGCTGAGAACCTTTCCACAGCGTTGCATCGCCTTCGACGCAGAACAAAATGGCGGCACTCTGCTGGCTGATGGTGGTTTCTTTATCACTAAGGTCATGCAGCGAGAAGGCAAAATCATCAACAGGAATCGGGAAGTCCAGTTCTGCACCTTGTTTCACCGGCTGGGTCAACAACTGGTTAGCCGGTTTGGCTTCGAACTTCACATTGGCAACCAGTTCCGGAATATCAATATATTTAGGCGTCAGACCCGCACGCAGCACATTATCGGAGTTCGCCATCACTTCCAGCGCTACGCCTTGCAGGTAAGCGTGCGGCGTTTCAGCGAACAGGAACATCGCTTCGCCAGGATTCAATTTCACCACATTCAGCAACAGCGGGGAGAACAGACCGCTGTCATCCGGGTAAAATTCAGAAATTAAACGAATCGTTTGCCACGGTTCACCCTGCTGACTGTCGAGCGCCGATTTTAAAATCGCCAGCGCGCGGGATTTTTCTTCCCCCTGCATATTCAGCAGGCTGGCGAACAGTTCGCTTAAACGTTCGGCATCAGGCTGTTGTAAAAAGTGAGCAATCGCCGGATGTGCACCTGCGACTGGCTGGAGTAGGGAGACAATCTCGGAAAATTCACGAAACGCGTTCATCGCAAGGAAAGGCGTCAGCGCAAAAACCAGCTCCGGCTTGTGGTTAGGATCTTTATAGTTACGCTCGGCGGCATCCATCGGAATACCTGCGGCATTTTCTTTGGCAAAACCGATTTCAGAATTGCGTTTGTTTGGATGAACCTGAATGGAGAGCGGCTGTGCTGCGCATAATACTTTGAACAGGAAAGGCAGTTCGCCAAAGCGTTTGGCAACGGCCTCTCCGAGCAGAGTCGATTTATCACTCTCAATCACATCACGCAGTGAAACGATATCTCCGGCGGCATTCTGCACCCGTGAACTGCTTTTCGGATGTGCGCCCATCCACAGCTCGGCCATCGGCTGGCTGGACGGATTTTCCATACCATAAAGTTCAGTCAACGCCGTTTTGCTGCCCCAGGCATAGTTTTGCACTGAGTTAATGAGTTTTTGCATGATCAATCCCTGTTTTAATGTGGAAATTAATCCCGCTATTAAAGCAAGAATCCTACGGGAAGTAACCTGGAGCCGCAAAAAGTCGTACTAGTCTCAGTTTTTGTTAAAAAAGTGTGTAGGATATTGTTACTCGCTTTTAACAGGGCAACGGAACACCCGCCCAGAGCATAACCAAACCAGGCAGTAAGTGAGAGAACAATGTCAAACAAACCCTTTCATTATCAGGCTCCTTTTCCACTCAAAAAAGATGATACTGAGTATTACCTGCTAACCAGCGAACACGTTAGCGTATCTGAATTTGAAGGGCAGGAGATTTTGAAAGTCGCACCCGAAGCGTTAACTTTGTTGGCGCGTCAGGCGTTTCATGATGCGTCATTTATGCTGCGTCCGGCTCACCAACAACAGGTGGCCGACATTCTGCGTGACCCGGAAGCCAGCGAAAATGATAAATATGTGGCGCTGCAATTCCTGCGCAACTCCGACATCGCGGCGAAAGGCGTTCTGCCAACCTGTCAGGATACCGGCACCGCGATTATTGTTGGTAAAAAAGGGCAGCGTGTATGGACCGGTGGCGGTGATGAAGCGGCGCTGGCACGCGGTGTCTATAACACTTATATCGAAGATAATCTGCGCTACTCGCAAAACGCGCCGCTGGATATGTATAAAGAGGTGAATACCGGCACCAATCTACCAGCGCAGATCGATCTTTATGCCGTTGATGGCGACGAGTACAAATTCCTCTGTATCGCCAAAGGTGGCGGTTCGGCAAACAAGACGTATCTCTATCAGGAAACCAAAGCGTTACTAACGCCGGGGAAACTGAAAAATTACCTGGTTGAGAAGATGCGCACGCTGGGTACGGCGGCCTGTCCTCCCTATCATATTGCATTTGTGATTGGTGGAACTTCTGCGGAAACGAACCTTAAAACGGTGAAACTGGCTTCCGCTAAATACTATGATGAATTGCCAACGGAAGGGAATGAGCACGGTCAGGCGTTCCGCGATGTGGAACTGGAAAAAGAATTGCTGATCGAAGCGCAAAATCTTGGTCTGGGTGCGCAGTTTGGTGGTAAATACTTCGCTCACGACATCCGCGTGATTCGCCTGCCACGTCACGGCGCATCCTGCCCGGTCGGAATGGGCGTCTCCTGTTCCGCTGACCGTAATATCAAAGCGAAGATCAACCGTCAGGGGATCTGGATCGAAAAACTGGAACATAATCCAGGCAAATATATTCCGGAAGAGCTGCGCAAAACGGGAGAAGGCGAAGCGGTGCGCGTTGACCTTAACCGTCCGATGAAAGAGATCCTCGCACAGTTGTCGCAGTACCCCGTTTCTACACGCTTATCGCTTAACGGCACGATTATCGTCGGTCGTGATATTGCTCACGCCAAACTGAAAGAGCGGATGGATAACGGTGAAGGGCTGCCGCAGTACATCAAAGATCATCCGATTTACTATGCGGGTCCGGCCAAAACGCCGGAAGGTTATGCCTCCGGTTCTCTTGGCCCAACGACCGCCGGACGGATGGATTCTTATGTCGATCAACTGCAAGCGCAGGGCGGAAGTATGATCATGCTGGCGAAAGGCAACCGCAGCCAGCAGGTGACGGATGCTTGTAAAAAACACGGCGGTTTCTACCTCGGTAGTATCGGTGGTCCGGCAGCTGTATTGGCGCAGGGAAGCATTAAGAGCCTGGAATGTGTTGAATATCCGGAACTGGGAATGGAAGCCATCTGGAAAATTGAAGTGGAAGATTTCCCGGCGTTTATCCTTGTGGATGATAAAGGAAATGACTTCTTCCAGCAGATACAACTCACACAGTGCACCCGCTGTGTGAAATAAACAGAGCCGCCCTTCGGGGCGGTTTTTTTACATGGCACGAAAGACCAAACATTTGTTATCAAATAGTAAATAATGAGTGAGCTAAAAGTTGCTTAACGAAAGCAAAACAGAAAGAAAAAATTAATCAGGTGAGGAGCAGGCCATGAATACAGTACGCAGCGAAAAAGATTCGATGGGGGCGATTGATGTCCCGGCAGATAAGCTGTGGGGCGCACAAACTCAACGCTCGCTGGAGCATTTCCGCATTTCGACGGAGAAAATGCCCACCTCACTGATTCATGCGCTGGCGCTAACCAAGCGCGCAGCGGCAAAAGTTAATGAAGATTTAGGCTTGTTGTCTGAAGAGAAAGCGAGCGCCATTCGGCAGGCGGCGGATGAAGTACTGGCAGGACAGCATGACGACGAATTCCCGCTGGCAATCTGGCAGACCGGCTCCGGCACGCAAAGTAACATGAACATGAACGAAGTGCTGGCTAACCGGGCCAGTGAATTACTCGGCGGCGTGCGCGGGATGGAACGTAAAGTTCACCCTAACGACGACGTGAACAAAAGCCAAAGTTCCAACGATGTCTTTCCGACGGCGATGCACGTTGCGGCGCTGCTAGCGCTGCGCAAGCAACTCATTCCGCAGCTTAAAACCCTGACACAGACGCTGAATGAGAAATCGCGCGCATTTGCCGATATCGTCAAAATTGGTCGTACCCACTTGCAGGATGCCACGCCGCTAACACTGGGGCAGGAGATTTCCGGCTGGGTAGCGATGCTGGAGCATAATCTCAAACATATCGAATACAGCCTGCCGCATGTAGCGGAACTGGCTCTTGGCGGTACAGCGGTGGGTACTGGACTAAATACCCATCCGGAGTATGCGCGTCGCGTGGCAGATGAACTGGCAGTCATTACCTGCGCACCGTTTGTTACTGCGCCGAACAAATTTGAAGCGCTGGCGACCTGTGATGCCCTGGTTCAGGCGCACGGCGCGTTGAAAGGGTTGGCTGCGTCACTGATGAAAATTGCCAATGATGTCCGCTGGCTGGCCTCAGGCCCGCGCTGCGGAATTGGTGAAATCTCAATCCCGGAAAATGAGCCGGGCAGCTCAATCATGCCGGGGAAAGTGAACCCAACCCAGTGTGAGGCATTAACCATGCTCTGCTGTCAGGTGATGGGGAACGACGTGGCGATCAACATGGGGGGCGCTTCCGGTAACTTTGAACTGAACGTCTTCCGTCCGATGGTGATCCACAATTTCCTGCAATCGGTGCGCTTGCTGGCAGATGGCATGGAAAGTTTCAACAAACACTGCGCAGTGGGCATTGAACCGAATCGTGAGCGAATCAATCAATTACTCAATGAATCGCTGATGCTGGTGACTGCGCTTAACACCCACATTGGTTATGACAAAGCCGCCGAGATCGCCAAAAAAGCGCATAAAGAAGGGCTGACCTTAAAAGCTGCGGCCCTTGCGCTGGGGTATCTTAGCGAAGCCGAGTTTGACAGCTGGGTACGGCCAGAACAGATGGTCGGCAGTATGAAAGCCGGGCGTTAATCTGCAACATACAGGTGCAGCCGTGGAATGATCAAACGAAGCGGCTGCGCCTGTGGTTTATAACGGTGTTGCACATTGTCGGCATCGTAATTTAACAACTCCCCAACGTCCGGCACGCCCGCGCCATTATCCCGATTAATCAGCGCAATAAGCGGTGTAGGGCAAGCGTATTGTACTTGTTTTTGATCTCCTTTGTACCAGACGCGGGCAATCGGCTGCACCTTCACCGGACGTTTGATTTTTAACTTCGCGTCCTGTGGCAGGGTAGCAATATCCTGATACTCTCTCTCCAGTTTTCTTTGCCACTCCTCGCGCGTCCACGGTGCGACACTGCGCGGTGATTTCAGGCTTTTTTCCAGCTGTGCCAGGACTTCATCACGATGCAAATTCTTAATGATATGTTTATTGGCCCAGCCAAAACGTAAAGTGGCGGGGTCGTGCAGAACAGTGAGCGTTCGGTAAGCATTAAGGGTGATCAGCCCCGGCAAATGACGATGCACCCATTCAAAACGCGCCGCTGTGGGGAGTTCTGACTCAACCGTGACGATATGCTCGAACGTAGTTTTGAGTTGATTGATGCGCTGAATATGACTGACCAACGCTGCTTGCGAAAGGTTATCGACCTGGTAACACAACACGCCAGGTAGACGAACAGCGGCCTTGCTGCTGCGATTTTCGGACTGTTGTTGAATAAATAAATGGCGGAAATGACGCAACGCCAGCGACTGCGCGTCGTTGCCGAGATGTTGTTTTACCTCAATACGATTAAGCGGATTATGCTCATCCTCTTTTTTTACCTCCGGCAAAGAGAACACGCGGGCAACCAATAGCTTGTGTTGCTCAAGATGAGCGGCAAATGCAGCCAGCTCTTGTTCCATCTGGCGAAAAGTAGTGTTGAGTCGGTCTACGAGATCGTAACGCGCCATAATATTAACCACTTTAGTTACAACATCCTTATTTTATAGCACAATGGTGGTGACTTGACCACCGTGCGCGTAGTGTCAGGCAGAGGTAAATTGCGGGATGTTATGCCATAACTGCCAACTAAACGAGAAGCGGGCACCACCCAGTTCGCTGGTGTCACAATTAACCGTACCGCCCATTGCCAGTGCTATAGAGTGGACAATCGCCAACCCCAGCCCGCAGCCGCCGGTTGAGCGATCCCGGCTGGGATCGAGGCGAACAAAAGGTTCAAAGATATGTTCGCGGTTTTCTGGGGCAATCCCTGGGCCATCATCCTCAACAATTAATGTCGCTCTATTCCCCGACAGTAGCAGGCTGGTTTCAACCGTTGAATGGCAGTAGCGCAGGGCGTTATTGAGCAAATTATCCAGCACACGCTCCATTAAGCGCATATCCAACGCCGCATAATGGCCTTGCGCGAGCGTTTTAATCCGTACCGTTTTATCGGGTGTTACTGCCTGAATGTCTGCCAGATGCGTTGACAGCCACAACGGCAGGTCTGGTTCGCTAAGATGAAGCTCGTTTTGTGGGCGATCGAGTCGGGCATAAGTCAGTAGCTCTTCAATTAAAGCTTCAAGTTGACTGATATCGCGATTCAATGCCTGGGATTCGGCGGCGCTCAGGTTATCACTCATCTCCAGTCGATAACGCAAGCGCACTAACGGCGTTCGCAGTTCGTGAGCGATTCCGTCGATAAGCTGTTTTTTGCTGGCAATCAAGGCGTTGATATTGTCCGCCATCTGGTTAAATGCGACGCCAAGTCGTTCAAAGCTCGAACCCTCATCAAAGTGGATACGCTCACTGAGATGCCCATCGCCAAATCGTTGCGCCGCTGCTTCCAGTTTTAACATATCCTGCCAGTGCGGACGCATCCAGATAAACACCGGAAAGGCGAGGGAAATGGCAATAAAAGCGATCAGGGCGATATCCAGTAATCGCATCTGATGGAGGTAATAAAGATAAGGAACAGGACCAACTGCCAGCACGTAGTGGCTGCGCGGGATACGTTGCAAAAAGGTGTACTGATCGTCCAGAGCGACAATTTCGCCGCCACGCAGCCGGTGCATGGAAATATCATCCAGATGGTATTTACTCAGTGGCTCGACACGCAGATCGAAAGAGAGATTTAAATCCATCTCTTTCAGCGTCTTACCCCAGTCGTGTGGGGGGATCTCACGCAATTCGCTACGCATCAGATACAGCGAACTGTTCATCAAATCATCCAGCGACTGTTTGCCCGCGCGTTCGGCGGTAAATTTGTACACCAGCCCGACCAGCAGAGACATCACAAGGAAGCAGACAAACAATAACAGGTAAAACTGGATAAACAGTTTTTTCATCGCTTATTCCCATGCATGAGGCGCAAAAAGATAGCCTTTGTTACGCACAGTTTTAATGCGATAAGGTTCTGCGGCGTTATCGAGCAGTTTTTTTCTTAACCGCGAAATAGCCACGTCCACGCTACGATCCAGTCCGTCATAACTGACGCCACGTAAATTTTTCAGCAATGCATCGCGGTCCATGATTTGCCCAGCATGGGTAGCTAATTCCCACAATAATTCGAAATCAGCTGTCGAGAGCGAGATTTCAGTGTTAGCCAGGGTGACTACGCGGTTGATAGGATCGATGGTCAACGTGCCGAAATGCAGGGCTTTGTAGGGAGTCAGAGACGTTTCCTGAAGACCTTTGCTCAGTGTGGCTTGCTCATTCTGACGCAAATGCAAACGTAAACGCGCTAACAAAACAGCAGGGGGCGTCGTTTTGAGAATATAGTCGCAGGCACCCATTTCCAGTGCCAGGATGTGGTTCATATCGCTATCGAGAGAGGTTAGAAGAACAATCGGTCCGGACCACTTTGCGCGTAAATCACGACAAATGGTCATGCCGTCCTTGCCTGGTAGCATGATATCGAGTAACACCAAATCCGGATTTTCTCGCAAAATGGTTTCTTCGGCCTGGTCGCCGCGCGGCTCTACGGTAACCTGCATATCATGTTTTGCCAGGTACGCGGCAATCAGTGAACCGACTTCCGCATCATCTTCCACAAATACGATAGTGTTCATAACATTCACGGTAGATATAAAAACGTCACAATACACCGCGCTGTTTTTACTTACTATCAATCGTTTCTAAACAAGCTTTCATCAGGTATTCTACTGATGACTTGTTATGGAGGTGTTAAGGTAAAAAGATGGGGCTGGTAATCAAAGCCGCGCTCGGTGCGCTGGTAGTGCTGTTGATTGGTGTTTTAGCAAAAACGAAAAATTATTATATCGCCGGGCTGATTCCACTTTTCCCGACCTTTGCGCTCATCGCGCATTATATTGTTGCCAGCGAACGCGGCATTGAAGCCTTACGCGCAACCATCATTTTTAGCATGTGGTCGATTATTCCCTATTTTGTTTACCTGGCGTCGCTGTGGTATTTCACCGGAATGATGCGCTTGCCCGCCGCTTTTGTTGGTTCTGTTGCATGCTGGGGGATAAGCGCATGGGTGTTGATTATATGCTGGATTAAGCTGCATTAACGCAGATGACGACCGCCATCAAGAGGGAAACTGCGTCCGGTGACAAAGCAGCTGGTAAGTAAGTAATCGACCAGGTCGATCACTTCTTTCTCGCCAGGCGCGGTTTTCATCAGTGATTTATTCAGCGCCTGTTGTCGATATTCGGCATCATCATGCTCATTAAACAGGATCAGCGATGGCGCAATAGAATTCACTTTCACTTCCGGTGCCAGCTTGCGGGCAAACGAGCGGGTCATATTATCCAGTGCCGCCTTGCTTGCAGCATAGGCAATATGTTTGTCGCTACCGCGCTCCACCACATAATCGGTAAAGTGAATGATATCACTGGCGGCGTGTCCGTGCCCACGCAGTAATCTTTCCAGCGCATGGTTGAGCAGGTATGGGGTATTAACGTGGATCTGCATCATGCAAGCCAGTACGTCGGTCAGTGGCGCTCCCGGTTTTTCCGCCATCCACGCGCTGGCGTTATGCAAAATAGCACGCAGACCATGGGTGCTTTTTAGTACTTCATCGGCAAACGCCATCACACCGTCGTTGGTCGAAAAATCAGCCTGAATACACTGCGCACCTGCCTTAATCAGTCCATCAATGGCTGGATAGTGCGTCCGATAGCTGACAATCACCGGTTGCTTTTGATTAATGAAATGCCAGGCGAGTGCGAGGCCGATGCGACGACCTCCGCCAGTAATTAATATTGGCAAGGGCTGGGCTTTACCCATCGTTATCTCCTTTGCTATCCAACGATGGGATGAACGTTATCCCACCAGCATCCAGGTCGCCGGAACTGAGGCAATTAACAGCATGCCAATTAGCACCATTTCCTGGCGGTTCAGTACGTTATCATGTGTATGCGTTTTACGCGCATACAGGAAAACCAGCAGCCCCGGCGCATACAGAACAACGGATAACAGCAAGTGCATTGGACCAGAGGCGTACAATAACCATAAGCCATAAATGCAGGCACCGACACCTACCGCTTTATGCAGTGGACGGGTTGCGATTTTCAGCAAGAACGCGCCGACCAGGAAATAGGGCACCAGAATCATTTCTGAGGCGATGGTCAGCAACGTGTTGTAATCGGAACCGGTCAGCCAGATGAGTACCAGACAAATTTGCACGCAGATGTTGGTCAACCACAGTGAGGCGGATGGCGCAGCTTGTGCGTTCTGGCGCGCAAAAATGCGCGGGAATGCTTTATGAGTGGCAGCCAGGAACGGAACTTCTGCCGCCATGATGGTCCAGCTTAAGTACGCGCCGCAAACGGAAACGATCAAACCGGCAGCGATGATGATTTCGCCCCACGGTCCCATCATTTCCACCATCAGACCGGCCATTGACGGGTTACGAATTTCAGCCAGTTCAGGACGTGCCACCACGCCCAGCGAAAGCAGCGTTACCAGCAAGTAAACGCCCAGAGCGGAGAGAACCGCCAGCAGTGTCGCTTTGCCAACATCACGTTTATTACGCGCACGCGCAGAAACAACCACGGCACCTTCCACACCAATGAAAACCCACAGGGTGATCAGCATGGTGTTTTTCACCTGTTCCCAAACGGGTACGCCAAGTGCAAGTCCGGTGAAGTCGAGCTTGAAGGTATCCAGTTTGAACATCATCATCGCCAGCACAACAAACAGACCCAGCGGCAACAATTTTGCCAGTGTCGCCACCAGGTTAATGCTGGCAGCGGTTTGCACTCCGCGCAGGATCAAAAAGTGAACAATCCACAATAAAGCCGATGCACCGAGGATCGATTGCCAGGTATTACCATCGCCAAACAGGCGCAATTCCGGCGTGTCCGTAAAAAAGCTTAACGCGGAAAAAACGATCACCAGATAGGAGACGTTGGCGATGACTGCGCACAGCCAGTATCCCCATGCGGAACAAAAGCCGATTAGCTCGCCAAACCCTTCGCGGGCATAGGTAAAGATACCGCCGTCAAGTTCGGGACGAATGCGCGTGAGGATCAGCATGGCAAAGGCCAGCAATAAAATGCCAGCGCCAGTAATGCCCCAGCCGATGAGCAGTGCTGCCGGGCTGGCAACTGCCGCCATATTTTGCGGCAGACTGAAAACACCCGCGCCCAGCATTGAGCTTAATACCAGCGCGGTGAGTGCGCTCAGTCCCAGTTTCTTTTCCATCGATATCCAGTGATTAAAACGTGATAAGAAGAATAAATATTAGGGCAAAACGCATAAAAATGGAGTTTGCCACTGAAGCGCGGGATTTTACGAAGAGATGTGTCTGCATGCAATGGTCGCGGGGAAATTTGTGACTAAAAATGCGAAAGGCGGCATCAAGCCGCCTTATAGGAGTAACTGAATAGTTATTTATACAGATCTGCGCTGACGGTCAGGTTATTACCACGTTCCTGCCACTGGCGGGTGATGTGGTAATACTTAGCACCTTTCTTCGCGGCACGTTTCGCAACCTGATAGGAGACTTCAGTCATGTTGCCGTAGTTGCCAGAGAATTTGATGCTGTCGAACGGGACCATCATCGCTGCGGTCGCTTTGTTCAGTTCTTCGACTTTAGTGCCATCCGGGAGCGTGACGGTGTAACGCCCGCCTTTTGATGACTGGGTTTCAAAGAAGCGACCGACTTCAGAACTTGGTGATGCGGTAGTCGCAACACCCGGGATCTCAACTTTCTTCGCAGCTTCGCCACCGGCAGCCAGAGCTGCACGTCCTGCTTCGGAATCTGCCGGGATCACATCCGGGCTCTGGACGATACGTTTCTTAGCATCTTTTTTATAGATGAATGCAGTAATACGCTGGTTGCCGCCCTGGTTGGCATCGATTTGACGAACGATGTAGAAAGAGTAGGCACCTTTCGCTTTTGCCGCTTTGGTGATGGCATCATTGACTTCTGGCTGGCTACGATAGAAGCCCTGGACGGTGACCGTGTCAAACGGTTCAATCAGAACGGCCTGATCTTTCGGCAGTTCGACAACACCGTTAATTACGCGATTACTTGTTTCTTCTGCTTTTTCAGCATCGGCTTTATAGAGGTCAGCGACCACACGCCAGTTACCGCTGTTACCAAAATCAGAAGTGTCGACAACATAAAAAGAGGCGGCACCTTCTTTATCTGCGTGACGAGAAACGGCTTTCACCGCTTCGCCAATAGCATTAAAACGACCGGTAACCACTACACGGTCAAAAGGTTTAACCGCTGCCGCTTGCTCCGGTGTCAGTTCTGTTGCTGCGTTAACGGAGAATGCCGTAGCAGAAAGCAGTGCCGACGCCAGGAGGGTGTTCTTAAGCTTCATAAAAATAATCCTTCGCCTTGCGCAAACCAGGTACTGGTATTGTTATTAACGAGAAACGTGGCTGATTATTGCATTTAAACGGTGTAACTGTCTGCGTCATTTTTCATATCACATTCCTTAAGCCAATTTTAATCCTGCTCAAATGACCGTCTATGCTTAAAAAACAGCCGTATCAGCATCATTACTACTGAAGCAACTGAATTGTATAAGTTAATTTAATGTTAAGTAGTGATTCGTGCCGGGGCGATGTCTCGTTTTACCCGACCGCCGAAGACAATTATCAGTCTTTATCCGCCGTTCTAAGGTGTTTATCCCACTATCACGGCTGAATCGTTAATATTTTGCGAGTTCACGCCGAAATACTGATTTTTGGCGCTAGATCACAGGCATAATTTTCAGTACGTTATAGGGCGTTTGTTACTAATTTATTTTAACGGAGTAACATTTAGCTCGTACATGAGCGGCTTGTGTGGCTCCTGACACAGGCAAACCATCATCAATAAAACCGATGGAAGGGAATATCATGCGAATTGGCATACCAAGAGAACGGTTAACCAATGAAACCCGTGTTGCAGCAACGCCAAAAACAGTGGAACAGCTGCTGAAACTGGGTTTTACCGTCGCGGTAGAGAGCGGCGCGGGTCAACTGGCAAGTTTTGACGATAAAGCGTTTGTGCAAGCGGGCGCTGAAATTGTAGAAGGGAATAGCGTCTGGCAGTCAGAGATCATTCTGAAGGTCAATGCGCCGTTAGATGATGAAATTGCGTTACTGAATCCTGGGACAACGCTGGTGAGTTTTATCTGGCCTGCGCAGAATCCGGAATTAATGCAAAAACTTGCGGAACGTAACGTGACCGTGATGGCGATGGACTCTGTGCCGCGTATCTCACGCGCACAATCGCTGGACGCACTAAGCTCGATGGCGAACATCGCCGGTTATCGCGCCATTGTTGAAGCGGCACATGAATTTGGGCGCTTCTTTACCGGGCAAATTACTGCGGCCGGGAAAGTGCCACCTGCAAAAGTGATGGTGATTGGTGCGGGTGTTGCAGGTCTGGCCGCCATTGGCGCAGCAAACAGTCTCGGCGCGATTGTGCGTGCATTCGACACCCGCCCGGAAGTGAAAGAACAAGTTCAAAGTATGGGCGCGGAATTCCTCGAGCTGGATTTTAAAGAGGAAGCGGGCAGCGGCGATGGCTATGCCAAAGTGATGTCGGACGCGTTCATCAAAGCGGAAATGGAACTCTTTGCCGCCCAGGCAAAAGAGGTCGATATCATTGTCACCACCGCGCTTATTCCAGGCAAACCAGCGCCGAAGCTAATTACCCGTGAAATGGTTGACTCCATGAAGGCGGGCAGTGTGATTGTCGACCTGGCAGCCCAGAACGGCGGTAACTGTGAATACACCGTGCCGGGTGAAATCTTCACTACGGAAAATGGTGTCAAAGTGATTGGTTACACCGATCTTCCGGGCCGTCTGCCGACGCAATCCTCACAGCTTTACGGTACTAACCTCGTTAATCTGCTGAAACTGTTGTGCAAAGAGAAAGACGGCAATATCACTGTTGATTTTGATGATGTGGTGATTCGCGGCGTGACCGTTATCCGTGCGGGCGAAATTACCTGGCCGGCACCGCCGATTCAGGTATCAGCTCAGCCGCAGGCGGCACAAAAAGCGGCACCGGAAGTGAAAACTGAGGAAAAATGTGCCTGCTCACTGTGGCGTAAATACGCGTTGATGGCGCTGGCAATCATCCTTTTCGGCTGGTTGGCAAGCGTTGCGCCGAAAGAGTTTCTTGGGCACTTCACCGTTTTTGCGCTGGCCTGTGTTGTCGGTTATTACGTGGTGTGGAATGTATCGCACGCGCTGCATACACCGTTGATGTCGGTCACCAACGCGATTTCAGGGATTATTGTTGTCGGAGCACTGTTGCAGATTGGCCAGGGCGGCTGGGTTAGCTTCCTTAGTTTTATCGCGGTGCTTATAGCCAGCATTAATATTTTCGGTGGCTTCACCGTGACTCAGCGCATGCTGAAAATGTTCCGCAAAAATTAAGGGGTAACATATGTCTGGAGGATTAGTTACAGCTGCATACATTGTTGCCGCGATCCTGTTTATCTTCAGTCTGGCCGGGCTTTCGAAACATGAAACGTCTCGCCAGGGTAACAACTTCGGTATCGCCGGGATGGCGATTGCGTTAATCGCAACCATTTTTGGACCGGATACGGGTAATGTTGGCTGGATCTTGCTGGCGATGGTCATTGGTGGGGCAATTGGTATCCGGCTGGCGAAGAAAGTTGAAATGACCGAAATGCCAGAACTGGTGGCGATCCTGCATAGCTTCGTGGGTCTGGCGGCAGTGCTGGTTGGCTTTAACAGCTATCTGCATCATGACGCGGGAATGGCACCGATTCTGGTCAATATTCACCTGACGGAAGTGTTCCTCGGTATCTTCATCGGGGCGGTAACGTTCACGGGTTCGGTGGTGGCGTTCGGCAAACTGTGTGGCAAGATTTCGTCTAAACCGTTGATGCTGCCAAACCGTCACAAAATGAACCTGGCGGCTCTGGTCGTTTCCTTCCTGCTGCTGATTGTATTTGTTCGCACGGACAGCGTCGGCCTGCAAGTGCTGGCATTGCTGATAATGACAGCCATTGCGCTGGTATTCGGCTGGCATTTAGTCGCCTCCATCGGTGGTGCAGATATGCCAGTGGTGGTGTCGATGCTGAACTCGTACTCCGGCTGGGCGGCTGCGGCTGCGGGCTTTATGCTCAGCAACGATCTGCTGATTGTGACCGGTGCGCTGGTCGGTTCTTCGGGCGCTATCCTTTCTTACATTATGTGTAAGGCGATGAACCGTTCCTTTATCAGCGTTATTGCGGGTGGTTTCGGCACCGACGGCTCTTCTACTGGCGATGATCAGGAAGTGGGCGAGCACCGCGAAATCACCGCAGAAGAGACAGCGGAACTGCTGAAAAACTCCCATTCAGTGATCATTACTCCGGGGTACGGCATGGCAGTCGCGCAGGCGCAATATCCTGTCGCTGAAATTACCGAGAAACTGCGCGCTCGTGGTATCAACGTGCGTTTCGGTATCCACCCGGTTGCGGGGCGTTTGCCTGGACATATGAACGTATTGCTGGCTGAAGCAAAAGTACCGTATGACATCGTGCTGGAAATGGACGAGATCAATGATGACTTTGCTGATACCGATACCGTACTGGTGATTGGTGCTAACGATACGGTTAACCCGGCGGCGCAGGATGATCCGAAGAGTCCGATTGCTGGTATGCCTGTGCTGGAAGTGTGGAAAGCGCAGAACGTGATTGTCTTTAAACGTTCGATGAACACTGGCTATGCTGGTGTGCAAAACCCGCTGTTCTTCAAGGAAAACACCCACATGCTGTTTGGTGACGCCAAAGCCAGCGTGGATGCAATCCTGAAAGCTCTGTAACCCTGACGGCCTCTGCGGAGGCCGTCACTCTTTATTGAGATCGCTTAACAGAACGGCGATGCTTTGACCTCCCGCTGTTTGTTCAAGCGCAATTTTGACAATAATTGTCAACGGCACGGAAAGCAGCATACCCACCGGTCCTAACAACCATCCCCAAAAAATCAACGACAAAAATACCACCAATGTGGAAAGCCCCAGCCCACGCCCCATGATGCGTGGCTCCAGAATATTGCCGAAGACCAGATTAATCAGCAGATATCCCGCCAGCACCAGCAACGCTTCGTAGAAGCCATTAAACACCAGTACCTGAGCAATAGGGGGGATTGCCGCGAGAACTGAACCAATATTCGGGATGTAATTAAGCGCAAAGGCCAGCAATCCCCAGACAAAAGCGAAGCGAACATCGAGTGCGGCGAGCATCGCCCAGGCGACCAGGCCGGTGATGATGCTGATGGCTGTTTTCAGCACCAGATAATGAGACACACTGTCAATCGCACGCTGAATCGCCGCCATCCCTTCAACCGGACGCGCCATCATTTGCTGAAATTTTCCGGGCAATTGTGGCACTTCGAGCAGCATAAACAGCACCGTCAGCAGCAATAAAAAGATTGATGACATGGCATTAGATAACTGCGTCAATAAGTTGGTGAGCAACGTCATCGCCGCGTTCGGATCAATGTAATGCGCCAGTTGGTCAACTGAGACGTCAATCCCTACGCGTTGCAACAACGGTTCAAGAGCTTGCAGCGGCGTCATAATAGAGTTGCGATATTGCGGTAACGTCCGCGTCAACTCGTTGAGTGCGGAACCCAGATAAGCTAACAGCAACACCATCGCCATCACGATGATGGTCATCAAAATCGACACTGCCAGTACACGCGGCACACGCCAGCGGACCATGTGTTGCACCAGCGGGTTAAGAATAACAGCAATAAATAATGCGAGAATAAACGGCACGATGATCTCGGCGGCAAAACGGATACCGCAGAGAATAATGACCAGCATTCCCAACATAATGACGATTTTTAGGCCATTGAGCGTGATGATCGGCTTTGCCATGCTTGTCCCCGTTTTTTCTTCCTTGGCTAATAATAATGTCTTTTTCGCTCCGTCATCATAACGAAAATCAAACCGCTCAGGTAAAGAAGTGAAAATATTTTGAGTTAATTCTTAAGCTATGATACAAATCAGGCGTGTTCAACTACCGAGGACAATTATCATCCGCGATGACGAGAAGCAACACTGCGGATAATTGTAATATTATGGACAATTTGTTCAGGACGTTATTTTCTACATTTACCCATCTTCGTACCTCATCCACTATCTTGCTCGTAGGTGAGCAGCACTGGCGCAACGCGCTTTAGTCCTTTCTTCTGCTTAAGCTTGCGCTATGCGCGGGGCTTGACCACTTTACTTTGGTTTCGCTGAATTAAGCGAAAATTAAAATAATTCTCTTGCAGGAGAAGGACAATGTATATTTATTGGATTTTATTAGGTCTGGCTATTGCTACAGAAATTACCGGTACGCTGTCTATGAAATGGGCGAGCGTCAGTGAGGGAAATGGCGGCTTTATTTTAATGCTGGTGATGATTTCTCTGTCGTATATATTTCTCTCTTTCGCCGTTAAAAAGATCGCCTTAGGCGTAGCTTATGCGCTGTGGGAAGGTATCGGTATTTTATTTATTACCTTGTTTAGCGTTTTGTTATTCGACGAAAGTTTATCGCTGATGAAAATTGCCGGGTTAACCACCCTGGTGGCCGGGATTGTATTGATCAAATCAGGTACCCGTAAAGCGCGTAAACCTGAACTGGAGGTGAACCATGGCGCAGTTTGAATGGGTTCACGCCGCCTGGCTGGCATTGGCAATCGTGCTGGAAATCGTTGCTAACGTCTTTTTGAAATTTTCTGACGGCTTTCGTCGCAAAATATTTGGCTTGCTCTCCCTGGCGGCGGTGCTGGCTGCCTTTAGTGCGCTTTCTCAGGCCGTTAAAGGGATCGACTTGTCTGTCGCTTATGCATTGTGGGGCGGGTTTGGTATTGCCGCCACGTTAGCCGCAGGTTGGATCTTGTTTGGTCAACGGTTAAATCGTAAAGGCTGGATTGGCCTGGTCTTGCTGTTGGCTGGAATGATCATGGTGAAACTTGCCTGATGAACACGCTGCCCGCGCTGTCGGGCAGCGTTTGAACATTATTTTTGCGACAGTTGATCCAGCTTGTCGCGAAAACCGGTAACAGAAATGGCCCGGTTATCGGCGCGCCAGCGATCTTTCGCGGCAGGAGCCGAACTTTGCACCCCAATTAATTGCCAGCCGTCATCGGTATGCAACATCAGAGGCGAACCGCTGTCACCCGGCAAGGTATCGCACTGATGCGACATCACCGACGTTTGCGCCCAGCCAGTCACTTCACAGTTTTGATGACTGTACAACGTATCGAGATGATCTTCAGGGTATCCCGCCTGAGTCACTTTACGACCTGCCGCTTTTAATGCGGCGGTAAGCGCGGCTTTATCTCCCTCAAATAACGGCAATGGTGTAATGCCAGAAGGGGGATTACGCAGCACAATCAAGCCGAAGTCCCATGGTGCAGCTGCGGGAGGAACAATCCAACCATCCCCATCTGCTTTTAACCGCTTTCCCAGTGTCGGATCAACGCGGCCTTCTATGTCGTGGATCTCATAGCGCCAAAGACCTTTATTTGACACGAAACGCAGCGCTACCGCTTTATCGGCTTTACCCTTTGGCGGCGTCAATAAACAGTGTCCTGCCGTTAATGCCAGATTGGGTGCAATCAGCGTCGCCGTACATAAATTGCCGCTGGCCGTTTCCAGTTGGCCAACCGCATCCCACGGTGATTGGGTCGTGTCATTCACTGGCACACGATCATCATGACCAAAAAACAGGGTGCTGACCTCATCGTTTGCCGATTTGGCAACGTCTGGTTTATCTGCAAACACAAAAGCAGACGTCAAACTAATTGCACCCAACACTACAGCAATGGTTGTACGCATATCACACTCTGGTGGGTAATTATGATTATTAAAAGCAAACCCTCATAAATACTATAGACGGGACGGGATGAAAGTGGGAGTAAAATCAGATAACTACGATCAGGAAAGATAAAAACGGGTGGCAATCAGTGCGCATAAAATAAGGATGATAAGAATGAACTCAAAGCGATAACGGCCCACCATACTACCCTCCGCTAAAGGCGGTGCTAAACGTTACCCGCTTAGCACCGTAATTTTCAGGCGCGAGGGGGCGCGCCAGTATTACTGTTGAAAACTTACGCTGCGGGTTGTGCAGCAGGTTTTTCCGGTTGCTGATGGCTGTGTTTCTTGGCGTGTTTCTTCGCTGCCTGCGCTTTTTGTTCAGGGGCTTTCTGTTCAGTTTTCGCATTCTTATGATGCTTTTTAGCCGCCTGCGCTTTCTGGGCAGGTGCTGCTTTATGCTGTTTTTTATGATGTGTGGTTTTCGCCGGCGCTGCTTTGGTGGTCGTCGCAGTCGGAGCAGGTGTGGTCGCAGTCTCTGCAGCAAAGGCGGCAGAAGACAGACCCATAGCAGCGGCAACAACCAGAGCTAATACTTTTTTCATTGTCATACCCTCAATTTGTTTTTTCATTTAACCCCACTGCGGGGCCGTTGAAATAACTATATCCCTGGGAATGGCAGACTTCCGTGAGTGGTTGGTTTCAGCGTGTAACGATATGTACAAACGCTGAATAAATTACAGCGTTGATAATAACGTATTGTGACTTAAGGGAAATTTAGCTACCAATAATAGTAGTCTTGATCAGGTTAACTATTTTACTACTTACAAAGCGGTAGAATAACTGCGCATCAGTAATAAATGACACACAGCAAAATGAATCCGTTTATTTGGGTACTTATAGTCCTGATGACGCTAGATGCGCTGCGGGAATTGGCTGGCGCTTCGTCTATTTTAGGATGGCTATTAACGTTGGTTTGAGCAGGCAATAAGTCCGGATGGGTATTTACCGCAGTCCGGACTTATTTTTCAGGCGTGCAGACGACGATGCAAACTCGTCCCGACCAGCAGAGCAATGACCAGCATCAGAGCAATAAATGCGCCGACGCCGTTCCAGCCATAGTTATGCCAGAAAACACCACCCAGCGTCCCGGCAATACTCGACCCCAGATAGTAACTGAACAGATACAGCGAGGAGGCCTGGCCTTTAGCGCGTTTTGCGCGGGGGCCGATCCAGCTGCTGGCTACTGAGTGGGCTGCGAAGAATCCGGCTGAGAAGAGTAACATTCCGGCAAAGATCAGCCACAGCGAGCTAAATAAGGTCATCAGTAAACCAAACAGCATAACCCCCGTCGAAAACAACATCACCGGACCGCGCCCATAGCGGGTGGTCATGGTTCCGGCTTTGGGTGAGCTCCATGTACCGGTCAAATAAGCCAGCGATAATAAGCCAACCACGGCCTGACTGACATGCCAGGGGGAAAGCATCAACCGATAGCCGATGTAATTAAACAGCGTGACGAACGACCCCATCAGCAAAAAGCCTTCTGCGAACAATAACGGTAATCCCCGGTCACGCCAGTGCAGACGAAAGTTGATAAACAACGTCTTAGGTCGCAGCGAAGTCGGACGAAAATGGCGTGATTCCGGGAGGATTTTCCAGAACATTAACGCCGAGGCCAGCGCGAAACAACCGATTGCCGCCAGCGCAATTCGCCAGTTGAAAAAGTCCGTGAAGACACCGCTAATTAAGCGTCCGCTCATGCCGCCAATAGAGTTGCCGCTGATATACAACCCCATAGAAAAGGCCACGAAACTGGGGTGGATTTCCTCGCTAAGATAAGTCATGCCGACAGCTGCTACGCCACTTAACGAAAGCCCAATCAAGGCGCGCATAATCAAAATGCCGTGCCAGCTGGTCATCATTGTCGAAAGTAACGTACAAATGGAGGCCAACAGTAGCGCCGTTACCATCACTGGTTTGCGACCAATGGCATCGGATAACGGGCCAGTAAACAGCAAACCGATAGCCAACATCGCCGTGGAAATGGACAGTGAAATACTACTGTTCGCGGGCGTTAAGCCAAACTCCTGCGAAAGCACCGGAAGGATAGGTTGCACACAATAGAGAAGTGCGAAGGTTGCCAGTCCGGCAGAGAACAGCGCCAGGGTGACGCGCATAAATTGCGGCGTACCGCGTTTAATAAATTGATTTGGCTGAGAAATGCTTTGCTTGTCAGTGTCGCTTGCCGGAGCGCCATCAACAGTTGTAGTACGGCTCACTTGAAATCCTTGCTAAATATGCCTGTGGATCAGGCTTATGAATAGATTAGGAAAATCGAATTGTTCTGTCTAATATATTAATAATCTCAAATAAGATGTTTTAAATATGAATATTGAACTTCGTCATCTGCGTTACTTTGTTGCTGTTGCAGAAGAGCTGCATTTCGGGCGCGCCGCTGCCCGCCTGAATATTTCGCAACCGCCGCTAAGTCAGCAGATTCAGGCGCTGGAGCAACAAATTGGTGCCCGACTGCTGGCACGGACCAATCGCAGTGTATTGCTGACGGCAGCAGGAAAACAGTTTCTTGTAGATAGTCGGCAAATCTTGTCTATGGTGGATGATGCTGCCGCTCGCGCTGAAAGGCTGCATCAGGGCGAAGCGGGGGAGTTGCGCATTGGTTTTACTTCGTCCGCTCCTTTTATTCGGGCAGTGTCCGATACGTTATCGCTGTTTCGCCGTGATTATCCCGATGTCCATTTACAAACCCGCGAAATGAACACTCGCGAGCAAATCGCTCCGCTCATTGAAGGAACGCTGGATATGGGATTGCTGCGTAACACAGCGTTACCGGAGACGCTTGAACACGCAGTCATCGTCCATGAACCGCTTATGGCGATGATCCCGCACGATCATCCCCTGGCAAATAACCCGAGTGTAACGCTGGCTGAACTGGCGAAAGAACCCTTTGTCTTTTTTGATCCGCACGTCGGGACAGGGCTGTATGACGATATTCTCGGGCTGATGCGACGTTACCATTTGACGCCCGTCATCACTCAGGAGGTGGGTGAGGCAATGACCATCATCGGTCTGGTTTCCGCCGGTCTGGGTGTTTCAATTTTGCCTGCGTCATTTAAACGTGTTCAGCTCAACGAAATGCGCTGGGTGCCGATTGCTGAAGAGGATGCGGTTTCTGAAATGTGGTTGGTCTGGCCGAAACATCATGAACAAAGTCCGGCTGCGCGTAACTTTCGTATTCATCTGCTGAATGCTCTCAGGTGAGGGAAATTTCAGCGAAAAAGCCCGAAAAATGTGCTGTTAATCACATGCCTAAGTAAAAATTTGACGACACGTATTGAAGTGCTTCACCATAGCCTACAGATTATTTCGGAGCGCGAAAATATAGGGAGTATGCGGTGGTTGCTGAAAACCAGCCTGGACACATTGATCAAATAAAGCAGACCAACGCGGGCGCGGTTTATCGCCTGATTGATCAGCTTGGTCCAGTCTCGCGTATCGATCTTTCCCGTCTGGCGCAACTGGCTCCTGCCAGTATCACCAAAATTGTCCGTGAGATGCTCGAAGCACACCTGGTGCAAGAGCTGGAAATCAAAGAAGCGGGGAACCGTGGCCGTCCGGCGGTGGGGCTGGTGGTTGAAACTGAAGCCTGGCACTATCTTTCTCTGCGCATTAGTCGCGGGGAGATTTTCCTTGCTCTGCGCGATCTGAGCAGCAAACTGGTGGTGGAGGAGGCGCAGGAACTGGCGTTAAAAGATGACTCACCATTGCTGGATCGTATCATTTCCCATATCGATCAGTTTTTTATCCGCCACCAGAAAAAACTTGAGCGTCTAACTTCGATTGCCATAACCTTGCCGGGAATTATTGATACGGAAAATGGCATCGTACATCGCATGCCGTTCTACGAGGATGTAAAAGAGATGCCGCTCGGCGAGGCGCTGGAGCAGCATACCGGCGTACCGGTTTATATTCAGCATGATATCAGCGCATGGACGATGGCAGAGGCCTTGTTTGGTGCCTCACGCGGGGCGCGCGATGTGATTCAGGTGGTTATCGATCACAACGTGGGGGCGGGCGTCATTACCGATGGTCATCTGCTACACGCAGGCAGCAGTAGCCTCGTGGAAATAGGCCACACACAGGTCGACCCGTATGGGAAACGCTGTTATTGCGGGAATCACGGTTGCCTCGAAACCATCGCCAGTGTGGACAGTATTCTTGAGCTGGCACAGCTGCGTCTCAATCAATCCATGAGCTCGATGTTACATGGACAGCCGTTAACCGTGGACTCATTGTGTCAGGCGGCATTGCGCGGCGATCTGCTGGCAAAAGACATCATTACCGGGGTGGGCGCGCATGTAGGGCGCATTCTTGCCATCATGGTGAATTTATTTAACCCACAAAAAATACTGATTGGCTCACCGTTAAGTAAAGCGGCAGATATCCTCTTCCCGGTCATCTCAGATAGCATCCGTCAGCAGGCCCTTCCTGCGTATAGTCAGCACATTAGCGTTGAGAGTACTCAGTTTTCTAACCAGGGCACGATGGCAGGGGCTGCGCTGGTAAAAGACGCGATGTATAACGGTTCTTTGTTGATTCGTCTGTTGCAGGGTTAACATTTTTTAACTGTTCTACCAAAATTTGCGCTATCTCAATTTGGGCCAGGAAAGCATAACTTAGACTTTCAAGGTTAATTATTTTCCTGGTTTATATTTGTGAAGCATAACGGTGGAGTTAGTGATGCTGAAGCGTTTCTTTATTACCGGTACAGACACTTCTGTAGGGAAAACGGTGGTTTCCCGCGCATTGCTACAAGCGTTAGCCTCCCAGGGAAAAACGGTTGCGGGATATAAACCCGTAGCGAAGGGGAGCAAAGAGACACCCGAAGGGCTGCGTAATAAAGATGCCCTGGTGTTGCAGAGTGTTTCAACCATCGAACTGCCTTATGAAGCAGTTAATCCTATCGCGTTAAGCGAAGAAGAAAGTAGCGTGGCGCACAGTTGCCCAATCAATTACACCCTCATTTCAAACGGCCTGGCAAACCTGACCGATAAAGTCGATCATGTGGTGGTAGAAGGGACTGGCGGCTGGCGCAGTCTGATGAATGATTTGCGTCCGCTCTCTGAATGGGTGGTGCAGGAACAACTGCCGGTATTGATGGTTGTCGGTATTCAGGAAGGTTGCATTAACCATGCACTACTAACAGCTCAGGCGATTGCCAACGACGGGCTGCCGCTCATTGGCTGGGTGGCTAACCGAATCAATCCAGGACTGGCGCATTATGCGGAAATCATTGATGTGCTGGGTAAAAAACTTCCGGCACCGCTCATTGGTGAACTGCCTTATCTGCCGCGCGCCGAACAGCGTGAACTGGGGCAATACATCCGCTTAGCTATGCTGCGCAGTGTGCTGGCGGTAGATAGAGTCACGGTGTAACGTCCGCGAAATTACCGACGCAATTACGCAGGCAATCAATAAACCGGGGAGTAGCTGATACTCCCCGGTCATTTCACATATCATCAACGTCGACATAATCGGCGCGTGCGTGGTTGCCGCCAACAGTGTCGCCATCCCGGTCAATCCGAGTAAAAGCGTCATTTCTTCGCCATCAGGGAACCATAATCCCAGGCTACGACCATACAACATGCCAATGGCAAGACCGATAAATAGCGTCGGTGTAAAGACACCACCGGGCGCGCCAGAACCACTACTCGCCAGCACGGCAAACAGTTTACAGAGGAAGATCCCGGCAATGATCATTAACAGTGGCGGGGCGGTTAAAAAGGATTGTACGGTGCTATAGCCGTTGCCCCACACTGCAGGTGTGAACAGGGAAAGCAGACCCACGATCAACCCGCCCAGTGCCAGTTGCCAGGGCGGCGCAAGTTTGAGACTTACAAATCCACGATGACAGGCGTTCATTAACGTTAACAACAGTGGTCCGCACAGACCTGCCAGCACACCTGTACTGATAATCAGCGCATAGTCACGAGCCTGAACCGTCACTGAGAGTTGTACGCTGTAGAGTAACGCGTCGCTATGATTAATAAGATTGCTAACCAGCAACGCCACGACAGCGGAAATAATCACCGGGCCGAGAGAGGCCAACATCATAGTGCCAAACAGCACTTCGGCTATAAATAAACTGCCAGCAAGCGGGGCGCGATAGGCCGCAGCCATTCCCGCCGCAGCTCCACAGGCGATCCATAATTTCCACTCCTGGCGAGGCGTAAAACGTTGGGCAAAACAGGAGGCGGCAAGGGCAGCTAAAAGAATCATCGCACCTTCGCGACCAATTGCACTGCCGCTGGTTACTACCAGCAGAGAGGCAAGGGATTTAACCAGGCTTGCTGCGTAATCAAACTGCCCATCGGTTTGCAACGCTTCCATGTAATCGGTCGGCGCATGAGGGCGTTGCTGGGTAAATTTCTGCCAGCCCATCAGCAACAAACCCGCCGCCAGTCCGCCGAGCGCCGGAGTTAGCAGCCGTCGCCACGGGGAAAGATTTGTAGCTGCATTGACCAGACTGCCCGAGTCATTATTGAGGAACAGCCACTCCAGTAGCAGCATCGCATGACGAAACCCGGCAACGGCAAAGGCCGCAAGAATACCGACGACTGTTGCGATAAGCAGACGGCGGAACATAGTGCGCAGATCCGGATAGATGTGTAGATGATGCATGAGCAGAAATGGGCAATGAAACACGGGCGACTATTTTGCGGCAAAAGAGGCCAGCCGCAAAAGCAGTGCGTGCTTTAAGAGACAAAAAAACGTGACACTGTAACCTATTATTGCCGAATTGCGCGTAATCGTCACCATCCGGCAATATTACGGTGATCCTATCGAAAGAGTGGTTTAACCGCGACAGGAATTAACAGTTGTGATTGCCATTGCGCCAGCGTTAAGCGAGCCAGTTCACCCAGTGCACGGTAGAAAGGGTGTTCTGCTTTTTCGATAAAAACGTCAAGAAAACGTGTTGACCACGGAAAAAGGTGCCATGCCAGCAATTCTTCGCATTCTGTCTGGCGACCATTCTCCGCCAACCACGCAGCCATCAACAGCAGTGAACCAAAATGATCTTCCGGTTCGTTTTGCTGCATTTCGAACTGAATGCCTTTCTCGCGCATCCATTGACGAAGTGCCAATGTTGAATCGCCAAACAGCACAGATTCGCGATCCAGCCAGACCGACCCCCACGGCGGAGACGGCAGAGCCCACGGGCCGACAAACAAACGCTGCCAGGCCTGGGCGCGAGTCTCTTCACTCTGTGCCTGAAAAGCCGTCACCAGCGGCGCTAATGACGCTTCTGGTAGAGGCCACTGAGTTTCCCAGCCGTCACTGGTGAGTACCGCAACCAGAGGTGCGGCTTCCGCACTCTCCGGAGCGTAATAAAACAGCGCGCCCAACACGCGCGCCGCAACAGAAAAATTATCTTGCTGTGAAAAATGGGTCATTCCTAACATCCTGAAATGTGCGGGTTGCCCCGCACCAATTTGTTAACCTGCAATAGCCATTCCTACCGTCATGTGCAGGCCATAAAAGAGCACACGCCCGATCATCTCACCGCCAAGTATGAGGATTAGCCCCAGAACAAGTCCGGCAACGTGAGGTTCACGGCGACGAATGAGCGGACAAAGCCAGCATCCTAGACCTGCGCATAACAATACCACACGCCAGACCTGTAAGGAGGCGTAATCTGGTACCAGCTCGCTGGCTTGTTGTACGGATGAGTGAATAGACGCCAGAGACAAACCTTGCAGCACAATCACCCCGGCACAAGCGATCAGCGCCAGAACGCTAATGATGGCAAAGGGTGTGGTATTAAATGTAACGCGGGCTGCCCGCAGAATTGTGGCAGCAAGTATTGGACCGCTCAACAATACTGTCAGGAAGAAAGCCAGCGTAGTGTAACCGTTATACCAGGTTGGCACTGTGTCGATTTGATACACGCAGGTCATCATCCAGACGAAAATGACGCCGAGCGCCATGCTGACAAGTAACCAGAGTTTCCCCAACGCTTGCGGCATTTTACCGATGACTGCCACCAGCCACCATAATCCGCCAACGGCAAAAAATATGGAACCGGCAGCAATCTCGTTACTCAGACCAGAAGCTCCGATTCGATTCAGCGAGTTAAACGCCCGCAGTGGGGATCCCAGGTGCATGACAGAGGCAATAAACCCGATGCCCATCAACAGCCAGAGGAAAAACATGCCACGAACAATGTGCTGACGGTCTGCGTCATTTTTGGCGGCGAACCAGCCAATTCCGCTAACAATCAGCGCGCCTACTACGCATTGACCCAATACGGTAAAGATAACCAGTGGCCATTCATGCCATCCATTTCCCATTTTACACTTCCTCCGGATTAGCCAGATAACCAGTGGTATCGCCGGTCGGGCGGCTGTTAGCGTTAGGTTTGATAACGATATTGGGTTTTGTGAAATGCGCGCGCGGCAGTGGCGCGACGGCAGCCAGAGTGCCGTGCTTCTGGCGCAGCTCTTCAATTGGACCGAACTCAAGTGCACGCAGCGGGCAGGATTCGACACATATGGGTTGTTTCCCCTCGGCGACGCGCGAATAACAACCATCGCACTTCGTCATGTGCCCTTTTTCAGCATTGTACTGTGGCGCGCCGTACGGACAAGCCATGTGGCAGTAGCGGCAGCCGATACAAACATCTTCATCAACCACCACAAAGCCATCTTCACGCTTATGCATTGCGCCGCTGGGGCAGACTTTTGTACATGCGGGGTCATCGCAATGGTTACAGGAGATGGAGAGATAATAAGCGAACACGTTCTGGTGCCAGACGCCATTATCTTCCTGCCAGTCGCCGCCAGCATATTCATAAATACGGCGGAAACTGACTTCCGGGCCAAGATCTTTAAAATCTTTGCACGCCAGTTCGCAGGTTTTACAGCCAGTACAGCGGCTGGAATCGATAAAAAATCCATATTGTGTGGTCATGGGCTACTCCTTAAACCTTTTCGATCTGGACAAGATTGCTGTGCGACGGGTTTCCCTTTGCCAGCGGTGAAGGGCGGTGAGAGGTCAGAATATTGATACTGCCGCCGTGATCGACCCGGTCACCAAACATATCCGCTTTAAGCCACGCACCTTGCCCGATGGCGGTAACGCCAGGTAGAATACGCGGAGTCACTTTTGCGGCAATCAGCATTTCTCCATTATTGTTAAATACCCGCACGGTATCGCCATGACGGATACCGCGTGCCTGAGCATCAATGGGGTTGATCCACACCTCTTGTGGGCAGGCCTGCTGTAACACATCAATATTGCCGTAGCTGGAGTGGGTACGTGCTTTGTAGTGGAAGCCCGTTAACTGCAGTGGATAGGTTTTCCGCAGGGGATCGTCCCAGCCATCAAAACCTGGGGTATACGCAGGAAGGGGATGAATAATTTCATCTTTTTTCAATTCCCAGGTATCCGCAATCGTCGCCAGTCGTTCAGAATAAATTTCGATTTTCCCCGAAGGTGTTTTCAACGGGTTTGCCTGTGGATCTTCACGGAATGCGCGGAAAGCGACGTAGTGTTCTTCCGGGCATTTTTTCTTAAAGATCCCGGTCGTTTTCATCTCCTCGTAGTCGGGCATCTCAGGGTTACGTTCCTTCGTTTTCGCATGGAGATATTTGATCCATTCATGCTGACTGCGACCTTCAGTAAAGGTTTGATAAACGTCCGGTCCTAAGCGTTTGGCGACTTCACTCAGCATCCAGTAGATGGGTTTGCGTTCAAATTTTGCTGAGGTTGCGGGTTGGGCGAGGATCACATAGCCCATATTCCCTGCAGATTCATGAGAGATAAGGTCTTCTTGCTCTGTTGGCATCAGGTCGGGCAACAGGATATCGCAATACTTAGCCGAGGCCGTCATGAAGTGGTCAATGCCAACAATCATCTCGCACTTGCTGTCATCCTGAAGCACCTCATGGGTGTGATTGATGTCGCCATGTTGATTGATTAATGTGTTACTGGCGTAGCACCATAAAAACTTGATGGGGACATCCAGTTTTTCTTTTCCACGAACACCATCACGGGTCGCGGTCATTTCCGCACCATGGTCGATGGCATCTGTCCATGTAAAGACGGAAATCTGCGTTTTAACAGGATTCTCGAGCATCGGGAACCATTCTACCCCCAGATCCCAGCTACCTTCGCGTACACCTGAGTTGCCACCGTTTATGCCGACGTTACCGGTGAGAACGGAAAGCATGGCAATAGCGCGGGACGTTTGCTCGCCGTTGGAGTGTCGTTGTGGCCCCCAACCCTGACAAATATAAGCAGGTTTTGCTGAACCGATCTCTCGTGCCAACTGGATAATTTTTTCTGCCGGGATGCTGGTGATTTTTGCTGCCCATTCCGGCGTTTTAGCTATGCCGTCAGGCCCTTCGCCCAGAATATAGGCTTTATAATGCGCGTTACGTGGTGCGTTGGCGGGCAGCGTTTTTTCATCGTAACCAACACAATATTTGTCGAGAAATGGCTGATCGACCATGTTTTCAGTAATCAGTACCCAAGCAATCGCACAGGCCAGTGCGCCATCAGTGCCAGGGCGAATGGGCAGCCATTCATCTTCACGTCCGGCAGCTGTGTCGTTATAACGTGGATCGATGACGATCATGCGTGCATTTGAACGTTCGCGGGCTTGCTCGACGTAGTAAGTGACACCACCGCCGCTCATCCGCGTTTCTGCCGGGTTATTTCCGAACATAACGACCAGCTTCGTATTGGCGATATCATCCGGGCTGTTGCCATCATTGGCACCGAACATATAACTCATTGCGGCACTGATCTGTGCGGTACTGTAGCTGCCATAGCGACTGAGAAAACCACCGCAAGAGTTCATCAGACGGTACGGGACGTTTGAGTTGGTGATGTTTCCGCCATCTACGCCTGTTCCATAGAGAACATGTACAGCCTCATTGCCGTAATCTTTTAGGATCCGCCGAAGATTATCACTGATGGTATCCAGGGCTTCGTCCCAACTTATCCGTTCAAATTTACCTTCACCGCGCTTGCCGACGCGCTTCATGGGATATTTCAACCTGTCAGGATGATTCATCCGTCGGCGGATAGAGCGCCCGCGTAAACATGCCCGAACCTGATGATTACCGTAAACGTCGTCACCTGTCGTATCAGACTCCACCCAGTACACGGTGTCATCTTTCACATGCAAACGTAACAGACAGCGGCTCCCGCAGTTAACGGTGCAGGAACTCCAGACCGCTTTCTCTTCTACCGGTGCCTCTGCCGCTCGGACCATTTGGGAAAATGGCAGAGTGAAAGCACTGCTTGCCAGCGCGAGACTGCCAAGTGCGGAGGTTTTCATCAGACTTCTACGGCTGATTTCAGCCTTCATGAGCGCCTCTGTGGTATGGATTTTCATCATTACTCACTTATTGCTTTTCAAACAAAATGTCATGTCAAAATTTATGGTCGTAGTGGGTTATATTTTTTCGATCTCGACCAGATTAGTGTGCTGTGGGTTTCCCTTCGCCAGTGGTGAAGGGCGCAGAGTGGTTAGCGTATTCACACAGCCGCCGTGGTCGATTTTATCGCCAGACATATTGGCCTCGTGCCAGGCTCCCTGGCCCATAGCGCTAACCCCAGGGAGAATGCGTGGTGTCACTTTGGCTGGTAGCCGAACTTCGCCACGATGGTTATACACCCGCACCATATCGCCGTTGGCAATCCCACGTTTCTGTGCGTCTATAGGGTTGATCCACACTTCCTGACGGCAGGCTGCCTTCAGGACATCAATGTTGCCGTAGGTCGAGTGAGTACGGGATTTGTAATGGAAACCAAACAGTTGCAGTGGGAAGGTACTACGTTCAGGGGAGTCCCAGCCTTCAAAGGTTGAGGCATAAACCGGCAGTGGGCTTATCACTTCATCTTTTTCCAGTTCCCAGGTACGGGCAATTTCCGCCAGCTTGCTGGAGTAAATTTCAATCTTACCGGAAGGCGTTTTAAGTGGATTTGCCTCGGGGTCGTCACGAAATGCTTTGTAGGCGACAAAATGACCATTGGGATCTTTACGCTTATAGATACCCATTTTTTTCAGTTCGTCGTAAGACGGTAACGCCGGATCTTTGGCAAGCATTTTGGCGTACAGATGTTGTAACCATTGTTCCTGCGTGCGACCTTCTGTGAACTTTTGATAGACGTCAGGTCCAAGACGTTTCGCGACTTCACTCAGGATCCAGTAAATCGGTTTGCGTTCGAATTTTTCGCTGGTGACTGGCTGAAGGAAAATGAGATATCCCATGTTACCTGCGTAGTCGTTAGGAATAATATCTTCCTGCTCAACGGTCATCAGGTCTGGCAGCAGAATGTCGGCATATTTTGCCGATGAGGTCATAAAGTTTTCGATGACCACAATCATTTCGCATTTCGATTCGTCTTGCAGAATTTCATGCGTTTTGTTGATGTCAGAATGCTGATTAACCAGGGTATTTCCCGCATAGTTCCAGATGAACTTAATGGGTACATCCAGTTTATCTTTGCCCCGGACACCGTCGCGGATTGCCGTCATTTGCGGACCATGATCGATAGCATCCGTCCAGCTGAAGCAGGAGATTGACGTTTTGACCGGATTATCAAGCACCGGTAGGCGTTCTATGGTAATGGTATAGGTCGATTCACGCGCGCCACTATTCCCGCCGCTGATGCCGACATTGCCCGTCAGAATAGGCAACATCGCAATAGCGCGTGCAGTCAGCTCGCCGTTTGCCTGGCGTTGCGGTCCCCAGCCCTGGCAGATATAAGCGGGTTTTGCTGTGCCAATTTCACGCGCCAGTTTGATGATACGGTCCACCGGGATACCGGTAATTTGCGAAGCCCACTGCGGCGTTTTCGCTGTTTTATCATCACCTTCACCAAGAATATAGGCTTTATAGTGACCATTTTTTGGTGCATCTGCGGGTAAGGTTTTTTCGTCATAGCCGACGCAGTATTTATCGAGAAAAGGTTGATCAACGAGATTTTCGTTAATCAATACCCAGGCAATCCCCGCAACCAGCGCGGCATCGGTGCCCGGGCGAATAGGAAGCCATTCGTCTTCACGACCGGCAGCCGTATCGGTATATCGCGGATCGATAACAATCATTTTGGCGTTCGATTTCTCGCGCGCTTTTTCAAGAAGATAAGTGATGCCACCACCGCTCATGCGGGTTTCTGCCGGGTTGTTACCAAACATCACGACCAGCTTGCTGTTTTCAATATCCGTGGTGCTGTTGCCATCATTACTGCCGTAGGTGTAGGGCATGGCACAGGAAATTTGCGCGGTACTGTAGGAGCCATACTGATTGAGTGAACCGCCGTAGCAGTTCATCAGGCGTTTGACCGCCGAGGCTGATGGTGAAGAGCGGGTCATATTGCCGCCAACAATCCCCGAAGAGTACTGAATATATACAGCCTCATTGCCATATTGTTCGACGGTTTTTTTCAGGCTACTGGCGATAGTATCCAGGGCTTCATCCCAGCTAATCCGTTCGAATTTGCCTTCGCCGCGTTTGCCCACGCGTTTCATTGGGTAATTCAAGCGATCGGGATGATTAATACGCCGACGGATGGAGCGACCGCGCAAACAGGCACGTACTTGATGATTGCCATACTCGTCGTTGCCGGTGTTGTCAGTTTCCACCCAGGTCACTTCATTATCTTTAACATGCAGACGAAGTGCACAGCGGCTACCACAGTTGACGGAACAGGCACCCCAGACCACTTTCTCGCTGGCCTGTTGTACCGCTGCCGCTGCACTGCGCAGGGTGAACGGTAAAGAAAAACCGCCTGCAGCCAGCGCCAGAGAACCTATCGCGGTAGATTTAACGAGTGTTCTGCGGCTGATGCCCACCATTTGTTCATTTTTGGACATAACTCACTCCCTGTTCTTTATCGTTATATAAAAGTTTATATATTTAATATTTAGCGCGCTAACAATAGAGGCAGTCTACCTATTTTGGGTTAAGAATTATTAATCCATATCAATAGAAGGGTATGAGTAATAAGGTGGGATTATGTTGTATGTTCAAATCGCCGGATGTGTCGTATCCGGCGTGCAGTCGATAATGTGTTACTGCGGTTCGGCAGGCGCGCCATCCTGGGTAGACTGCGCGGGAGCAGAGACGTTACCGCTGGTGGTGCGGGTGTAGAGAATTTTATGCGTATCATTAGCGCAATGCCCGACGACCTGGGAATCAGGCTGATCAACCTGGTCATTGGGTACAATACTTAACGTGAAGCTGCTTTCGGGTACGCCATTATTGATAATGCGCTGTGATATATCGCTCTGTATGCGCTCACAGGATCCCGGCGCGGCGAGTACCGCGGGTGAGGCGAGGGCGAGCAGAAGCGCGGCACAGCAGGTTGAGAGTTTCATCATAAGCTCCTTACGCGAAGATAACTTCTTTAAGCATAGCATTTAACGTGTAAAGTACTGTATTTGCTACTATGATTGAGAATCATCTCTACTCTCTGGTGACTGTTGTGAAATACAAATTACTGCCATGCTTACTCGCGATATTCCTCACAGGATGTGACCGCACAGAGGTAACACTTTCATTTACCCCTGAGATGGCCAGTTTCTCTAATGAATTCGATTTTGATCCGCTGCGTGGTCCGGTAAAAGATTTCACTCAGACATTAATGGATGAGCAAGGTGAAGTGACGAAACGTGTTTCGGGGACTTTGTCGGAAGAAGGCTGTTTTGATTCACTCGAATTACTGGATCTGGAAAATAATACCGTGGTTGCCCTGGTACTGGACGCCAATTATTACCGTGATGCCCAGACACTGGAGAAAAGAGTTCGTTTGCAGGGAAAATGCCAGCTAGCAGAATTACCTTCTGCTGGGGTGAGTTGGGAAACCGATGATAATGGCTTTGTGATTAAAGCCAGCAGCAAACAGATGCAGATGGAATATCGCTATGATGACCAGGGGTATCCGCTGGGTAAAACCACGAAAAGTAACGACAAAACATTATCTGTCAGCGCCACGCCATCAACGGATCCGATCAAAAAATTAGATTACACAGCGGTTACTTTACTGAATAATCAACGGGTTGGTAATGTAAAACAGAGCTGTGAATATGACAGTCACGCCAATCCGGTGGACTGTCAGCTAATCATTGTTGATGAAGGAGTAAAACCCGCCGTCGAACGGGTTTACACCATCAAAAATACTATCGATTATTATTAATGCTATTGTGCGGTCGGCTTCAGGAGAGTCTGACCCGGTGTTTTGTGCTCTGCCAGATACTGATGCTGGAATATGCACATGCGAATGGCATTCCGATATTGACCATTAATAAAGAACTCATGCATCAATTCACCTTCAACCGTAAAGCCAAGCTTGCGGTAAATGTGAATCGCTTTTTCATTCTCTTTATCGACGATCAGATACAGCTTATAGAGATTAAGAACGGTGAAGCCATAGTCCATTGCTAATTTTGCGGCACGCGTTGCCAGACCTTTCCCCTGATATTCCGGGGAGATAATTATCTGAAATTCTGCGCGGCGATGAACATGGTTAATTTCCACCAGCTCCACCAGACCGGCTTTTTCGCCGTCACATTCCACCACAAAGCGCCGTTCGCTCTGATCGTGAATATGCTTATCGTACAGATCAGAGAGTTCAACAAAGGCTTCGTAGGGTTCCTCAAACCAGTAACGCATCACACTGGCGTTATTGTCGAGTTGATGTACATAGCGTAAATCTTCACGCTCCAGCGGGCGTAGCTTAACACTGTGGGCGCTTGGCATAACGTGTCCTTACATTCCTTAAATCAATAACAGGTTAGGGGGTAATAACGCGGCCAGTTCGACGGTCCAGGCAGCGCAAAGTATTTGGCTCCCAGTAGGCATTGATGTTGGCGCTTTGCTCACATTTATCGCGGTTATCAAAAGCGGCGTCGGCTTTATCCCACTCTTTTTCAGTGCGTTTATTCACTTTCTGGCGCAGATTGCGCGTGTCATTCCATTGCTCTTTTTCCATAGCGGCGTGCTGGCGGCTTTGCGCACTGTCGCCAGACTCAATCACCAGTTTGTTAGTTTCGGCATGAACAGTTGTGCTCAATGCCATTGCGCAAGGCAGCAGAAAAGCGAGCAGGCCAATTCGTTTGCTGAGAGTAATTTTCATAATTCATTCCCTGTATGAATGATTAAAGGTGATTCTACACCATCCACAGCGAACGCAAAACGTACCAGGAGGGTGTTTATATTGATGATATTATGTCGCCCTATAACTATACATGATGTCAATAAGTGACAAAGATGATTAAAACAACGTTACTATTTTTTGCTACTGCGCTGTGTGAAATTATTGGATGCTTTCTGCCCTGGTTGTGGTTAAAACGAAACGCCAGTATCTGGCTGTTGCTTCCGGCGGGGATTTCACTGGCGCTGTTTGTCTGGTTGTTAACGTTGCATCCTGCGGCGAGTGGGCGTGTTTACGCGGCTTATGGTGGCGTTTATGTCTGCACGGCGTTGATGTGGCTGCGCGTTGTGGATGGCGTGAAACTGACTCTTTATGACTGGACGGGGGCGTTGATTGCGCTTTGCGGCATGTTGATCATTGTTGCGGGATGGGGGCGCACGTAGGAACATAAATCCATTTTATCAATAAGATACGAGGAAGTGTCAGCTGACAAAAGGTATTCTATTTCATCTTTTGTCAACCATTCACAGCGCAAATATACGCCTTTTTTTGTGATCACTCCGGCTTTTTTTGATCTTCATACTTGTATGGTAGTAGCTCAGTTGCGTAGATTTCATGCATCACGACAAGCGATGCAAGGAATCGAACATGAATATCGTAAAGGCTGAAGTTTTTGTTACCTGTCCGGGGCGTAATTTCGTCACATTAAAAATCACCACTGAGGACGGTATTACGGGCCTTGGGGATGCCACCCTCAATGGACGTGAGCTTTCCGTGGCCTCTTATTTGCAGGATCACCTTTGTCCGCAGCTTATTGGTCGCGATGCACACCGTATCGAAGATATCTGGCAGTTTTTCTATAAAGGAGCTTACTGGCGTCGCGGCCCGGTGACGATGTCGGCCATTTCAGCGGTTGATATGGCGCTGTGGGATATTAAAGCCAAAGCTGCCAACATGCCGCTTTACCAGTTACTCGGCGGCGCGTCTCGTGAAGGGGTGATGGTTTATTGCCATACCACCGGTCACAGTATTGATGAAGCTCTGGATGATTATGCCCGTCATCAGGAGCTGGGATTCAAAGCCATCCGCGTGCAGTGCGGAATCCCTGGTATGAAAACCACCTACGGCATGTCGAAAGGTAAAGGTCTGGCTTATGAACCCGCAACCAAAGGACAGTGGCCGGAAGAGCAGCTGTGGTCGACGGAGAAATACCTCGATTTCATGCCGAAATTGTTTGACGCGGTACGTAACAAGTTTGGTTTTAATGAACATTTGCTGCATGACATGCACCATCGCTTAACGCCTATTGAAGCGGCGCGCTTTGGTAAAAGCATTGAAGATTATCGCATGTTCTGGATGGAAGACCCGACGCCTGCGGAAAACCAGGAATGCTTCCGTCTCATTCGCCAACATACCGTCACACCCATCGCGGTGGGTGAAGTCTTCAACAGCATCTGGGACTGCAAGCAACTGATTGAAGAGCAACTTATCGATTATATCCGCACTACGCTGACCCACGCGGGTGGCATTACCGGTATGCGCCGGATTGCCGATTTTGCTTCGCTGTATCAGGTACGTACTGGCTCACACGGTCCTTCCGATTTGTCACCAGTCTGCATGGCTGCGGCGCTGCACTTTGATCTGTGGGTCCCCAATTTCGGTGTCCAGGAATACATGGGTTATTCCGAACAAATGCTCGAAGTCTTCCCGCACAACTGGACTTTCGATAACGGCTATATGCATCCGGGAGACAAACCGGGTCTTGGCATCGAATTCGATGAAAAGCTGGCGGCGAAATATCCCTATGAACCTGCTTATCTGCCAGTCGCACGTCTGGAAGATGGCACGCTGTGGAACTGGTAAGGAGTAAGATAATGAAAAGCATTTTAATTGAAAAACCGAATCAACTGGCAATTATCGAACGTGAAATACCCACCCCGTCAGCGGGTGAAGTACGAGTAAAAGTGAAACTTGCCGGGATTTGTGGTTCAGATAGCCATATTTATCGTGGGCATAATCCTTTTGCGAAATATCCGCGCGTCATTGGACATGAATTCTTTGGCGTCATTGATGCAGTGGGTGAAGGCGTGGAAAGCGCCAGAGTCGGTGAACGCGTTGCTGTCGATCCGGTGGTCAGCTGTGGGCATTGCTATCCGTGCTCTATAGGTAAGCCGAACGTTTGTACGACACTGGCTGTATTAGGTGTGCACGCTGACGGTGGTTTCAGTGAATATGCCGTGGTTCCGGCAAAAAATGCGTGGAAAATTCCTGAAGCAGTGGCCGATCAATATGCGGTGATGATCGAACCTTTTACCATTGCGGCTAACGTAACCGGTCATGGTCAACCGACTGAAAATGATACCGTTCTGGTTTACGGTGCCGGTCCAATCGGCCTGACGATCGTTCAGGTATTAAAAGGCGTCTATAACGTTAAAAATGTGATTGTTGCCGATCGCATTGATGAACGACTGGAAAAAGCGAAAGAGAGCGGGGCTGACTGGGCGATTAATAACAGCCAGACACCGCTTGGCGAGATTTTCGCTGAAAAAGGCATAAAGCCGACATTAATTATCGATGCGGCTTGTCATCCTTCTATCCTGAAAGAGGCCGTAACGCTGGCTTCTCCAGCGGCACGTATTGTATTGATGGGCTTCTCCAGTGAACCGTCTGAAGTGATTCAGCAAGGAATTACCGGAAAAGAACTCTCTATTTTCTCTTCACGCTTAAATGCAAATAAATTCCCGGTCGTTATCGACTGGTTAAGTAAAGGGTTAATTAAACCAGAAAAATTAATTACCCATACGTTTGATTTCCAGCATGTTGCTGATGCCATTAGTTTATTTGAACAGGATCAAAAGCATTGCTGCAAAGTCTTACTCACTTTTTCTGAATAATACCAATAACGGCGAGTAAGTAGTACGCATCTTACCTCTTTTTTAGAGATAACCATTATGACAATAGAAAAACACGAAAGAAGCACTAAGGATTTGGTGAAAGCAGCAGTATCGGGATGGCTGGGCACTGCGCTTGAATTTATGGATTTCCAGTTATATTCGCTCGGCGCAGCGTTAGTGTTTCATGAAATATTTTTTCCTGAATCATCAACGGCAATGGCGTTAATTCTGGCAATGGGAACCTACGGTGCAGGTTATGTGGCGCGTATTGTCGGAGCATTTATTTTCGGCAAAATGGGCGACAGAATCGGGCGTAAAAAAGTGCTCTTTATTACCATCACTATGATGGGGATCTGTACCACCTTAATTGGTGTGCTGCCGACCTATGCACAAATTGGTGTGTTTGCGCCAATTTTGCTGGTGACGCTGCGTATTATTCAGGGGCTGGGGGCAGGCGCGGAAATTTCCGGTGCCGGCACGATGCTGGCGGAATATGCACCAAAAGGTAAGCGCGGAATTATCTCCTCATTTGTGGCTATGGGAACTAACTGCGGAACCTTAAGCGCAACGGCAATCTGGGCCTTTATGTTCTTCATTCTCAGTAAAGAAGAACTGCTGGCGTGGGGATGGCGTATACCGTTTCTGGCGAGCGTTGTCGTGATGGTCTTTGCTATCTGGTTGCGTATGAATCTTAAAGAAAGCCCGGTCTTTGAGAAGGTTAACGACAGCAACCAACCGACAGCAAAACCTGCACCTGCTGGTAGCATGTTCCAGAGCAAATCCTTCTGGCTGGCAACAGGGCTGCGTTTTGGTCAGGCTGGTAACTCCGGTTTAATTCAGACTTTCCTTGCAGGCTATTTAGTACAGACGTTATTGTTTAACAAAGCAATTCCAACAGATGCATTGATGATCAGTTCGATTCTCGGCTTTATGACCATTCCGTTCCTTGGTTGGTTATCCGATAAAATTGGTCGCCGGATCCCGTATATTATTATGAATACCTCCGCGATTGTGCTGGCATGGCCAATGCTTTCTATCATCGTAGATAAAAGCTATGCCCCGAGCACCATTATGGTTGCACTGATTGTGATTCATAACTGTGCGGTGCTGGGATTATTTGCTCTGGAAAACATTACCATGGCAGAAATGTTCGGCTGTAAAAACCGCTTTACCCGGATGGCGATTTCTAAAGAAATTGGTGGTCTTATCGCTTCCGGTTTTGGTCCTATCCTGGCGGGTATTTTCTGCACCATGACGGAATCCTGGTATCCGATCGCCATTATGATCATGGCATATTCAGTGATTGGTTTAATCTCTGCGCTGAAAATGCCAGAAGTGAAAGACCGTGATTTAAGTGCGCTGGAAGACGCTGCGGAAGATCAACCGCGTGTTGTCAGAGCTGCGCAACCTTCCAGAAGTCTTTAAATCCTCAATCCCTTCTCTTACCGGAGAGGGGATTTTTATTCATATAACAAAACATGTAGCTTGCCATATTTATATTTAAGGAATTGTTATGGGAAATAATTTGTTATCAGCAAAAGCGACACTCCCTGTTTATGATCGTAATAACCTGGCCCCAAGAATTGTTCATTTAGGCTTTGGTGCATTTCACCGTGCGCATCAGGGCGTGTATGCCGATATTCTTGCTACGGAACATTTCAGTGAATGGGGATATTATGAGGTCAACTTAATCGGCGGCGAACAGCAAATTGCCGATTTACAACAGCAAGATAATCTTTATACCGTTGCGGAAATGTCGGCCGATGCGTGGACGGCTCGCGTCGTTGGCGTCGTTAAAAAAGCCTTGCACGTACAGATTGATGGCTTAGAAACCGTGTTGGCTGCGATGTGTGAACCGCAAATCGCGATTGTCTCTCTGACAATCACCGAAAAAGGGTATTTCCACTCTCCGGCGACCGGACAGTTAATGCTCGATCACCCGATGGTCGTTGCCGACGTACAAAATCCCCACCAGCCGAAAACTGCAACAGGGGTGATTGTCGAGGCGCTGGCTCGCCGTAAAGCGGCAGGACTTCCCGCATTTACCGTCATGTCATGTGACAACATGCCAGAAAACGGTCATGTTATGCGTGACGTTGTCACTTCCTACGCGCAAGCCGTTGATGTAAAACTGGCACAATGGATCGAAGATAACGTGACTTTCCCATCAACAATGGTGGACCGTATTGTGCCCGCAGTGACAGAGGATACGCTGGCGAAAATCGAACAACTTACCGGTGTGCGCGATCCTGCTGGCGTTGCCTGTGAACCTTTCCGCCAGTGGGTAATCGAAGATAACTTTGTTGCCGGACGTCCGGAATGGGAAAAAGCGGGAGCCGAACTGGTTAGCGATGTGCTGCCTTATGAAGAGATGAAGTTGCGCATGCTCAACGGCAGTCATTCATTCCTGGCGTATCTGGGTTATCTTGCTGGATATCAGCACATTAATGACTGTATGGAAGATGAACATTATCGTCATGCGGCGTATGGCTTGATGTTGCAGGAACAAGCGCCGACGCTGAAAGTGCAGGGCGTTGATTTGCAAGATTACGCTAACCGATTAATTGCACGCTATAGCAACCCGGCGTTACGTCATCGAACCTGGCAGATTGCGATGGATGGCAGCCAGAAATTGCCACAGCGGATGTTGGATTCTGTTCGCTGGCATCTGGCGCATGACAGCAAGTTCGATCTGCTGGCGCTGGGCGTCGCAGGTTGGATGCGTTATGTGGGTGGTGTTGATGAACAGGGAAATCCGATAGAAATCAGTGACCCACTGTTACCTGTTATTCAGAAGGCTGTACAAAGTAGTGCCGAAGGGAAAGCGCGCGTCCAGTCATTGCTGGCGATTAAGGCAATCTTTGGTGATGATTTGCCAGACAATAGCTTGTTTACTGCAAAAGTGACGGAAGCGTACTTGTCTTTATTAGCGCATGGTGCGAAAGCGACCGTGGCGAAATATTCCGTGAAGTAAAAAAGCAATGCCGCCATCGGCGGCATTCACACGCTTAGTTCATGCCGAGACGAATCAGGTCCAGAGGTGCCAGTTTCTCTTCACAACCTTCAACAACTACGGTTTTTCCGCGGCGGATTTGCTCTGCGGTCAGACCTTCAGTATCAATCGACAGGATCTTGCCAGTGTGACCGGTGCCGCTAACCATAACACGGCTGCCAGTGGTGATTGCGTTACGGTTACGATCGTAGGTCGTCATAGGTGTTTTCTCCTTTCTGATTTACAGTCGAAGCCCACGTAACGGGCGCAATATAAATACTCCTGTCGAGTGAAATATTTTTTGTTTTTGATCAAGCTCACATCTTTTTTGATGCATGCATGAGCCATATGACGGAGGGAAAAACTCTCACCCCGGATGGGATGAGAGGAAATGAATTACTCTTCGCTAAACCAGTCGCTGTTTTCCTGACGGATCTGGCGCACGGATTCGCTGATTTCCTGCAAATGTTGCGTCATTGCACGTTCTACCGCATCGCCATCACGTTTTTGCAGGGCAGAGAAAATCTCAAGATGCTGGCGTAACAGCATTTCTGGTGGAGAAACGTGGTCGAAACTCATATAGCGCACGCGATCAACGGTCGCTTTCAGGTTCTCAATGGTATCCCACGCCAGTTGACAGTCGGCAATCTGGGTCAGGAGTTGATGGAAGTTGTCATCAAGTTCAAAAAAATCATCCAGTTGCTTGCGCTCAATGGCAATGCGCTGCTGGTGAAGATTTTGTTCCAGTTGGTAGCACTGGCTTTCGGTAATCATGCTCGCCGCCCGACGCGCCACCGCGCACTCAATGGCCTGACGGATAAAACTGCCGTTGCGCACCTGGGCCATGGAAATTTTGTTGACGTAGCTGCCACGCTGCGGACGAATTTGAATCAGGCCGTTTTCCGCCAGTTTAATAAAGGCTTCACGAACCGGCTGGCGTGACACATTGAAACGAACAGAAACTTCTTTTTCCGACAACGGTGTGCCTGGTGCAATCAGGCAATGGACAATGTCGCGACGAAGAATACGATAAATCTGCTGATTGACAGGCTGTGTGGGATTAAGTTGCGTTTCGACGGTCATTCGTTCTTGCTTGTGAGTGAGTTAACTGCATGAGTCTACCACTTTTTTGTGACAAGCAATAACCCGGCAGTTACGCCGGGTATAAAAATTACTGACGGTGGACATTCAGTCCGGCATAGCTTTGGGTAACCGGCATCATTTCCAGGGTATTGATATTGACGTGAGCAGGCAGCGTTGACACCCACCAGACGGCTTCGCTGACATCTTCTGGCGTCAATGCAACGGTATTTTGATAGGTTTTTTCCGCTTTACCGTCATCGCCTTTAAAGCGGACATTGGAAAACTCGGTGCCACCCACCAGACCCGGTTCGATGTCGGTGACGCGCACCGCCGTACCATGCAGGTCCGTACGCAGATTCAGGCTAAACTGACGAACAAACGCTTTCGTCGCACCGTAAACGTTACCACCGGCATACGGCCAGCTGCCTGCCGTTGAGCCAATGTTAATAATATGACCATGATTACGTTCAACCATACCCGGTAAGACGGCGCGCGTCATATATACCAGGCCTTTGTTGTTGGTATCAATCATCGTTTCCCAGTCTTCAACGCTGGCTTTATGCGCAGGCTCCATGCCCAACGCCAGACCGGCATTATTTACCAGGATATCAATATTGCACCACTCGGCAGGAAGCGATGCCAGCATCTCTTCAATAGCGGCGCGGTTGCGAACGTCCAGTTGGGCGATATACAGATTATCTCCCAGTTCGTCTTTTAACTCCTGCAACCGCTCCTGGCGACGGCCAGTGGCGATAACTTTATGCCCTTGTTGAATAAAACGACGAGTAATGCATTCACCAAAACCTGCCGTTGCTCCAGTTACTAAAACGATCATCTCACTGTTCCTCAACGCTTTTGTGTGTCAATAACATAGCACGTGATGCTTAAGAGCGGGTAATACTGGTTTGCAAGATTGCACTCCGTTATCAGTAAGCCTACGCTATGGAACACCTCGCGTTCAGGAGAAGAAAATGACAACAATGAATCCTTTCCTTGTGCAAAGCACACTGCCGTATCTGGCTCCCCATTTTGATCAAATTTCCAATCATCACTATCGCCCGGCATTCGATGAGGGAATGCTGCAAAAGCGGGCAGAAATTACTGCCATCGCGCTTAACCCGCAAACGCCTGATTTCAACAATACTATTCTGGCACTGGAACAAAGCGGAGAATTACTTACCCGCGTTACCAGCGTCTTTTTTGCGATGACTGCGGCGCATACCAATGATGAATTACAGCGTCTTGATGAACAGTTTTCCGCTGAACTGGCGGAACTGGCTAATGATATCTATCTGAACGGTGAATTATTCGCGCGGGTAGATGCTGTCTGGCAGCGCCGAGAATCCCTGGGGCTTGATAGTGAATCCATCCGCCTGGTGGAGGTCATTCATCAACGTTTTGTCCTTGCCGGAGCCAAACTTGCGCAAGCTGATAAAGCAAAATTAAAAGTACTGAATACAGAAGCTGCGACCCTGACCAGCCAGTTTAACCAGCGGTTACTGGCAGCAAATAAATCCGGCGGTCTGGTTGTGAACGATATCGCGCAGCTGGCAGGAATAAGTGAGCAAGAGATTGCGCTGGCGGCAGAGGCGGCTCGCGAGAAAGGTCTGGATAACAAATGGCTGATTCCGCTGCTGAATACCACCCAACAACCGGCGCTTGCCGAAATGCGCGATCGTGCGACGCGTGAAAAACTGTTCACTGCGGGCTGGACGCGAGCGGAAAAAAATGATGCCAATGATACCCGCGCTATCATTCAACGTCTGGTGGAGATCCGCGCGCAGCAGGCGAAACTGCTTGGTTTCCCTCATTATGCCGCATGGAAAATCGCCGATCAGATGGCAAAAACGCCAGAAGCAGCACTCAACTTTATGCGGGAAATTGTTCCAGCGGCGCGTCAACGTGCGAGCGATGAATTAGCCTCCATACAGGCGGTTATCGATAAGCAGCAGGGCGGGTTTAGCGCGCAGCCGTGGGACTGGGCATTTTATGCCGAGCAGGTAAGACGTGAGAAATTCGATCTCGATGAAGCGCAGCTCAAGCCTTATTTCGAATTAAACACGGTGTTGAATGAAGGCGTATTCTGGACTGCGAATCAGCTCTTCGGTATTAAGTTTGTCGAACGTTTTGATATTCCTGTCTACCATCCTGACGTTCGTGTATGGGAAATTTTTGATCATAATGGCGTGGGGCTGGCGTTATTTTACGGTGATTTCTTCGCCCGTGATTCAAAAAGCGGCGGTGCATGGATGGGCAATTTTGTTGAGCAATCAACGCTGAATGAAACGCATCCGGTAATTTATAACGTCTGCAATTATCAGAAACCCGCTGCCGGTGAGCCTGCGTTGTTACTCTGGGATGATGTCATAACCTTATTCCATGAATTTGGTCATACGCTACACGGCCTCTTTGCCCGCCAGCGTTATGCCACGCTTTCCGGCACCAACACGCCGCGTGATTTTGTCGAATTTCCGTCGCAAATCAACGAACACTGGGCAACGCATCCGCAGGTATTCGCTCGCTACGCCCGGCATTATCAGAGCGGGGCAGCAATGCCTGATGAACTGCAACAGAAAATGCGTAATGCCAGCCTGTTCAATAAAGGGTATGAGATGAGCGAACTGCTTAGCGCCGCACTTCTCGATATGCGCTGGCATTGCCTGGAAGAAAACGAAGCAATGCAGGATGTCGATGATTTCGAATTGCGGGCGCTGGTGGCGGAAAATATGGATCTTCCTGCTATACCGCCACGCTATCGCAGCAGTTATTTCGCCCATATTTTTGGTGGCGGATATGCCGCAGGTTATTACGCTTATCTGTGGACGCAAATGTTGGCCGATGATGGTTACCAGTGGTTTGTTGAGCAGGGCGGATTAACGCGTGAAAATGGGCGGCGTTTTCGCGAGGCGATTCTTTCCAGAGGTAACAGCGAAGATCTGGAACGCCTGTATCGACAATGGCGCGGTAAGGCACCTCAGATTATGCCGATGCTGCAACATCGTGGCTTGAACGTATAAACACCACCAATGGCTGGCCTGGATTTATCGCCAGACCAGCCTCGTTATAGCAGTAATTGCAGCAGCTGGGTGAGGGCAAACTTCACCGCTAATGCGAATGCCGTTTCGCAGTCGCCAGCAAAATTACTTTTTTTGTATACCCTTCCGTTATAATAATTTTCAAATTTATAAATCTGATTGTTCTGAAATATGTTTAAGACTCTTTAATCTTCTTCTTACTTTAGTGAGTAAAATTCTCTGAATATTTGACAGCTAGTTGCCTGATTTTAAATGCCTTATAACAATTGGCAGTATTCTTATTTGTCAATTATAAAAATAGCAACCAGACTTAATAAGTCAAACCAAACGCAATTAAGGAGTCAGTATGAAATTTCAGGCCATTGTATTAGCAAGTTTTCTTGTCATGCCTTATGCGTTGGCAGATGACCAGGGCGGATTAAAACAGGATGCAGCGCCACCGCCGCCTCATGCAATAGAAGATGGCTATCGCGGAACCGATGATGCAAAAAAAATGACCGTTGATTTCGCAAAAAAAATGCACGATGGCGCTTCGGTTTCACTACGCGGTAATTTGATTTCTCACAAAGGAGAGGACCGTTACGTTTTTCGCGATAAGAGCGGTGAAATTAATGTTGTTATTCCTGCGGCAGTCTTTGATGGACGAGAAGTTCAGCCGGACCAGCTGATCAACATTAGCGGAAGTCTGGATAAGAAAAGCGCTCCGGCCGTCGTTCGGGTCACTCATTTGCAGAAATAAAAATAAATTAGCCTGATGGCCTGAACTACTGGGCCATTAGGGTATTGGGTTATGCTATTTGTCATCCTTTTAATTGCGATAATGCAGGCTTAATTTACAGAATTAAACACTTTTTTATCTGCTGATTTTGTTTCAAATCACAATGTTATCTCAGAGATGACTCATAACTTCGGATTTCTATGAAAATATTGACGTAATTTTGCTTTTCTCTCGTTAGAATAGCGCGCACAAGGAACTGTGAAAAAGGAGTGGCAATGATCAAGAAGACAACGGAAATTGATGCCATCTTGTTAAATCTCAATAAGGCTATCGATGCCCACTACCAGTGGCTGGTAAGTATGTTTCACAGCGTAGTCGCGAGAGATGCCAGTAAGCCAGAAATAACGGATAACCATTCTTATGGACTGTGCCAGTTTGGTCGGTGGATTGATCATCTGGGACCACTCGATAACGATGAATTACCTTACGTTCGGCTAATGGATTCTGCCCATCAACATATGCATAACTGTGGTCGGGAATTAATGCTGGCTATTGTTGAAAATCACTGGCAGGACGCGCATTTCGACGCCTTTCAGGAAGGGTTGCTTTCTTTTACTGCGGCATTAACCGATTACAAAATTTATTTGCTGACGATCCGTAGCAATATGGATGTTTTGACGGGATTGCCGGGTCGTCGGGTTCTTGATGAATCCTTTGATCATCAGTTACGCAACGCTGAGCCTCTGAATCTTTATTTAATGTTGTTGGATATTGACCGATTTAAATTGGTTAATGATACCTACGGGCATTTAATCGGCGATGTAGTATTACGCACCCTGGCAACTTACTTAGCCAGTTGGACGCGCGATTACGAAACGGTTTATCGCTACGGTGGCGAAGAATTTATCATTATTGTCAAAGCGGCTAATGATGAAGAAGCATGTCGTGCAGGTATCAGAATTTGCCAGTTAGTCGATAACCATGCCATCACACATTCTGAAGGGCATATCAACATTACCGTGACTGCAGGTGTGAGTCGCGCATTTCCTGAAGAGCCTCTGGATGTGGTCATTGGAAGAGCGGACCGGGCAATGTATGAGGGTAAGCAAACCGGAAGAAATCGCTGTATGTTTATTGACGAACAAAACGTGATTAACCGAGTTTAAGCTCCGTTTAACATTCATTGAGAAAACTGATGCTACTGTGTCAACGATCCGTTATCAGTGCAGGAAAATGCCTGTTAGCGTAAAAGCAAAACACAAATCTATCCATGCAAGCATTCACCGCCGGTTTACTGGCGGTTTTTTTTCGCCGTCATAAAAATCAGGCCCCTTGTACACAACTGTAACAAGGGGCCGGTTAGGTGAGGGATTATCTCCGTTCATTAGTCATCCCATTTGTGGCTGAAATACGCGGCCAGAAAACCAGAAAATAAAATTATTCCCAGTACGGCCATAAAAACATTCATATTACCCAGCATTATTTGCCTCCGTTTATGGTGTGGTGTGTTTCCTCGCTTACCTTAATTTTCATCTCAATGAGAAAGATATTAGCAGAGGTAACCTAAACGAAGGCTGAATTAAATTTTTATTGTGTTCGACTTAAATCAACAAAGCGCGGGCTGCCCCCACGGTCTTGCACGAATTCCTTTTAACATCAGCACCCACGCAGCAATGATCACCAACGCTAAGATGATAAACAGCGAGAAAGGCGGCAGACTGGTAAGCACTATGCCACTCACTAATGGGTTAATCGCGGCACCAAGCCAGCCTAAAGACTGGGCGGAAAAATAGCTGGCTTTCATTCCTGGCGGTGCAATATGGTCAATCAACATATACTCGCCCGGCGCATAAATGATTTCACCGACAGTAAATACCGCAGCTGACATACCCCACAATAGCAGGCTGTTGCCGGAAAAAATAAAACCGACCAGCCCAATGACGAAACAGAGGGTGCCTGCTGTCATCAGCGCGCGGATGTTAGCCGGGTTAAGGCGGCGGCCCACGGAATATTGCAACGTAACCACCATGGCAGCATTCACCGGAAGAACAACCGCGACCACCTTTTCGGCAAAATCCCCATCAGCAATCACCATCACATATTGTGAAATGCATGAAGCAAATGCGCCGCTAACAAAAGAAGCCAGAAAACCAGAGCAGGTAAACCACAACAGTGCTTTATCTTGTAATAAAACTTTCGGCGACCAGACACTGCCTGTTTCCGTGGCGATGATTTTCTCGCTGCGCTTTACCCAAATTTGAATGAAAAGCATGGGAAACGCGGAACAGATAGCTGCCAGCCAAAAGGGCAGATTGATGCTCTGCATCACCAACAGCGTGCCGAGCGGCGGACCGATGGTCCAGCCAATGTTGAGCATGGTGTAGTTGATTGAGAAGATTTTCGTTTTGCTGGTGGAGGAAAGATTGTCGGCAAACCAGGCTTTCAACACGGTAGCAAAAACGGAATAGGCGCAGTTAATAAGGGCAAAAAAGAGCACCACCAGCGTCACGTTATTCACTAAAGGAATGGCAATAAAACCGCTGGCGAAGGCGGTAATTGCCAGTAACATATAGCGTTTCTTGTCGAACTTATCCGCCAGGATACCAAAACCGAGGCTAAAAACGACGCCAATAGTGAGCGCAATTGTCATCGCATAACCGATTAGATCGACACTCAGGCTGTACTGGCGACTCAAGTAAATGGTCATAAACGGCAGCGTAGCGCCGCGTCCGATGGTTAATAACAACGACGAGGCAAGAAGGGCGCTGGTAGAGCGTCGTAGGGATAAGTTCATTTGTCTGTCCGGCAGTGCGTTTCGTTATGTTTTGTTTTAGAGATGTAAAGAAATAGCATGGCAAAAATCCGAAGTATAGCGACTTATTTGCGCATTAATGCCGTCGTAATCGGTGACTAACGAATCAACTGTTAAAGAAAAGTAAATTCAGCTAAGTTGATTGCTTACAAAAGATGAAATTCAGAGGCGGTAGAATGTCGCGAAAAGATGGGGTGTTGGCGCTACTGGTAGTGGTCGTATGGGGGCTAAATTTTGTGGTCATCAAAGTGGGGCTTCATAACATGCCACCGCTGATGTTGGCCGGTTTGCGCTTTATGCTGGTTGCTTTTCCGGCTATCTTTTTTGTCGCACGACCGAAAGTACCACTGAATTTGCTGCTGGGGTATGGATTAACCATCAGTTTTGCGCAGTTTGCTTTTCTTTTTTGTGCCATTAACTTCGGTATGCCTGCTGGACTGGCTTCGCTGGTGTTACAGGCACAGGCGTTTTTTACTATCGTGCTTGGCGCGTTTACTTTCGGTGAGCGACTGCATGGCAAACAATTGGCGGGGATCGCCTTAGCGATTTTTGGCGTACTTGTGTTAATCGAAGATAGTCTGAACGGTCAGCATGTGGCGATGCTCGGCTTTATGTTGACCCTGGCGGCAGCATTTAGTTGGGCGTGTGGCAACATCTTCAATAAAAAGATCATGTCGCACTCAACGCGCCCGGCGGTGATGTCGCTGGTAATCTGGAGCGCATTAATCCCAATCATTCCCTTCTTTGTTGCCTCGCTGATTCTCGATGGTTCCGCAACCATGATTCACAGTCTGGTCACTATCGATATGACCACCATCTTGTCTCTGATGTATCTGGCGTTTGTGGCGACAATTGTTGGTTATGGGATCTGGGGGACGTTACTGGGACGCTATGAAACCTGGCGGGTTGCACCGTTATCGTTACTGGTGCCCGTAGTAGGACTGGCAAGTGCGGCACTATTGTTGGATGAACGCTTAACGGGTCTACAATTTTTCGGTGCGGTGCTCATTATGACCGGGCTGTATATCAATGTATTTGGCTTGCGGTGGCGTAAAGCGGTAAAAGTGGGAAGTTAATAAGCCCCGATATGTCGGGGCCAGAACAAACTACATAGCGTGTTGATTATAATAGGGCACGCCGAGCGCATCCGACTTATCACTGCCAGTACCCATGTGATTTAAATCAAACGGTGGTTGTTCCTGCGATGGGGGAACAACCACGACATTGGCACAGGAAGTAACAACCGGCTGCGTGGTTTGTTCCGCAATGCCCTGCGTGGAAAAGAGAATAAGCGCAGCTGCTATTGCGGATAAAAGTGGTTTCATGATTGCCTCAGTGACGTTGTCACGTTATCAACTAGCTGTTGTAATGATTTAATGGATGTAAAAAGCGCGATTCGCCCTGCATATTGGTCATCCGGTATTTATGTGGCGGAACATCAAAGTAATTTTTGAAGGTTCGGGTCAGAGTTTGTTGCGACTCGAAGCCATATCGTTCTGCCAGATAGAGTATCGGCTCGTTACTTTCCTTCAGCTTTTGCGCGATTTCCGTCATCTTACGGCTGCGGATGTATTGGCCTAATGAATGACCGGTTTCTTTTTTAAACATCCGTTGCAGGTGCCATTTGGAGTAACCCGAACGCTCTGACACTTTCTCCAGTGACAGAGGCGATTCCAGGTTGTCCTCGATCCAGTCCAAAATGCTATGAATGGTAATAGCGTCAGTATTGCGTCTGGACATCGTCATACCTCTTTTTTTGTTTACGGCAGGACTTTCTTAAGCAAATGCTCAAGTGTTGCCACTTCGTCCGCCGTCAGGTTTTTTGTTAATTCTTGATGCAGGTCCTGGCCAACTAATTGATGGCATTGTTCACATATTGCCGCGCCGCTGGTGGTAAGTTTTACCAGTACGCCGCGCTTGTCATTCGGGTTCGGCAACCTTTCCACCCAGCCTTTACAGACCAGGCGATCCAGCATACGGGTCAGCGCCCCCAGGTCGACCGATAACACTTTTTTCAGTTCAACCGGAGTAATACACGCCGCGCAGCGGATAGAGCAGAGCACCTTAAACTGTGCCGCGGTAATATCCAGCGGAGACAGATACTCGTTAAGCAGGCGATCTTTCTTCTGATTAACCATATGGATTAAGCGACCCAATGGAATAATTTCATTGAACAGATCGCTGGTACTTTTCACATTAGTTGCCCTGGCAAGTAATTAGTTGCAGGGGATAATATTGCCCAGGCAAGTATAAGTCAAATGAATGAATTGACCGATGCCACGTTTTGCTAAATCGGTTCAAGTTTTGGTCAGTGCGATGCAAGGCTAGCTAAAGAGTGACACTTTATCGTTGTTTACCCCTTATACTTTTCGCTGATAACCCAGATACACAGGATAACAACCACCAATGTTAGATTTATTTAAAGCAATTGGCCTGGGGCTGGTGGTGTTACTACCGTTAGCTAACCCATTAACAACTGTCGCGTTATTTCTTGGCCTGGCAGGCAACATGAACAGTGCCGAACGTAATCGTCAGTCGTTGATGGCCTCGGTGTACGTCTTTGCCATCATGATGGTGGCGTATTACGCCGGGCAACTGGTGATGGATACATTTGGCATTTCGATTCCCGGTCTGCGAATTGCAGGCGGCTTAATCGTCGCGTTTATCGGTTTTCGAATGCTCTTTCCGCAACAGAAAGCAATTGATTCACCGGAAGCGAAAAGCAAGTCGGAAGAGCTGGAAGATGAACCCAGCGCCAATATTGCTTTTGTACCACTGGCAATGCCAAGTACCGCCGGTCCGGGAACCATAGCGATGATTATTAGCTCGGCGTCCACAGTGCGTCAGAGTTCAACCTTTGCTGATTGGGTACTGATGGTTGCGCCGCCGCTGATCTTTTTCCTGGTGGCGGTTATTTTGTGGGGAAGTCTACGCAGCTCTGGCGCAATTATGCGGCTGGTGGGTAAGGGGGGCATTGAAGCGATCTCCCGTCTGATGGGATTCCTGCTGGTATGTATGGGGGTGCAGTTTATTATTAACGGCATCCTGGAAATCATTAAAACGTACCACTAAAAAAGGCCCGAATGGGCCTTTCAACTATTGCGTCTGTTCTTCGAGTGTCACTGGCCAGCGGCGGAAAATGATGATTGACCATATTAACGCGGCAAAAGCAGGCACCGCGCCCACATAACCAATCATCGACATTGACCAGTGCAGACTGACCTGATTACCTACCAACGCACCCGCGCCGATTCCAATATTAAATATCCCAGAGAATAGCGCCATCGCGACGTCGGTAGCATCTGGTGCCAGCGCCAGCACTTTAACCTGCATACCAAGCCCGATGATCATCATCGCTATCCCCCAGAAAATACTCAGCACCCCGAGGTGTATTTCACTGTTCGCCGCAGGTAGCAGCAGTGCCAGGCACACCAGCAACAGCGCAATCGCCGTACTTACCAACGCAGACGCATACTGATTACCCAGTTTACCGAAAATCACGCTGCCAATAATGCCCGCACCACCGAGTAATAACAGTAATGCCGTGGCAAAGTTGGCGCTGAATCCCGCAATGTTTTGCACAAAAGGCTCGATATAGCTGTATGCCGTGTAATGGGCGGTGACAACCACCACAGTTAACAAATAAATGCTCATCAATGCCGGGCGGCGGAATAATAGCGGTAGGCTTTTCAGCGAACCGGAATGCTCACTGGGCAGTAAGGGAAGTAACTTAATCAGGCACAAAAGGGTAATAAACGCCCCGATACCAATCGCGAAGAAGGTCATTCGCCAGCCAAAATACTGCCCCACAATGCGCCCGAGAGGTAAACCTAATACCATTGCCAGTGCTGTACCGGTGGCAATTAAACTCAATGCCTGCGCTCGCTTCCCGGCCGGAGCCATACGGATCGCCAGAGACGCCGTAATCGACCAGAAAATCGCATGTGCAAAAGCCACACCAATGCGACTGATCACCAGAACGGTAAAGCTCCACGACAAAAACGACAGTACGTGGCTGGCAATAAACACCACAAACAGGCAGATCAGTAATTTGCGCCGTTCAACCTGACTGGTCATTAACATAAAAGGCAATGACATTAGCGCCACTACCCATGCATAAATCGTCAACATGATGCCGACCTGAGCGGTTTGCATGTGAAAACTTTGCGCAATGTCAGAGAGCAGGCCAACAGGGACAAATTCGGTGGTGTTGAAGATGAAGGCGGCGACTGCCAGCGTAACGACCCGTAGCCACGCCACTTTGCGGGAAACAGTGTTTGTTGTCATAACAGATTATCGGGTGAGTTGCGAAAAAGTGATGAAATGATCTTAAAACGGTTAATGATGTGAATACAATGCATTTGTGATCTGGATCGCGTTTTCCGTTTCTCTGACGCTGATTCTGTTCCGCGTCAGAGAGTCGGTAACATCACGGTTTAATGACGTTCAGGGAGGTCTGGCGTTTTGGCGGTTGCGGGTATAGGTGATCTGACAGGGGAGCGAGGCCTGTTTTTCACCAGGTCTTTGTGAGTAACTTTTGGCGGCGTTTCATTTTTTACAAAAAGTTTGAGGGTCCTGCGCGCCATATGTTTGATAATTTTATCATCACTTAATGATGCTGGCATCAACACGTCATTCAAATCACTTTCATTGGGATTCATAAATTGGTGATAATGCAACAACATATTGGCGAAAAATAAAAACAACTCCTGAAAATGAGGAGATTCTTGTTCTGCTAAAAGGGATAAAAAGCAGATACAGACTTCGGGTAGTACATGTTTGTTAGAACCTAATGAATCCATCAGGCTTTGCAATAAATCCTCTTTTAATTCGCTGTCCTTTATGTCAAGAATGGCGGTGATCAAGTTAGGCTCTTTATTGACGAACCATCTGTGAACTTCAGAGTTATTCCATAATCGGGGGAGTATGACAAAATTACCGCGGGTGATAAAATTCAGGACAAGCAAATCAAACTGGCGTAAGTAATCTGCAGCGGTATGGTGATCCGGATGCAGGGGTTCAATATGTGGTGTATGCGCTCTTTTGATGGGAACGCCAGGGTTGATCATTGGGAATTGTTCAATAAAGTCATTCAGAAACAGAAAGAGTACACGCTCGACGCCGGTCTGAAATACGCGCCCCATAGTGACAGGTTTTGGGTTAGGAGCGCAAAAAATATTAATTTCCCCATCATGGCGGAAATTATCTAAATAAATAGGACTTAAATTTATTACTACCTGGAATTCAATATTTTCTTTGTGTCTTCCATTCCTGGCGGGATAAGTGAGTTTAAACTGAACCTTTTCATTGTATAGCGTGTCGTTACCCCGAAAAGAAGTCCTCTGAATATATGATAAGTTGTCAAGGTTATTAAATATCTTTTTTGTAGCTGAGTTGATGTTTAAAGACGTGCGCCACTCTTCATTACATATTATGGTACTGAGTGCATCAATAAAATCCTTTAAAACTTCTTTTACCTGAGGTGCAATATTACGTACGGGAAAATCTTCAGGAAGAGATATGTAATTGCTGATGCTTACTGGCGTAACCATATTTGCCCCATATAGTCATAAGTCATCGGAACATCACTATATAGAGCATATTAGCCGCAAGAACTATCAAAAATAGCTCATTGCTAACTCTGTTTTGCCGAGTCAGACACATCCAGTAGTTGAATAAATGCCTCAAGCGGACGCGTTTTTGCACCGCGACGCCAGACCAGCCATGTTGTTAACCAACGCCATTGCTCAGCTAACGGCCACGCCTCAACCTGGTGATGCCCCGGCATACTTTCCAGCATAGAGCGTGGAATAAGCGCAATGCCAGCTCCTGCGACCACACAGGCCAACATTCCGTGATAAGACTCCATCTCATGGATAGTTCCCGGAGCGGCACCGTCAGCATGAAACCAGCTCTCGAAGTGGCGACGATACGAACAATTGGCGCGGAAGGCATAAATGTTACTGCCATTAACCTGACTGGCACGGGTTACTGGCGCATGTCCTTGTGGCGTGACAATCATCAACTCCTCGCGGTACACCGGTATCCCGTCAATGGCAGTATGGTTAATGGGCCCATCAATAAACGCCGCATTCAGTTTTCCCTCCAGCACCCCTTCCAGCATAGTGCCGGAAGGGCCGGTGGAAAGTGAAAACTGAATTTTGGGATAACGACGGTTGAATTCCGCCAGCGTGGCCGGAATGCGAACTGCTGCGGTGCTTTCCAGCGAACCAAGAGAAAATAAACCTTGCGGCTCATTGCCAGCGACAACGCTCCGCGCTTCATCCACTAACGCGAGAATTTGTTGGCTATAGCGTAAAAAGTTATGCCCGGCAGGAGAGAGACGTAAACGCTGATTCTCGCGAATAAACAGATCAACCCCCAGTTCTGTTTCCAGCTGGCGTAGACGGGTAGTGAGATTCGACGGCACGCGATGCACTTTTGCTGCAGCCTGGGTTATGCTGCCAGCTTCGGCAACCGCGTTGAACATCTCCAGTTGGGTCAGATCCATAATATTCTCGATTCGTGAATAAGTGGCTTAATATTATTCATTTTAAAGCAAGAGTAAATCTGCGTATCTTCATACAATGACTCATAAAGGAGATACCCCGATGACCATTACTCCGGAAACTCATGCAATTTCGATAAATCCTGCCACCGGTGAACAACTTTCTGTGCTGCCGTGGGCTGGCGCTGACGATATCGAAAACGCACTACAGCTGGCGGCAGCTGGCTTTCGCGACTGGCGCGAGACAAATATAGATTATCGTGCTGAAAAACTGCGTGATATCGGTAAGGCTCTGCGTGTCCGTAGCGAAGAAATGGCGCAAATGATCACCCGTGAAATGGGCAAACCAATCAACCAGGCGCGCGCTGAAGTGGCGAAATCGGCGAATTTGTGTGACTGGTATGCAGAACATGGTCCGGCAATGCTGAAGGCGGAACCTACGCTGGTGGAAAATCAGCAGGCAGTTATTGAGTATCGACCGTTGGGGACAATTCTGGCGATTATGCCGTGGAATTTTCCGTTATGGCAGGTGATGCGTGGCGCGGTTCCCATCATTCTTGCAGGTAACGGCTACTTACTTAAACATGCGCCGAATGTGATGGGCTGTGCACAGCTCATTGCCCAGGTGTTTAAAGATGCGGGTATCCCACAAGGCGTATATGGCTGGCTGAATGCCGACAACGACGGCGTCAGTCAGATGATTAAAGACTCGCGCATTGCTGCTGTCACGGTGACCGGAAGTGTTCGTGCGGGAGCGGCTATTGGCGCACAGGCTGGAGCGGCACTGAAAAAATGCGTACTGGAACTGGGCGGTTCGGATCCATTTATTGTGCTTAACGATGCCGATCTGGAACTGGCGGTTAAAGCGGCGGTAGCCGGACGTTATCAGAATACCGGACAGGTTTGTGCAGCTGCAAAACGCTTTATTATCGAAGAGGGAATTGCTTCGGCATTTACCGAACGTTTTGTGGCAGCTGCGGCAGCCTTGAAAATGGGCGATCCCCGTGACGAAGAGAACACTCTCGGACCAATGGCTCGTTTTGATTTACGTGATGAGCTGCATCATCAGGTGGAGAAAACCCTGGCGCAGGGTGCGCGTTTGTTACTGGGCGGGGAAAAGATGGCTGGGGCAGGTAACTACTATCCGCCAACGGTTCTGGCGAATGTTACCCCAGAAATGACCGCGTTTCGGGAAGAAATGTTTGGCCCCGTTGCGGCAATCACCATTGCGAAAGATGCAGAACATGCGCTGGAACTGGCTAATGATAGTGAGTTCGGCCTTTCAGCGACCATTTTCACCACCGACGAAACACAGGCCAGACAGATGGCGGCACGTCTGGAATGCGGTGGGGTGTTTATCAATGGTTATTGTGCCAGCGACGCGCGAGTCGCCTTTGGTGGCGTGAAGAAGAGTGGCTTTGGTCGTGAGCTTTCCCATTTCGGCTTACACGAATTCTGTAATATCCAGACGGTGTGGAAAGACCGGATCTGACGCTACATATTCAGCTCTGATATACTCGCAGGTCTTTTCAGACCTGCGGTCCAGGAGTAGAAAGTGGCAGTCGCCATGGATAATGCAATTTTAGAAAACATCTTGCGGCAAGTGCGGCCGCTCATTGGTCAGGGTAAAGTCGCGGATTATATTCCGGCGCTGGCTACGGTAGACGGTTCCCGGCTGGGCATTGCTATCTGTACAGTTGACGGACAGCTTTTTCAGGCCGGAGATGCACAAGAACGTTTTTCCATTCAGTCTATTTCCAAAGTGCTGAGTCTCGTTGTCGCCATGCGTCATTACTCCGAAGAGGAAATCTGGCAACGCGTCGGCAAAGATCCGTCTGGATCACCGTTCAATTCTTTAGTGCAACTGGAAATGGAGCAGGGTATTCCGCGTAATCCGTTTATTAATGCCGGTGCGCTGGTGGTCTGCGATATGTTGCAAGGGCGATTAAGCGCTCCTCGGCAACGTATGCTGGAAGTCGTGCGCGGCTTAAGCGGTGTGTCTGATATTTCATACGATACGGTGGTAGCGCGTTCCGAATTTGAACATTCCGCGCGAAATGCGGCTATCGCCTGGCTGATGAAGTCGTTTGGCAATTTCCATCATGATGTGACAACCGTTCTGCAAAACTACTTTCATTACTGCGCTCTGAAAATGAGCTGTGTAGAGCTGGCCCGGACGTTTGTCTTTCTGGCTAATCAGGGGAAAGCTATTCATATTGATGAACCTGTGGTGACGCCAATGCAGGCGCGGCAAATTAATGCGCTGATGGCGACCAGTGGTATGTACCAGAACGCGGGGGAGTTTGCCTGGCGGGTGGGACTACCAGCGAAATCTGGCGTTGGTGGCGGTATTGTGGCGATTGTTCCGCATGAAATGGCCATCGCAGTCTGGAGTCCGGAACTGGATGATGCTGGTAACTCGCTTGCGGGCATTGCCGTTCTTGAACAATTAACGAAACAGTTAGGGCGTTCGGTTTATTAATGCAGTCTCTCGATCCACTCTTCGCGCGTTTATCCCGTTCAAAATTTCGCTCTCGCTTTCGTTTGGGGGTGAAAGAGCGTCAGTATTGTCTGGAGAAAGGCGCGCCAGTCATCGAACAACATGCGGCGGATTTTGTCGCTAAACGTCTTGCTCCGGCATTACCGGCTAACGACGGTAAGCAAACCCCCATGCGCGGGCATCCGGTGTTTATCGCTCAGCACGCCACTGCAACCTGTTGTCGCGGTTGTCTGGCTAAGTGGCATAACATTCCGCAGGGTGTTTCGTTAAGCGAGGAACAACAACGTTATATCGTGGCGGTAATCTATCACTGGTTGGTTATACAGATGAATCAGCCATGATAATTGCGGAAAACGATAAAATAGCATTCCCAGGATATCTTTATTTGCCGCCGCTGTCAGCGAACATGCTATCCTTTATGAGAATTTACTTATTACGTTGAGATAATTGCCATCAGCAATTGTATGGACAGATAATTAATGCATGTACAGCCCATTTCAACTTTCCGTTTGTTCCAGGAAGGTCATCTGCTACGTAATAGCATCGCTATTTTTGCGCTAACCACGCTGTTCTATTTTATTGGTGCAGAGTTACGGCTGGTTCACGAACTTTCTCTTTTCTGGCCGCTGAATGGCGTAATGGCGGGGGTGTTTGCCCGCTATGTCTGGCTTAATCGACTGCATTACTATGCGATCAGTTATGTGGCAATGCTGGTTTATGATGCCATAACCACCGAATGGGGGCTGGTTTCACTGGCTATCAATTTCTCCAATATGATGTTTATTGTTACCGTCGCCTTACTGGTCGCGCGGGATAAGCGTCTGGGGAAAAATAAGTACGAGCCAGTAAGTGCCTTACGGCTATTTAATTACTGTCTGATTGCCGCATTATTATGCGCTATTGTCGGGGCGATCGGTTCGGTCAGTATTGATAGTCTGGATTTCTGGCCTTTGCTTGCGGACTGGTTCAGTGAGCAATTCTCAACGGGCGTGTTGATCGTGCCTTGTATGCTGACGTTGGCAATTCCTGGAGTGCTGCCGCGCTTTAAAGCAGAACAGATGATGCCCGCTATCGCGCTTATTGTGTCGGTTATTGCCTCGGTAGTCATTGGCGGAGCGGGGAGTCTGGCGTTCCCGCTGCCTGCATTAATCTGGTGTGCAGTGCGCTATACGCCGCAGGTAACATGTCTGTTGACCTTTGTCACCGGTGCGGTGGAAATCGTACTGGTGGCAAATTCAGTGATTGATATCTCGGTCGGTTCGCCGTTCTCCATTCCGCAAATGTTCTCCGCACGTCTCGGTATTGCCACGATGGCGATATGCCCAATTATGGTTTCTTTTAGCGTGGCAGCGATCAATTCGCTAATGAAGCAAGTTGCGCTGCGAGCCGACTTTGATTTTCTGACTCAGGTTTACTCACGGTCCGGTCTTTATGAGGCGCTGAAAAGTCCATCGCTGAAACAGACACAACATCTGACTGTCATGCTGCTTGATATCGACTATTTCAAAAGCATTAACGATAACTATGGACATGAATGTGGCGATAAAGTGTTAAGCGTGTTTGCCCAGCATATTCAGAAGATTGTCGGTGATAAGGGGCTGGTGGCGCGAATGGGCGGCGAAGAATTTGCTGTTGCAGTGCCGTCGGTGAATCCTGTCGATGGTCTGCTAATGGCGGAAAAAATCCGTAAAGGCGTTGAACTGCAACCGTTCACCTGGCAACAAAAAACGCTTTATCTCACGGTAAGTATTGGCGTCGGTAGTGGTTGCGCATCGTACCGAACGCTGACCGATGACTTTAATAAATTGATGGTCGAAGCCGATACATGTCTGTATCGCTCGAAGAAAGATGGGCGCAACCGTACCAGCACTATGCGTTACGGTGAGGAAGTTGTCTGACATCTTTATTCATTCACAGCGATTTAAACGGAATGTGTTCTACCACTTTATTGAGCGAATAAAAGGCGTAGTTCCTCGATTAAACCATGATCCGCGCCACACTTTTCTCATAAAACTGCTCATTAATCATCAGGAGTTGATCAAAACAGGGGTTCGGCGTATTAAAGTTTGCTAACCTGTCGTACCAATTCAAACAGGTTGTATGACTAATCAGAAGGGAACCCATTGTGAAAACACTAAATCGTCGCGATTTTCCCGGTGCACAGTATCCAGAACGTATCATTCAGTTTGGTGAAGGTAACTTCCTGCGCGCCTTTGTTGACTGGCAAATCGATCTCCTGAATGAGCACACCGATCTGAATTCTGGCGTGGTCGTTGTTCGTCCGATTGAAACTTCATTCCCACCGTCACTGAGCACACAGGATGGTCTGTACACCACCATTATACGTGGCCTGAATGAGAAGGGTGAAGCGGTCAGCGACGCGCGTCTGATTCGCTCGGTTAATCGTGAAATCAGCGTCTACAGTGAATACGATGAATTCCTGAAACTGGCGCACAACCCGGAAATGCGCTTTGTTTTCTCTAACACCACCGAAGCGGGTATCAGCTACCATGCGGGCGATAAATTCGATGACGCGCCGGCGGTAAGTTATCCGGCAAAACTGACCCGTCTGCTGTTCGAACGTTTTAGCCATTTCAACGGTGCGCTGGATAAAGGTTGGATCATCATCCCGTGTGAGTTGATCGACTACAATGGCGACGCGTTGCGTGAACTGGTTCTGCGCTATGCGCAAGAGTGGGCACTGCCAGAAGCATTTATTCAATGGCTGGATCAGGCTAACAGCTTCTGTTCTACGCTGGTGGACCGTATCGTTACCGGCTATCCGCGTGATGAAGTGGCTAAACTGGAAGAAGAACTGGGTTATCACGATGGTTTCCTCGACACCGCTGAACACTTTTACCTGTTTGTGATTCAGGGGCCGAAATCCTTAGCGACTGAACTGCGTCTGGACAAATATCCGCTCAACGTGCTGATTGTTGACGATATTAAACCGTACAAAGAACGCAAAGTGGCAATCCTCAACGGTGCGCACACCGCGCTGGTGCCGGTGGCGTTCCAGGCAGGGCTGGATACCGTAGGTGAAGCGATGAACGATGCTGAAATTTGCGCATTCGTTGAAAAAGCCATCTACGAAGAAATTATTCCGGTACTGGATTTGCCTCGTGATGAACTGGAATCTTTCGCCAGTGCAGTCACCGGACGTTTCCGTAACCCGTACATCAAGCATCAGCTGCTGTCTATCGCGCTCAACGGTATGACCAAGTTCCGCACACGCATCCTGCCGCAGCTGCTGGCAGGGCAGAAGGCAAACGGCACACTTCCGGCGCGCCTTACTTTCGCATTAGCGGCATTGATTGCGTTTTATCGCGGTGAGCGTAACGGAGAAACATATCCGGTACAGGACGATGCACACTGGCTGGAACGTTATCAGCAACTCTGGAGCCAGCATCGTGACCGTGTTATCGGCACCCAAGAGTTGGTAGCGATTGTGTTGGCAGAAAAAGACCACTGGGAGCAGGACCTGACGCAAGTGCCTGGTCTGGTCGAGCAGGTGGCTAATGACCTGGATGCGATTCTCGAAAAAGGGATGCGCGAAGCTGTACGCCCGTTGTGCTAATACTCTGAACCCGGTTTCGACCGGGTTTCTCATTTCACTATATTAGTTACAACATCCTATATGCCTTTATCATTAACAGGTGCCACATGCAGCATCTGTTAATGTTGTAAGCTTGTAGGTAATTTGTACGTAGCGTCTTGAGAATGTGATCGTAATCACGTTTAATAGGGCGACTTTTCCACGCCTGAAGATAACCATGATTGTTCGTCCACAACAACACTGGCTGCGCCGTATTTTTGTCTGGCATGGCTCAGTATTATCCAAGATATCCTCGCGCTTACTACTCAATTTTCTCTTTTCTATCGCTGTTATTTTCATGCTGCCCTGGTACACGCATCTGGGCATCAAATTCACCCTCGCACCGTTCAGCATTCTCGGTGTCGCCATCGCCATTTTTCTTGGTTTTCGTAATAATGCCGGGTACGCCCGTTACGTTGAAGCGCGAAAACTTTGGGGGCAGTTGATGATTGCCTCACGGTCGTTACTGCGGGAGGTAAAAACGACATTGCCGGATTCGGCAAGTGTAAGGGAGTTTGCCCGGCTGCAAATTGCCTTCGCCCATTGTTTACGCATGACATTACGCAAACAGCCACAGGCGGAAGTGCTGGCACATTATCTCAAGACTGAAGATCTTCAGCGTGTACTGGCTTCGAACTCTCCAGCTAACCGTATCTTGTTAATAATGGGAGAATGGTTGGCGGTTCAGCGCCGCAATGGACAGCTTTCAGATATCCTGTTTATTAGCCTCAACGATCGGCTTAACGATATTTCAGCGGTTCTGGCAGGCTGCGAGCGCATTGCCTACACGCCAATTCCCTTTGCCTACACCCTGATTTTGCATCGTACCGTTTATCTGTTTTGTATCATGCTGCCGTTCGCGCTGGTCGTGGACCTGCATTACATGACGCCTTTTATCTCTGTGCTGATTTCCTACACTTTTATTTCGCTGGATTGTCTGGCGGAAGAACTGGAAGATCCCTTCGGTACTGAAAACAATGATTTACCGCTGGATGCCATCTGCAACGCTATTGAAATTGACCTGTTACAGATGAACGATGAAACAGAAATTCCAGCAAAAATTCTTCCCGATCGTCATTACCAGCTGACGTAATATTTACTCCGTACGCCGGGCAACAATAAACAGACGCGGAAATGCCAGCAGTATCTCTCCGTTCTCTTGCAGTGGATACTGCTCTTCCAGCATCTGATGGTAGCGCGTAAGAAAATGCTGCTGTTCGCTCTCGGTCAGATCCTGTAACCACGGACGTAATCCAGTGGCGGTCACCCAATCGATAATCGCCTGGTGCGACGGCATCTGGTGATAGTAGGTGGTTCGCCAGATATCGACCTCACATCCGGCTTCGCTCAAAATATCGTAGTAAGCATGAACGCCAGCCAGCGGCTCACGCCCGCGATCCGGATAATTTTGTTCCCAGGCGACTTCGCGCATGAGCACATGGGTTGGCTCTAGCCAGTTATCTGGCATCTGTACTGCCAACACACCATGCGAATTAAGTAAAGAAACCAGATGAGGGAACAATTCGTAGTGGTCGGGCAGCCATTGCAGTGAGGCATTAGCAAAAATCAGATCGAGTGTCTGTTCCGGTTGCCAATTGCGGATATCTGCTTCCACAAACTGGCAGTCCGGCAAAGCACTGCGCGCTTCGGCAACCATCGCCGGAGACGAGTCGATGCCCGTTATCTTGGCCGCAGGCCAACGTTGATGCAGCAGGGCGGTGCTGTTACCTGGGCCACAGCCAAGATCGGCAACGTATTCGATATTCTCCAGCGGCACTCTGGCAAGCAGCTCCACCGCCGGACGCGATCGTTCAGCGGCAAAGTGCAGATATAAAGAGGGGTTCCAGTCAGACATATTTTTACTCCCGTCAGCGCGTTACCCCTAGTGTAGATAAAACTGATAAATTCGCCTCACGGCATCAACCCATTGAACAGACGTTTTTTACGCGGCCCGGTCATTAAAGATTCCAGTTTCGCGACACAGGTTTTGTAGTGGGGCGTGGTTTTATGGAACGCCACTGCGTCTTCATCTTTATAAGCTTCGTAGATATAAAAGCGCGAATTCACTTCCGGGTCCTGTAAGACATCGAAGCGCAAATTGCCTTCTTCCTGTACCGAGCCCAGGTGGTTCTGGCGAAAAACTTCGATAAACTCGTCAACCTTGTCTTCATGAACGTTAATTTCAACCAGTGTGACGTGCATGTTTCTTCTCCTTAATCCGCAGTTACTGTTTTTCACTCAGATAGAGTTCATATGCCCGATCAGCCGTTTCGTTATGGTGTACTACCGCCTGTACGGCTTTCATCATCGCCACCGGATGGTCAGACTGGAAAATATTACGCCCCATATCCACACCAGAAGCGCCCTGATCGATAGCCTGCCAGCACATTTCCAGCGCCTCGCGCTCCGGTAATTTTTTACCGCCAGCAATAACAATGGGTACCGGACATCCGGCAACAATCCGTTCAAAACCTTTATCGACATAATAAGTTTTGATAATCTGCGCCCCCATTTCAGCGGCGATTCGAGTCGCGAGCGAGAAATAACGCTGATCGCGCACCATATCTTTGCCCACGCCAGTCACGGCCATGGTCGGCATTCCCACTTTCATTCCGGCATCGACCAGCTGAATAATATTTTTGATCGACTGATGTTCATATTCGCTGCCGATATAAACCTGCGCCGCCACCGCGCAACTGTTCAGGCGCACGGCGTCATCCATCGATAACGCCACGGCTTCATTACTTAATTCCGCCAGAATAGAGTTCGCACCTGACGCCCGCAGTACCACTGGCTTATTAGTCGCCGGGGGGACTACGCTGCGCAAAATGCCGCGCGTACACATTAATACATCGGCATGTTCAAACAGCGGGGCGATATTTATATCAATGCGTTCAAGTCCGGTAGTCGGCCCCTGAAAATAACCATGGTCAAAGGCCAGCATCACGGTTTTACCCGTTTTCGGATTAAATATCCGTGATAAGCGTGACTGCATTCCCCAATCCAGCGCACCGCAACCTTTCAGGGTAAAAGGGATATTTTTTTGCGGTTGATCGGTACGAAAATCTTTACCATCTTTAATATCGTCTAAATCTGCCATAACTTACTCCGGTTAAGTAATGCACATCAGAAATCGTATTTGCCGATATTCTCTTTGTTGAATATCACGCGCTCCGGTAACAGTACGATGCCATTACCATCCGCTTCGTAGTCATAGCCCTGAACGCTGTTTGGCGAGACTTCCACCTGACCTACGCCCTGAACATCCAGCTTGTCGCCCGTTTTCATTGATCCTTTTTTCAATAATGCATCCGCGACATAAACTGAAATTTTGCCTTGCTGAACCACATCCCACAGGCCAAATTCTTTCACCGTGCCGCGTTCCACATATGGACGCATCACGTTTGGCGTACTGAATCCGACAATCGCAACTTTGTCATTTTTCAGGTTTTCTGCGGCTTGTGCGGCAGCGGGCAGGGCGTTGGCGTCGGGGGCGATAATGGCGTCGAGATCGCTATACGCTTTTAATATTCCTTCTGCAGTTTGTAACGATTTAGTGGCATCGTTATAGCCAAACTGCGTAGTGACAATTTCCCAGCCTGGATGCTCTTTGGCGATTTTCGCTTTCGCCTCTTTCACCCACTGGTTTTGGTCCGTAACGGTGGGGCTTGAGTAGAAAAACGCGACTTTGGCTTTGTCTTTATTTACCTGACGCGCCGCCATATCCACCAACATACCTCCCAACTGGGCGGGCGTTCCCTGATTAATGTAGTAAGAGCGGCACTCCGGTTTAGTATCAGAGTCCCAGGTCAGCACTCTCACACCACGTTGCATGGCGCGTTTCAGTGCCGGACACAAGCCATCAGGCGAAACCGCAGAAACGATAATGGCGTTATAACCCTGATTAACGAAGTTATTAATCAACTGTACCTGACCAGAAACACTGGGTTCTGTCGGCCCGTCGTAGGTCACATCAACGCCCAGCTCTTTACCCGCTTGTTGTGCGCCGTTGCCACCGCTGGTAAAAAATCCCACGCCAACCAGTTTGGGAATAAATGCAATACGCTCTGTGGCCTGCACATTCATAGAGATTGCGGCAATGCCAAGCGCGCTAAGTAAGGCGATTTTCTTAAAGCGATGAAGTGTCATGAAGATATCCTTTATGGCAATGGGTTATTGGCCCGACGCGCCAGCCACTCTTTAATTTGCTGGCGATGCAGGCTAACGGAACGACCTACGACAACGACGATAAGTAGCGCACCGGAAAGGGCGCTGGACACCTGATTTGGCACTCCTGCCATTTGCAAACCTTGTTGCAAATATCCCACTAATAAAACCGCAATGGCGGTGCCGATAATGGAACCGGAACCACCATAAATATTGGCACCGCCAAGCACCACGGCGGTGATGGCGGGCATCAGAAACGACGCACCGAGATCGGAGCGTGCTGAACCAAAATACGATACCAGCAGCACAGCGGCGACTGCAGACGCCAGCCCCGTCATGGCATAGAGCGCACATAAGGTGCGGTTAACTGGAATCGCGCTATAAAGCGCCACGCGCGGGCTTTGCCCAATCAAAAACACGTTACGTCCGGCATGGGTTTTATGCAGCCAGAGCCAGAAAACGAGGAGACATATCAGAAAGATAATCAGCGGAACGGGGAGTCCCAGCACATCCAGGTTAGCGAAATCTGTAAACGCCATCGGGAATCCACCAATACCTTCGTACCCCGTCGCTCCGGCCATCCCGGAAAGCAGCAGGGCACTTCCGGCAAACAGATACAGCGTGCCAAGCGTAATCACCAGCGGGTTAACTTTGGTATAGATAATTAATCCGGCGTTGATCAGCCCGCACAATGCGCCGAGCAGTAAGGTCAGGAGAATCGCCAGCGGCATCGGCACACCACTTTGAAACAGTACGCCCAATGCAATGGCGCAGAGGCCGATGGTCGAACCAAACGAAATATCGATCCCGCCACTGACAACCACCATCGTCAGCGGTAGGGCGACAATGCCAATGCAGATAAAGTCACTGGTGCTGAACAGCAACATATTAAGATCTAACATCCGCGGGTTAATTGCACCAAATGCGACAATCTCAATAACGAGCAGTGCGGCAAGAGCCAGTTCCCAACCGTAGCGAATACGCATTATGCGGCCTCCCGTTTTTTACCTGACGAAGCGGGTTTAACGGATGGCGGTGACATCATAAAGCGGGCATATTTTTGCCGCCGCAGATTACGTTCCAGCGCACAACGCAGGCGTCCATCAAACACCAGCACCGCCAGCAGCACGAGGCCCGCGATAAAATCGTTCCACCATGCCGGAATGCGCAACAGCACCAGTACGCTATCGATCTGCGTCAGAAACCATGCGCCTAATACCGCACCGATGATCGCGCCGGAACCGCCGAGCAAACTAATGCCGCCCAGCACGCAGGCTGCAATTGCGTTCATCTCCAGCCCGGTACCGGTCTGGTTGGGGATAAAACCAATCTGCGAAGCAAACACAATTCCCGCCAGTGCCGCCATGCAGCCGTTCAACGAAAATGCCACAATGCGAATGGCTTCCGTACGAACGCCCAGTTGACGAGCGCCCTGTAAATTATCGCCCGTGACATAAAAACTGCGTCCAAACGCCGTCTTTGCCAGCAGCCAGGCCATAAATGCCACCAGAATTATCGTCAACCAACCAATCGCGGAAACGCCAAACAGCAGCGGGGCGGAGAGTTGTTTCAGTTCGGCGGGTAATCCCTCAATCCATTTACCGCCAGTCCACAGCAACATGATGCCTCTGTACAACCCTAACGTTCCAAGGGTGGCAACAATGGCAGGGATCTTTAGCCACGCGACCAGGACACCGTTGAAAAATCCCGCGAGCAAACCAAGCAGTAAAGTCGCGACACAAGCAACAGGTAGTGAATACCCCGCGTTCAGTAACATCCCCAACAGCACCGCGCACATTCCGGTAATCGAACCCACTGAAACATCAATATTGCGCGTAAGCATTACCAGCGTCGCGCCCATTGCCAGCAGGATCAGGATTTGCGCGCTGCTATAAACCATGGTCAGCGTTTGCACACTTAAATACTGACGGTCGAGAAAACCGGGTAATACAAACAGCAGCACCACCGCCAGCAGTGCCGTGATTTCACGGTTGTTCTGAATAAATTTCAGCATGACGCCTCCTGACGCTGACTATCGCCGAAGGCAACGCGCATAATGGTCTCGACATTAATATCGCGCCCGGTCAGTGCAGAGTGGGCAATTTCGCCCTGATGCATCACATACACGCGATCTGCCATCAGTTCGATCTCTTCGAGATCAGAGGAGATAAGCAGCACAGCCACATTCTGTGCGGCGATGCTGCGCAACAGTTGGTAGATATCATTACGCGCCGAGACATCCACGCCGCGCGTCGGCTCATCGACAATCAATACTTGCGGCGAAGCTTCCAGGCATTTGGCAATCAGGATTTTTTGCTGGTTGCCACCGGATAATGTCCGTGCAGCTTGTTCCGGTTGGTTAAATTTAATATTCAGCGCCCGACGATATCGTTCCAGGGTGGCATTATCTTTCGCGGTTTTCGCCCAGAATCCACGAAGGTTATGAGTAAGGGCGCAGACGTTCCAGGCCAGCGAAGCATCGAGATTCAGTCCGGATGACTGGCGATCTTCCGGCAGATAAACCAGACCGCGCAGTAAACGTTCTCCAGTGGATAATTTATTGATCTCTTTACCATTCAGCATAATGCGTCCGCCACGCAAAGTACGCAGACCATAGAGCGTCTCGGCCAGTTCTGTGCGTCCGGCACCCACCAGCCCAGCCAGACCCAGAATTTCTCCGGCATTGAGCGTCAGGCTGACATTCCTGAAACCTTCGCCGGTCAGATTTTCTAGTGTCAGCATCGACGTTCCGGCGGCATGTTGTGCGCGGTTGCCAGGTAACTCCAGCCATAATTTTCGGCTGGCAGAGAGCGATTTTTCCCGTAGCGCTGGCGTGATGGCCTGAATAATGTCGTCGGTAGACAGTTCGCTGGTTTTGCCGCTTAAGGCGATGGTTCCGTCGCGCATCACGCTAATTCGGTCGGCAATCTGGCGAATTTCCGGCAGCTTATGCGAGATAAAAACAATACCCACGCCAGTAGCAAGCAGCTCCCGCAAGCGAATAAACAAACGTTCGGTTTCGGCGGGAGTAAGCGAGGCGGTAGGTTCATCGAGGATCAGAATTCGCGAATCGCGCATCAGCCCGCGGAGGATTTCCACCATTTGGCGATCGGCGACATCCAGCGATCCTGCCAGACTATGCAGATCAAACTGGCAGCCCAGCGCCGCCAGCAAGTTATTCATTTTCTGTATGGAGAGTTGTTTTTTTGCCAGACCAAACAGGATGTTTTCTTTTATCGACAGGCTTGGAAAAAGCAGCGGTTCCTGGGGAACGAGATAAATGCCCAGCTGATGAGCATGAACTGGCGTTAATCTGACGTAGTTGTTGCCCCCAATCTCCAGCGTACCGCTATCAGCAGGGGTAATACCGGCAATAATCTTCATTAACGTCGATTTACCGGCACCATTGCCGCCGAGCAGGGCGTGGACCTCCCCCTGATGCAACGTAAAATCGATGCCTTTCAGGACATTAACCCCTGAATACTGTTTATAAACCGAGCGGGCGCAAAGTAGCGGTAACGCGCGGGTATCACTCGTTTGCATATTTCCCCCGTTCAGTTTTGCAGGTGAGTTTTGAACAAATGTATTTTTGCTTTTAATTTGTTCATAACCTTAGGCGGGCATTGCATATATTTCCGACGAATAGATCACAATTTATGCTATTTTGATTTTCACGGTTGCGTTTGTTCATGCTCGTAGAGTCAAACTGTGGTTGCTATCACAGATATAAATGCGCAAGAACTGAACAATTGCATTAAAGATTTAAATATGTTCAAAGTGAAGAATGAATTATGACAATCAACGATTCGGCAATTTCAGAACAGGGAATGTGTGAAGAAGAACAGGTCGCGCGGATCGCGTGGTTTTACTACCACGACGGGCTGACCCAGAGCGAGATCAGCGATCGTCTCGGGCTGACCCGTTTGAAAGTGTCGCGATTACTGGAGAAAGGGCATCAGTCCGGCATTATTCGCGTGCAGATTAATTCTCGCTTTGAAGGCTGTCTGGAATATGAAACACAATTACGTCGTCAGTTTTCGCTACAACATGTCCGGGTGATCCCTGGGCTTGCGGATGCTGATGTCGGCGGGCGACTGGGGATAGGCGCGGCGCATATGTTGATGAGTTTACTTCAACCACAACAGATGCTGGCGATTGGTTTTGGCGAGGCAACCATGAATACGCTGCAACGCTTAAGTGGTTTTATTTCGTCACAGCAAATTCGCCTGGTCACGCTCTCCGGTGGCGTCGGTTCTTATATGACGGGTATCGGGCAGCTTAACGCGGCGTGCAGTGTGAATATTATTCCGGCTCCGTTGCGGGCATCCTCCGCTGACATTGCCCGTACGCTAAAAAATGAAAATTGCGTCAAAGACGTTCTGCTAGCCGCGCAAGCAGCGGATGTGGCGATTGTCGGCATTGGGGCTGTGAGTCAACAAGACGACGCAACAATCATTCGCTCCGGCTATATCAGCCAGGGCGAACAGTTAATGATTGGTCGAAAAGGGGCGGTTGGCGACATTTTAGGCTACTTTTTTGATGCAAAAGGTGACGTTGTCACGGATATTAAAATACATAACGAACTGATTGGCTTACCTTTAAGCGCGCTGAAGACCATTCCCGTCCGGGTTGGCGTAGCAGGGGGAGAAAATAAAGCCGAAGCCATTGCCGCTGCAATGAAAGGCGGCTATATCAACGCACTGGTTACCGATCAGGACACAGCAGCGGCGATTTTACGTAGTTAAATTTGCATGACCTTATTACCGGGAATGATGGAGAACGTATAGAGGAACAGACAGAACGCATAAGCCGAGGATAATCTAATGGCTCGACTCTTTACCCCTTCAGAATCAAAGTACTACCTGATGGCGCTGGATGCAGGCACCGGAAGTATTCGGGCTGTGATATTCGACCTGGAAGGCAATCAAATAGCAGTGGGACAGGCGGAGTGGCGGCACCTGGCAGTACCGGACGTTCCTGGTTCTATGGAGTTTGATCTCAACAAAAACTGGCAACTGGCGTGTGAGTGTATGCGCCAGGCGCTTCACAACGCCGGCATAGCCCCGGAGTATATCGCTGCCGTTTCGGCATGTTCGATGCGCGAAGGCATTGTTTTATATAACAATGAAGGAACACCGATCTGGGCCTGCGCCAATGTGGATGCCAGAGCGGCGCGCGAAGTTAGCGAACTTAAAGAACTGCACAACAATACCTTTGAAAACGAAGTTTATCGCGCCACCGGACAAACGCTGGCTTTAAGCGCTATTCCCAGATTACTTTGGCTGGCGCACCATCGTTCCGATATTTACCGTCAGGCATCAACCATCACCATGATCAGCGACTGGCTGGCCTATATGCTCAGCGGCGAACTGGCGGTGGATCCCTCTAACGCTGGCACCACGGGACTTCTTGACCTAACCACCCGTGACTGGAAACCTGCATTGCTGGATATGGCCGGACTACGGGCCGATATTCTTTCTCCTGTCAAAGAAACCGGCACATTGCTGGGCGTGGTAAGTTCACAAGCGGCGGAACTCTGCGGTCTGAAGGCGGGCACTCCGGTGGTCGTTGGAGGAGGCGACGTGCAACTTGGTTGCCTGGGGTTAGGCGTTGTCCGTCCGGCACAAACCGCTGTTCTTGGCGGTACATTCTGGCAGCAAGTTGTAAACTTAGCCGCGCCGGTGACAGACCCAGAAATGAACGTGCGCGTTAATCCTCATGTTATTCCTGGCATGGTACAAGCTGAATCTATAAGCTTTTTTACCGGACTCACCATGCGCTGGTTCCGCGATGCTTTCTGTGCCGAAGAAAAACTGATTGCCGAACGTTTAGGCATCGACACCTATACGCTGCTTGAAGAGATGGCAAGTCGGGTGCCGCCAGGGTCGTGGGGGGTAATGCCGATATTCTCCGACAGAATGCGCTTTAAAACCTGGTATCACGCTGCGCCTTCCTTTATTAATTTGTCTATTGATCCGGATAAATGTAACAAAGCGACATTGTTCCGTGCGCTGGAAGAAAATGCGGCGATTGTATCAGCGTGTAATTTGCAACAAATCGCTGATTTCTCGAATATTCATCCTTCATCGTTAGTCTTTGCAGGCGGAGGTTCAAAAGGGAAATTATGGAGTCAAATTCTCGCTGATGTCTCGGGATTACCCGTCAATATTCCGGTAGTCAAAGAAGCCACCGCATTAGGATGTGCCATTGCAGCTGGCGTCGGTGCCGGAATTTTTTCATCAATGGCAGAAACCGGAGAACGCCTGGTTCGCTGGGAACGAACGCACTCACCAGACCCGGAAAAGCATGAACTTTATCAGGATTCACGCGATAAGTGGCAGGCAGTTTATCAGGATCAGCTGGGGCTGGTTGATCATGGACTGACGACTTCGTTATGGAAAGCGCCTGGGTTATAGTTTCATTGACAGCCACATCATGATGACCGTGGCTGTTAGTTTTTGAGTATTGGTATTCTCATTTCCCTTCTTTTAGAGCTGGCTTGTTAAATGCCAGCTTGCAAATTCATCGTTCCATCGCCAGTAATATATTCAAGGGGAAATTGCTATTTTTCTTAAAATATTAAGCATAACCATTATTTTATAGCGAATATTCCTAAAGGCATTAATGGATGAAAAAGGGGTTTAATAAACTTCTTTTTTTAGCAATTAGTGCTATTCTTTGTTAAATATGATGATGATAATCTTCTTATTGAAAGAAACAGTTTTCTTATTAAGCAACAATAACTCATGGTTCATTTTTAAATAAAATAAGAACTATGCAATTTTTAATCTATCGATTCGAAAGTATTAGCAAATTAGCCAAATTGACACCTTCCCACCTCCAACCAACACTCAATACAGACCTCTGACAACTTAATAAGTTTCATTTTTAACGTCTGATGACTCATCTCTTTCGTGGCTGTATTGTTTGTATATGGAGCGTTTATATGAATAGAATCTATCGCGTGATATGGAATTGCACCCTACAGGTATTTCAGGCCTGCTCGGAATTAACTCGCAGGGTAGGTAAAACATCAACGGTTAATTTACGTAAGTCCTCTGGACTGACAACGAAATTCAGTAGATTGACGCTGGGTGTTTTGCTGGCACTAAGCGGTTCAGCGTCAGGTGCGAGTCTGGAAGTTGATAATGGTCAGATTACCAATATTAATACTGATGTTGCTTACGATGCCTACCTGGTTGGGTGGTATGGCACTGGAGTGCTTAATATTTTGGCTGGCGGTAATGCCTCCTTAACCACTATTACTACCAGCGTCATTGGCGCTAATGAGGACTCGGAGGGCACCGTTAACGTTTTGGGTGGTACCTGGCGATTGTATGATAGCGGAAATAATGCAAGGCCTTTAAATGTGGGTCAATCCGGAACGGGGACGCTGAATATTAAACAGAAGGGTCACGTTGATGGAGGATATTTAAGGATAGGTTCTTCGACAGGAGGCGTCGGGACGGTCAATGTTGAGGGAGAGGACTCGGTTCTGACGACCGAATTATTCGAAATAGGGAGTTACGGTACAGGCTCATTAAATATTACGGATAAGGGTTACGTCACGAGTTCAATAGTCGCCATTGTAGGATATCAGGCGAACAGTAATGGTAAGGTTGTCGTTGAAAAGGGTGGCGAGTGGCTAATAAAAAATAATGATTCCTCAATTGAATTTCAAATTGGTAATCAAGGGACGGGCGAAGCAACTATTCGCGATGGGGGGCTAATTACGGCTGAAAATACGATTATCGGTGGCAATCCCACCGGTATCGGAACCCTGAATGTGCAGGATCAAGACTCTGTCATCACGGTACGCAGACTCTATAATGGATATTTCGGTAATGGCACAGTCAATATTTCCAATAATGGACTGATTAATAATAAAGAATATTCATTGGTGGGCGTTCAGGACGGGTCCCACGGTGTCGTCAACGTGACCGATAAAGGGCATTGGAATTTCCTCGGAACGGGCGAAGCTTTCCGCTATATCTATATCGGTGATGCTGGCGACGGTGAACTTAATGTCTCGAGTGAAGGCAAAGTAGATTCGGGAATTATCACTGCGGGGATGAAAGAAACAGGCACAGGCAACATTACTGTTAAGGATAAGAACTCCGTTATCACTAATCTCGGAACTAATCTTGGTTATGACGGCCACGGCGAAATGAATATCAGTAATGAGGGGCTTGTTGTCAGCAACGGAGGAAGCTCACTCGGTTATGGAGAAACCGGCGTCGGGAAGGTTAGCATCACCACGGGGGGGATGTGGGAGGTCAATAAGAATGTCTATACCACTATTGGTGTTGCGGGCGTCGGAAACCTCAATATCAGCGATGGCGGTAAGTTCGTATCGCAAAATATTACTTTTTTGGGCGATAAAGCAAGCGGTATCGGCACACTGAACCTGATGGATGCGACATCATTGTTCGATACTGTAGGTATCAATGTCGGTAATTTTGGTAGCGGCATCGTAAATGTCAGTAATGGTGCCACTCTTAATTCAACGGGCTATGGATTTATCGGAGGAAATGCCTCCGGTAAGGGGATAGTTAATATTTCAACGGATAGTCTCTGGAATTTAAAAACGTCATCTACTAACGCCCAATTGCTACAGGTCGGTGTATTAGGCACGGGTGAACTGAATATTACCACCGGAGGTATAGTTAAAGCGCGTGATACACAAATAGCTCTCAATGACAAAAGTAAGGGCGACGTGCGGGTGGATGGGCAGAACTCTCTTCTTGAAACATTCAATATGAACGTAGGGACGACAGGCACGGGTACGTTAACCCTGACGAATAACGGTACGCTGAATGTCGAAGGTGGAGAAGTTTACTTAGGTGTTTTTGAGCCTGCTGTAGGAACGCTAAACATTGGTGCTGCTCACGGTGAGGCGGCGGCAGATGCCGGGTTTATCACCAATGCGACGAAAGTGGAGTTTGGTCTTGGCGAAGGCGTTTTTGTCTTTAATCATACCAATAACAGTGATGCCGGCTACCAGGTCGATATGCTGATTACGGGTGACGATAAAGACGGAAAAGTGATGCATGATGCAGGCCATACGGTGTTCAATGCAGGGAATACTTATAGCGGTAAAACGTTGGTCAATGGCGGCCTCCTGACCATTGCGTCACATACGGCAGATGGGGTAACAGGCATGGGGTCGAGTGAAGTAACCATTGCAAGCCCCGGTACGCTCGACATTCTCGCATCAACGAACAGTGCAGGAGATTACACGCTGACCAATGCGCTCAAAGGCGATGGCTTGATGCGAGTGCAACTGTCATCCTCCGACAAAATGTTTGGCTTTACCCATGCAGCAGGGACTGAATTCGCCGGTGTTGCCCAACTGAAAGACAGTACCTTCACACTGGAACGCGACAACACCGCTGCGCTTACTCACGCGATGCTGCAGTCTGACAGTGAAAATACCACATCGGTAAAAGTGGGAGAGCAATCCATTGGTGGACTAGCCATGAATGGCGGTACGCTCACTTTCGATACGGATATACCTGCTGCGACGCTTGCGGAGGGATATATCAGCGTCGATACGCTGGTTGTCGGCGCGGGTGACTACACCTGGAAAGGCCGTAACTATCAGGTAAACGGGATGGGCGACGTGCTTATCGACGTGCCTAAACCGTGGAATGATCCCATGGCGAATAACCCTCTGACGACGCTCAATTTGCTGGAACACGATGATAGTCATGTCGGCGTTCAACTGGTGAAGGCGCAAATGGTTATTGGGTCGGGTGGCTCATTAACGTTACGTGATTTACAGGGCGACGAGGTGGAAGCGGACAAAACGTTACGTATTGCACAAAACGGGACAGTGGTCGCCGAGGGTGATTATGGATTCCGCCTCACGACCGCACCTGGTGATGGTTTGTATGTTAACTATGGGCTGAAAGCGCTGAACATCCATGGTGGGCAAAAGCTGACGTTAGCCGAACATGGCGGAGTCTATGGCGCAACGGCCGATATGTCGGCAAAAATCGGTGGTGAAGGGGATCTGGCAATCAATACGGTGCGACAGGTTTCGCTTTCCAACGGTCAGAACGACTATCAGGGGGCAACCTACGTTCAGATGGGGACATTACGTACCGATGCGGATGGCGCGCTGGGCAATACTCGGGAACTGAACATCAGCAACGCGGCCATCGTCGATCTTAATGGATCGGCCCAGACGGTAGAGACATTCACCGGGCTGATGGGTTCGACTGTTTTGTTTAAAGAGGGGTCGCTGACGGTGAATAAAGGTGGGATCAGTCAGGGCGAACTGACAGGTGGCGGAAACCTGAATGTTACAGGGGGAACACTGGCTATCGAGGGGCTTAATGCACGCTACAATGCCTTAACCAGCATTAGCCCAAATGCGGAAGTCAGCCTCGACAATACGCAGGGGTTAGGCAGAGGAAATATTGCTAGTGACGGTCTGTTAACGCTAAAAAACGTGACCGGCGAACTGCGTAATAGCATAAGCGGGAAGGGTATCGTGAGCGCAACCGCCAGGACAGACGTAGAGCTGAATGGCGATAATAGCCGCTTTGTGGGGCAATTCAACATTGATACAGGCAGCGCGCTCAGCGTCAACGAGCAGAAAAACCTGGGTGATGCTTCCGTTATCAATAATGGCCTGCTCACCATCGCCACTGAGCGTAGCTGGGCGATGACGCACAGTATCACCGGTAGCGGCGATGTGACAAAACTGGGGACCGGGATCCTGACTCTTAACAACGATTCCGCGGCGTATCAGGGTACGACGGATATCGTGGGTGGTGAAATTGCTTTCGGTTCCGACTCTGCCATTAATATGGCAAGTCAGCACATTAATATCCATAACAGCGGTGTGATGTCGGGAAATGTCACCACTGCAGGTGATGTGAACGTTATGCCAGGGGGGACACTGCGTGTCGCTAAAACCACTGTCGGCGGTAACCTGGAGAATGGTGGCACGGTTCAAATGAACAGCGAAGGGGGGAAACCGGGGAATGTACTGACCGTTAACGGTAACTATACCGGAAACAATGGCCTGATGACGTTCAACGCGACGCTGGGCGGCGATAATTCGCCCACCGATAAGATGAACGTGAAAGGCGATACCCAAGGGAACACTCGCGTTCGGGTTGATAACATTGGCGGCGTCGGTGCACAAACGGTCAACGGTATTGAACTCATTGAGGTTGGCGGTAATTCTGCAGGTAACTTCGCGCTGACCACCGGAACTGTCGAAGCTGGGGCTTACGTCTACACGCTGGCTAAAGGGAAGGGGAATGACGAGAAAAACTGGTATCTGACCAGTAAATGGGACGGCGTAACGCCAGCGGATACACCCGATCCCATCAATAATCCCCCTGTTGTGGATCCGGAAGGCCCATCAGTTTATCGCCCGGAGGCCGGAAGCTATATCAGCAACATTGCCGCAGCCAACTCGCTGTTTAGCCATCGATTACACGACCGTCTGGGTGAGCCGCAGTATACAGATTCACTGCGAGTTCAGGATTCGGCAACCAATATGTGGATGCGTCATGTCGGAGGGCACGAACGTTTCAGGACCGGTGACGGCCAGCTAAATACTCAGGCTAACCGCTATGTATTGCAGCTAGGAGGCGATTTGGCGCAGTGGAGTAGCAACGCGCAGGATCGCTGGCATCTTGGCGTGATGGCAGGCTACGCCAATCAGCACAGTAATACTCAGAGTAATCGTGTGGGTTATAAATCGGATGGGCGCATCAGCGGTTACAGCGCTGGGATGTACGCGACCTGGTATCAGGACGATGCGAATAAGACCGGCGCTTATGTTGACAGCTGGGCGCTGTATAACTGGTTTGATAACAGCGTCAGTTCCGATAACCGTTCTGCTGACGACTATGATTCTCGCGGTGTGACGGCCTCTGTTGAGGGTGGGTATACCTTTGAAGCGGGAACATTTAGCGGCAGCGAAGGGACGCTGAATACCTGGTACGTCCAGCCACAGGTGCAAATCACCTGGATGGGTGTGAAAGATTCTGACCATATCCGGAAAGACGGAACACGCATTGAAACAGAAGGCGACGGAAACGTGCAAACGCGACTTGGGGTGAAAACCTACCTGAACAGCCATCACCAGCGTGACGATGGTAAAGAGCGTGAGTTCCAGCCTTACATTGAAGCGAACTGGATCAACAATAGCGAAGTCTACGCCGTGAAGATGAATGGTCAAACCGTAAGCCGTGATGGTGCGCGTAATCTCGGTGAAGTACGTACCGGAGTTGAGGCGAAAGTAAATAACAACCTTAGCCTGTGGGGGAATGTCGGTGTGCAACTAGGTGATAAAGGCTATAGCGATACTCAGGGCATGCTGGGTGTGAAATATAGCTGGTAAACCGTATAAGCCGCATGTCGAAGATGCATGCGGCTTAATATTGCCGACTTCAAACGACTTTTAAATCCTCCTTTTTATCCGCGATCGCGGATATCACAGCGTTTATCCCGTAGAGCGGATAAGATGTGTTTCCTGATTGACTTTATCCCCACTAAAGGATAAAACTGATAATATCCCCTTGAGCGGATAAATATGCTGTGGACGTATGACATGATGAGCTTTCAGAAGATCTATAGCCCAACGCAATTAGCGAATGCAATGAAACTGGTTCGTCAGCAAAATGGCTGGACGCAGAGCGAACTGGCGAAAAAAATCGGTATTAAGCAGGCGACAATTTCCAATTTCGAAAACAACCCTGACAATACCACGCTCATGACATTTTTTAAGATTTTACAGTCGCTTGAACTCTCAATGACGCTATGCGACACGAAAAATGCCTCGCCAGAATCAACAGAACAGCAAGATCTGGAGTGGTAATGCCTAAACTTGTCACTTGGATGAACAACCAGCGGGTAGGCGAGTTAACGAAGTTAGCCAATGGCGCGCACACCTTTAAGTATGCACCGGAGTGGTTAGCTAACCGTTATGCCAGACCGTTGTCACTTTCGCTGCCATTGCAGAGGGGGAATATCACCTCTGATGCCGTATTTAACTTCTTCGATAACCTGTTACCCGATAGCCCGATTGTACGTGACCGGATCGTTAAACGTTATCATGCTAAATCCAGACAACCGTTTGATTTATTGTCAGAAATAGGGCGAGATAGCGTTGGTGCCGTAACGTTATTACCCGAAAATGAAACCATAACGCGCCCGATAATGGCATGGGAACAGCTCACTGAAGCCAGGCTTGAAGAAGTATTAACGGCTTATAAAGCAGATATCCCTCTGGGCATGATTAGAGAAGAAAATGACTTTCGCATCTCGGTTGCTGGCGCGCAGGAGAAGACAGCGCTGCTCAGAATAGGCAATGACTGGTGCATTCCGAAAGGAATAACGCCGACGACGCACATCATTAAATTACCGATTGGCGAAATCAGGCAGCCCAATGCGACGCTCGATCTCAGCCAAAGCGTTGATAATGAGTATTACTGTCTGCTGCTGGCGAAAGAACTTGGGTTGAATGTGCCGAACGCAGAAATCATTAAAGCGGGAAATGTGCGCGCGTTAGCGGTCGAACGTTTTGACAGGCGTTGGAATGCTGAGCGAACGGTTTTACTTCGCTTGCCACAGGAGGATATGTGTCAGACATTTGGTTTACCTTCATCGGTGAAATATGAATCAGATGGAGGCCCAGGCATCGCGCGGATCATGGCTTTTTTGATGGGGTCCAGCGAGGCGCTTCGCGATCGCTATGATTTTATGAAGTTTCAGGTGTTCCAGTGGTTGATTGGCGCAACGGATGGCCATGCAAAAAACTTCTCCGTATTTATTCAGGCTGGCGGCAGTTATCGACTCACGCCATTTTACGACATCATTTCAGCATTTCCGGTATTGGGTGGCGCAGGAATACACATCAGCGATCTCAAACTGGCAATGGGGCTTAACGCATCCAAAGGCAAAAAAACGGCAATCGATAAAATTTATCCGCGACATTTTCTGGCGACAGCAAAGGTGCTGAAATTTCCGGAAGTGCAGATGCATGAAATCCTGAGTGACTTTGCCAGAATGATTCCGGCAGCACTGGATAACGTGAAGACTTCATTACCGACAGATTTTCCGGAGAACGTGGTGACGGCAGTTGAAACCAATGTGTTGAGGTTGCATGGACGGTTAAGCCGAGAATACGGTAGTAAGTGAGATATGGGGTTTGGTCGTTGTTAATGAGCACGACAATCATGACCGCCAACGACTGGATTCTTCCTTGGTTTATGTTGGTGCGCATAATGTATATTATGTTAAATATGGTGGGTTTGTTCTTAAGTTCATGTGTTCCGCTCTTTCAGTAGCTTATCCCCCCGTAGTGGATATCAGAAAATCAATCAGGGCCTTCACTCTTTTCGTTTTACCCGCGTTTTTGGGGTAATAGAGATACACTGGCGGGTAGGTTTTCCAGTAGCTCTCCATCACCGGAATAAAGCGCTCCCTGTCCGGCTGTAACTGCCAGACAGGCTCAAACAAGCGCCCAATTCCCAGCCCGTTACGGATCCCGTCTGCCATAACGTCAATATCGTTGCTGATTAACTGCCCCGGCATCTCAACGGTCAACTGCTCACCGCGATCGTTCAGGAGCAGCGGAAGGATGCGGTTGTTGGTGATAAAACGGTAACCAATCAGCTGGTGATGACAGAGATCTGCCGGCACTTCAGGCGTTCCATGTCGGGAGAGATACGCTGAGGATGCATATAATCCTTCTCGAAACGGTTTCATTAACGGTCGGGCCACCACCCCTCCCTCAAGAATATCGCCAAAACGGATCCCCAGATCAAAACGCTCTTTGATGATATTCACGGTACCGTCGTAGACCGAAATTTCTAACTGTATACCCGGATATTGCTGACAGAATTCTGCCATCGCAGGCTTAAGAATTAACAGGTAGGCAAAACGCGAGAGCGTAATTCGCACCATCCCAGAGGGCTCCTGATGCTGGTCGCGAATGCTTTCAAGCGAGTTTTCCAGCGACTCCACCGCCGCAGCGGTCTGTTCCAGCAATAATTGACCGGTTTCCGTCAGCTCTATACGGCGGGTCGTACGCACAAAAAGCGGATGGCCGATATACTCTTCCAGCAGCTTTAGTGCATTGCTGACGGAGGGAGGCGTAATTTCCAGTTTCCTTGCGGCTGCCGAAATATTGCCCTCCCGCGCAATGCTCTGGAAGATGCGAATCTGGTTATAAAGAGCGTTATTCATAATGTTTTCCTAAAGCAATTCTCGCCTGATTATTAAGTACAGTCTAAAAATGCTTAAGTCAATGACCCTCTAATCTTCCTGAAATACGCCTCTTATACTTTAGTCTCTTTCTACTACGACCTGAGTTCAGGAGACTATGATGCGAATTTTATGTCTGGATATCCCTGCCCCTGGAGCATCGCTGGAGAAATATGCTCCGCACCTCAACGCTGAAGCGCTGCACGCCTGGGGATTGTATAAATCAGGCTTCATCCGCGACATCTACTTCCGTCAGGACAGACCTGGCGTCGCTATTTTTCTTGAATGTGACTCTGTCGATGAAGCGATGAACGTTATGGCCGAATTCCCGTTGGCAAAAGCAGGCTTACTAAGCTTCGAGTGTATACCGCTTGGCTCCTTTATTAACTGGGAAAATCTCTTCGCCGATGAATTTAAAAATAAAGAGTGAGGACCGATATGAAACCTGCATATAAACCAGTGCTATGTGTCGTTTCCAGCCATCCGATTAAAGGCGCATCCGGTGTACCAACCGGTTTTTTCCTGGCCGAGCTGACTCATCCGCTGAAAGTACTGGAAGATGCCGGAATAAAAACAACAATAGCCAGTATTCGCGGGGGGCAGCCACCGGTGGATGGATTTGACCTCAGCGACCCTGTTAACGCCTGGTACTGGAACGAAACCGATTTTCAGCAGCGCCTGGCAACAACACCTGCGTTATCCGAGCTGAAAGGTGCCGATTACAGCGCAGTTTTCTTTGCAGGTGGTCATGGGACCATGTGGGATTTCCGTGATAATCAGGATGCCCAGCGTATTATCCGCGAAGTGTATGAAAGTGATGGGATTGTCTCAGCCGTCTGCCACGGGCCTGCGGCATTGGTTGACGCAAAACTCAGTAGCGGCGAATACCTGATAAAAGGGAAAAATGTGGCGGCCTTTACCAACAAGGAAGAGGAAGAAGTTCACACAACAGATGTGGTTCCCTTCCTGCTTGAAACCGCACTTCGCGAGCATGGTGCGCTTTATCATGAAGCTCCAAACTGGTCTGAAAACGTGGTTACCGACGATCGCCTTATCACGGGGCAGAATCCCGCTTCAGCACATGGGGTTGGTGTGGCGCTGTTAAATGCACTCCGCCGGACAGCTTAATTAATTCATCGTTACTCACCTTACTTGGCCGGTTTAAGTCAGCCACGATCCGGCCTTTTTTCAGGAGCTGAATATGAAAACACTACCTCCAGTCGCACTAGGTACATGGTCCTGGGGCACAGGCTTTGCCGGCGGCGACACCGTCTTTGGTAATCATCTTTCTGATACTCAGATGGCAGAAGTGTTCACTGCGGCCATGAGTAAGGGCCTCAATCTCTGGGATACCGCAGCAGTATATGGTATGGGGAGTTCCGAGACTGCGCTGGGAGCATTAGTCCGTCAGTTTCCCCGCGAGAACATAATTTTATCCACCAAATTCACGCCGCAGATTGCGGACAAGCAGTCTGCGCAGCCTGTCAGCGATATGCTTGAGGCCAGCCTTGGGCGCCTGGGCGTGGACGCGATTGATATCTACTGGATCCATAATCCCCTCGACGTCGAAAAATGGACGCCAGGACTGATCCCACTTTTACAAAGCGGTAAGGTAAAACGCGTAGGTGTTTCCAACCACAATCTGGCACAAATCAGACGCGCCAATGAAATCCTTAACGCTTCCGGTTATTCCCTCAGTGCAGTACAAAATCACTACAGCCTGCTCTATCGCGCTTCTGAAGAGGCCGGGATCCTTGATTATTGCCGACAAAATAACATCACGTTCTTTGCTTACATGGTCCTGGAGCAAGGCGCGCTCAGTGGTCGTTATGATTCAAATCATCCCATGCCTGCCGGGAGTGGCCGGGCCGAAAGTTATAACGCAGTACTGCCGCAGATAGAAAGACTAACCGCCGCCATGAAAAAAATGGGAGCCGAAAGGAATGCCAGCGTGGCACAGATAGCCATCGCATGGGCTATTGCGAAAGGTACCCTTCCCCTCGTTGGTGCGACTAAAGTCCATCACGTTCTGGACGCCGCCTGCGCTTCAGACATCCAGTTACGCGATGAGGAAATCATCCTGCTGGAACAACTCGCCGCAGAGACCAGAGTGGATACACGAGGCGCCTGGGAAAAACCGATGGGGTAAAGCCCGTCCGGAACAGACTGTCATGAATGACACACACGAACGGGCTGTTCCGGGTGATTCTAATCTGTATCACTTTTACTGCTTTGTATGAATGGTGAGAATATGAAAATCATTTGCCTCGAAGAACATTATCTCGACAGCGAGTTAGGGCGAGCGTGTATGCCTGTTGCGCTTGAGCAGGCACCTTTCCTTGGCGACTGGGGGAAAACCGTCGCTGATGGTCATAATCCTGACCGACTCCCTGCTTTCCCGCTTTAATAAACTGAATGTGCCACTCTATCTTCATCCCGGGTTACCGCTTAAAAGCGTACAGCAGGCCTACTTCACGGGCTTCAGCGCAGAGGTCAACGCCAGGCTTTCTATGTTTGCCTGGGGCTGGCATCACGAAGCGGGGATCCATTTGTTGCGGCTGATGTTATCGGGCGCATTTGATAAATATCCCAACCTGCAGGTAATCAGTGGCCACTGGGGGGAGATGTTACCCTTCTGGCTCCAGCGTCTTGATGACAGCCTACCACTGGCTGCAACAGGTCTGTCACGCACGCTAACGAGAACCTTCCAGGAACACGTTTACGTTACCCCGTCATATGCTAACACTGCCGCACTTCCAGTTTATCTACGCGTTAATGGGTGCTGAAAGGATCCTGTTCTCCGTCGATTATCCCTATCAGACCCTGGACGGTGTAAAAACCTTTATAGACAGTCTGCCCGTCAACAAGGCTGAAAAAGAGGCCATCGCGTTTCGCAATGCAGAACGTTTACTGGGCATCACGGTTTAGTTCACCGTTTCATGATGATTGAGCACATTGTGATCAGCCGACAATTATTAGTTTTTGCCTAAAAGTGAATGAGCCTTTACTGCTCTAAAAAAATAATGTTGTCACTCTATACTGGATTTAATATTCACCAAAGATGTTTAACTGATTGAAATGAAAAATATCCTTGTTATTTCAGGTCATCCTGAGCTTACCCATTCCGTCGCCAATGCCACTATTCTTGATGAAGTGGAGACCGCCCTTCCCGATGTTGAGATTCGTCGTCTGGACAGGCTCTATCCGGATGGCAAATTCAACATCGCGGCGGAGCAGGAAAGCCTGCTCAGGGCCGATGTGATTGTCTGGCAGTTCCCTTTTTCCTGGTATGGGCTGCCAGGATTAATGAAAAAATGGCTGGACGAGGTCTTTGTTCACGGCTTCGCGCATGGCTCAACGGCGAAACTGGGCGGTAAAAAGCTGATCCTCTCCTTTACAACGGGAGCGCCAGAGGAGCTCTATACCGTCGACAGTTTCTTTGGCCATACCATTGAAGAGTATCTTATTCCGTTCGAAACCACGGCAAGGCTGTGCAATCTTGAGCTGCTGGCGCCGGTTTATACCTGCGGTATCAGCTATGCCGACCGGGATGCCGACAAAATCGCGCAGCAAAAAACGCTTGCCCGGGAACACGCTTCAAGGCTTGTCGAACTGCTCAATTCCGTCGTGAATAATCCAGAGGGAGAATAACAATGCAGTATACCCGGCTCGGTAAAAGTGACTTACTTGTTTCCCGCATCTGCATGGGATGCATGGGGTTTGGCGATCCGTCGACGGGTCAGCATAGCTGGACGCTGGACGAAACAGCAAGCCGCGACATCATTCGCTATGGCCTTGAAAAGGGCATCAACTTTTACGATACCGCTATAGCCTACCAGAATGGCTCCAGTGAGCGATACGTTGGCCGGGCATTACGGGAGATGGCGAAACGCGATGATATCGTCCTGGCCACCAAGTTTCTGCCGCGAACCCCCGCACAAATTGCCGGAGGGATCAGCGGAAAAGAGGCAATCGCTCAATCCCTTGACCAGAGCCTGAAGAATCTGGGGATGGACTATATCGACCTCTACATCTACCACATCTGGGATTACAACACGCCCATTATCGACGTGCTTGAAGCGTTACATACCGCTGTTACTGCTGGCAAAGTACGAGCTGTTGGTATTTCAAACTGCTATGCCTGGCAGCTGGCGAAGGCGAACGCCCTTGCTGAACGCGAAGGGCTGACGCCCTTTGTTTCCGTACAGAGCCACTACAATCTAATTATGCGCGAAGATGAACGGGAGCTCTTCGGCCTGTGCACTGAGGATAATATCGCAATGACCCCCTATAGCGCGCTGGCCAGCGGCCGCCTCTCTCGTAAAGAAGGCTATACACGGCGAGCCACAGAGGATGACTATGCGCGTGGAAAATATGACAGCACGGCTGAACAGGATCGCAGCATTATTGAGCGTGTAGCCGAACTGGCCGAACGTCATCTGGTGTCAATGACGGAAATATCTCTCGCTTGGCTGCTGACAAAAGTCACATCACCTGTCGTAGGGGCTACAAAAAAAGCTCATGTCGATGGCGCGGTAAACGCAGTAAATCTTCAACTAAGTCCGGAGGAAATTCAGTTTCTGGAAGAAACCTACCAGCCGCATGTTCTGACGGGAATCATGGCGCAAAATACGCCGCAAACGAAAGATGTTAAGCAGGTCTGGATGCGATAGCCCTTATTCACTTTTCCTCCTCTCGTCTTTGAGAGCGCCAGTAGCGGTCGGTTACGTTCTTACCAGCACCAGTTGATCGAACGTCTTAAACAGTAATGTCAGTAAAAAGATCATCGTGAAAAAGACTTTTATGCTTTTAATTTGCATGCTAATAAGCAGCCCTGTCTTTGCAACAAAACCGGACGCGCCGAATAAGCCGGAGATGAATATCTTCGAGCTCGGCATCAGACCCGATCGGGACAACGACTTTGCAGACGTGGCCAGACAGACGATTTCCGCTTCGGTTGATCATGAAGCAGGTACACTGGCGATGTATGCCCTGCAACGCAGCGACAATTCAGGTCAGGCATTCATGTTCGAACTCTATGAAAATGAGCGTGCTTATCGCAAACATCTCAATGCCGCCCCATACAAAGCATTCGCTGCTCGTGCACCTGACATTATTGACAGGAAGAAGAAAATTACCCTGGAGCCACAGTTTCTGGGCGACAAACACATCATACCGAATGAACGAACTATCAATAATCTGGTGATCGTCGAAGTAAAGCCTGAATTTCAGAGCGAATTTAGAAACATCGTCCTTCCTGAAATGGTCGAGTCGCTCAAAGTAGAGAAAGGCGTGTTAGCCATGTATGCCGGTACAGATTCAGAGACTCCAAAACGCTGGTATTTCTATGAGATTTACGCCAGTGAGGAGGATTATCAACTGCACCGACAAACGCTGCACTTCCTGGATTACCTCAGGCAAACGGCGCATATGAGCGCCAGGAAGGACGCAATCCCGGTAAAACCGGTATTTCTTCGTAACAAAGGCGGAATCAAACAGGAGCCGCAACGTTGACCAGTAAGGATTAACATGAAAAGCGTACTTGCAGCAGCGGCTATGTCGCTTGTTATTTCTGATTTTGCTAATGCTGAGGAAACAAGAGGTAAAGCTATGATGAAAATAGAACCGTCAGCGATTTCGGAAGCTGATATTCGTTCCGTCTCACCGGCTCTCGCGCGCTTTGGTCGCGAAGCTATTACTGAAGATCTGTGGACACGCGACGCCCTCTCACCGAGGGATCGTAGTGTGGTGACCGTCGCCATGCTGATTGCCCGCAACCAGCCTGCCGAGCTTAAGCACTATATTGACGTCGCTCTCGATAGCGGCGTGACGCCAGCGGAATTATCAGAAATCATTACCCATCTGGCGTTCTACTCAGGTTGGCCAAATGCAATGTCAGCCGTCAGCGTGACCAAAGCAGTATTTGAAACTCGTGGCGTCACGCCAGATGCGCTTCCTGACGCTTCTCCGGACCTGCTTCCTCTCAATCAGGAAGCAGAAAAGCAGCGTTCAGAGACAGTGGAAAAAAATGTTGGCCCAATATCTCCAGGCCTGGTTAAATTCACTGCTGATCCACTCTTCCTGGATCTATGGCAAAGACCCGCGCTGAAACCCCGCGACAGAAGCCTGATTACGGTCAGCGCCTTAATCGCATCCGGACAGAGCGCGCAGATTGGCTATCACCTCAATAGAGCAATGGATAATGGACTTTCTGTTGAGGAAGCTGGTGAGATCGTTACCCAGGCCGCCTTCTATGCTGGCTGGCCAAACGCATTTACCGCTGCTCCGGTTGTGGGAGAGGTGCTAAACAATCGATCATCGAGTAAAAGGTAACATTACCGAACACTAAAACTTGACGCACATCACAACATTAGAACGAACAGTTCATGAACCAATAAGCGTAACATCGAGTGATTTATGGACAGCGTTTAACACAGTTATGAACCAAAACTGAGTTCATAACTGTGAGTTTGAATCGCCATTTGATTAATATCCATTTAAAACAGTTTGTTATGCTGTTTCTGGTGCTGAAGTCAATTATGTATATCCCTCAAACCCAGAATAGTTAAATGGAATTTGAGTGATGCGAAGCGATTTTCCAGTCGTCGTTATTACTTCAGGGTTCCAGAACATAAAGCCTCTCCTCTTTCATGATTGGCCTGTGCATACCGGATATAGGCTGGCTGGTATGCAGGTTTGCCGTTTGCCGCATCTTCCCTGCGTTGAAGAGTCAGGCTGGCAAACCGCGTGCAAATGAACACCCCCACTTTCCATCAACACTTCAGACAGCTTGCGGGAATGAGTCCACTCCGGTATCAGAAATGGCTACGCCTCAATGAAGCCAGGCGACTGATGCTGAATGAACATTACGATGTCACCACTGCAGCCTATGCTGTCGGTTACGAAAGCTTATCCCATTTCAGTCGGGAATATTCGCGGATGTTTGGAGAGTCACCTAAGAGAGATATTACCGGGTTAAGAAAGTCTGTCGGTCAGCTTTAATAAACCCTGCACTTATCTGTTTAGAGCAATTCCGTGTTAGTTACACCAGTCAAACATTAACCATAGCTAATGTTTTATAGCCATATAAACCATTGGCCGCTCTTGACCTTTCCTGACACTTCCCTTGTTCGCAATAATATTCTGTTTAGTCGCTGTTTATAAATAACATGCATAATGAAATCGTAATGTTATTTAGCGACATAAAATGTCTTTGCAAATACCCTCTACAACAAGTGCTGCAATAAACTTGTTGTGATTAGGTGTCCTTGTAATTTAAAGATATTATCGTTCTTCGTGAAATGTAATAACCCTGGAAACTATATTCTCAGGGCAATATCCCATCAAGAATGATTCTTGTTTTATAAGCAATAACAGAATGACTTAATTGTTAACTTTCTTTATTCAGCTACTTAAATATAAATTTTGGAGAATTATGAAACTCAAACATGTCGGTATGATTGTCGTTTCTGTGTTGGCGATGTCGTCTGCTGCGGTAAGCGCAGCCGAGGGTGATGAATCAGTAACGACCACTGTTAATGGCGGTGTTATTCATTTTAAAGGTGAAGTGGTAAATGCCGCTTGTGCGATTGATTCAGAATCAATGAACCAAACGGTTGAGCTGGGTCAGGTCCGTTCTTCTCGTCTGGCTAAAGCGGGTGACCTCAGCTCCGCCGTTGGCTTCAATATCAAGCTGAATGATTGTGATACCAATGTTTCCAGTAATGCAGCTGTTGCATTCCTGGGTACTACTGTCACCAGTAATGACGATACGTTAGCGCTGCAGAGTTCAGCGGCAGGCTCTGCCCAAAATGTCGGTATTCAAATTTTGGACCGTACGGGTGAGGTATTAATACTTGATGGTGCCACTTTTAGCGCTAAAACTGACTTGATTGATGGCACGAATATACTGCCGTTCCAGGCTCGTTATATTGCTCTCGGGCAGTCAGTAGCTGGTACTGCAAACGCTGATGCGACCTTCAAAGTTCAATATCTATAATTCAATCTTAAGGTGGCTATACGTCATCTGAAATTGAAACAGGGTGTGTGTGGCATGGCTACGCACACCCGAGCAATTCACCAATGTTCATCTCATTATTAATGAGGAATAGTTTGTGTTTTGGAGCGGTATGAAAAAATCACATAATATCTAAACGATCAATAAACAACAGTAGTTAAACTTACTGTTATTTAAAATATTTACTTTGTAGCAAGGTTTTCCTATTAAAAGAGAACCAACATTTATTACAAACGCATTAAGTCTGGAAACCCGGCGAGTCGCCAATGTATTAGCAACATTTACCGATTGTCTGATGTAACGGTTTCCCCGCTTATCCTCTTAACACATGGAGAATGCATCAGATGCAAACTACGCGTACCCCCTACTCTATTTCCTTTATGGCGACAGTGTTACTTTTATTGCTCTTTGCTTGCCATAGCACCGTTGCCAACGCAGCTGTCGCACTGGGTGCGACGCGGGTAATTTATCCGGCAAACCAGAAACAGGTTTTATTGCCTGTCACGAATAATGATCCTGCCAGTGTCTATCTCATTCAGTCATGGATAGAAAATGAGGGTGACCAAAAAGACACCCAGTTTGTCATTACGCCACCGCTTTTTTCCATGCAAGGTAAAAAAGAGAATACGCTGCGGATAATCAACGCCACTAATCATCAGTTACCAGGCGACCGTGAAAGCCTGTTCTGGGTTAATGTTAAAGCTATTCCTGCTATGGAAAAAGATCAGAAGAATGAGAATACATTACAGCTGGCAATTATTAGCCGCATAAAAATGTTTTATCGCCCCACGAACCTGGCAATGGCACCTGAAGAAGCGCCTGCAATGCTTCGGTTTCGTCGCAGCGGCAGCAAACTCACTCTTATTAATCCAACGCCCTACTTCATTACCGTAACAAATATGAAAGCAGGAAATAGCAATCTCCCAAACACCATGGTGCCGCCAAAAGGTGAAGTATCGGTGGATATCCCGCATGCTGCAACCGGGGATATCAGTTTTCAGACGATCAATGATTACGGTGCATTAACTCCGCGTATTAAGGCAACCATGCAATAAGCCAGTGACCTAATTAATAATAAACTCAATCGGAATTAAAAATGACAGCCTTTCGTGCCGCATTTAAGGCATATCGTATGCATCAGGTGTTACTACTGCCTCGCTTTGCACGGCTTACCATTGCCCTTGGCTTAGCAACTGCGGTATTTCCCGTTGACGCAGAGTATTATTTTAATCCACGGTTTTTAAGCAATGATCTTGCTGAATCTGTCGATTTATCCGCCTTTACTAAGGGACGCGAGGCACCACCTGGTACATATCGGGTCGACATTTATTTGAACGACGAATTTATGACTAGTCGGGATATTACTTTTATTGCAGATGATAATAACGCAGATCTCATCCCATGCCTGAGTACAGATCTTCTTGTCAGTCTTGGCATAAAAAAATCAGCGTTATTAGACAATAAAGAACATTTGGCAGAAAAACATGTGCCGGACAACAGCGCATGCACACCACTTCAGGATCGTTTGGCCGACGCATCAACTGAGTTTGATGTTGGTCAGCAACATTTGTCACTCTCCGTTCCGCAAATTTATGTTGGCAGAATGGCTCGCGGCTATGTTTCTCCTGATCTGTGGGAAGAAGGAATAAATGCTGGGCTTCTAAACTATAGTTTTAATGGTAATTCTATTAATAATCGTAGTAACCATAATGCAGGAAAATCCAACTATGCATATTTGAATTTACAGAGTGGCATCAACATTGGTAGTTGGCGACTGCGCGATAACTCAACGTGGAGTTATAACAGTGGGAGTAGCAATTCATCTGACAGCAATAAATGGCAGCATATCAATACGTCGGCTGAACGTGACATTATTCCCTTACGCTCACGCTTAACGGTAGGTGATAGTTATACCGATGGCGATATTTTTGATAGTGTGAACTTTCGTGGCCTCAAAATAAATTCAACAGAAGCGATGTTGCCCGATAGCCAACATGGTTTCGCTCCGGTGATTCATGGTATTGCCCGTGGCACCGCACAAGTGAGTGTAAAACAGAATGGATACGATGTTTATCAGACTACTGTCCCACCCGGCCCTTTTACTATTGATGATATCAACTCTGCGGCCAATGGTGGTGATCTGCAAGTAACCATAAAAGAGGCAGACGGCAGTATTCAGACATTATATGTTCCTTATTCGTCTGTTCCGGTTCTCCAACGTGCTGGATATACGCGTTATGCGCTTGCCATGGGGGAATATCGTAGTGGAAATAACCTGCAAAGCTCCCCCAAGTTCATACAAGGTAGCTTGATGCATGGACTGGAAGGAAACTGGACACCTTATGGCGGAATGCAAATTGCAGAAGATTATCAAGCCTTCAACCTTGGTATTGGTAAAGATTTAGGACTTTTTGGTGCCTTTTCTTTCGATATCACGCAGGCCAATACGACACTTGCAGATGGCACCCGTCACAGCGGGCAATCGATTAAATCCGTCTACAGCAAATCCTTCTACCAGACGGGAACCAATATCCAGGTCGCAGGATATCGCTATTCTACGCAAGGTTTTTATAACTTATCCGACAGTGCCTACAGTCGAATGAGTGGTTACACCGTCAAGCCTCCTACCGGAGACAGCAATGAGCAGACACAATTTATTGATTATTTTAATCTGTTCTACAGTAAGCGTGGTCAGGAACAAATAAGCATCTCTCAGCAGCTTGGAAATTACGGTACGACATTTTTCAGTGCCAGTCGCCAAAGTTACTGGAACACGTCACGTAGCGACCAGCAAATATCATTTGGATTAAATGTGCCGTTTGGTGATATTACGACTTCGCTGAATTACAGCTATTCCAATAATATATGGCAAAACGATCGGGATCATTTACTTGCTTTTACGCTTAATGTTCCCTTCAGTCATTGGATGCGTACAGACAGTCAGTCGGCATTTCGTAATTCAAACGCCAGTTACAGTATGTCAAACGATTTGAAAGGCGGCATGACCAATCTATCGGGGGTTTATGGCACTCTGCTGCCGGATAATAACCTGAATTATAGCGTTCAGGTCGGTAACACCCACGGAGGTAATACATCGTCTGGCACCAGTGGTTACAGTTCTCTTAATTATCGTGGAGCTTACGGTAATACGAATGTCGGTTACAGTCGGAGTGGTGACAGCAGCCAGATTTATTACGGAATGAGTGGTGGCATTATTGCTCATGCTGATGGCATCACCTTTGGACAGCCGCTGGGCGACACAATGGTTCTGGTTAAGGCTCCTGGCGCTGATAATGTCAAAATAGAGAACCAGACCGGTATTCATACCGACTGGCGTGGCTATGCCATATTACCATTTGCGACAGAATATAGAGAAAATCGTGTCGCTCTTAACGCGAATTCCCTTGCAGATAATGTTGAACTGGATGAAACCGTTGTCACTGTCATCCCAACTCACGGTGCTATTGCCAGAGCAACATTTAATGCACAAATCGGCGGGAAAGTATTAATGACGTTGAAGTACGGTAATAAGAGCGTTCCATTCGGTGCAATTGTCACACATGGTGAGAATAAAAATGGCAGCATTGTCGCGGAAAACGGTCAGGTTTATCTGACTGGACTTCCACAGTCAGGGAAATTACAGGTTTCATGGGGCAAAGATAAAAACTCAAACTGTATTGTCGAGTACAAGCTTCCTGAAGTTTCTCCTGGTACCTTACTGAATCAGCAGACAGCAATCTGTCGCTAAGGAACAATAGATTATGAAATACAATAACATTATTTTCCTCGGTTTATGTCTGGGGTTAACCACCTATTCTGCTTTATCTGCAGATAGCGTTATTAAAATTAGCGGGCGCGTCCTCGATTATGGCTGCACAGTCTCATCGGATTCGCTTAATTTTACCGTAGATCTCCAAAAAAACAGTGCCAGACAATTTCCAACGACCGGTAGCACAAGTCCAGCCGTCCCTTTTCAGATTACGTTAAGTGAATGCAGTAAAGGGACAACGGGGGTTCGGGTTGCATTTAACGGTATTGAGGATGCAGAAAATAATACTCTGTTGAAACTGGATGAAGGAAGCAATACGGCCTCCGGTTTGGGTATAGAAATACTGGACGGAAATATGCGTCCGGTGAAATTGAATGACCTTCATGCCGGGATGCAGTGGATCCCACTGGTACCAGAACAGAACAATATTTTGCCTTACTCCGCTCGTCTGAAGTCAACTCAGAAGTCCGTCAATCCGGGACTGGTGAGGGCTTCGGCAACCTTTACCCTTGAATTTCAATAATCAGAGTCAGATATGAAAAGACTTCACAAGAGGTTCCTGTTAGCTACGTTTTGCGCGTTATTCACAGCAACTCTCCAGGCCGCCGATGTCACTATCACTGTTAATGGTCGGGTAGTCGCTAAACCCTGCACTATTCAAACCAAAGAAGCTAACGTTAATCTCGGGGATCTTTATACGCGCAATCTGCAACAACCTGGTTCTGCATCAGGCTGGCACAATATTACTTTGTCATTAACCGATTGTCCGGTTGAAACAAGTGCAGTGACGGCAATCGTGACAGGTTCAACTGACAATACGGGTTATTACAAAAATGAAGGTACTGCCGAAAATATTCAGATAGAGCTAAGGGATGACCAGGATGCGACGTTAAAAAATGGCGATAGCAAAACGGTTATTGTTGATGAGATCACTCGTAATGCACAGTTTCCACTTAAGGCAAGAGCTATCACGGTGAATGGAAACGCAAGCCAGGGAACGATCGAGGCGCTAATCAATGTGATCTACACCTGGCAATAACGTCGATTCGATTTTCTTAGCCTCTTTTTAAATCAATTTTTTAACCTTAGGATATATCATGGGTAAAACAATAAGTATGAAGCTTCTGTTCGGTATTTATCTTCTATTAATGGCAGGCAAAGTTTTTGCCTTCAGTTGTAATGTCGATGGCGGGTCAAGTATTGGAGCAGGTACAACCTCTGTTTATGTTAATCTCGACCCTGTAATACAACCGGGCCAGAATCTGGTTGTAGACTTGTCTCAGCATATAAGTTGCTGGAATGATTATGGCGGCTGGTACGACACTGATCATATAAACCTGGTACAAGGCTCAGCTTTCGCAGGCTCTCTACAGTCATATAAAGGATCGCTGTACTGGAATAATGTGACCTACCCCTTCCCGTTGACGACAAATACTAATGTATTAGATATTGGTGATAAGACACCGATGCCATTACCGTTAAAACTCTATATTACCCCAGTCGGTGCGGCCGGTGGAGTTGTCATAAAAGCCGGGGAAGTTATTGCCCGTATTCATATGTATAAAATTGCCACGTTAGGAAGCGGAAATCCGCGTAATTTTACGTGGAATATTATTTCAAATAACAGTGTTGTTATGCCAACAGGCGGTTGCACCGTTGATAGTCGTAATGTCACCGTGAATCTCCCGGACTTTCCTGGAAGCGCAGAAATACCCCTTAGTGTATATTGCTCTAGCGAACAAAAGCTCTCATTTTATCTTTCGGGTGCCACCACTGACAGTGCCCGACAAGTGTTTGCTAACACAGCACCAGATGCAACAAAAGCATCGGGCGTGGGTGTCTCTCTGATGCGTAATGGAAAAACACTGGCAACAGGAGAAAATGTCTCCCTGGGGACAGTAAATAAAAGCAAAGTACCTCTTGGTTTAAGCGCAACCTATGGACAAACAGGAAACAAGGTTGCAGCCGGAACCGTCCAGTCAGTCATTGGTGTCACTTTTATCTATGAATAATTGTGATTTTGACATTGGTCTATGCGCTCCATTCACGAAAATTGCGCGGAAAATTATTTTGTGAAGGCTATTATCCTACATCTGTAAGAAAATCCGCGCACAATTGAAGCCAGAGTCTTATTTTTTATATTGAAAAATATGTTAATTTAAACACTATGAGAGATGATGCTTAATTTATCGTATTTAATCTTTTGTTTAACGATAATAGATTAAAATAGAAAGAGAGTAGTCCCCTACTCTTATATATCCATGTTGACGATAATCCCTTTGTATATACTGTGCATCATCGCTATTACAAATCCTAATAATTCATTTCCACACAGGATAAGCAGATGAAGAAAAAAATTGAATCCTACCAGGGAGCTGCCGGTGGTTGGGGTGCTGTTAAATCCGTAGCGAATGCAGTACGTAAGCAGATGGATATACGCCAGGATGTTATTGCCATGTTTGACATGAATAAGCCAGAGGGCTTTGACTGTCCGGGTTGTGCATGGCCAGATCCTAAGCACAGTGCGTCATTCGACATTTGTGAAAACGGCGCAAAAGCAATCGCCTGGGAAGTCACGGATAAGCAGGTAAATGCCTCTTTCTTTGCTGAGAATTCGGTTCAATCATTACTTACCTGGGGAGATCACGAGCTTGAGGCTGCGGGGCGTCTCACCCAGCCTTTGAAATATGATGCCGTCAGCGACTGTTACAAGCCATTAAGCTGGCAACAAGCTTTCGACGAAATTGGCGAACGCCTTCAAAGCTATAGTGATCCCAATCAGGTTGAATTCTATACTTCGGGCCGCACTTCCAATGAAGCTGCCTTTCTTTATCAGCTTTTTGCCCGTGAATACGGGAGCAATAACTTCCCCGACTGCTCCAACATGTGCCATGAACCGACCAGTGTGGGTTTGGCAGCGAGTATCGGTGTAGGTAAAGGGACCGTGTTGCTGGAAGACTTTGAGAAATGCGATTTAGTCATTTGCATTGGGCATAACCCTGGTACAAACCACCCTCGCATGTTGACTTCGTTGCGCGCTTTAGTGAAACGGGGAGCGAAAATGATCGCCATCAATCCTCTACAGGAACGTGGCCTGGAGCGATTTACCGCACCGCAAAACCCGTTTGAAATGCTGACGAACTCTGAGACTCAGTTGGCCAGTGCCTACTACAACGTGCGCATTGGTGGTGATATGGCGTTGCTCAAGGGGATGATGCGCCTGTTAATTGAGCGCGATGATGCTGCAAGCGCCGCAGGTCGGCCCTCATTGCTGGATGACGAATTTATTCAAACGCATACCGTCGGCTTTGACGAGCTACGCCGTGACGTTCTCAATTCCGAGTGGAAAGATATCGAGCGTATTTCTGGACTAAGTCAGACTCAAATCGCCGAACTGGCTGATGCATATGCCGCTGCCGAACGCACCATTATCTGTTACGGAATGGGGATCACTCAGCACGAACATGGTACCCAGAATGTACAGCAACTGGTCAATCTGCTGTTGATGAAAGGTAACATTGGCAAGCCTGGTGCGGGTATCTGCCCACTACGAGGTCACTCTAATGTACAGGGCGACCGAACCGTCGGTATCACCGAGAAACCGTCTGCAGAGTTTCTGGCTCGCTTGGGTGAGCGCTATGGTTTCACCCCACCTCATGCACCTGGACATGCTGCAATTGCCAGCATGCAAGCAATATGTACGGGGCAGGCTCGAGCATTGATCTGCATGGGGGGCAACTTTGCACTGGCAATGCCAGATCGGGAAGCAAGCGCTGTACCGTTAACACAATTAGATCTGACGGTACACGTAGCCACTAAGCTTAACCGCTCTCATCTGCTGACCGCACGGCATAGCTATATTCTGCCGGTTCTGGGACGCAGCGAGATTGACATGCAAAAAAGCGGTGCGCAGGCGGTAACCGTTGAGGATTCAATGTCGATGATTCATGCCTCGCGTGGCGTGTTAAAACCCGCCGGTGTAATGCTGAAATCAGAGTGTGCAGTGGTCGCGGGAATCGCGCAGGCAGCACTACCCCAGAGCGTGGTAGCCTGGGAGTATCTGGTGGAAGATTATGATCGCATTCGCAATGACATTGAAGCTGTGCTGCCAGAGTTCGCCGACTATAACCAGCGCATCCGTCATCCCGGTGGTTTTCACCTGATAAATGCAGCTGCTGAAAGGCGCTGGATGACGCCGTCAGGTAAGGCTAATTTCATTACCAGTAAAGGGCTGTTAGAAGATCCCTCTTCAGCGTTTAACAGTAAGCTAGTCATGGCGACAGTACGCAGTCACGATCAGTACAACACGACGATTTATGGTATGGATGATCGCTATCGAGGGGTATTCGGTCAACGAGATGTGGTCTTTATGAGTGCTAAACAAGCTAAAATTTGCCGTGTAAAAAACGGCGAAAGAGTTAATCTTATTGCGCTTACGCCAGACGGTAAGCGAAGCTCACGCCGCATGGATAGATTAAAAGTGGTCATTTACCCTATGGCTGACCGCTCACTGGTGACCTATTTTCCAGAATCGAATCACATGCTAACACTTGATAACCACGATCCATTGAGTGGCATTCCTGGCTATAAAAGTATTCCGGTTGAATTAGAACCATCAAATTAATTCGCCTCCTCATTTCTTCTGCTGTCATCCGCACAGCAGAAGAATTCCTCATTGACCATTGTCGCGCAATTTACTCACATGTGCTAAATTAAACTGCTCGTTATAAGATATATACCTCCGCCTACAGCTGTAAGAAACTCCGCTCAGTACTGAAGCGCCAGTCCTATTTCCTCTATTCTCCAGCCTGTTATATTAAGCATACTGATTAACGATGCTTAACGTCATTCGTTTAATAAACACATTTGAAATGCATGCGACCATAGTGAAAAATAAAATCACGCAAAGAGACAACTATAAAGGGATCATGTCTGTAATTGTGGTTGTCTTATTACTGACCCTTACATTGATAGCCATTTTTTCGGCAATTGATCAGCTGGGTATTTCAGAAATGGGTCGCATTGCAAGGGATCTTACACACTTCATTATCAATAGTTTGCAAGACTGAAAATAAACAGCAAATTATAAATATGAAATGTTAAAAAAGTATCGATAAAAACTTTATTGTTTTAAGGAGATAAAATGTCGCTCGTTTGCTCTGTTATATTTATTCATCATGCCTTCAACGCTAACATTTTAGATAAAGATTACGCCTTCTCTGACGGCGAGATCCTGATGGTAGATAACGCTGTTCGTACGCATTTTGAACCTTATGAGCGGCATTTCAAAGAAATCGGATTTAATGAAAATACCATTAAAAAATATCTACAATGCACTAACATCCAGACAGTGACGGTGCCTGTTCCTGCGAAGTTTTTACGTGCTTCAAATGTACCGACTGGATTGCTTAATGAAATGATTGCTTATCTCAACTCGGAAGAACGCAATCATCATAATTTTTCAGAACTTTTGCTTTTTTCTTGCCTGTCTATTTTTGCCACATGCAAAGGTTTCATTACACTATTAACTAACGGTGTGCTATCCGTTTCCGGGAAAGTGAGAAATATTGTCAACATGAAGCTGGCGCACCCATGGAAGCTGAAAGATATTTGTGACTGCCTGTACATCAGTGAAAGCCTGCTCAAGAAAAAACTAAAGCAAGAGCAAACGACATTCTCACAGATTCTTTTAGATGCCAGAATGCAGCACGCAAAAAATTTGATACGAGTAGAAGGTTCAGTTAATAAAATTGCCGAACAATGTGGTTATGCCAGTACATCTTATTTTATTTATGCGTTCCGCAAACATTTCGGCAATAGTCCGAAGAGAGTTTCTAAGGAGTACCGTTGTCAAAGGCACACCGGTATGAACACGGACAACACGATGAGTGCTTTAGCTATTTGATTATTTGCTAACGAGTAGTCAACCACACACGCTGCGTAAGAATTAAATGGGGCAGCCATTTCCTGCCCCGCGTTGTTTTTAGGCGATATATTTATTGAAATAAATAAGTGACATTCATCACATATTTATGCATTTGCATAACCCGTTGCATGATTATTTATGATCTCAATTCGGAATTTTGTCAGTAAAATACAATAATTTATTAAATATCAATAGATTAGTTGTTTATCATCGAGAAATTACTTAGTAGAACAGAAAGTAATGTCAACGCTTTATGGACTGTTATTTCCCTTTTTTTAGCTAAATCTGCTATCTCTTTATGTGACTAACTTCACTTACATTCACTTATTTCTCTTCGTAAAATTACTTTGGAATTAAGTACAATAAGAAGAGGAACATTTATGAAGTCTGCATTAAAGAAAAGTGTCGTAAGTACCTCGATATCTTTGATACTGGCATCTGGTATGGCTGCATTTGCTGCTCATGCGGCAGATGATGTAAAGCTGAAAGCAACCAAAACAAACGTTGCTTTCTCAGACTTTACGCCGACTGAATACAGTACCAAGGGAAAGCCAAATATTATCGTACTGACTATGGATGATCTTGGTTATGGACAACTTCCTTTTGATAAGGGATCTTTTGACCCAAAAACAATGGAAAATCGTGAAGTTGTCGATACCTACAAAATAGGGATAGATAAAGCCATTGAAGCTGCGCAAAAATCAACGCCGACGCTCCTTTCATTAATGGATGAAGGCGTACGTTTTACTAACGGCTATGTGGCGCACGGTGTTTCCGGCCCCTCCCGCGCCGCAATAATGACCGGTCGAGCGCCCGCCCGCTTTGGTGTCTATTCCAATACCGATGCTCAGGATGGTATTCCGCTAACAGAAACTTTCTTGCCTGAATTATTCCAGAATCATGGTTATTACACTGCAGCAGTAGGTAAATGGCACTTGTCAAAAATCAGTAATGTGCCAGTACCGGAAGATAAACAAACGCGTGACTATCATGACAACTTCACCACATTTTCTGCGGAAGAATGGCAACCTCAAAACCGTGGCTTTGATTACTTTATGGGATTCCACGCTGCAGGAACGGCATATTACAACTCCCCTTCACTGTTCAAAAACCGTGAACGCGTCCCCGCAAAAGGTTATATCAGCGATCAGTTAACCGATGAGGCAATTGGCGTTGTTGATCGTGCCAAAACACTTGACCAGCCTTTTATGCTTTACCTGGCTTATAATGCTCCGCACCTGCCAAATGATAATCCTGCACCGGAGCAATATCAGAAGCAATTTAATACCGGTAGTCAAACAGCAGATAACTACTACGCTTCCGTTTATTCTGTTGATCAGGGTGTAAAACGCATTCTCGAACAACTGAAGAAAAACGGACAGTATGACAATACTATTATTCTCTTTACCTCCGATAATGGTGCGGTTATCGATGGTCCTCTGCCTCTGAATGGGGCGCAAAAAGGCTATAAGAGTCAGACCTATCCTGGCGGTACTCACACCCCAATGTTTATGTGGTGGAAAGGAAAACTTCAACCCGGTAATTATGACAAGCTGATTTCCGCAATGGATTTCTACCCGACAGCTCTTGATGCAGCCGATATCAGCATTCCAAAAGACCTTAAGCTGGATGGCGTTTCCTTGCTGCCGTGGTTGCAAGATAAGAAACAAGGCGAGCCACATAAAAATCTGACCTGGATAACCTCTTATTCTCACTGGTTTGATGAAGAAAATATTCCCTTCTGGGATAATTACCACAAATTTGTCCGCCATCAGTCAGACGATTACCCGCATAACCCCAACACCGAGGACTTAAGCCAATTCTCTTATACGGTGAGAAATAACGATTATTCGCTTGTCTATACAGTAGAAAACAATCAGTTAGGTCTATACAAACTGACGGATCTACAGCAAAAAGATAACCTTGCCGCCGCCAATCCGCAGGTCGTTAAAGAGATGCAAGGCGTGGTAAGAGAGTTTATCGACAGCAGCCAGCCACCGCTTAGCGAGGTAAATCAGGAGAAGTTTAACAATATCAAGAAAGCACTAAGCGAAGCGAAATAACTAAACCTTCATGCGGCGGATTTTTCCGCCGCCTTATTGAGCGAGATAGCGATGCACGTTACAGCCAAGCCCTCCAGTTTTCAATGTAATCTCAAATGTGATTACTGTTTTTACCTTGAAAAAGAGTCGCAGTTTACTCATGAAAAATGGATGGATGACAGCACTCTGAAAGAGTTCATCAAACAATATATCGCAGCGTCTGGCAATCAGGTCTATTTTACCTGGCAAGGCGGTGAACCCACTCTGGCTGGCCTGGATTTTTTCCGTAAAGTTATTCACTATCAACAACGCTATGCAGGCCAAAAACGTATTTTTAATGCATTACAAACGAATGGCATTTTATTGAATAATGAATGGTGTGCCTTTCTCAAAGAACATGAGTTTCTGGTTGGTATCTCGATCGATGGCCCCCAGGAGCTACATGACCGTTACAGACGCAGTAATTCAGGTAACGGTACTTTTGTAAAAGTGATAGCAGCCATCGAGCGTCTGAAATCATATCAAGTAGAGTTTAATACGTTAACCGTCATTAATAACGTTAATGTCCATTACCCTCTTGAGGTTTATCATTTTTTAAAATCCATCGGCAGTAAACATATGCAATTTATCGAATTGCTCGAAACCGGGACGCCGAATATTGATTTCAGTGGTCATAGTGAGAACACATTCCGTATCATTGATTTTTCTGTGCCTCCCACGGCTTATGGCAAGTTTATGTCAACCATTTTTATGCAATGGGTTAAAAACGATGTGGGTGAAATTTTCATTCGTCAGTTTGAAAGCTTTGTCAGCCGTTTTTTGGGGAATGGGCATACCAGTTGTATTTTCCAGGAGTCCTGCAAGGATAATCTGGTTGTTGAAAGTAATGGAGACATTTACGAATGCGACCATTTTGTCTATCCACAGTACAAAATTGGAAACATTAATAAATCTGAACTCAAAACGATGAACAGTGTACAACTGACAGCGCAAAAAAAACGGATTTCAGCGAAATGTCAGCAATGTGCATATAAACCTATCTGCAATGGCGGTTGTCCTAAGCATCGTATTACTAAAGTAAACAATGAGACTGTTTCTTATTTTTGCGAAGGTTATAAAATCCTTTTTTCAACCATGGTACCTTATATGAACGCCATGGTGGAGTTAGCTAAGAACAGAGTACCGCTTTACCACATCATGGATGTTGCAAGACAAATGGAGAATAATTAATAACGCTCCCTCTTAGCTCCAGTCTTAGCCTCCTTCTTATGACCTTAACAATGCACCCGACACATATTCCTGTCGGGTGTTTCGTCATCATCATCTTCCCTTGCGAAAATTCTGGCTTACGTGGTATGCGTCAGGGCATTAGCAATATCCTTGATTATCAATAGCATAACCATAACCACTGAAAATGAAATATTCCTTTATATTTCATATTGTTAAATGATACTTAAATAAATTTCATCAGTAAATCATTGCCATAGATAATCATTGGATGGCACAATCAATTTTCGCTAATGATAACCATTCCCATTACGTTTCGTATGTTGATAGCAAAGTATCTCTGTCTGCTGAAGCCCTTTTGGCTGCGTAAGAATAATAAAACTTCAGTGCTGTTAATCATTATTATCCTCGCCATGATCCTTGGCGTGGTTAAAATTCAGGTCTGGTTAAACGACTGGAATAATGATTTTTTCAATGCGCTAAGCCAGAAAGAAACCGATAAGCTTTGGCAGCTTGTCCTTTGGTTCCCTGCCCTGCTGGGGATCTTTGTATTAATATCCGTAAACAAAACATGGCTAATTAAACTACTGACTATTCGCTGGCGCGAATGGTTAACAGATTACTACCTTAATCGCTGGTTTGCAGATAAAAACTACTACTTCACTCAGATCTACGGTGAGCATAAAAATACAGATAACCCTGACCAACGTATCGCTGAAGACATTCTCTTACTGATCAGCAAAACGCTCAGTCTTTCATTTGGCTTCATCCAGTCACTTAGCATGTTGATCACCTTTACCGTTATTCTTTGGCAAAGCGCGGGTACGCTCTCATTCACTGTTGGTGGAACAGAATGGAATATCCAGGGGTATATGGTCTATACCGTCGTGCTCATTGTGATCGGTGGAACTTTATTTACTCATAAGGTGGGTAAACGTATTCGTCCGCTTAATGTGGAAAAACAACGTAGCGAAGCGACATTTCGAACTAATCTTGTGCAGCATAATAAGCAGGCTGAACTGATTGCGCTAAGCAATGCTGAGTCTCTACAACGCCAGGAGTTGAGCGACAATTTTCATACCATTAAAGATAACTGGCATCGTTTAATGAATCGTCAGCGGTGGCTTGATTACTGGCAGAATATTTATTCGCGCTCGCTTAGCGTTCTTCCCTACTTTCTGTTATTGCCGCAGTTTATTAGCGGACAGATCAATCTGGGCGGACTGATGAAATCGCGCCAGGCATTTATGCTGGTATCGAACAATTTAAGCTGGTTTATTTATAAATATGATGAACTTGCTGAACTGGCTGCGGTTATCGATCGCTTGTATGAGTTCCATCAACTCACCGAACAGCGCCCTACGAATAAGCCTAAAAATTGCCAACATGCGGTACAAGTGGCTGACGCGAGTATTCGTACTCCTGATAATAAGATCATATTAGAGAACCTAAACTTTCATGTTTCGCCAGGCAAATGGCTATTACTGAAAGGTTACTCTGGTGCGGGAAAAACCACACTGCTTAAAACATTATCCCACTGCTGGCCGTGGTTTAAAGGTGATATTTCGTCTCCTGCTGACAGTTGGTATGTGTCACAAACACCGTTAATCAAAACCGGCTTACTGAAAGAGATAATTTGTAAAGCACTTCCCCTGCCCGTAGACGATAAATCGTTGAGCGAAGTACTGCATCAGGTTGGTCTGGGGAAATTGGCTGCGCGTATTCATGACCACGATCGCTGGGGAGATATTCTTTCCAGCGGCGAAAAACAACGTATCGCCGTGGCACGATTAATTTTACGACGTCCGAAATGGATATTTCTTGACGAAACTACCTCTCATCTTGAGGAACAAGAGGCTATCCGCTTACTGCGTTTAGTGCGTGAAAAACTACCCTCAAGCGGCGTCATTATGGTTACACATCAACCCGGTGTCTGGAACCTGGCCGATGATATTTGTGACATTAGCGCGGTTTTATAAAAACAATAAAAGCCCTGCTGTACGGAGATAAAAATAAATGAAGCGAGTTCTTATTCCTGGCGTCATTTTATGTGGCGCTGATGTGGCGCAGGCCGTCGATGACAAAAACATGTACATGCATGTTTTTGAAGAGATGACGGTCTATGCTCCTGTCCCTGTACCCGTAAACGGCAACACGCATTACACCAGTGAAAGCATCGAGCGTTTACCGACCGGGAATGGCAATATCAGCGATCTGCTGAGAACAAACCCTGCGGTGCGCATGGATTCAACGCAAAGTACCTCGTTGAACCAGGGAGATATTCGCCCGGAAAAAATCTCTATTCACGGTGCGTCGCCCTACCAGAATGCCTATTTGATTGATGGTATTAGTGCAACTAATAACCTGAACCCAGCGAATGAGTCCGATGCCAGTAGTGCAACCAATATTAGCGGGATGTCACAGGGGTATTATCTTGATGTCAGCTTACTGGACAATGTGACGCTTTATGACAGTTTTGTGCCGGTTGAATTTGGTCGCTTCAATGGCGGGGTAATTGATGCAAAGATCAAACGCTTCAACGCTGATGATAGCAGCGTGAAACTGGGTTACCGCACTACGCGTTCGGACTGGTTAACATCGCATATCGATGAGAATAACAAGAGCGCATTTAATCAAGGTTCTTCAGGAAGTACTTATTTCTCTCCAGATTTTAAAAAGAACTTTTATACCTTGTCGTTTAATCAGGAACTGGCTGATAACTTTGGCGTTACTGCCGGTTTATCGCGCCGCCAGTCTGATATCACCCGCGCGGATTATGTTTCGAATGACGGCATTGTCGCCGGTCGGGCACAGTATAAAAATGTTATCGATACCGCATTGAGCAAATTTACCTGGTTTGCCAGCGACCGCTTTACCCACGATTTAACCTTAAAATATACCGGCTCCAGCCGTGATTATAATACCAGCACCTTCCCGGAGTCTGATCGCGAAATGGGTAATAAATCCTATGGTCTGGCATGGGATATGGATACCCAGCTCGCATGGGCCAAACTGCGTACCACCGTTGGTTGGGATCATATTAGTGATTATACCCGTCACGATCATGACATCTGGTACACCGAACTTTCATGTACATATGGTGATATTTCAGGGCGTTGCACCCGTGGCGGATTAGGACACATTTCCCAGGCTGTAGATAATTACACCTTCAAAACACGCCTGGACTGGCAAAAATTCGCCGTGGGTAATGTTTCGCATCAACCCTACTTCGGCGCGGAATACATCTATTCCGATGCTTGGACTGAACGCCATAACCAGTCTGAATCCTATGTGATTAATGCTGCAGGAAAGAAAACTAACCATACCATTTACCATAAAGGTAAAGGCAGTCTGGGAATTGACAACTACACGCTGTATATGGCGGATCGCATTAGCTGGCGGAATGTGTCGTTAATGCCCGGTGTGCGGTATGACTATGACAACTATCTGTCAAACCACAATATCTCCCCGCGATTTATGACGGAATGGGATATTTTTGCTGATCAAACCTCAATGATTACCGCAGGTTATAACCGTTACTATGGCGGGAATATTCTTGATATGGGATTACGTGATATCCGCAATAGCTGGACGGAATCGGTATCAGGCAATAAAACCCTGACGCGTTATCAGGATTTGAAAACGCCTTATAACGATGAACTGGCAATGGGGTTGCAGCAGAAAATCGGTAAGAACGTTATTGCGCGTGCAAACTATGTTTATCGTGAAGCGCATGATCAAATCAGTAAAAGCAGTCGTACCGACAGCGCGACTAAAACCACCATTACTGAATATAACAACGACGGCAAAACCAAAACGCATTCGTTCAACCTCAGTTTTGAACTGGCCGAACCCCTGCATATCAGCCAGGTAGATATTAACCCGCAAATTGTCTTTAGCTATATCAAGAGCAAGGGCAACTTGTCGTTAAACAATGGTTATGAGGAAAGCAATACCGGTGATAACCAGGTGGTTTATAACGGTAATCTGGTCTCTTACGATAGCGTTCCAGTGGCAGATTTTAATAACCCATTAAAGATCTCCTTAAACATGGATTTCACGCATCAACCGAGCGGGTTGGTGTGGGCGAATACGCTGGCCTGGCAAGAAGCGCGTAAAGCTCGCATTATCCTGGGTAAGACGAATGCGCAATACATCAGCGAATATTCAGATTACAAGCAGTATGTTGACGAAAAACTGGATAGCAGCCTGACCTGGGACACCCGCTTGTCCTGGACGCCACAATTTCTGAAACAACAAAACCTGACGATCAGTGCCGATATTCTCAATGTACTGGATAGCAAAACCGCGGTTGATACAACGAATACCGGTGTGGCGACCTACGCCAGTGGCCGTACTTTCTGGCTTGATGTCAGCATGAAATTTTAATAGTTCGGATTTTACTTAACCGGGTAAATTTGCCCGGTTTTCGCATGGAGATAATTATGAGAAACCTCTGTTTCTTACTGACGTTAGTGGCAACTCTGTTGCTCCCCGGGCGACTGATTGCCGCCGCCTTACCGCAGGATGAAAAGTTAATTACCGGGCAACTGGACAATGGCTTGCGATATATGATTTATCCGCATGCTCAACCAAAGGATCAGGTAAATTTATGGCTGCAAATTCATACGGGTTCATTGCAGGAAGGAGACAATGAGCGCGGCGTGGCTCATTTTGTAGAACATATGATGTTTAACGGCACAAAAACATGGCCGGGTAATAAAGTCATCGAAACATTTGAGTCGATGGGTCTGCGCTTTGGTCGCGATGTTAATGCCTATACCAGCTATGACGAAACGGTGTATCAGGTGAGTTTGCCGACTACGCAGAAACAAAATCTGCAACAAGTGATGGCAATCTTCAGTGAATGGAGTAATGCCGCAACCTTTGAAAAACTCGAAGTAGACGCTGAACGCGGCGTAATTACTGAGGAATGGCGTGCCCATCAGGATGCGAAATGGCGCACCTCTCAGGCGCGCCGCCCTTTCCTGCTGGCTAATACCCGTAATTTAGACCGTGAACCTATCGGCCTGATGGATACTGTCGCTACGGTCACACCGGCACAATTGCGCCAATTTTATCAACGCTGGTATCAACCAAATAATATGACTTTTATCGTGGTCGGCGATATTGACAGTAAAGAAGCGCTGGCGCTGATTAAGGATAATTTAAGTAAGCTTCCGGCTAACAAAGCAGCTGAAAATCGCGTCTGGCCGACAAAAGCCGAAAACCACCTGCGCTTTAATATCATTAATGATAAAGAAAACCGGGTGAACGGCATCGCACTCTATTATCGCCTGCCAATGGTGCAAGTGAGCGATGAGCAAAGCTTTATCGAACAAGCTGAATGGAGCATGTTGGTTCAGCTGTTCAATCAGCGTCTGCAGGAACGCATACAGTCGGGCGAGTTGAAGACTATTTCTGGCGGCACTGCGCGCAGCGTTAAAATTGCACCCGATTATCAGTCGCTGTTTTTCCGTGTAAATGCACGAGACGATAATATGCAGGATGCTGCGAATGCATTAATGGCAGAGTTGGCAACTATTGATCAGCATGGTTTTTCTGCTGAAGAACTCGATGATGTCAAATCTACCCGCCTCACCTGGCTGAAAAATGCGGTTGATCAGCAAGCTGAACGTGATTTACGTATGCTGACCAGTCGCCTGGCATCCAGCTCATTAAATAATACGCCGTTCTTGTCGCCGGAAGAGACATATCAACTTTCGAAACGTCTGTGGCAGCAAATTACCGTGCAAAGTCTGGCGGAAAAATGGCAGCAGTTAAGAAAGAACCAGGATGCATTTTGGGAGCAAATGGTAAACAATGAGGTTGCTGCCAAAAAAGCATTGTCTCCTGCGGCTATCCTGGCGCTGGAAAAAGAGTACGCCAACAAAAAGCTGGCGGCTTACATCTTCCCAGGCAGAAATTTATCGTTAACAGTAGACGCTGACCCACAGGCGGAAATTAGCAGCAAAGAAACGCTGGCTGAGAATCTGACATCATTAACACTTTCCAATGGTGCCAGGGTTATTCTGGCAAAATCCGCGGGTGAAGAGCAAAAGCTACAAATTACTGCCGTATCTAATAAAGGCGATTTAAGTTTCCCTGCGCAGCAAAAATCACTTATCGCGCTGGCAAATAAAGCAGTAAGCGGAAGCGGCGTTGGTGAACTCTCCTCTTCCAGCCTGAAACGCTGGAGTGCGGAAAACTCGGTAACCATGAGCAGTAAAGTCAGTGGCATGAATACATTGCTCTCTGTTAGCGCGCGGGCTAATAACCCTGAACCTGGTTTCCAGTTGATTAACCAGCGAATCACCCACAGCACGATTAACGATAATATTTGGGCATCGCTACAAAATGCTCAAATTCAGGCGTTGAAAACGCTCGACCAGCGTCCAGCGGAGAAATTCGCCCAGCAGATGTATGAGACGCGCTATGCTGATGACCGCACGAAATTACTGCAAGAAAATCAGATTGCACAGTTTACTGCCGCAGATGCGCTGGCTGCCGATCGCCAGTTGTTTTCATCTCCAGCGGATATCACGTTTGTCATTGTCGGTAATGTCGCAGAAGACAAACTCGTGGCGTTAATTACGCGTTACTTAGGATCAATCAAACACTCTGATTCGCCATTAGCCGCAGGTAAACCATTAACTCGCGCGACGGACAACGCATCGGTTACTGTAAAAGAACAAAATGAACCTGTGGCACAGGTTTCACAGTGGAAGCGTTATGATTCCCGGACACCTGTAAATCTGGAGACGCGTATGGCGCTCGATGCTTTTAACGTCGCACTGGCAAAAGATCTACGCGTTAATATTCGTGAACAGGCCTCTGGGGCATACAGCGTTTCTTCTCGCCTCTCGGTTGATCCTCAGGCCAAAGATATCAGTCATTTGCTGGCTTTTACTTGTCAACCAGAACGACATGATGAACTGTTAACGTTAGCGAATGAAGTGATGGTTAAGCGTCTGGCTAAAGGGATCAGTGAGCAAGAACTGAACGAATACCAGCAAAACGTTCAGCGCAGCCTCGATATCCAACAGCGTAGCGTTCAACAATTAGCGAACACCATTGTAAATAGTCTTATTCAATATGACGATCCTGCAGCATGGACTGAGCAGGAGCAATTATTGAAACAAATGACGGTAGAGAATGTTAACACTGCCGTTAAACAATATCTTTCTCATCCGGTGAATACCTATACCGGAGTATTATTGCCAAAATAATAACAGCTCCGTCAACACCTCGTTGGCGGGGATTTTATCAATATTCGCTATTTTTATGTAATAATTTTATAAATGCGTTCAAAATAATAACCAAGTACTAATAGTGATATTTTAAGGTCTGATTTTTACGTGATAATTCAGGAGGCGTAGAAAGTGCATAAAAATAACAACACAAAACACCTTGCCACCACCAAATAATTCAACAATGTATTGATTTTCAATGAAAAAATATTATTCGCATAATATCTCACGATAAATAACATTAGGATTTTGTTATTTAAACCAGAGTCCTTTGCACTTGCTTACTTTATCGATAAATCCTACTTTTTTAATGCGATCCAATCATTTTAAGGAGTTTAAAATGGATAAGAAGCAAGTAACGGATTTAAGGTCGGAACTACTCGATTCACGTTTTGGTGCGAAGTCTATTTCCACTATCGCAGAATCAAAACGATTTCCGCTGCACGAAATGCGCGATGATGTCGCATTCCAGATTATCAATGACGAATTATATCTTGATGGCAACGCTCGTCAGAACCTGGCCACTTTCTGCCAGACCTGGGACGACGAAAACGTCCATAAATTGATGGATTTGTCGATCAATAAAAACTGGATCGACAAAGAAGAATATCCGCAATCTGCAGCCATCGACCTGCGTTGCGTAAACATGGTTGCCGATCTGTGGCATGCGCCTGCGCCGAAAAATGGTCAGGCCGTTGGCACCAACACCATTGGTTCTTCCGAGGCCTGTATGCTCGGCGGGATGGCGATGAAATGGCGTTGGCGCAAGCGTATGGAAGCCGCAGGTAAGCCGACCAACAAACCAAACCTGGTGTGCGGTCCGGTACAAATCTGCTGGCATAAATTTGCCCGCTACTGGGATGTGGAGCTGCGTGAGATCCCTATGCGCCCCGGTCAGTTGTTTATGGACCCGAAACGCATGATTGAAGCCTGCGACGAAAACACCATCGGCGTGGTGCCGACTTTCGGCGTGACCTACACCGGTAACTATGAGTTCCCGCAACCGCTGCACGATGCGCTGGATAAATTCCAGGCCGACACCGGTATCGACATCGACATGCACATCGACGCCGCCAGCGGTGGCTTCCTGGCACCGTTCGTTGCCCCGGATATCGTCTGGGACTTCCGCCTGCCGCGTGTGAAATCGATCAGTGCTTCAGGCCATAAATTCGGTCTGGCTCCGCTGGGCTGCGGCTGGGTTATCTGGCGTGATGAAGAAGCGCTGCCGCAGGAACTGGTGTTCAACGTTGACTACCTCGGTGGTCAGATTGGGACTTTCGCCATCAACTTCTCCCGCCCGGCGGGTCAGGTAATTGCACAGTACTATGAATTCCTGCGCCTCGGTCGTGAAGGCTATACCAAAGTACAGAATGCTTCCTACCAGGTCGCTGCCTATCTGGCGGATGAAATCGCCAAACTGGGGCCGTATGAGTTCATCTGTACCGGTCGCCCGGACGAAGGCATCCCGGCGGTTTGCTTCAAACTGAAAGATGGTGAAGATCCGGGATACACCCTGTACGACCTCTCTGAACGTCTGCGTCTGCGCGGCTGGCAGGTTCCGGCCTTCACTCTCGGCGGTGAAGCCACCGACATCGTGGTGATGCGCATTATGTGTCGTCGCGGCTTCGAAATGGACTTTGCTGAACTGTTGCTGGAAGACTACAAAGCCTCCCTGAAATATCTCAGCGATCACCCGAAACTGCAGGGTATTGCCCAGCAGAACAGCTTTAAACATACCTGATAACGTTTAACGGTAACGGTGTCCCGAAACACACCCGTTTCGGGACAATTTCCAAAGTCTGTTCACTGGCATTAGCAACGGAAAATATTGTTCTGAATACGCTTCAGAACAAAACAGGTGCGGTTCCGACAGGAATACCGTTTTAGGGGGATAATATGGCTACATCAGTACAGACAGGTAAAGCTAAGCAGCTCACATTACTCGGATTTTTTGCCATAACGGCATCGATGGTAATGGCTGTTTATGAATACCCTACCTTCGCAACATCGGGCTTTTCATTAGTCTTCTTCCTGCTATTAGGCGGGATTTTATGGTTTATTCCCGTGGGACTTTGTGCTGCGGAAATGGCCACCGTCGACGGCTGGGAAGAAGGTGGTGTCTTCGCCTGGGTATCAAATACTCTGGGGCCGAGATGGGGATTTGCAGCGATCTCATTTGGCTATCTGCAAATCGCCATTGGTTTTATTCCGATGCTCTATTTCGTGTTAGGGGCACTCTCCTACATCCTGAAATGGCCAGCGCTGAATGAAGACCCTATTACCAAAACTATTGCAGCACTCATCATTCTTTGGGCGCTGGCATTAACGCAGTTTGGTGGCACGAAATACACGGCGCGAATTGCTAAAGTTGGCTTCTTCGCCGGTATCCTGTTACCTGCATTTATTTTGATCGCATTAGCGGCTATTTATCTGCACTCCGGTGCCCCCGTTGCTATCGAAATGGATTCGAAGACCTTCTTCCCTGACTTCTCTAAAGTGGGCACCCTGGTTGTATTTGTTGCCTTCATTTTGAGTTATATGGGCGTTGAAGCTTCCGCAACCCACGTCAATGAAATGAGCAATCCAGGGCGCGACTATCCACTGGCTATGTTACTGCTGATGGTGGCGGCAATCTGCTTAAGCTCTGTTGGCGGTTTGTCTATTGCGATGGTCATTCCGGGTAATGAAATCAACCTCTCCGCAGGGGTAATGCAAACCTTTACCGTTCTGATGTCCCATGTGGCACCGGAAATTGAGTGGACGGTTCGCGTGATCTCCGCACTGCTGTTGCTGGGTGTTCTGGCGGAAATCGCCTCCTGGATTGTTGGTCCTTCTCGCGGGATGTATGTCACAGCGCAGAAAAACCTGCTGCCAGCAGCATTCGCTAAAATGAACAAAAATGGCGTACCGGTAACGCTGGTCATTTCGCAGCTGGTGATTACTTCTATCGCGTTGATCATCCTCACCAATACCGGTGGCGGTAACAACATGTCCTTCCTGATCGCACTGGCGCTGACGGTGGTGATTTATCTGTGTGCTTATTTCATGCTGTTTATTGGCTACATTGTGTTGGTTCTTAAACATCCTGACTTAAAACGCACATTTAATATCCCTGGTGGTAAAGGGGTGAAACTGGTCGTGGCTGTTGTCGGTCTGCTGACTTCAATTATGGCGTTTATTGTTTCCTTCCTGCCGCCGGATAACATCCAGGGTGACTCTACTGATATGTATGTTGAATTACTGGTCGTGAGTTTCCTGGTGGTACTTGCCCTGCCCTTTATTCTCTATGCTGTTCATGATCGTAAAGGCAAAGGGAATACCGGCGTCACTCTGGAGCCAATCAACAGTCAGAACGCACCAAAAGGTCACTTCTTCCTGCACCCGCGTGCACGTTCACCACACTATATTGTGATGAATGACAAGAAACACTAACCATGTCTGAATGGTTATAAGATAAGGGAGCGATAATTCATCGCTCCCTTTTTCGTGCTTGCTGTCGTATTGACTTAACCGGGATAAGTACGAGAATGAGCGCACATCTGTTTACCGGAAACCAGCACATATGGATATCTGCTCCCGAAACGAGAAATTAGCGATTAGAAGACCAGCGATACTGGTTGCACTGGCACTTTTACTGTGTAGTTGTAAAAGCACGCCTCCAGAGTCCATGGTGACACCACCAGCGGGTTCAAAGCCACCAGCCACGACGCAACAATCGTCACAACCGATGCGTGGCATCTGGCTGGCCACGGTGTCTCGCCTCGACTGGCCACCGGTTTCCTCGGTTAACATTAGTAACCCCACCAGCCGGGCCCGTGTACAACAACAGGCGATGATCGACAAACTGGATCATCTGCAACGTCTCGGCATAAACACGGTCTTTTTCCAGGTCAAGCCAGACGGTACCGCCCTGTGGCCATCGAAAATTTTGCCGTGGTCCGATCTTATGACCGGTAAGATTGGTGAAAATCCGGGTTACGATCCGCTGCAATTCATGCTCGACGAAGCCCACAAGCGTGGGATGAAAGTACACGCATGGTTTAACCCCTATCGCGTATCGGTTAATACGAAGCCCGGTACTATCAGGGAACTGAATAGCACTCTGGCTCAACAACCAGCGAGCGTCTATGTGCAACACCGCGACTGGATCAGAACGTCCGGCGATCGCTTTGTCCTCGACCCGGGCATCCCTGAAGTTCAGGACTGGATCACATCAATAGTCGCGGAAGTGGTTTCCCGCTATCCGGTAGATGGCGTGCAGTTTGACGACTATTTCTATACTGAGTCACCGGGTTCACGGCTAAATGATAACGAAACGTACCGCAAATACGGAGGCGCATTTGCGTCAAAAGCAGACTGGCGGCGCAACAATACTCAGCAGTTAATTGCGAAGGTATCGCACACCATTAAAAGCATTAAGCCGGAAGTCGAATTTGGCGTTAGCCCGGCAGGCGTGTGGCGTAACCGATCACACGATCCGCTCGGTTCCGATACCCGAGGCGCGGCAGCCTATGACGAATCCTACGCTGACACCCGTCGATGGGTGGAACAAGGATTGCTGGATTACATTGCTCCCCAAATTTACTGGCCGTTCTCACGGAGTGCCGCACGTTATGACGTTTTGGCAAAATGGTGGGCGGATGTCGTTAAACCGACCAGGACCCGCCTGTATATCGGTATCGCCTTCTATAAAGTGGGTGAACCTTCAAAGATAGAGCCAGACTGGATGATTAACGGCGGCGTACCGGAACTGAAAAAACAGCTCGATCTTAACGATGCCGTGCCAGAAATTAGCGGCACAATCTTGTTCCGTGAGGACTATCTGAATAAACCGCAGACTCAACAAGCGGTTAGCTATCTGCAAAGTCGTTGGGGCAGTTAAACTCCCATTCATACTTTGTGACAAGCCGGTGGTTTACCCACCGGCTTGCTACCCTCTTGAAATATCCCACTAGTAATCATACTTACTTAAGTCAAATTAACTACGCAATTAACCCCACTTAGTTAAACAGTCAAAATCCCCTAATAAAAATGTATGAATATGAAAAAACATACGATATTCGCTGTCACCGAAAAATAATTACGATGGGCTATACTCTTCTGAAGAACAGTAGCGTAGATTGAAACTGTCCTAAGTCGCTTATTTGTTTTCAGTATATCTTCATATTTCAGGAGAATATGGTGTAGTTAGTCGATCTCGCACGTTGCGTTTCGTTTTGATTCCGTCTGCTTTCCCAGCCTTATAAGGGTGTGAATTATGGAGATGTATTTTAAAAGAATGAAAGATGAGTGGACCGGGCTTGTCGAACAGGCAGATCCGCTCATTCGTGCTAAAGCCGCGGAAATTGCCGTTGCGCATGCCCATTATCTGAGTATTGAGTTTTACCGAATTGTCCGTATCGACCCACATGCCGAAGAATTCTTAAGTAATGAACAAGTTGAGCGGCAGTTGAAAAGTGCGATGGAACGCTGGATTATAAACGTGCTTTCTGCCCAGGTTGACGATGTCGAAAGGCTAATACAAATCCAGCATACCGTCGCGGAAGTGCATGCCCGCATAGGAATTCCGGTAGAAATTGTCGAGATGGGGTTTCGGGTGCTGAAAAAAATCCTCTATCCGGTCATCTTCTCTTCGGATTATTCCGCCGCAGAGAAACTTCAGGTCTACCATTTCTCTATTAACAGTATTGATATCGCTATGGAAGTGATGACCCGCGCGTTTACCTTTAGTGACAGTAGTGCCTCAAAAGAAGATGAAAACTATCGTATCTTCTCGTTACTGGAAAATGCCGAAGAAGAAAAAGAACGGCAAATAGCCTCATTACTTTCATGGGAAATAGATATTATCTATAAAGTCCTGCTGGATTCTGATTTAGGCAGTAGTTTGCCTTTAAGCCAGGCTGATTTTGGCCTGTGGTTTAACCATAAAGGTCGACATTATTTTAGCGGCATAGCCGAAGTGGGCCATATCTCCCGTCTGATTCAGGATTTTGACGGTATTTTCAATCAAACCATGCGTAACACCAGGAATTTGAATAACAGAAGTTTACGGGTGAAATTTTTATTACAGATAAGAAATACCGTATCGCAAATTATTACCTTGCTGCGTGAATTGTTTGAAGAAGTATCGCGCCACGAAGTCGGTATGGATGTACTGACGAAATTACTTAACCGCCGTTTCCTGCCGACGATCTTCAAACGCGAAATTGCCCATGCCAACCGGACCGGTACGCCGCTGTCAGTGCTGATTATTGACGTTGATAAATTCAAAGAGATTAACGATACGTGGGGCCATAACACTGGCGATGAAATTCTGCGTAAAGTCTCTCAGGCCTTTTATGACAACGTCCGCAGTAGTGATTATGTTTTCCGCTACGGGGGCGATGAATTTATCATTGTTTTGACTGAAGCTTCTGAAAACGAAACGTTACGTACCGCAGAACGTATTCGCAGTCGGGTGGAGAAAACCAAACTGAAAGCCGCAAACGGCGAAGATATTGCCCTCTCACTTTCCATCGGTGCCGCCATGTTTAATGGTCATCCTGACTATGAGCGCCTCATTCAAATAGCCGATGAAGCTCTGTATATCGCCAAAAGACGAGGTAGAAACCGTGTTGAACTCTGGAAAGCCAGTCTTTAGATGCGCCAGGATGCAGAGGTAATCATGAAGCTAACCGATGCGGATAATGCCGCCGATGGCATTTTTTTCCCCGCCCTTGAGCAAAATATGATGGGCGCGGTGTTAATTAACGAAAATGATGAAGTGATGTTTTTCAACCCCGCCGCAGAGAAGCTCTGGGGATACAAACGTGAAGAAGTCATTGGCAATAACATTGATATGCTGATTCCGCGGGATTTGCGTCCCGCGCATCCTGAATACATCCGTCACAACCGTGAAGGCGGTAAAGCGCGCGTCGAGGGGATGAGTCGGGAGCTGCAGCTGGAGAAAAAAGACGGCAGTAAAATCTGGACCCGTTTTGCGCTATCGAAAGTGAGCGCCGAGGGGAAAGTTTATTACCTGGCGCTGGTACGGGATGCCAGCGTAGAAATGGCGCAAAAAGAACAGACCCGACAATTGATTATTGCCGTTGACCATCTCGACCGACCGGTGATTGTCCTCGATCCGGAACGCCATATTGTGCAGTGCAATCGCGCATTTACCGAAATGTTTGGTTACTGCATTAGCGAAGCCAGCGGTATGCAGCCCGATTCACTCCTGAACATTCCAGAATGCCCTGCTGATAACCGCATTCGTTTACAACAGTTGCTATGGAAAACCGCCCGCGATCAGGACGAATTTCTGCTGTTGACGCGCACCGGTGAAAAAATCTGGATTAAAGCCTCTATCAGCCCGGTCTATGATGTGCTCGCGCATCTGCAGAACCTGGTAATGACTTTCTCGGATATCACCGAAGAACGGCAAATCCGCCAGCTTGAAGGCAATATTCTCGCCGCCATGTGCAGCAGCCCGCCATTTCATGAAATGGGGGAAATTATTTGTCGTAACATCGAATCTGTACTCAACGAATCGCATGTTTCGCTGTTCGCGCTGCGCAACGGGATGCCGATACACTGGGCGTCATCTTCGCACGGTGCAGAAGTTCAAAATGCGCGAAGCTGGTCAGCGACCATTCGTCAGCGTGATGGTGCGCCTGCGGGGATCCTGCAAATTAAAACCTCGTCAGGAGCAGAAACCAGCGCCTTTATCGAACGCGTGGCAGATATCAGCCAGCATATGGCCGCGCTGGCGCTGGAACAGGAAAAAAGCCGTCAGCATATTGAACAACTCATCCAATTTGATCCGATGACCGGTCTGCCAAATCGCAATAACCTGCACAATTACCTCGATGACCTGGTCGACAAAGCCGTCTCTCCGGTGGTCTATCTCATCGGTGTTGACCATATTCAGGATGTGATTGATAGCCTTGGCTATGCGTGGGCCGATCAGGCATTGCTGGAAGTGGTCAATCGCTTTCGTGAAAAACTCAAACCGGATCAGTATCTCTGTCGTATCGAAGGTACGCAGTTTGTCCTCGTGAGCCTCGAAAACGACGTCAGTAACATTACCCAGATCGCCGATGAGCTACGGAATGTGGTCAGCAAGCCGATAATGATTGACGATAAACCATTCCCGCTTACCTTGAGTATTGGCATCAGCTACGACGTGGGTAAAAACCGCGATTACCTGCTCTCCACTGCTCACAATGCAATGGATTATATTCGCAAAAATGGCGGTAACGGCTGGCAGTTCTTCAGCCCGGCGATGAACGAAATGGTAAAAGAGCGTTTGGTTTTAGGCGCGGCGCTGAAAGAAGCAATTAGCAATAACCAACTGAAACTGGTTTACCAGCCACAAATCTTCGCAGAAACGGGTGAACTGTACGGCATCGAAGCCCTTGCTCGCTGGCACGATCCCCTGCATGGTCATGTGCCCCCTTCACGGTTTATTCCTCTCGCAGAAGAGATCGGTGAAATCGAAAATATTGGACGCTGGGTCATCGCGGAAGCTTGTCGTCAGTTAGCAGAATGGCGTAGCCAGAATATTCATATCCCGGCGTTATCCGTTAACTTGTCGGCGCTGCACTTTCGCAGTAATCAACTGCCTAATCAGGTGTCTGATGCAATGCACGCCTGGGGTATTGACGGCCACCAGCTGACGGTGGAAATCACGGAAAGTATGATGATGGAACACGATACCGAAATCTTTAAGCGCATTCAGATCCTGCGCGATATGGGCGTGGGTTTATCGGTAGATGATTTTGGCACGGGCTTTTCCGGATTATCCCGCTTAGTCAGTCTTCCGGTAACGGAAATCAAAATTGACAAAAGTTTTGTCGATCGTTGTCTGACCGAAAAACGCATCCTTGCCTTACTTGAAGCCATTACCAGCATTGGGCAAAGCCTTAATTTAACCGTCGTGGCGGAAGGCGTCGAAACCAAAGAGCAATTTGAGATGCTACGCAAGATCCACTGTCGCGTTATTCAGGGATATTTCTTTTCCCGCCCCCTACCCGCCGAAGAAATTCCAGGCTGGATGAGCAGCGTGTTACCGCTGAAAATCTGACAAATTCCTCTCGCCCGCACTCGCGGGTTTTCATTTAACGTGACACTGTCACTTAAATACTGTGATTTCAGCTACGATTCCGGGAGATTCCTTCCTTAATTTCCCCTCTTGCACCAAAACTGCACTACGCTGCACAAATGTTGATCAAAAGTTAAAAAATATAACTTTAAGCCAGCATTCTGGCGCTTATCCCGGCATGGCATGAGATCTGCATAAGCGGAAAGCGCAGCAATTTTTGTCTTATACAGGAACCGTTTATGTCGGATACCACCGAACTGGTTGATTTAGCCGTGATCTTCCCTGATCTGGAGATCGAATTGAAATACGCCTGCGCTGATAACATCACAGGTAAAGCTATTTACCAGCAAGCGCGTTGTCTGTTACACAAGGATGCGATTACCGCGCTGGCGAAAAGTATCAGTATCGCCCAGCTGTCAGGCTTACAACTGGTGATTTACGATGCGTATCGCCCACAACAAGCACAGGCGATGTTGTGGCAAGCCTGCCCAGACCCGCAATATGTTGTTGATGTGGCGGTCGGTTCTAATCACAGCCGTGGCACGGCGATCGACCTGACGCTTCGTGATGAGCACGGGAACATCCTGGATATGGGTGCAGAGTTCGATGAAATGCACGAACGTTCCCATGCTTATCACCCTTCCGTCCCGCCCGCCGCTCAGCGCAATCGGCTGTTGCTGAATGCGATTATGACTGGCGGTGGCTTTGTCGGTATCCCGAGCGAATGGTGGCACTTCGAATTACCCCAGGCAGCGAGTTACCCACTACTCGCTGATCAATTCACCTGTTTTATATCCCCTGGCACACAGCACGCCAGTTAATCAGGAAACTGTCATGAAGAGATCGATATCGTTTCGTCCTACATTGCTCGCGATCGTCCTTGCCACAACAATGCCGGTTGCGCACGCCGCCGTACCGAAAGATATGTTGGTGATCGGTAAAGCTGCCGACCCACAAACCCTCGACCCGGCGGTAACAATTGATAATAACGACTGGACAGTGACCTATCCGTCTTATCAGCGACTGGTTCAGTACAAAACGGACGGTGATAAAGGCTCAACCGACGTTGAAGGCGATCTGGCGAGTAGCTGGAAAGCGTCTGACGATCAAAAAGAGTGGACGTTCACCCTGAAGGACAATGCTAAATTTGCCGATGGCACACCTGTCACTGCCGAAGCAGTAAAACTCTCTTTTGAGCGGTTACTAAAAATCGGCCAGGGGCCAGCAGAAGCATTTCCCAAAGATTTAAAGATTGATGCTCCCGACGAACATACAGTGAGGTTTACCCTTAGCCAGCCATTCGCACCGTTCCTCTACACGCTGGCGAATGACGGTGCATCCATTATCAATCCGGCGGTCTTAAAGGAGCATGCGGCGGATGATGCCCGTGGTTTCCTCGCGCAAAATACCGCTGGCTCCGGACCGTTTATGCTGAAAAGCTGGCAAAAAGGTCAGCAATTAGTTCTGGTGCCAAATCCGCATTACCCCGGCAATAAACCGAATTTCAAACGGGTATCGGTAAAAATTATCGGTGAAAGTGCCTCCCGTCGCCTGCAACTCTCCCGTGGCGACATTGACATTGCCGATGCGCTGCCGGTGGATCAACTCAACGCACTGAAGCAGGAAAACAAAGTCAATGTGGCAGAGTATCCGTCACTGCGCGTCACCTATCTGTATCTGAATAACAGCAAAGCGCCACTTAATCAGGCGGATCTGCGTCGGGCCATTTCCTGGTCTACCGATTATCAGGGTATGGTTAACGGCATTCTGAGTGGTAACGGAAAACAAATGCGCGGCCCGATTCCGGAAGGCATGTGGGGATACGATGCGACGGCAATGCAATACAACCATGACGAAACGAAAGCCAAAGCCGAATGGGATAAAGTGACGAGCAAACCCACCAGCCTGACGTTTCTCTATTCTGATAATGATCCGAACTGGGAGCCTATTGCTCTGGCGACACAATCCAGTCTCAACAAGCTGGGCATCAACGTGAAGCTGGAAAAGCTGGCGAACGCCACCATGCGCGACAGAGTGGGTAAAGGTGATTACGACATTGCGATTGGCAACTGGAGCCCGGATTTTGCCGACCCGTATATGTTTATGAATTACTGGTTTGAGTCCGACAAAAAAGGTCTGCCGGGTAACCGCTCGTTCTATGAAAACAGTGAGGTCGATAAGCTACTGCGCAATGCGCTAGCGACCACCGACCAGACGCAGCGTACCCGGGACTACCAGCAGGCACAGAAAATCGTCATTGATGACGCTGCTTATGTGTACCTGTTCCAGAAAAACTACCAACTGGCGATGAACAAAGAGGTGAAAGGCTTTGTGTTCAATCCCATGCTGGAACAGGTCTTCAATATCAATACCATGAGTAAATAACGTGACCTTCTGGAGTATTTTACGCCAACGCTGCTGGGGGCTGGTGCTCGTGGTGGCGGGCGTCTGTGTGATAACGTTTATTATCTCGCACCTGATCCCCGGCGATCCGGCGCGGTTACTGGCGGGTGACCGCGCCAGCGATGCTATCGTGGATAATATTCGCCAGCAACTGGGACTGGACCAGCCACTGTACGTACAGTTTTACCGCTACGTCAGCGACCTGTTTCAGGGTGACCTGGGAACATCCATTCGTACCGGGCGTCCGGTGCTGGAAGAGTTGCGCATATTTTTCCCGGCGACGCTGGAACTGGCTTTTTGTGCCCTGCTGCTGGCACTCCTGATTGGCATCCCGCTGGGCATACTCTCTGCAGTCTGGCGAAATCGCTGGCTGGATCATCTGGTGCGAATAATGGCCATTACCGGAATCTCCACACCTGCGTTCTGGCTTGGGCTGGGCGTCATTGTGCTGTTTTATGGTCATCTGCAAATTCTTCCCGGCGGCGGAAGGCTTGATGACTGGCTGGATCCACCAACGCACGTTACCGGCTTTTATCTGCTCGATGCGCTGCTTGAAGGTAACGGTGAAGTCTTCTTCAATGTGCTGCAACATCTCATCTTACCGGCATTAACGCTGGCGTTCGTTCACCTGGGGATTGTCGCCCGCCAGATCCGCTCAGCGATGCTGGAACAATTGAGTGAAGATTACATTCGTACCGCCCGGGCCAGCGGCTTGCCCGGCTGGTATATCGTTTTATGTTATGCGCTACCCAATGCGTTGATCCCCTCGATTACCGTATTGGGTCTGGCGCTGGGCGATTTGTTGTATGGCGCAGTGCTCACCGAAACCGTTTTTGCCTGGCCCGGAATGGGTGCATGGGTAGTAACATCAATACAGGCGCTCGACTTCCCGGCAGTGATGGGCTTTGCCGTCGTGGTTTCATTTGCTTATGTGCTGGTCAACCTGGTGGTGGATTTGCTCTATTTGTGGATTGATCCGCGTATCGGACGTGGAGGTGGTGAATGATGCTAAGCGAGGAAACGTCCGCCGTACGCCCACAAAAACAAACGCGATTTAACGGTGCAAAACTGGTATGGATGCTGAAAGGCAGTCCGCTCACCGTGACCGGCGCAGTCATCATTGTATTAATGCTACTGATGATGATTTTTTCACCGTGGCTGGCGACGCATGATCCCAACGCCATTGATTTAACCGCCCGCCTTTTGCCGCCTTCTGCGGCGCACTGGTTTGGCACCGATGAAGTGGGACGCGATCTGTTTAGCCGCGTACTGGTCGGCAGTCAGCAATCAATTCTCGCCGGATTAGTGGTGGTCGCCATTGCAGGTATGATGGGGTCGCTACTCGGGTGTCTATCCGGTGTGCTTGGCGGACGCGCAGACGCGATTATCATGCGCATCATGGACATTATGCTGTCGATTCCTTCGCTGGTGCTGACAATGGCACTGGCAGCCGCTCTCGGGCCGAGTTTGTTTAACGCCATGCTGGCGATTGCTATTGTGCGAATTCCCTTTTATGTGCGCCTGGCGCGGGGGCAAACATTAGTTGTTCGCCAGTATACCTATGTTCAGGCGGCGAAAACCTTTGGTGCGTCGCGTTGGCATCTGATCAACTGGCATATTTTACGTAACTCCCTGCCGCCGCTGATTGTGCAGGCATCGCTGGATATCGGTAGCGCGATTTTAATGGCCGCCACGTTGGGATTTATTGGCCTGGGTGCTCAACAACCGAGTGCTGAATGGGGGGCGATGGTGGCGAATGGTCGCAACTATGTGCTCGATCAATGGTGGTATTGCGCATTTCCGGGGGCAGCGATTTTGCTTACCGCCGTCGGGTTTAATCTCTTTGGCGATGGTATTCGCGATCTGCTTGACCCGAAAGCAGGAGGAAAGCAGTCATGACCCAACCCGTTCTGGACATTCAACAGCTGCATTTGAGTTTCCCCGGTTTTAACGGCGACGTTCACGCGCTCAACAATGTGTCATTGAAAATCAACCGCGGTGAAATTGTCGGTCTGGTGGGAGAATCCGGCTCGGGTAAATCAGTCACTGCAATGTTGATTATGCGTCTGTTACCGACGGGCAGTTATTGCGTACATCGGGGACATATTTCACTGCTGGGAGAAGATGCTCTTAACGCTCGGGAAAAACAGCTTCGTCAGTGGCGCGGCGCACGAGTGGCGATGATCTTTCAGGAACCGATGACCACCCTTAATCCGACACGTCGAATAGGTCTTCAGATGATGGACGTGATCCGCCATCATCAACCAATAAGTCGTCGGGAAGCCAGAGCTAAAGCGATTGCCCTGCTGGAAGAGATGCAAATCCCGGATGCCGTGGAAGTTATGTCGCGCTATCCGTTTGAGCTTTCAGGTGGTATGCGCCAGCGGGTAATGATTGCGCTGGCATTCTCCTGCGAGCCGCAATTGATTATTGCCGACGAACCGACTACGGCGCTGGACGTCACGGTACAGTTGCAGGTACTGCGTCTGCTTAAACATAAAGCCCGCGCCAGTGGAACTGCGGTACTGTTCATCAGCCATGATATGGCCGTGGTGTCGCAACTGTGCGATAGCGTTTACGTGATGTATGCCGGAAGCGTGATTGAAAGCGGCGTGACGGCAGACGTTATCCATCATCCCCGGCATCCGTATACCATTGGTTTGCTGCAATGCGCACCGGAACATGGAATACCGCGCCAGCCATTACCCGCTATTCCGGGGACGGTACCAAACCTCACCCATTTGCCTGACGGCTGCGCTTTTCGCGATCGTTGCTATGCGGCAGGTGCACAGTGTGAAAACGTCCCGGCGCTGACAGCGTGTGGTGACAACAACCACCGCTGCGCCTGTTGGTATCCTCAGCAGGAGGTCATTAGTGTCTGACACGTTATTAACGTTACGCGACGTCCATATCAATTTCCCGGCCCGAAAAAACTGGCTTGGTAAAACTACGGAACATGTTCATGTCATCAATGGTATTGATTTACAGATCCGTCGTGGTGAAACCTTAGGGATCGTCGGTGAGTCAGGCTGCGGCAAAAGCACCCTCGCACAGCTTTTAATGGGTATGCTGCAACCGAGCCACGGGCAGTACATCCGTTCAGGATCACAACGCATTATGCAGATGGTGTTTCAGGACCCGCTCTCTTCGCTTAATCCGCGCTTACCGGTGTGGCGCATCATCACGGAACCGCTCTGGATTGCTAAGCGTAGTAGTGAACAACAGCGGCGAGCGTTGGCAGAGGAGCTGGCTGTGCAGGTGGGTATTCGTCCGGAGTATCTCGATCGCTTGCCTCATGCGTTCTCAGGCGGGCAGCGGCAACGTATCGCCATTGCCAGAGCACTCTCTTCGCAGCCTGACGTGATTGTGCTTGATGAACCAACCTCGGCGCTGGATATCTCCGTGCAGGCGCAGATCCTCAATTTACTGGTAACGCTACAGGAAAATCGCGAGCTGACTTATGTGCTGATTTCACACAATGTCTCCGTGATACGTCATATGAGCGATCGGGTGGCGGTGATGTATCTCGGGCAGATTGTAGAACTGGGCGACGCGCAACAGGTGCTGACAGCTCCGGCACATCCATACACCCGATTATTGCTGGATTCCCTCCCCGCCATTGATAAACCGCTGGAGGAAGAATGGGCATTACGTAAAACGGATCTACCAGGAAACCGCACGTTGCCACAAGGCTGTTTTTTCCGCGAACGCTGCCCTCTGGCAACCCACGGATGTGAAGTCCGGCAATCATTAACAATAAGGGAGGACGGACGTGAGATCCGGTGCTGGCGGTCGCTGTAGGACGCGGCATCCGGCTATTGCATGTCTACGGAAACGTTATGCGTCATAGGTTTTTTTTAACGTTTCCATCAACGCCTGCGCCGCAGTAGAAAGCTTATGGTGTGACGAACGCAGTACGCCTACTCGTCGCTCAATCACTGGATTATCCAGTTCCAGACACACTGCGCCCAGTTCGCTCATCTGCCTGCGGCACAGCGCAGGCACAGCGCTTCCTCCCAAACCGTTTGCCACCAGCCGCCCAACCGTAACCAGTTGATGGCTTTCCAGCGCCACTTCCAGTTGCGTTCCACTTTGTGCCAACTGCTCCTCCAGCATCAACCTGACGGCTGACGGTCGCTGGAGGGTGATAAAATCGAGCGTCAGCAAATCCCGCCAACTCACGCGTTGCCGATTTGCCAGTCGTGAATCGGCTGGAACAATAGCGACAAACCGATCCACGCCCAGTGGGGTAAAATGCACATGGCCGCAATAGTCAGGTTCAAAGGCAATACCCATCTCCACACGCCCTTCGCTCACCATTTCGATCACCTGCTCATTCACCACATCGTGCACGGTGACATTAATCCCTGAATAACAATCGCGGAAGGTTTTCAGCACCGGAGGCAGAACGTTGGCTGCAAATGACGGCATCGCTGCCACCGAGACTTTGCCCCGCCTGAGCGTGAATCGCTGACGCATGGCCTCCTCAGTGTTATCCCAGTCAGCCAGCAAAGGCCGTGCCATCGACAATAGCGTTTCCCCCTCCTGGGTTAATGTCACTTTTCGCGTAGTACGCAGCAGTAAAGCGCCCCCTAAGGCATCTTCCAGTCCTTTAATGGCAAGACTTAGCGCAGGCTGCGACATATTCAGCCGTTCACTGGCATGGGCAAAGTTCAGAGTGTGAGCTACCGCTAAAAACGCGCGTAACTGTTTGATGCTCATTTTCATCTGGCACTCCGTTAACCTACTGAATACATTTAATTAACATTATATTGATAAATAATACAAATGAATGAGTCACAAATTTAAAATTAACAAATCATTTTTTGCCCTTAATGATGTTGAAAAGGACAACTGGAGGGCAACTGTATGGCTGGGTTGGATAAACGGGTCGCTACGTATCACGAGGCGCTTGAAGGACTTACCAATGAGATGACGATTCTGGCAGGAGGTTTTGGCCTGTGCGGCATCCCGGAGAATCTGATTGCTGAAGTTCGCCACCGTGGAGTAACCGGATTAACGGTGGTTTCCAATAACTGTGGCGTAGATGGTTTTGGACTGGGTGTACTACTGGAAAGCCGACAGATCCGTAAAGTCGTCGCTTCTTATGTTGGCGAGAATGCTTTGTTTGAAAAACAGGTGCTTAACGGCGAACTGGAGGCGATTCTCACACCACAAGGAACCCTGGCAGAACAACTGCGCGCAGGCGGCGCGGGTATCCCGGCGTTCTTTACTGCCACCGGTTACGGTACTCCCGTTGCCGAAGGGAAAGAAGTCCGCGAATTCAACGGTCGCCCGTACATTATGGAACAGGCTATGACCGGTGATTTTGCCCTGGTCAAAGGCTGGAAAGCCGACTGGTACGGCAACGTGATTTATCGTCATACCGCGCAAAACTTCAACCCACTGATGGCGACTGCCGGAAAAATCACCGTAGTGGAAGTGGAAGAAATAGTGCCACCTGGTGAACTTGATCCTGCCGCTATCCATACCCCGGGGATTTTTGTTAATCGCGTCATTCAGGGGCAATTTGAAAAACGCATTGAACAACGCACCCTTAGCTGCAAAGGAGCCTGACCATGTTAACCCGTGAACAAATGGCGATGCGAGTCGCCCGCGAATTGCGCGATGGCTATTACGTCAATCTCGGCATTGGTATCCCGACCCTGGTGGCAAACTACATTCCTGACGGGATGGATGTGATGTTGCAGTCAGAAAACGGTTTGCTGGGTATGGGCGCATTTCCTACGGAAGACGAACTGGACGCCGACATGATTAATGCCGGTAAACAAACCGTTACCGCGCGGAAAGGCGCGGCAATTTTCGATTCGGCGCAATCATTCGCCATGATCCGTGGCGGTCATGTGGATCTGACTGTACTTGGCGCATTTGAAGTGGATGTGAATGGCAACATTGCCTCATGGATGATCCCCGGCAAGATGGTTAAAGGCATGGGCGGTGCCATGGATCTGGTTGCCGGTGCCGAGAATATTATTGTGGCAATGACCCACGCCTCCAAATCCGGCGAATCCAAACTGCTTCCTGACTGTACCCTTCCGTTGACCGGCGCCGGATGCATCAAACGCGTCTTAACCGACCTTGCTCTGCTGGAAATTGCTGACGGAGCTTTCATTCTGCGCGAGCGCGCGCCGGGAATCAGCGTTGCGGAAATCATCGCCAAAACCGCCGGTAAGTTGTTTGTGCCGGAACATGTCCCGGAAATGCAATTCAACTGAGGAATCACCATGCAGGACGTTGTTATTGTTGCCGCTACGCGCACACCGATTGGCTGTTTTCATGGCGCTCTCGCCCCACTTTCTGCGGTTGATCTCGGCGCTGCCACCATCCGTTCATTGCTGGAGAAAACAGCACTTGCAGCAGAACAGATCGACGAAGTGATTTTTGGTCAGGTCCTGACTGCCGGAAGCGGACAAAATCCGGCACGGCAATCGGCGCTCAAAGCCGGGTTAAGCCACGATACACCCGCCGTTACCATCAACCTGGTATGTGGTTCCGGTCTGAAAGCAGTACACCAGGCCGTACAGGCGATCCGTTGCGGTGATGCACAGATAATTATCGCAGGTGGCCAGGAAAGCATGAGTAACGCGCCCTATTTTATTGATGGCGCACGGGCAGGTTTACGCCTCGGGCATACCAGCATGAAAGACAGCGTGGTGCATGACGGACTATGGGACGCTTTCAATGATTACCACATGGGCATTACTGCAGAAAACCTAGCGCAAAAATATGCCATCAGTCGCGAGCGACAGGACACATTCGCGCTACGTTCTCAGCAAAAAGCCGCTGCCGCAATGGAAGCCGGGCGCTTTGCAGACGAAATTACTCCGGTCAGCGTACCACAAGGTAAAAAACCACCACGCAGGGTAAATACCGACGAACAACCACGTTCCGGGACGCAACTGGAAAAACTAGCACAACTGAAACCGGCCTTTCTTCCGGGGGCGGGAAGCGTCACCGCAGGAAATGCTTCTTCCATCAATGATGGTGCCGCCGCAGTCATGTTAATGCGCGCCAGCAAAGCTGCCGAACTTGGCCTCCCAGTGCTGGCTCGGGTGGCTGGTTATGCCGTTTCTGGCGTCGATCCTGCCTTTATGGGCATTGGTCCGGTCGCCGCTACCCGCGAATGTCTTAAGCGTTGCGGATGGACGCTGGAAGATATTGATCTTATTGAAGCCAACGAGGCTTTCGCAGCGCAGGCGCTGGCCGTTGGCGACGAACTGAACTGGGATTGCGACAAAGTGAATGTTAACGGCGGCGCAATCGCACTTGGGCATCCTATTGGCGCTTCCGGTTGCCGCATTCTGGTCACTCTCATTTATGAAATGGCGCGACGTAATGCGCAAAAAGGGCTGGCGACGCTGTGCGTCGGTGGCGGTCAGGGCGTGGCGCTGACACTGGAAAGAACCACAGGAGAACACCATGCAAACTGAACAATTTGCGGTATTGGGCGCCGGATTGATGGGCGTGGGGATTGCCACTCATTTCGCCCGCTTTGGTCATGATATCTGGCTGTACGATACCGAGCAGAGCCGGATTGCAGAAATCCACGTAGTTGCAGGCGGAATTCTTGATGAGCTGATTAGCTGCGAACAGTTTACTGCCCCGGAAAAAGAGAATGTGCTTAAACGTCTGCACGGCACGACTTCTCTTGCAGACATCGCCGACTCGCAACTACTGATTGAGGCGATCCCGGAGCGACTTGAACTAAAACACGCATTATATACCGAGCTTGAAACGCTTATTTCTCCTGAGGCCATTGTCGCCAGCAATACCAGCGGTCTGCCGCCCGATGATCTGGCCGCGAAGATGCGCTACCCGCAACGACTGCTGATCGCCCATTTCTGGCATCCGCCGCACTTCATTCCACTTGTGGAGATTATCCCCGGCAGCGTTACCGAGCCAAAGCATTTGCACTGGCTGCAACACTTGCTTGTGTCACTGCAACTGGAAGCAGTGTTGCTGGATCGCGCTGCGCCAGGATTTGTCGGCAACCGTCTGCAATTTGCACTGTTGCGTGAAGCCCTGCATATCGTAAAAAGCGGCATCGCCAGTGCAGAAGTGGTGGATCAGGTGATGCGCGCCTCGCTTGGGCGACGTTATGCCATGGTCGGCCCGCTGGAGGCCGCCGACATGACCGGACTTTCGACGGTGCAGGATATTTGTCGCCATCTGCTCCCTGAACTAGCGACTGGCAGCGACATGATGTCATTAGTTGCCGAAAAAGTGGAACGTGGAGACATCGGCGTACGTAGCGGTCAGGGATTTTACTGCTGGGATGAATCGCGGAAGCAGTACATCCAGCAGCGTCGGGAACATCAACTTCGCTTCGCCCTTAAACCATAACTTCTCTCGCTGTACCCACTATAACAACGATATTGAGGAGTCCCGATGAGTGTATTAATCGCCCTTGCTGCGCTTGGGCTGCTAATGCTGGCAGCCTATCGCGGATACAGCGTTATCCTTTTTGCCCCCATCGCAGCATTAGGCGCTGTTCTTGTCACCGATCCGGGGGCCGTTGGCCCAGCATTTACCGGCCTGTTCATGGAAAAAATGGTCGGCTTCGTGAAATTGTACTTCCCGGTGTTTCTGCTCGGGGCCGTGTTCGGAAAACTGATTGAACTTTCAGGATTTTCTCGTTCGATTGTCGCTGCTGCAATCAACATTCTCGGCCGGCGGCATGCGATTCCGGTGATTGTGCTGGTATGTGCATTACTCACCTATGGCGGAGTGTCGCTGTTTGTGGTGGCATTTGCCGTTTATCCGTTCGCGGCTGAACTGTTCCGCCAGAGTAACATCCCAAAACGACTTATACCGGCAACGGTGGCCCTGGGGGCATTCTCTTTTACTATGGACGCTCTGCCCGGCACGCCACAAATTCAGAACATTATTCCTACCAGTTTCTTTGGCACCAACGCCTGGGCCGCGCCGTGGCTGGGGCTTATTGGTTCACTGTTTATCATTGCCGTCGGGCTTATCTATCTGGAGCGGCAGCGTAGTAAAGCGCAGGCAAAAAATGAAGGTTACGGCACAGAGTTACTTAATGAACCTGAAACACCAGATAACATCAATTTACCGAACCCACTCATTGCGATTTCACCATTGATTCTGGTGGGGCTGTTGAACTTGTTGTTTACCTGGTGGATCCCTGTTTGGTACGGTGCGAGCCACCAACTGGAGTTGCCGGGACTTGCCGCCCCGATTACCACAGATGTCGCCAAAATCACCGCAATCTGGGCCGTCGAAGCTGCGCTCATTGCCGGAATTTTGCTGGTAGTGATTTTTGGATATCGCAATATTCATGGAAGACTGGCAGAAGGAAGCCGTACAGCGGTAGGCGGCGCAATTCTGGCTGCGATGAACACCGCCTCAGAATATGGCTTCGGTGCGGTTATCGCCGCCCTACCCGGTTTTCTGGTGCTCTCAAAGGCGCTGGCCGCCATTCCTGATCCATTACTCAACGAAGCCATCAGCATCACCACACTTGCCGGAATTACCGGTTCAGCGTCCGGCGGGATGAGTATTGCTCTTGCGGCGATGTCCGACACTTTTATTGCCGCTGCGCACGCTGCCAATATTCCACTGGAAGTTTTTCACCGCGTGGCATCTATGGCCAGTGGCGGCATGGATACATTGCCCCATAACGGCGCTGTGATCACCCTGCTGGCAATTACTGGGCTGAGTCACCGTCAGGCTTACGGCGGCATCTTCGCAATTACGATCATTAAAAGTCTGGCCGTGCTGTTTATCATCGGCGTGTACTACACCACCGGCATTGTCTAAGGAAAATCATCATGAATTTACAAGGTAAAACTGCGCTGGTGACGGGGTCCACCAGCGGTATCGGACTCGGTATTGCTCAGACACTGGCAAACGCTGGCGCGCAAGTGATCCTCAACGGCTTCGGTGATGTTGACGCGGCAATCAATGCGGTTTCTCGTATGGGTAAAACGCCTGGCTATCATGAGGCAGACCTCAGCGATGAATCGCAAATTATCAACATGATGGCCTACGCACGGCGGGAATTTGGCGGTGTGGACATTCTGGTGAATAACGCCGGGATCCAGTATGTCTCCCCGGTTGAATCTTTCCCTGTAGAAAAATGGAACGCCATTATCGCTATCAATCTCTCTTCTGTCTTTCACACCACGCGTCTGGCACTGCCAGAAATGCGCACTCGTAACTGGGGTCGGATCATTAACATTGCCTCTGTGCATGGGCTGGTAGCGTCGAAAGACAAATCAGCTTATGTTGCGGCAAAACATGGCGTGGTGGGACTCACAAAGACCATTGCTCTGGAAACTGCGCAGACGGGTATTACCTGCAACGCGCTCTGCCCTGGCTGGGTGCTGACGCCGCTGGTACAACAGCAGATTGATAAGCGCATTGCGCAAGGCGAAGATGCGGAAAGCGCGCGTGACGCCTTACTGTCAGAAAAACAGCCTTCTCGTGAATTTGTGACTCCGCAACAACTGGGTGAACTGGCGCTGTTTCTCTGTTCGGATGCGGCAGCACAAGTGCGTGGGGTGGCGTGGAATATGGATGGCGGTTGGGTAGCGCAGTAAGTGTTCGCCGGATGACGCGTCATCCGGCAATGCTTTACGATTTCAACTGGTAATCCAGCGTAATTTCCGCTTTCAGTACCTGAGAGACCGGGCATCCTGCTTTTGCTTTCTGGATAATGCCGTCAAAAGTAGAGGCATCAATACCCGGCACCGCAACTTCGCTCTTCAGTGCGATTTTAGTAATCGCAAAACCTGCATCCACTTTATCCAGCGACACATCGGCGGTGGTATCAATCGATGTTGGCGTGAATCCCGCTTCCCCCAGCATTAATGAAAGCGCCATTGAGAAACATGCGGCATGCGCTGCGCCAATCAGTTCTTCAGGGTTGGTTCCTTTTTCGCCTTCAAAACGCGTGTTAAATCCATACGGCTGTTGGTTCAGCACGCCGCTCTCGGTGGATACAGTTCCCTTCCCGCGTTTGATATCGCCTTCCCAGTGTGCCTGACCTTTCTTATGGATTGTCATTGTTGCTCTCCTGTGGGCTTAAAAAGGAAATTATAGACTACGTGAGAAACCGCACGAGGATAAGCAGGATATTCCGAATAAAATCCGGCGAAAACATTATCTCTGTACTTAAATTAAATTCCCACAATAGATAACGGGGAATATATATCCAAAAGATATTGTATCAATATTAATCGGATCGCCCCAATTACAATCCCTATGAATATCATGGTGTTATAATATAAAAATTATCAACCAGGACTAATCTTAACAACGAAGCGGCAAATATTTGCCATGCTGAATGTGCTTTATATATCTGCGATCCGTAGCAGACACCAAAAATACACAGACACGGAGAATCGCTATGTTTACTTATTATCAGGCAGAAAATTCAACAGCAGAACCCGCTCTGGTTAATGCCATTGAGCAAGGCCTTCGGGCAGAGCACGGTGTTGTCACTGAAGATGACATTCTCATGGAGCTGACCAAATGGGTGGAAGCTTCTGATAACGACATCCTCAGTGATATCTACCAGCAAACGATCAATTATGTGGTCAGTGGCCAGCACCCTACGCTTTAAGGTGCTATGCTTGATCGGCAACCTAATTTAGGGGTTTAGCACGTGTTTCTTCGCTACGGCGATGTTGTCCTTAAAACTAGCAACAGGATTGAGGAGTTAAAATGAAATCGAACCGTCAGGCACGTCATATTCTTGGACTGGACCATAAAATTTCTAACCAGCGCAAAATAGTTACCGAAGGTGACAAATCCAGCGTGGTAAATAACCCAACCGGCAGAAAACGCCCCGCTGAAAAGTAATTCATAACCATCAGTCCTCAATGACGATTAAACACCATTGCCTGCGCAATGGTGTTTTTGTTTTTATCTGCTTTATACTTGGGGCCGACGCCCTGGCGGTAAAGCAAAGACGATAAAAGCGTGCCAGGGATGGATATTCAAAAAAGAGTGAGTGACATGGAACCAAAAACAAAAAAACAGCGTTCGCTTTATATTCCTTACGCTGGCCCTGTACTGCTGGAATTTCCGTTGTTGAATAAAGGCAGCGCCTTCAGCATGGAAGAACGCCGTAACTTCAACCTGCTGGGGTTACTGCCGGAAGTGGTCGAAACCATCGAAGAACAAGCGGAACGAGCATGGATCCAGTATCAGGGATTCAAAACCGAAATCGACAAACACATCTACCTGCGTAACATCCAGGACACTAACGAAACCCTCTTCTACCGTCTGGTAAACAATCATCTTGATGAGATGATGCCTGTTATTTATACCCCAACCGTCGGCGCAGCCTGTGAGCGTTTTTCTGAGATCTACCGCCGTTCACGCGGCGTGTTTATCTCTTACCAGAACCGCCACAATATGGACGATATTCTGCAAAACGTGCCGAACCATAATATTAAAGTGATTGTGGTGACTGACGGCGAACGTATTCTGGGGCTTGGTGACCAGGGCATCGGCGGGATGGGCATTCCGATCGGTAAACTGTCGCTCTATACCGCTTGTGGCGGCATCAGCCCGGCGTATACCCTTCCGGTGGTGCTGGATGTCGGAACGAACAACCAACAGCTGCTTAACGATCCGCTGTATATGGGCTGGCGTAATCCGCGTATCACTGACGACGAATACTATGAATTCGTTGATGAATTTATCCAGGCTGTGAAACAACGCTGGCCGGACGTGCTGTTGCAGTTTGAAGACTTCGCACAAAAAAATGCGATGCCGTTACTTAACCGCTATCGCAATGAAATTTGTTCTTTTAACGATGACATTCAGGGCACCGCGGCGGTAACGGTCGGCACACTGATCGCAGCCAGCCGCGCGGCGGGTGGTCAACTGAGCGAGAAAAAAATCGTCTTCCTTGGCGCAGGTTCAGCGGGATGCGGCATTGCCGAAATGATCATCGCCCAGACCCAGCGCGAAGGATTAAGCGAGGAAGCGGCGCGGCAGAAAGTCTTTATGGTCGATCGCTTTGGCCTGCTGACCGACAAGATGCCAAACCTGCTGCCTTTCCAGACCAAACTGGTGCAGAAACGCGAAAACCTCAGTGACTGGGATACCGACAGCGATGTGCTGTCACTGCTGGATGTGGTGCGTAATGTAAAACCAGATATTCTGATTGGCGTCTCAGGACAGACCGGGCTGTTTACGGAAGAGATCATCCGTGAGATGCATAAACACTGTCCGCGTCCGATCGTGATGCCGCTGTCTAACCCGACGTCACGCGTGGAAGCCACACCGCAGGACATTATCGCCTGGACCGAAGGTAACGCGCTGGTCGCCACTGGCAGTCCGTTTAACCCAGTGGTATGGAAAGATAAAATCTACCCTATCGCCCAGTGTAACAACGCCTTTATTTTCCCGGGCATCGGGCTGGGCGTTATTGCTTCCGGCGCGTCACGTATCACCGATGAGATGCTGATGTCGGCGAGTGAAACGCTTGCTCAGTATTCGCCGCTGGTCCTGAACGGCGAAGGTCTGGTACTACCGGAACTGAAAGATATTCAGAAAGTCTCCCGCGCAATTGCCTTTGCGGTTGGCAAAATGGCGCAGCAGCAAGGCGTGGCGGTGAAAACCTCCGCCGAAGCTCTGCAACAGGCCATTGATGATAATTTCTGGCACGCCGAATACCGCGACTACCGCCGTACCTCCATCTAAGCCTGCGCCCGGTAGTGAAGGCTACCGGGCAATTTCCCTCTCCCTTTTTCAGATCTCATCCATACTGGGTAGTGGCGAATAAATCTCATTTGCCTCACCTGCTATGCAGAACATCATCCGAAAAGGAGGAACTATGAAGGCTGCAGTTGTTACGAAGGATCATCATGTTGACGTTACGGATAAAACACTGCGCTCACTGAAACATGGCGAAGCCCTGCTGAAAATGGAGTGTTGTGGTGTATGTCACACCGATCTTCATGTTAAGAATGGCGATTTTGGTGACAAAACCGGCGTAATTCTGGGCCATGAAGGCATCGGTGTGGTGGCAGAAGTTGGCCCAGGAGTCACCTCATTAAAACCAGGCGATCGTGCCAGCGTGGCGTGGTTTTACGAAGGATGCGGTCATTGCGAATACTGTAACAGTGGTAACGAAACGCTCTGCCGTTCAGTTAAAAATGCCGGATACAGCGTTGATGGCGGGATGGCGGAAGAGTGCATCGTGGTGGCGGATTACGCGGTAAAAGTGCCAGATGGCCTGGACTCGGCGGCGGCCAGCAGCATTACCTGTGCAGGGGTCACCACCTACAAAGCCGTTAAGCTGTCAAAAATTCGTCCAGGGCAGTGGATTGCTATCTACGGTCTTGGCGGTCTGGGTAACCTCGCCCTGCAATACGCGAAGAATGTCTTTAACGCGAAAGTGATCGCCATTGATGTCAATGATGAGCAGTTAAAACTGGCAACCGAAATGGGCGCTGATTTAGCGATTAACTCACGCACTGAAGACGCCGCCAAAATTGTGCAAGAAAAAACCGGTGGCGCTCACGCCGCGGTGGTGACAGCGGTAGCTAAAGCTGCGTTTAACTCGGCAGTTGATGCTGTCCGTGCAGGCGGGCGTGTTGTGGCAGTCGGTCTGCCGCCGGAGTCTATGAGCCTGGATATCCCACGCCTTGTGCTGGATGGTATTGAAGTGGTCGGTTCGCTGGTCGGCACGCGCCAGGATCTAACCGAAGCCTTCCAGTTTGCCGCCGAAGGCAAAGTGGTGCCGAAAGTCGCCCTGCGTCCGTTAGCGGACATCAACACCATCTTTACCGAGATGGAAGAAGGCAAAATCCGTGGCCGTATGGTGATTGATTTCCGCCGCTAAGAGGCCTTTGCTGCGACTGCCATGTTCGGGTCGCAGCATCGCACACTCTCCAACATGAAATGGCTAAATGGATTATTGTTGCGTAGGAAGGAACGCTACTGAGAGTAAAGACACTAATGAAAATGGCCAATCATCCCCGCCCGGGGGACATTATTCAGGAATCACTGGACGAACTTAATGTCAGCCTGCGCGAGTTTGCCAGAGCAATGGAAATTGCGCCCTCAACGGCAAGCCGATTGCTGACCGGAAAAGCAGCTTTGACACCAGAAATGGCGATTAAACTTTCCGTGGTGATCGGCAGTTCGCCGCAAATGTGGCTGAATCTGCAAAACGCCTGGAGTCTGGCAGAGGCAGAAAAAACGGTGGATGTGTCGCGATTACGCCGTCTGGTTACGCAATAAAAAAAATGGCGCTTCTTAAAGCGCCATTTTCAGCTTAAAGTTCAAAAGAGATTATATCCCTTCTTCACTCTCTTTTTTCGCTTCTGCCTTCTCGATTTCACGATACCAGCGCGGATGGTGTTTCTTCGCCCAGCGACGGCTCACCTTTCCTTCGATCATCCCTTTAATCGATCCTTTCACCCAGAATGCCATATACATATGGATCAGGATGGCGTGGATCAGGATGATACCCGCAGCCGCGTGGATCAGCAGGCTATAACGGACAACCTGTATCGGGAAGTACTGCGCAAAGTACGGACGCCAGATAATCACCCCGGTCACCAGCAGCACGAAAATCATGCTCATGATCGACCAGAACATCATCTTTTGCCCGGCGTTGTACTTACCAACATCCGCCACTTTGTGCTCATTGCCTTTTAATACTTCGACAATGTTCAACAGCCACGGAATATCTTTCTTATCCGGGATGTTGTGATGCACAAAACGCACAAACATAAACATCAGCGCGACGAAAATCGCAATGCCGAAGAACGGGTGCAAAATGCGCCCCATCTGCGGCGTACCGAAGGTTTGCGTCAGCCATTGCAGCGTCGGGAAGAAGAACGATATCCCGGACAGCGCCACCAGGAAGAAGCAAATCACCACGGTCCAGTGACAGGCGCGATCAATAAATTTGGTGCGCACAATCATTTTCGACTTACTCATGATGATCCTCCTCGTCATCGTCCACTTCCTTATTCGGGCCAATACCGATGTAGTGGAAAATCAACCCGGCAAAAGTGGCAATAAAGCCAGCCGCTGCCAGCGGTTTCAACGCGCCTTTCCACAGGCTTACCGAGGTGTCGATCTTCGGATCTTTCGGCAGACCGTGATACAGCTCCGGCTGATCGGCATGATGCAGCACGTACATGACATGCGTACCACCGACCCCTTCCGGGTTGTAGACGCCAGCATGTTCGTAACCACGCGCTTTCAGTTTCGCCACGCGCTGTTCCGCCAGCTCCAGCATCTCCTTCTTGGTGCCGAAGTGGATAGCCCCGGTCGGACAGGTTTTCACACAAGCCGGTTCCTGGCCGACGCTGACGCGATCGACGCAGAGCGTGCATTTATATACCCGGTTATCCTCTTTGTTGAGGCGCGGAATATTAAACGGACACCCGGCAATGCAGTAACCACAGCCGATGCAGTTTTCCGACTGGAAATCGACAATCCCGTTAGCGTACTGAATGATTGCACCAGCAGACGGGCACGCCTTCAGGCAGCCCGGATCTTCACAGTGCATACAGCCGTCTTTACGGATCAGCCACTCCAGCTTGCCGTTCTGTTCGGTTTCGCTAAAGCGCATCACCGTCCAGGACTTGGCGCTCAGATCGGCGGGGTTATCGTAAACCCCGACGCAGTGCCCCACTTCATCACGGATGTCGTTCCACTCTGAACACGCCACCTGACAGGCTTTACAGCCGATACAGGTGGAAACGTCGATAAGTTTTGCGACTTCTGCTTTGTAATCACGCACCTGAGAAGGCGGCGTGATGGAGTTAGTTGCGGACCTTTTGATAATGTCCTGCGTTTCCATAGCCATCTGTTCGCCCCCTTACGCCTTCTCGATGTTGACTAAGAACGCTTTATATTCCGGCGTTTGCGAGTTTGCATCACCGACATTCGGCGTCAGAGTGTTAGCGATATAACCTTTACGCGCGACACCCTCAAAGCCCCAGTGGATTGGAATACCCACCGTTTCAACCTGCTGACCGTTTACATTCAGCGGCTTCAGACGGCGCGTTACCACAGCCACCGCGCGGATAAAGCCACGCTTGCTGGATACGGTGACACGGTCGCCATTGGCGATGCCTTTCGCCGCCGCCAGCGTTTCGCTGATTTCCACAAACTGTTCCGGCTGAGCAATTGCGTTGAGCAACGCGTGCTTGGTCCAGGTGTGGAAGTGCTCGGTCAGACGATAGGTCGTACCCACATACGGGAACTGCTCTTTTTTACCCATCCGCAGCGCGTCTTGTTCATACAGACGAACGACCGGGTTAGACACCACGTTCGGATGCAGCGGGTTAGTGCCCAGCGGCGTTTCAATTGGCTCGTAGTGTTCCGGGAACGGACCTTCCGCCATTTTGTTGATGGCAAACAGGCGTCCCATCCCTTCCGGCTGCATGATAAACGGCCCGGTTGGCGTACCCGGCGCGGCATTGCCGAAGTCCGGAATATCGTTACCCGTCCACTTGCTGCCGTTCCACTGGATCAGCATCCGTTTCGGATCCCACGGTTTACCGTTGATATCCGCCGAAGCACGGTTGTAGAGTACGCGACGGTTGAGCGGCCACGCCCAGGCCCATCCCAGCGTATTCCCCAGACCGGACGGGTCGGAGTTATCGCGGTTAGCCATCTGGTTGCCCTGCTCTGTCCAGCTACCGGTGTAGATCCAGCAAGAAGATGCGGTTGTACCGTCATCACGCAGATGCGCAAAGCTACTCAGCAACTGACCTTTCTTCGCAATCAGCACGCCATTGGCATCATAGAGATCTTCCAGCGCGTAGCCGTTGTTCTCTTTAGCTACTTCGTCAGATTGCGGTTCGTGCGGCTGCTTGTAGTTCCAGCTCATCTTCATCAGCGGTTCTACGCCTTTACCACCTTCGGCCTGGTACAACTCGCGCAGATGATGGTAGATACCCGCCAGAATTTCGCCGTCGTTACGCGCTTCGCCCGGCGCGTCCTGACCTTTCCAGTGCCACTGCAACCAGCGACCGGAGTTAGCAATAGAACCATCTTCTTCAGCAAAGCAGGTCGAAGGCAGACGGAATACTTCAGTCTGAATAGACGCCGGATCGACATCGTTCGACTCGCCGTGGTTCTGCCAGAAGGTAGAGGTTTCAGTCACCAGCGGATCGATAACCACCATGTACTTCAGTTTGCTCAGGCAGCTCACCACTTTGTTTTTGTCCGGGAAGGACGCAACCGGGTTAAAGCCCTGGCAGAAATAACCGGTGACTTTGCCTTCGTCCATCATGTTGAAATACTTGATGACGTCGTAGGTCTGGTCCCACTTCGGCAGCCAGTCGTAGCCCCAGTTGTTTTCTTTCTGCGCGGCATCGCCATAGAAAGATTTCATCAGGCTAACGAAGAACTTCGGATAGTTGCTCCAGTAGTTCACCTGATCAGCCAGCGTCGCTTTCGGCGTATTCGCTTCCAGATACGACTGCAAATCAACCTGTTTTTCTGACGGCAGCGTCAGATAACCCGGCAGGCTGGTTGAGAGCAGACCTAAGTCGGTCAGGCCCTGAATGTTGGAGTGACCACGCAATGCGTTCACGCCGCCACCAGCCATACCCATGTTACCGAGCAGCAATTGGATCATCGCCATGGTGCGGATGTTCTGCGCACCCACGGTGTGCTGCGTCCAGCCCAGCGCGTACAGGAAGGTGGTAGTGCGATCCGGCGCGCTGGTGGAGGCCAGCACTTCACACACTTTCAGGAAGTCGGCTTTTGGCGTACCGCAGATGTTTTCTACTACATCCGGCGTGTAGCGGGAAACGTGCGCTTTCAGCAGGTTCCACACACAGCGCGGATGAGTCAGTGTTTCATCGCGTTTCGCATAGCCGTTTTCATCGAACTGATAGTTCCAGGACGATTTATCGTACTGGCGTTTTTCAGCGTCATAACCGCTGAACAGGCCATCTTCGAAAGCAAAATCATCACGCACCAGCAGGCTGGCGTTGGTGTAATGCTTAACGTATTCGGCGTTGATTTTGTTGTTTTCGATCAGGTAGCGCAAAACGCCAGACAGGAACGTAATGTCCGTACCGGAACGAATAGGTGCGTAAATATCCGCCACAGAAGCGGTACGCGTAAAACGGGGATCGACAACGATCAAGGTTGCATCGTTGTTGTTTTTCGCTTCCATCGCCCAGCGGAAACCGACGGGATGCGCTTCCGCAGCGTTACCACCCATCACCATTACGACGTTAGCGTTTTTGATATCCACCCAGTGGTTGGTCATCGCACCGCGACCAAATGTTGGAGCAAGACTTGCTACCGTTGGTCCGTGTCAGACGCGCGCCTGGTTGTCTACCGCCAGCATCCCGAGGGAGCGGGCAAATTTCTGGGTCAGCATCCCGGTTTCGTTGCTGGCACCGGAGGCACACAGCATACCGGTAGAAAGCCAACGGTTTACCGTTACGCCCTGCTCGTTCTTTTCAATAAAGTTAGCGTCACGGTCAGCTTTCATCAGCTTCGCAATACGGGAGAATGCTTCTTCCCAGCTAATGCGCTGCCATTTGTCAGAACCTGGCGCACGATATTCCGGGTAGCGCAGACGGTTTTCGCTGTTGACGTAATCCAGCAAACCGGCCCCTTTCGGGCACAGCGCACCACGGCTTACCGGATGATCCGGGTCACCTTCAATGTGATAAATCGCTTCTCTGGCGTTTTTCGCGCCATCACCCAGGCTATACATCAATAGCCCGCAACCTACGGAACAGTATGTGCAGGTGTTACGGATCTCTTTAGCGCGTAATAATTTGTAGTTTCGCGCCTGAGCCAGTGCTTGCTTTGGGGCAAAGCCCAATGCCGCTACTGTTGTTCCAGCCATACCGCCCGCGCAGATTTTAAAAAATTGTCTGCGACTGACGTCCATTGCTTTCCTCTTTTTTCAGGGGTATTACTGCGCGAGGAAACTAACAGTAAAATTCTGAATCTTTTTGCGCGAAATCAAAAAGAACACGTGTTTGCCACAAAATAATCCGCCTGCGCAAATTGACCTACCTCAATAGCGGTAGAAAAACGCACCACTGCCTGACAGGCCAGTTAAAAAAATGCTATAAAATTCAGCTTAATTTTTAACGGCAAGAGAGACAAAACAGCGAGCATGACACGACAAAAAGCAACGCTCATAGGGCTAATAGCGATCGTCCTGTGGAGCACGATGGTAGGATTGATTCGCGGTGTCAGTGAGGGGCTCGGCCCGGTCGGCGGCGCAGCTGCTATCTATTCATTAAGCGGGCTGCTGTTAATCTTCACGGTTGGATTTCCGCGTATTCGGCAGATCCCGAAAGGCTATTTACTCGCCGGGTGTCTGTTATTCGTCAGCTATGAAATCTGTCTGGCGCTTTCCTTAGGATATGCGGCGACCCGTCATCAGGCGATTGAAGTGGGTATGGTGAACTATCTGTGGCCCAGCCTGACAATTCTCTTTGCCATTCTGTTTAATGGTCAGAAAACCAACTGGCTGATTGTACCAGGATTATTATTAGCCCTGGTTGGCGTCTGCTGGGTGTTAGGTGGTGACAATGGGTTACATTATGATGAAATCATCAATAATATCACCACCAGCCCATTGAGTTATTTCCTGGCGTTTATTGGTGCGTTTATCTGGGCAGCCTATTGCACAGTAACGAATAAATACGCACGCGGATTTAACGGAATTACCGTTTTTGTCCTGCTAACGGGAGCAAGTCTGTGGGTTTACTATTTTCTCACGCCACAACCAGAAATGGTATTTAGCACGCCAGTCATGATTAAACTCATCTCTGCGGCATTTACCTTAGGATTTGCTTATGCTGCATGGAACGTCGGTATATTACATGGCAACGTCACCATTATGGCGGTAGGTTCGTATTTTACGCCCGTCCTTTCCTCAGCGCTTGCAGCCGTGCTGCTCAGCGCCCCGCTGTCGTTCTCGTTCTGGCAAGGCGCGCTAATGGTCTGCGGCGGTTCCCTGCTCTGCTGGCTGGCGACACGTCGTGGCTAAAATAATTGTCGGGTCTACGGCCCGGCAGTTAATCAGATAAATTCCGACAATATAAAAAATAAATTTCAAATACCAGTAGTTCACCTTATATTTCATTTCGACTTCGATCACATATCGATAAATAATATTATTTCATCTATTTTTCTCATTGTGTTTAATCACCATTCCATTTTAAAAACAGTATGTCATTTATAAATGACGTCGTTTAAAATTCGTTTAGAAAATACGTTTAACGATAATTAAAAGGATTCTGTTAAATGAAATTAAAAATAGTTGCGGTGGTTGTAACTGGTTTGTTAGCTGCGAACGTAGCACACGCTGCCGAAGTCTATAACAAGGATGGTAATAAACTCGACCTTTATGGCAAGGTTACCGCTCTACGTTATTTTACTGATGATAAGCGTGACGATGGTGATAAAACTTATGCCCGTCTCGGCTTTAAAGGAGAAACGCAAATCAATGATCAAATGATTGGTTTTGGTCACTGGGAATATGATTTTAAAGGCTATAACGATGAAGCCAACGGCTCGCGCGGTAACAAGACCCGTCTGGCCTATGCAGGTTTAAAAATTAGTGAATTTGGCTCTCTGGACTATGGTCGTAACTACGGTGTCGGCTATGACATTGGTTCATGGACCGATATGTTGCCAGAATTTGGTGGCGATACCTGGAGTCAGAAAGATGTCTTCATGACATACCGTACTACCGGTGTGGCAACCTATCGCAACTACGATTTCTTCGGCTTAATTGAAGGTCTGAACTTTGCCGCGCAATATCAAGGCAAAAATGAACGCACTGACAATGGTCATCTTTATGGTGCTGACTACACGCGTGCCAATGGTGACGGTTTCGGTATCTCCTCAACTTATGTTTATGATGGCTTTGGTATCGGTGCGGTGTATACCAAATCCGATCGGACAAATGCGCAGGAAAGAGCCGCTGCTAATCCTCTCAATGCCTCCGGTAAGAATGCAGAACTGTGGGCTACAGGTATAAAATATGATGCCAACAACATCTACTTTGCAGCTAATTACGCTGAAACATTAAACATGACCACCTATGGCGATGGTTATATCTCTAACAAAGCACAAAGTTTTGAAGTAGTGGCACAATATCAATTCGACTTCGGCTTGCGCCCATCACTCGCTTACCTGAAATCAAAAGGCAGAGATTTGGGCCGCTACGGCGACCAGGACATGATTGAGTATATCGACGTTGGTGCGACGTATTTCTTCAACAAAAATATGTCGACCTATGTTGATTATAAAATCAACCTGATTGATGAAAGCGACTTTACCCGTGCCGTAGATATTCGCACCGATAACATCGTCGCAACGGGCATTACCTATCAGTTCTAACATCCTCTCCTGACCAGCCCTTCTCTGGGCTGGTTTTTGATTTAAGTGCTGCTGTATGACTCCTTAAGTAAAAATGAGCAATTTTTGATATTTCTGGTCATTCACCTCAATTAATATTCTTCCATACCCTCCGGGGACATCTTACTATAATATTTATTGATGAGTGATTATGACCAATATTAATACAGCTTGTGTAAAAAATAATGCCAGTTATCAATTAAATAACGCATTACCTAACAAAGAAACCATCTCCAGCAATTTTTGTGAACGACTGGCACAATGGGGTAATAAGTCGCTTAATAATGGTGAAGAAAGAGCAATTGCCGTAGAGCGAATTAAAGAAGCTTACAATTCGAACATGGCATCTCTTGATTTGTCATATCTTGATTTGAGTGAGTTACCGCCTATCCCCTCGACAGTTAACACGTTAAATCTGGAAAACAATTGTCTCACTTGTCTTGACTTTACTGACAATGCCAGCCTCGTCAATATCAACCTCAGCTTTAATAAAATTAAAACGATAACCTTTCCAAATGAATCAAAACTGGAAAATATTTATATTGATCACAACAATCTGGAAAATTTGGATTTAAAAAATCAGCATTCATTGGTCAATCTGGAAGCGCAAAATAACAAACTGACAAAAATTAATATTTCTGATAGTTATAAACTGAAATTTCTTAACCTTGATTATAACAAGCTAGCATCGCTGGATCTCTCCCGGCAAGAATCTCTGATTGAGTTAAGTGCCCATCACAATATGATCAATGACCTAATATTACACAATCACCCCATAGTGGAGAAAATCACTTTAAACGACAACCATATTGCACATTTAAACGCGAAAACCACTACAAAACTAGAATATTTAAACTTAAGCAATAACAATTTATTGCCAACAGATGACATTGATCAATTAATATCATCAAAACATCTTTGGCATGTATTAGTTAACGGCATCAACAATGATCCACTTGCCCAAATGCAGTACTGGACTGCAGTAAGAAATATAATTGATGACACTAATGAAGTGACCATTGATTTATCTTATAACCTGGCAATCACAAATATCGATACCAGTGATGAACATCTTGTAGAAGTAAGCGAGAATTCCGAAGGAAATCATATAAAAGACAATGACTCAATGTCTATTCGTTATAGATCAAAATATTATTCCAGAGAGTACGCCTTAATAGAAGAAGAAACAATATTTTCTGACGCAGAACTAAAAGCCATTCTGCCTATGCATCGCATGTACGGGGTTGGTGACTATAAGTCAAATTCCTCTTCTCTACCCTCACACTCGGGGCTAAAGGACCCAACGGGTACACCCGTCTGTTATTATATTCATAATGAGGATAAACCTTCCTTAGGTTTTGGTCCAACATCCAATAATTGGTTAAGCCAATCCTTTACAACAGAGTTATAAAACACATCCTGATTTATCAAGGGTAATAAATCATTAAAATAAAGCATTACTACGGAGCAGTTATGAAATTCCCTTCAATATTTAATAAAATAAATCCACAATCCATACAGCAACATCCAGAAAAAAATGAACTTAACTGGATGCGCGAATTAAATAAATGGAAAGCAGAACGCATACTTACAGGTGAAATCCATCGTCCGGAATGCCGAAACGAAGCCGCTAAAAGGATAAATTGTGCTTTTTTGTCGAAACAGAATGATATTGATTTATCAGGGCTTAATTTAACTACCCAACCACCAGGACTGCAAAACTTCACCTCTATCAATCTTGATGAGAACCAACTCAAACATTTTGATGCAACCACCTACGATAGACTCATCAACCTTAGTCTGAATAGTAATGCTCTTGAGTCAATAAATTTTCCTCAAGGTAGAAATGTAAGCATTACACATATATCTATGAATAATAATTCTCTCAGAAATATTGATATAGATAGGCTTTCATCAATTACTTATTTTAGTGCGACACATAATCAACTAGAGTTTGTGCAATTAGAATGTTGCGAAAGGTTGCAGTACCTGAATCTCAGCCACAATCAATTAACTGATATTGTTGCAGGGAATAAAGATGAACTCTTACTTCTGGATCTATCCCATAATAAACTAACAAGTTTACATAACACCTTATTTCCCAACTTGAATACGTTACTTATCAACAACAACTTGCTTTCTGAAATTAAAATATTCTTTAGCAACTTCTGCAATGTTCAGACATTAAACGCTGCGAACAATCAGTTGGAAAAAATAAACCTTCATTTCCTGACTTATCTTTCATCTATCAAAAGTTTAAGGCTGGACAATAATAAAATAACCCGCATTGACACTAAGAATACGTCCGATATTGGAACTTTATTCCCCATAATAAAACAGAGCAAAAACTTAAATTTTTTAAATGTTTCTGGGAAGAACAATTGCCCTACTATCCAGCTCATGTTATTTAATTTATTTTCCCCAGCACTTAAGCTTAATACTGGCCTGGCAATTCTTTCGCCTGGTGCATTTGAAGTTCACTCTGACGGAGTAGATGTGGATAACGAATTGTTTCACTATACTATTAAAGAAGCATATACCCCATATAATATACACACTTATAAAACAGAAGAAGTTGTAAATCAGATGAATATAAAAATTAAAAATATGACATTAGATGAAATAAACAATACTTACTGTAATAACGATTATTACAATGAGGCGATAAGAGAGGAACCGATAGACTTTCTGGACAGATCGTTTTCCTCCAGCTCATGGCCTTTTCAGTGAATAAATCATCACTAATTCTATAAGTGTCTGGTCTTGTTAAAAATATAAACCCTTTGGATTCATCATCTGAAGGGTTGGATCATGACATGCATACATAGCTTAACATCCGTTTAATGGTTAGCTTGTTAGTTACATTTAGTAACACATATCTGTCTGTTTAATCCCCATTCTGCCCCCGCGGTTACGCTTTCTTATCTATTCTTTCAATCAGCACTTCACCTAATTCATCCTTAATTCTAATAACTGGCTATTGCGCCTTACCTCCTGTTTTGTCTTTTTTTCATTACCAATGTGTACATGTGAGGAACAATATGGCACTGCAAAATGAGAAAACTAGTCGTTATCTTTTGCGCGACTGGAAACCAGAAAATCCGGCCTTCTGGGAAAATAAAGGAAAACATATTGCTCGAAGAAACCTCTGGATATCAGTCAGTTGTCTACTTCTTGCCTTCTGTGTCTGGATGCTATTTAGCGCAGTTACTGTTAATCTCAATAAAATCGGTTTTAATTTCACTACCGATCAACTCTTTTTATTAACCGCATTACCCTCCGTTTCTGGCGCATTATTACGTGTCCCCTACTCCTTTATGGTGCCTATATTTGGTGGACGCCGATGGACGGTTTTTAGTACTGCAATCCTGATTATTCCTTGCGTCTGGCTCGGAATTGCCGTGCAGAATCCGAATACTCCTTTTGGGATATTTATCGTTATCGCTTTGCTATGCGGTTTTGCAGGTGCGAACTTTGCTTCGAGCATGGGCAATATCAGTTTCTTCTTCCCAAAAGCCAAACAAGGGAGCGCACTTGGGATTAATGGCGGATTAGGAAACTTAGGTGTAAGTGTGATGCAGCTGGTTGCACCGCTGGTCATTTTTGTACCCGTATTTGCCTTTCTCGGCGTCAATGGCGTACCGCAGGCCGACGGTTCGGTGATGTCGCTGGCGAATGCCGCATGGATTTGGGTGCCATTACTGGCGATTGCCACGATAGCCGCCTGGTCAGGGATGAATGATATCGCCAGTTCACGCGCGTCAATTGCCGACCAGCTGCCAGTGTTACAACGCCTGCATCTCTGGCTGCTGAGCCTGCTTTACCTTGCCACCTTCGGTTCGTTTATCGGTTTTTCTGCGGGTTTTGCCATGCTGGCGAAAACTCAGTTCCCTGATGTGAATATTCTGCGCCTGGCGTTCTTTGGCCCATTTATTGGTGCCATCGCGCGGTCGGTTGGTGGTGCTATTTCCGATAAATTCGGCGGCGTGCGGGTGACGTTGATCAACTTCATTTTTATGGCGATTTTCAGCGCCCTGCTGTTCCTTACCTTACCGGGCACAGGCTCCGGTAATTTCATCGCATTTTACGCCGTATTTATGGGGTTGTTTCTGACCGCAGGTCTGGGAAGTGGTTCTACTTTCCAGATGATCGCCGTCATCTTTCGCCAGATAACCATTTATCGGGTGAAGATGAAAGGCGGTAGTGATGAGCAAGCTCAGAGAGAAGCCGTCACCGAAACGGCGGCGGCTCTGGGCTTTATCTCAGCCATTGGCGCAGTGGGCGGCTTTTTCATTCCGCAGGCGTTTGGCATGTCGCTCAATATGACCGGCTCTCCGGTAGGCGCGATGAAAGTGTTTTTAATCTTCTACATCGTTTGTGTGCTGCTGACCTGGCTGGTTTATGGTCGGCGGAAGTTCAGCCAAAAATAAGAGATCGATGCCTGACACGTCTTATCAGGCTACAACCGTGTCGCACCCGACAAGGCATCAGATCCCAATTCATTCCTGGAGCAGGAGTTATGTCATGAGTAAACTTTTGGATCGCTTTCGCTACTTCAAACAAAAGGGCGAAACCTTTGCCGATGGTCACGGACAGGTGATGCATAGCAACCGCGACTGGGAGGACAGCTATCGCCAGCGTTGGCAGTTCGACAAAATCGTGCGTTCCACCCACGGTGTTAACTGTACAGGCTCCTGTAGCTGGAAAATCTACGTTAAAAATGGTCTGGTGACCTGGGAAATCCAACAGACCGACTACCCGCGCACTCGCCCTGACCTGCCCAATCATGAACCTCGCGGCTGCCCGCGCGGCGCAAGTTACTCCTGGTATCTCTACAGCGCTAACCGCCTGAAATACCCTCTCATTCGTAAACGACTGATTGAACTGTGGCGCGAAGCCCTCAAGCAACACAGCGATCCGGTACTGGCGTGGGCATCGATTATGAACGATCCGCAAAAGTGCCTAAGCTACAAACAAGTACGTGGACGCGGCGGCTTTATCCGCTCCAACTGGCAGGAGCTAAACCAGCTGATTGCCGCTGCTAACGTCTGGACCATCAAAACTTACGGCCCGGATCGCGTTGCCGGTTTCTCGCCGATCCCGGCGATGTCGATGGTTTCTTACGCCGCCGGAACACGTTATCTGTCGCTGTTAGGTGGCACCTGTTTAAGTTTCTATGACTGGTATTGCGACCTGCCGCCTGCCTCGCCGATGACCTGGGGCGAGCAAACCGACGTACCGGAATCTGCCGACTGGTATAACTCCAGCTACATCATCGCCTGGGGGTCTAACGTACCGCAGACACGTACGCCGGACGCCCATTTCTTTACCGAAGTACGCTACAAAGGCACTAAAACCATCGCCATTACCCCTGACTACTCTGAAGTGGCCAAATTGTGCGACCAGTGGCTGGCACCAAAACAAGGCACTGATAGCGCCCTGGCGATGGCAATGGGCCATGTGATTTTAAAAGAGTTTCATCTCGATAATCCCAGCGACTACTTTATCAACTACTGCCGCCGCTACAGCGACATGCCGATGCTGGTAATGCTGGAACCTCGCGACGATGGCAGCTACGTACCCGGGCGCATGATCCGCGCGTCTGACCTGGTAGATGGACTGGGCGAAAGCAACAATCCGCAGTGGAAAACCGTGGCGGTTAATACCGCAGGTGAACTGGTGGTGCCGAACGGTTCGATTGGTTTTCGCTGGGGAGAAAAAGGCAAATGGAATCTGGAATCTATTGCCGCCGGTACGGAAACCGAATTGTCATTAACCCTGCTTGGTCAACATGACGCCGTTGCAGGCGTGGCCTTCCCCTACTTTGGCGGCATTGAAAATCCGCATTTTCGTAGCGTAAAACATGATCCTGTCCTGGTGCGTCAATTACCCGTTAAAAACCTGACATTAGCCGATGGCAGCACCTGTCCGGTGGTTAGCGTTTATGATTTGGTACTGGCGAATTACGGCCTCGATCGCGGGCTGGAAGATGAAAACAGCGCGAAAGATTACGCTGAAATCAAACCGTACACCCCAGCCTGGGGTGAGCAAATTACCGGTGTGCCGCGCCAGTATATTGAAACCATCGCTCGTGAATTTGCCGATACTGCCCATAAAACGCATGGGCGCTCGATGATTATCCTCGGCGCAGGTGTTAACCACTGGTACCACATGGACATGAACTACCGGGGAATGATCAATATGCTGATCTTCTGCGGTTGTGTCGGGCAAAGCGGTGGCGGATGGGCACACTATGTCGGTCAGGAAAAACTGCGCCCACAAACCGGCTGGTTGCCGCTGGCCTTTGCGCTCGACTGGAACCGCCCACCGCGCCAGATGAACAGCACCTCGTTTTTCTACAATCATTCCAGCCAATGGCGCTATGAAAAAGTCTCTGCTCAGGAGTTACTTTCACCGCTCGCCGATGCCAGTAAGTACAGCGGTCATCTGATTGATTTCAACGTTCGTGCCGAACGTATGGGCTGGCTACCTTCTGCGCCGCAGCTGGGGCGTAACCCGCTCGGGATTAAAGCTGAAGCCGACAAGGCCGGATTATCCCCCACAGAATTTACCGCCCAGGCGCTGAAATCGGGCGATTTACGCATGGCCTGCGAACAACCAGATAGCGGCAGCAATCATCCGCGTAATTTGTTTGTCTGGCGTTCTAACCTGCTTGGCTCCTCCGGCAAAGGCCACGAGTATATGCAGAAGTATCTGCTGGGAACCGAAAGTGGGATTCAGGGTCAGGAACTCGGTGCCAGCGACGGGATCAAACCAGAAGAAGTCGAGTGGCAAACTGCGGCGATTGAAGGCAAGCTCGACCTGCTGGTGACGCTCGACTTCCGTATGTCCAGTACCTGCCTGTTCTCCGATATCGTTCTGCCCACCGCCACCTGGTACGAAAAAGACGATATGAACACCTCGGATATGCATCCGTTTATTCATCCGCTTTCTGCGGCGGTCGATCCGGCGTGGGAATCACGCAGCGACTGGGAAATCTACAAAGGTATCGCCAAAGCCTTTTCGCAAGTGTGCGTGGGCCATCTTGGCAAAGAAACCGACGTGGTATTACAACCACTGCTGCATGACTCTCCGGCAGAACTCTCACAGCCGTGTGAAGTGCTCGACTGGCGCAAAGGCGAATGCGATCTGATTCCAGGTAAAACTGCGCCCAATATTGTGGCGGTGGAACGCGACTACCCTGCTACCTATGAACGCTTTACCTCGCTCGGGCCATTGATGGACAAACTTGGCAACGGCGGTAAAGGGATTTCGTGGAATACCCAGGATGAAATCGATTTCCTCGGCAAACTCAACTACACCAAGCGTGAAGGCCCGGCACAGGGGCGTCCGCTGATTGACACCGCCATTGACGCATCAGAAGTGATTCTGGCGCTGGCACCGGAAACCAACGGTCATGTTGCAGTCAAAGCGTGGCAGGCACTGGGCGAGATCACCGGACGCGAACATACCCATCTGGCGCTGCACAAAGAGGACGAGAAGATTCGCTTTCGCGATATTCAGGCGCAGCCACGTAAAATTATCTCCAGCCCCACATGGTCCGGTCTGGAAAGCGATCACGTTTCCTATAACGCGGGATACACCAACGTTCATGAGTTAATTCCGTGGCGCACGCTGTCGGGACGCCAGCAACTCTATCAGGATCATCCGTGGATGCGTGCTTTTGGTGAAAGCCTGGTGGCTTATCGCCCGCCTATCGACACCCGTAGCGTCAGTGAAATGCGCCAGATACCGCCAAACGGCTTCCCGGAAAAAGCACTTAACTTCCTGACGCCGCACCAGAAATGGGGCATTCACTCAACCTACAGTGAAAACCTGCTAATGCTGACGCTCTCTCGCGGTGGACCAATTGTCTGGATCAGCGAAACCGATGCCCGTGAACTGACCATTGTCGATAACGACTGGGTGGAAGTGTTTAACGCCAACGGCGCGCTGACTGCCCGCGCGGTGGTCAGCCAACGTGTACCGCCGGGTATGACCATGATGTATCACGCTCAGGAACGCATTATGAATATCCCGGGCTCGGAAGTGACCGGAATACGCGGCGGCATTCATAACTCGGTCACCCGCGTTTGTCCGAAACCAACGCATATGATTGGCGGTTACGCGCAGCTGGCCTGGGGCTTTAATTACTACGGCACCGTCGGCTCGAACCGTGACGAATTCATCATGATCCGCAAGATGAAGAACGTTAACTGGCTGGATGATGAAGGTCGCGATCAAGTACAGGAGGCGAAAAAATGAAAATACGTTCGCAAGTCGGCATGGTGCTTAACCTCGATAAATGTATCGGCTGCCATACCTGTTCGGTGACCTGTAAAAACGTCTGGACCGGACGCGAAGGCATGGAGTACGCATGGTTTAACAACGTCGAAACCAAACCGGGCATTGGTTATCCGAAAAACTGGGAAGATCAGGAAGAGTGGCAAGGCGGCTGGGTGCGTGATGTGAATGGCAAGATCCGCCCGCGTCTGGGCAGCAAGATGGGCGTAATAACCAAAATCTTCGCCAACCCGGTGGTGCCGCAGATTGATGATTACTACGAACCTTTCACCTTCGACTACGAACATTTGCATAGCGCACCGGAAGGCAAACATATCCCTACTGCTCGCCCGCGTTCACTGATTGACGGCAAACGGATGGACAAAGTGATCTGGGGGCCAAACTGGGAAGAATTGTTGGGCGGCGAATTCGAAAAACGCGCCCGTGACCGCAACTTCGAGGCCATGCAAAAGGAGATGTACGGGCAGTTTGAAAACACCTTCATGATGTACCTGCCGCGCCTGTGCGAACACTGCCTCAATCCCAGTTGCGTGGCAACCTGCCCAAGCGGCGCTATCTACAAACGCGAAGAAGACGGCATTGTGCTGATCGATCAGGATAAATGCCGTGGCTGGCGTTTGTGCATTAGCGGTTGTCCGTACAAAAAAATCTACTTCAACTGGAAAAGCGGCAAGTCAGAAAAATGTATCTTCTGTTACCCACGAATTGAGTCAGGCCAACCCACCGTGTGCTCAGAAACCTGCGTGGGTCGCATCCGGTATCTGGGCGTGCTGCTTTACGACGCTGACCGCATCGAGGAAGCGGCGAGCACCGAGCGTGAAGTTGACCTCTATGAACGCCAGTGCGAAGTATTCCTCGATCCACACGATCCCTCAGTGATCGAGGAAGCCCTGAAACAAGGTATTCCACAAAATGTGATTGACGCTGCCCAGCGTTCGCCTGTCTACAAAATGGCGATGGACTGGAAACTGGCGCTACCGTTGCACCCTGAATACCGCACCCTGCCGATGGTCTGGTACGTTCCTCCGCTGTCACCGATTCAGTCCTACGCAGATGCGGGCGGTTTGCCGAAAAGCGAAGGCGTGCTGCCCGCCATCGAAAGCCTGCGTATTCCGGTGCAATATCTCGCCAATATGTTGAGTGCCGGCGATACCGGTCCGGTACTGCGGGCGCTGAAACGGATGATGGCGATGCGCCACTATATGCGTTCACAAACCGTGGAAGGCGTTACTGATACTCGTGCCATCGACGAAGTAGGCCTGAGCGTCGCCCAGGTCGAAGAGATGTATCGCTACCTCGCCATTGCCAACTATGAAGACCGTTTTGTCATTCCAACCAGTCATCGGGAAATGGCGGGCGATGCCTTCGCAGAACGCAATGGCTGCGGTTTTACCTTTGGCGACGGTTGCCACGGCTCGGACAGCAAATTCAACCTGTTCAACAGTAGCCGTATCGATGCCATCAACATCACCGAAGTGCGCGACAAAGCGGAGGGCGAATAATGCAGATCCTCAAAGTGATCGGCCTGTTGATGGAGTATCCGGACGAGCTGCTATGGGAATGTAAGGAGGACGCGCTGGCGTTGATCCGCCGCGACGCACCGATGCTTACGGATTTTACCCGTAACCTGCTTAACGCGCCGCTGCTGGATAAACAGGCCGAATGGTGCGAAGTGTTTGACCGTGGACGTACCACATCGCTGCTGCTATTCGAACATGTTCATGCCGAGTCCCGCGATCGCGGCCAGGCAATGGTGGACCTGCTGGCGGAGTATGAAAAGGTCGGCCTGCAGTTGGATTGTCGAGAACTGCCCGATTATCTGCCGCTGTATCTGGAGTACTTAAGCGTACTGCCGGACGATCAGGCGAAAGAAGGCTTGCTCAACGTTGCGCCGATCCTCGCCCTGCTTGGCGGACGCTTAAAACAACGCGAGGCTCCGTGGTATTCGTTGTTTGACGCCCTGCTGCATCTGGCGGGAAGTACACTTTCAAGTGACAGTGTCACAAAACAAGTAAACAACGAGGAGCGCGATGACACCCGCCAGGCACTGGATGCGGTGTGGGAAGAGGAACAGGTGAAGTTTATTGAAGATAACGCCACGGCGTGTGACAGCTCGCCGCTTAATCAATATCAGCGACGCTTTAGCCAGGATGTCGCGCCGCAGTATGTCGACATCAGTGCGGGAGGTGGGAAATGATTCAGTATCTGAACGTCTTTTTTTATGATATCTACCCGTACATTTGTGCGACAGTGTTTTTCCTCGGCAGCTGGCTGCGCTACGACTACGGGCAGTATACCTGGCGCGCCTCCTCGAGTCAGATGCTCGATAAACGCGGGATGGTGATATGGTCGAATCTGTTCCATATCGGTATTTTGGGGATTTTCTTCGGGCACCTGTTCGGCATGTTAACGCCGCACTGGATGTACGCGTGGTTTCTGCCGGTGGCGGTAAAACAGCAGATGGCGATGGTGCTCGGTGGTATTTGCGGTGTATTGACGTTGATTGGCGGCGCAGGACTGCTGTGGCGCAGGCTGACTAATCAGCGTGTGCGTGCAACTTCCACTACGCCGGATATTATCATCATGAGCATTTTGCTGATCCAGTGTCTGCTGGGGCTAAGTACCATACCGTTTTCAGCACAGTATCCTGATGGTAGCGAAATGATGAAGCTGGTGGGTTGGGCGCAAAGCATTGTCACTTTCCGTGGTGGATCGTCAGAAATGCTTAACGGCGTAGCGTTCGTTTTCCGCCTGCATCTGGTATTGGGAATGACCATCTTCCTGCTCTTCCCGTTCACCCGACTGGTGCATGTGTGGAGCGCGCCGTTTGAGTACTTTACTCGTCGGTATCAGATTGTGCGTTCGCGGCGATAATTTTCACCCTGGCCGGATAGCCCTTCGCTCTCCGGCCACTTGCAGGCTATGATAGTTCTCCAGCCACAGGAGAACGTTAATGAAACCGCAGGTGTACCACGTCGATGCTTTTACCTCACAACCGTTTCGCGGCAATTCTGCCGGTGTTGTTTTCCCCGCCGATAATCTCAGTGAAGCGCAAATGCAGCTTATCGCCCGCGAATTAGGTCATTCCGAAACTGCTTTTCTGCTGCACAGCGACGACAGCGATGTACGCATCCGCTACTTTACGCCAACGGTTGAAGTGCCGATTTGCGGTCACGCGACAGTAGCTGCGCACTATGTCCGTGCGAAGGTGCTAGGTTTAGGAAATTGCACGATCTGGCAAACGTCACTGGCAGGAAAACATCGCGTGACTATCGAAAATCACAATGATGATTATCGTATTTCACTGGAACAAGGTCCGCCGGGCTTTGAGCCACCGCTGGAAGGTGAAGCTCGCACGGCAATTATCAACGCGCTTCATCTCACTGAAGACGATATTCTGCCAGGCTTGCCAATTCAGGTGGCAACCACAGGACACTCAAAAGTGATGATCCCACTGAAACCAGAAGTGGATATCGACGCCCTTTCGCCTGATCTTGCTGCGCTGACCGCTATCAGCAAACAGATTGGCTGCAATGGTTTCTTCCCGTTCCAGATCCGCCCAGGCAAAAACGAAACCGATGGTCGTATGTTCTCGCCTGCCATTGGTATTGTGGAAGATCCGGTGACTGGCAATGCCAATGGCCCGATGGGTGCATGGTTGGTACATCACAACGTATTGCCCCACGATGGCAACGTGTTGCGTGTTAAAGGCCATCAGGGGCGCGCATTGGGGCGTGACGGCGTGATTGAAGTGACGGTGATAATTCGCAATAACCAACCGGAGAAAGTCACCATTTCTGGCACAGCGGTGATTTTGTTTCATGCCGAATGGGCAATTGAATTCTGAAACCGTTGCCTGATGCGCTTCGCTTATCAGGTCTATGTATGCCGGATAAGGCGTTTACGCCGCATCCGGCAACCTGACATAAATTATTTTCCCGCCTCCGGGTGCGTATCAAACGCCGCCATCACCATCGCTAACTCATCCACAGTAAAGCCATGTTTCGCATCATCTACGCCCAGACCAAACTGTTCCTGCATCACGGTATATAACGACGCCACATCTGGTAGATTTCGCTGCTCCACCGCGTGCCCATTTTCATAATGGGTAAAATGAAAATTGGTCAGCGTTAGCTTGCCACCGTCCGGCAAATGGCGGCACATCAGCAAATGATGGCGAAAATGCGACTGCGGCCAGTGCGCAGACCAGAAATTGCCCATTACATAATCGCTTTGTTGCTGCTCGCAGAGATCAAAACGGTACATCGACTGCCAGTGCTGATGATGATTAAACTGCAACACCCAATCATCACCCTCCTGTAACAACCGATACTCTCCGTGTGGCGTGATCTGCACGAGATCGGGAACTAAACGAATCGGCGCGGTTAGCGTCTGTCCACCGAAACCGACATCAGCAATCCATTTTTCCCCTTCCAGTTCCACCAACAACAAACGATGGGTGCGCGGCGGTAATGCTGGCGGATTTGATAACACTACGCGCCCTAACAAGCTGCGAACGTTAAACCCCAGCTCGCGTAACACCCGCTCAAACACGCCATTCTGCTCAAAACAGTAACCGCCACGACGGGCTGTCACCAGTTTCTCTTCCAGCGATTGATCATCAAGCTGTATTTCCCTTGGCAGCAAAACGTCGAGGTTTTCAAATGGAATGGTGCAATTGTGTTTCAGGTGCAATGCACGCAGCGTATCAACATTGACCGCAGCAGCTCCCGACCAGTTAATACGGGCAAAATAATGATTCAGAATGGGCGTCATCAGGCGTTTCCCTTAGTGGTTTTCTCAACTTATAACCTGGAATAGACGCCGCACCGGCTATTTTGTGCGATCGCGGACATGCATCACGTTCGCAAATCGCCAATCCCGTTAATTTCGTTACTTATAGCGTTACGAGCTACGCTTTTAAAACACCCTTCTTAGCGAGGCGATACCGTGAGCCGATTTATCCCCGTCGAATTACACCATGCCAGCCGTCTGTTAAATCATGGCCCAACTGTCTTGATCACCAGTTTCGATGAGCAATCCCAGCGGCGTAACATTATGGCAGCAGCCTGGTCAATGCCGGTGGAGTTTGAACCGCCACGCGTGGCGATTGTGGTAGATAAATCGACATGGACCAGGGAGTTGATTGAACGTAATGGTAAGTTTGGCATCGTTATCCCGGGTGTTGCAGCAACTAACTGGACGTGGGCGGTGGGAAGTGTGTCGGGGCGTGATGAAGATAAGTTTAATTGCTATGGTATTCCGGTTGTGAAAGGTCCGGTACTTGGTTTGCCTCTGGTCGAGGAAAAATGTCTGGCGTGGATGGAGTGCCGCTTGCTACCTGCGACTTCCGCGCAAGAAAAATACGACACGCTGTTTGGCGAGGTGGTATCAGCAGCGGCAGACGCACGGGTATTTGTCGAAGGCCGCTGGCAGTTTGATGATGATAAACTCAATACACTACATCACTTAGGTGCTGGCACGTTTGTTACCAGCGGCAAGCGAGTCACCGCGGGCTAAAGAATCATATGCAGCAACCAAGTTGCTTAAGCAATGTTTCAATATGAGTTAAAAGCATACTTTATTTACGATTGTATATTTTTAGTGAAGATTAATTTATCCTCACCAATATCATAGTAATTGCGTATTATAGCTTCATTGATAAAGCCCTGTTTTGTATAAAATGCGCGGGTGGCACTAAAATCGACATAGCTGGAGGTCTCTACTAAAAGTAGTCTTGCGTGATTGGGACAGGTCAAGAAAAAGCAGTTTTGCAGTTTTTTATTTCAGGGCACAGTTGCGAAAATTGAATACCGTATGGACTAATGTGAGAAAATTCCGAGGTATGACTGTTTTGATATAGTGGACAATCAAGCGTCTCGAATTAACAATGAATTTCAGGTGCCAAGCCTTACAATTTGTAGCATGACGGATATAGGACAACATTAGGAAATCGGACAGAAAATTCATTATAATAAAATGACAACTTATCTCTTTCTCTCACGTTCTGTGAAATTTCACAAAAGTATAAACTGAGCCAATATGCCTTTATATATAAAAAATACTCATGTTTATTATTATCGGAAAAAGCCAAGATTTTGTCAAGGCCATCAAAAATATCTTTATCATGATCTATATGTACTCTTGATGATTTCACAATACAGGGAAAGATTACGAAAGCCCGCTCCCCGCAAGGACTGACGCGAGATAGTTTCTGTCCATGGCTGCTTTTCGCATCTTACGTCTTAACCCTGCCTTGAATACCTTATCATTCGTCAAAATATTAATAGCGATGTGCCGTATCCCTGAAAATAATTCTGCTGCGTTTCCTCTTCTTATTTTGCAGTCGTCTTCATTCATTACCACGTCCAGACGCCAGTGCAGCTTATTCTCCACGTGCCAGTGGTTTCGGATTGCTGTGGCGAACTTCTCTGCGGTTAAATCAGCAGAACTGATATAATATCTGACCGTCATTTCTGGCTCTTTCTTTTGTTCTGCTATTATTGACCGAAAGGAGACTGCCACGCATAATTTCTTCAGACCTTTCCATTCAAACGTGAAATCAATAAGTTCATCAGGGACATCGCAAACAATATGAAGACGGATTTCTTCTCTGCCGTGACTCTTTTCACTCATTGCGTAACTGTCATGCTCTGGATTATTTAATTCTTTCAGTGGAAATTTTTCCTCAAAGGCTTTATTAAGCCGCCCCTGATTTCCTTTTACAGCGAATAAATAATCACCGCCCTGTTTTTGTATCTTCTCTGCAATATCTTTCTGGCAACCCATCGCATCAGTTGTGATGATTTTTCCTTTAATATCCAGCATGTTAAGAAGTTCAGGGATAGCTGTAATTTCATTGGATTTCTCATCCGTCCTGATCTGTCCGATGACCAGACTGTGCATTGTTGAGAACGCACTAATGACATGAATCGCTCCCCTGCGGCGACTCTTGTCATAAGAGTGCCGGAGCGTTTTTCCATCAATTGCAATGACGTCTTTATCATCTGAAGAATGGCAGTCACGCATCCAGTTAATAAAGCACTCGTGAAATTTTGCAGGACTGATACAGGATACAACTCTGGCAATGGTATCGTGAACAGGAATACCATTTTCAAAATCACCATATTGCTTCAAAAAATCGAGATGTGTTTCCCCAAAATCCTCTATATCTTCCCAACCTTCTGCACCCGAAATAACGGCACAAATAGTCAACAGTAGAATATCCGATAATTTATGTTCCACTTTCCAGGCTTGTCTGTAATCGGGGATAATAGAAATATGTTCCATCAATTTTTTAAGTTCCATTTTGTTCTCCTTAATTATGTAAGGAGTATTTGATCATGTATAAGCAATAAAAAACAGCTTTAGGTAATGAGGAATATCTCAATTTTTAAACATAAAATGCGAATTATTTAGTACAGAAAGTGAACTTCTGATGATCTTTCCCTGCCCATTGGGTTCATTAAGATCAAGAATAATGGGAATATGCTCAAGAAGACTTTGAATGTTCACCAGACGTCCTTTTCTAATATATTTAATTATTTGGCGATTGAATTTTAATCAAATCAACAAGGTAAAACCAAGATTAAAGTTGTGATGATAATCACAACTTTAATGATCTTCCCCTGATTCCTCCAGTCCTTTTATTTGGTTACTCTAATGGTTTTATTAATTGTGAATTTTTAAATGTCATGCTTAATAAGCCATCAGAAAAATAAAGAAAAAATTTATATATCCTTTTGTTTTTTAATTTCTTTATATACCCATTACTTATATTACCTGACTTGTGATTATCGATTAACTCAGCAGAATCCATAGCGAACACTAAATCATCTACATCAGAAAATTCAACTATCATTTTTTCCCTAATGTTCTCATTTTTATAAATGTCAATAAATAACGTCATGTTAAAATGAGATTCTTTGAATGTCGTTTTTACTTCTAACAAAACCCCATCATGCCAGTCAATTGAACTCACAATGTCAAAATCGCTCATTATATAATCTCCATTATCCGTTTTAATCATGGAGTAACAACGTTTGCAGGTATTGACCACCAAAGAGGTGGTGCAAGTGAAGGTATAAATCGAATCACTCTATATATAACATACCCTGCGCCAATTGTAGCACCAGTTGCAAGAGCCGCATCAGTAGTTGATAGCCCGGAGGTTTTGCATGACAGATCTTTACTTGGTTCTGGCTCGAAACCATATTTTTTTGCACATTTCTTAATGCTATTTGGTGCTGATGAGTAATCCTCACCATGGGACATACCTCCAAATTCCCCCATTACACCACTCCCATTTTTACACTCCCAATGCAAATGTCTTCCGTCACCAACAGCATCGCCATCTATTCGGATTCGACAACCTTTACCACAGTCCTTCCATTTTCCTGAAGTATGAGCTAATCCCAATGGATCAATCCATTGCACAGGATTGTTCATAACATAACTGTACGGGTTTATTCCCCCCGCCAGCCCTATCGGGTCCTGGATGATATACCGCCCCTGCAACGGATCGTAGTACCGGTGACGGTTATAATACAGCCCCGACTCCTCATCGTGTTGCTGCCCTGGCAGACGGTACGGCTGGTGCAGGTGATGCGGGTTTTCCTCATTCAGCAGGTTGCCCCATTCATCATACTCCCCGCTCCACGCCGTATTGCCGTCTTCGCTGATGAGCGCCAGCGGCAGCCCCCGGTGGTCACAGTGATAAAGATGAATTTTTC